>Ga0208849_1002056_pt1 | contig 11888 bp, 10 predicted proteins | sample NGESurdeep072012_10_FD_184470 | JGI IMG/M metagenome (GOLD analysis project Ga0208849, IMG submission 184470) | Arctic peat soil microbial communities from Barrow, Alaska - NGEE Surface sample 53-3 deep-072012 (SPAdes) | ecosystem: Environmental > Terrestrial > Soil > Wetlands > Peat ...
GCTCAGAACAACTGGCTGCGCAAAACGCATATCGAGGCCTCCTCATCATAAGATGAGACTCGATATATAAATGATTCTAATAATGAGACACTACACTAGTAATCGATATTGAGAACCATAGCTTTGTAGCCGGCGGTGTCAATTATGTCCCAAGCGATCCCAAGAGAGATTTCAAGAAGTGGTTAAGAGTCGAATATCGATATGGGAATCGTCCAACTACCTTTACGGTTGAGCGGATCGAGGGAACCCGGATGGTCCTCCCCGAAGACACATTTATACAGGCGTGCATTGAAAACGCGCAGGCTCAACTGGAAGAGGTGAACAATAAGCTGAAACTGTTCTCTCCGCTCCAACTCGAAGCCTTTACGCTCGCCAAGGAATTACGCGACTTCTACGCTTCCTTGGAGCCTTATCCTAGCGACCCCACGCAAAATCCCGGCGAAGTTACCGCCCAGTATTTAGTGAGATTCCATGAGGTTCGTACCGAGAAGCGGGGAGCATGGGAGCATAAGCTATCTCATGGTTTTGCAAATCGCCAGTTTGGGCAAAGAATAACGGCACTCCTACACCGCGCAGGAGAAGAATTTAACCTCGTATATCCTGCTCTGCTATCCAGTTGGACCGGAATTGCTCCGACACTTAGCGCTGATGGTATCCCAAAGCTAGCGCAGGAAATAGAAATGGTCGCTATTTGGATAAACCGTAGACAATATAATGAGGCGGACCTTCTCAAATGAAGGATAACTTTCACTTTCGTCTGCCTCTCTTGACCGCACCCGCTATGGCGGGTGGCCCCGATCCCGGGATATTTTCAAAACACAAATGAGGGTGTCCCCGGGTCCCTGGCATTCGGGGACCGGGGATGCCACAGACCTCAACCCGGAATCCGTTCGCGATGCTCCCGGTCAATCCCCTTAAGTCGGCCAGCGTCTGCTGAATTGCTCACACACGAATCTCATTTGCTGCCAACTGGGATTCTCATTCATCGAGTGTTCGAGCCGATTTAAGAGACAAATTCCTGAATTGCTACGGAGGTGGGAATTGAGCGGACGTAGAGGGCTATTTACTTGATTTGCAAGGGATAGTAGTAAGACGCCTGATCCTGCTCGTGGGTCGTGGCTAGAAAATATGCTCCCGCCTTGGCCGATCGCAGGTCTAGTTCCACAGACACTGATTCGTGGTCGCCATTGGTCGTCGTGAGCGCGCTTCTCTGGGCCACGACGCCATTTCCATTCCGATCCTGCGTAACGGCCACATCGTATTGGCCCGGAGGGCTGAACCGCGGGAGGATGATCGTCAACCTAACCCGCGCGGCCAACAACGACACAGATTGCAACGAGCCGGGCTGGTTGCCTCGGATCGTACCGGCATCCCACAGATTTACCGTCTCGGATTGAACGGCCAATTCCGCTGATGGAAGTTGCCGGTGGATCCCATATCGAGCGACCGTGATGACGATCGCAGCGATCACTGTGCAGAGGGCCACCGCGGTTACAAAAGCGTGCTTCCGCTGACGCGAGCGATTTCCCTGCCGGAAGACAAGCAGCCGACTCACGCACGCGGGACAGTTTGCCGCGTGCTTGACTCTCGGGTCTGACAAATCGATCCGCTTGGCCTTTCGAGCCAAATCGCGAAGGTAGGTTTCGTCAGGACACGGACCGACAGGAGTCGTTTCGCCGGCGAGTATTCGCTCCTCGTGGCGTTGCGCAAGCCATGATTCAAAACGGTCCTCGGCGCGCGAGGGCCAACACCAACTCATCCGCATTTTGGGGACTCTCCAGGAGGGGAAAGACTGCGGACCATCAACCCCAGTTCTCGAAAGTATGCACGACGCACCGCGCTGTGGTCCATCTCTAGATTTCCTCCGATCTCTCGCCACGAATATCCGAGCCAGCGCCAGTCGAAGATCGATTGTGCGGTTGGCGAAAGGCGCGAAAACAATTGTCTGGCATAGGCTCTCTGTTCTGCCTCCGGATGGCCGACATGAAGCTGCTCCATATCGCGCATCGACCCAGACGGCATTTCGCGGCTGCGCTTCGCCGCGAGTTGCCTGGCACGGCGCCGGATGACGCTCTTGATTCGCACAGTCAGTTTTTGTTCCGGGGTATCGCTATGGCGGACAAGGTATTGAGAGGAATTATGAACAGCGTGATCCATCAAATCGACTGCGGCATCGTGGTCATTGAGGTAAGTCCAGGCGCACAGAAAAGCGCATGGCCATGCTGCGTGAGCAGCGGCCTCCAACTTCCGATCAGAAGCGGGGTGCCCGGTCGAATAGGCCCAGCTCCAGGTCAGCTCTTTCGAGTTACGACCTCTTGGCGGCATACGCGTGTGTGGGCGTGGGGGGAATGACCACCAGCTAACTTGTAGTATAGACGACCCTTTCGGGCCAATTTCGGGGAAAATGCCGCCCCTCTGCCACAAAACTCCTTCTGGAGTGCCTTTAGTAGATATAGGGCCTCTTATATGGAACCTCAGGGGAACCAGGACGAGATCCCCCGGGATTCGGCGGCACGGAATGATCCTCAACGCGACAGGAGCGACGCTCCCTTCCCCGAAGGAGTAATGGCCGTCGCTAGCTGGTTGAGAAGTTGGCGGAAGAAGCGAGAACCTTCCATTCTGACAGAGCTGCAACATCAACCACTTTCGAAAATGACCTTCTTGGCCTTGAGAAGATCGCTATCGAGGCGCCTATGGCAACTCTTCCCAAATTGCCGGAGCGTTCCCCAGAGTGGAGTGCGGAAGCCATGGCCATTGCTGCGCAGGCCAAAGTGCTTTCCGGCCACAAACTCGAACAGCTCGCAGTTCGTCTTCAGCGCCACAGCGGGCGCCCGAAGGAAGCGTGCTGGCGCTTGATTATTCAGCACGGAATCAAAGGACGGCAAGATTACCGAAGATGGACGGAAGCCGAATTCGAGACGGTCCGTGAAGAACTGGTGAAGCGATCGATTGAAGAAGTCGCGAAAAAGGTCAATCGGACACCGAAAGCGATCCGCAACATGCTGAAGAGAAATCAACTCAGCTTGCGCGAGATCCGGTGTGATTTGTTTTCGGTGGAGAGCCTTGCGAGCGCCCTCCGCGTTCGAAAAGCGGAAATCGTCTTTTGGATCGAACGGGAATGGCTTCAGGCATCGATTACCTGTCGCGGCAAGCGGAGATCCTACACCATCACGCCCGAAGCGCTCATGAGCCTGTACAAACAGCATCATGCCGATGTCTTGAAGCGCGGCATTCCTAATCAGGCGCTCTTCGAGGCATACGTTCAGTACTGCTTTTCCCCGAAACACACGGTTGGAGAACAGCTTTTGGATGTCAGGCGAGACAAGCGTGAGCGGGCGGCCTACGCGGCAGCGACTGGGGGTGAGGCGGCCGGCGATGAAGAGGAGGAGGAGGATGGAGACGATAAAGACGATGATCAACCCTATGGCATCGCAATAACGCACGCGAATGGGACTGCAGAAGTCACAGGGAGCCAGGACGATTGAGGTTTGTCAGCACTGCGGAGCCCAATACACCCCGTCTCGACTATCGCTCCGAGAGATGATCCTTTGGGCCGCTTCCAATCTCCGCGATTAATCCACGTTCTACCAATGAAGGGAGACGAGTTCTCGTCGCTCGGGAGGACAGCGCAATTCGTTCGGCGATCTGCGAAGTGGAGAGACCAGCATTGGGATGCTTTGCTAATGCCGTGAGGATCCTTTCGTCTCGGGTGTCCCTGGCGGGAGCGCCCCGAACGACCGCCGAGAGGGTCACGCGAAAATGCGTCCCAATTTCATCGAACCGTGGGGCGTCCAGTCCCCGGTCCCTGCAGGCCGCGGTCATACGCTGGATACCGCTTCCCCATTGTTCGATGAGTCCCGACTCCTGAAATACGCGACCGATGAACCGGTTGCGGAGCTTTGAGATGCCTCTTTGAATGTCGTGGATGGTGAGGCCGAACGGCGGCAATCTTGGATTCTCGACCTCAAGACGATCGTCAAACAGGGCAACTCGAATGGGCGCGCCCCGCCGCGCATAGTTTGCATGGATGATCGCATTCATGATCGCTTCCCGGACAGCAACTGCAGGGTAGCTCCAGATGTTGGTCCGCTTTACGGATCCAATGACGGCCGCGCGAACCATGTGTTTCTGGAGGAAGACGATTGCCTTTTTAGCCGCGCCGGGAAGGTACGCTTCCCAAAGAAGTGGAAGCGTTCGACCACATCGAAGGCGTCCGGGTCGTCGAACCTCGCTGTGCTGTTCCGGTCGCAATTGCGTTGCGGCAGTCTTTGCTCGAGGTAGCAGCGGTTCGCCAGACGAGCGCGGGGCGGCGCACCAAGATGGGGATGGTCTGCGAATACCTGACTGGTCCGCGCTTCTGCGCCCACGTCGAAGCAATTGTCGAGAAGTTTACGGAAATGGAGCAAGACGTCGCCAGGGAACGGAAGACGATGACTCGCCTCTGGGCAAAACGGGAGGAGCAGATTCGGGGAGTAATTGACTCAACGGCCGGCATGTATGGCGACTTGTAGGGCATCGCAGGCAATGGTCTCAATGAGATCGAGGGACTCCAAATGAACATGCTTCCGTCTGGGGTAGAAGACGGGGTGGCGTGATTTGGAACTCTTCCAAGACTTGCCATCTTTGACAAACAATTTGCGTTAAGGAAAAGCGCTCTCTCTTGATCGGCAGGATCCTTCGCCTTTAAAGGCGCGACTCACTCCCACCGATAACTAACATTAATAGTGGTTCAGAATTGCCGGAGCCCATCACCCCCCACCGACTTCGTGAGCCCTCGAGTTTGACTTCCAAGAATCTCATGTTATCCGATGTCAGAGGCCGCCCGGTGCGCACGATCTTCAGAAAAATTTCTGAACACTAGCTGACTGTTTAGGAGTAATGAGCTTCGGTGCACGCATGGAGGTGTATCCGATCTGCTGATGGAGACCGGGGCGGACTGTAACTAGCGCCGGCTTCATAAGGTGGGCTATTTCGCGGATCTTCTTTCCCGCAACGAAGAGGTCAACGAGAGCATCCGGCCTCTTCTGAGGTTTAGCCGGGCGAGGAACAGCTTTGGAGAACCGAAGGCGATCTTATAGAAAGCACAATGTGTATTGGCTGGACGGAATTTCGGCGCGACACTGCAGGCAATGGGCATCCGAATCAGGCCTTCGCGATTGTTAACTTCAGACACCACGCAAATTCGCAGGGCCGGTTGTCGGACTGTTGCACGCTCTCCGGAAAGATCACCGTGGTTCCTTTGGCGGAGTCATAGCTCCAGCGGATCGTTGCGTGGGAGCCCAGCAGGCACACCTTCGAGCCTGGCTCGGGACGTACCCGTTCCAGGGCGATCTGCGCGCCTGGCCATTCGGTGAGAATGGCATAGACGGTTCGCCCGTCCTTCGAGCGCGTATAGCGAACCCCGTCTCCCTCTGCCCAAAGCTCACCGTCTCGAGCGCGCGTCGCGTAAATCGCCTCACCGTTCACGGCGAGCCATTGCCCGGTGGCCTTCATTTGACGAATGGCTTCCGGGTGAAACTCGCCATTCGGACTCGGCCCCACGCCGACCATGAGCCCGCCGCCTTTGGCCACCGTATCGGCCAGACTGTGCACGATCCACTGCGTGCCCTTGTAATTGGAAGCGACAGAATCGTAGGAGAAATTCGTGCCCAGCGGATAGATGCAGAACCAGGGCATGCTCGTCGCTCGATTGGACCCGGGGATCACGCGCTCGGGTGTGTCGTAGTCGCCGTAGTTGCCGATGCCCCGATCGCGCAGCATCACGTCCGGCTGAATCTCTCGAATTTTGAGCAGAGTCTTGCGCATCTCCGGCCAAACACGAGGGCCGAGCCACATGTCCAGGCACATCATGTCGATCGTTCCGTAATTGCTGAGCAATTCAACCAATTGGGCGCGATGGCGCTCCATCATCCGGGTGACCTGTTGATCCGTAGGGTCGGGCACGATCACGGGATGATCTCTATAGACCGCCTGCGTGGCGCGCAGATCGCGGGACGTCAGCAATTCGGGTGAGGAAGGAACCTGAAACGGATGCTCGACGTAGGGGCGGAAGTCTGCGTCGTACCAGTCAGGATGCGAGAAATAGAGATCGATCTTCAGTCCGCGTTTATGAGCAGCATTGCAGAGCTCCTTCACGACATCTCTCCGAAACGGCGTCTCCATGATGGAATAGGCCAGGTCGCACTCTTCGATCTGCGGGCCGCGGGGCGCAGTCCAGTTGGCGCGATTCCGAACCTGCGTCTTCGTGTCAAACATGCAGAAGCCTTCGTGATGCTTGGTGGTGAAAGCGAACATTCTCATGCCGCTGTCTTTGAAAACATCCGTCCAACTGTCCGCATCGAAGCCCACAGGGTTCCAGGTCTGGTAGAGGGAGTTGTACCGCTGCCGGTCTTCGAACGACATAGTCAGGTAGGGCCAGGATTCCGCTCCGCGGTGCCAGATTGAATAAATGCCCCAATGAATACGAGCGCCGAATTTCATGTCCTGAAAGGCTTCGTACGCGGCCGGAGAAGCGTGACTGTATTCGGGAACAGGAACCTGCTCAATGTAGGGATCGGGGTTGGCCGGTGCCCCGGCATTGACCCTGGACTGCGCACTGGCTGGCAGAAGCGTCGACGACGCAGAGGCCGCGGCGGCCGCTGCTGTTGCGGCCAGAAATTCTCTCCGGTTCATGATTTCCTTCCTTCGTATTTGTCCCTGGCCAACGTTAGCCAATCGCAGCAAAACCGCTGCTAGCATTCGTTGATCCTCAAGTCTCTATCGGGCTCTCATTCAAACGTGATTGTGTATTCACGGTGTGGTTCAAGGCGGACCCGCCAAACGCCCCCGGATTCAGAGCTGGTGACGGCACGGCCAGCCGATTCAATTCTGCCGATGCGCTGACCGCGCGGCGGCCGCAGGTTGAACTCGCCCGCAACGCCCGGGCGCAACGTGGCGGAGACCGCAAGTCCACCTTTCCAGGATGCGTCCACTTCGACGTCGCCGCGAGCCCGAAGTCCGTGAAAGCTGCCTTCCGGCCATGCTGACGGGAGCGCCGGCAATAACGCGATCACTCCAGAGTGGCTCTGCAAGAGCATCTGAGCGATGCCGGAAGCTCCGCCGAAGTTGGCGTCGATCTGGAAGAATCGGCGGTTGGCGTTTAGTAAACTCTCGGACGAAGTCGAGAGGAGGTACTGGATGTGCTGATAAGCGCGGTCGCCGTCCTCAAGCCTCGCCCAGAGGTTTGAGTACCATGCTGCGGGCCATCCACTCATGCCAGCGCCATTCTGCACCCTGCGCTGGAGCGAAATGCGCGCGGCTTTGGCCAGTTCAGGGGTACCGCGCAGGGTAATCTCATCGGACGGAAACAGCGCGAACAGATGCGACACGTGACTCATCCCCGGAGTGGGTTCATCGTAGTCTTCGCTCCATTCCTGTAACTGACCGTACTTTCCGATTTTGAGATCGGGGATACGCTTGAGCGCGTTTTCCAGCTGCGCACGATAGCCAGGGTCGATTCTGAGGATTTCGGAGGCGCTGATGGTCGCATGGAAAAGTGCGTAAACGATCTCGTAATCCATGGTGGCGCCGACGGTTTGCCGGCCTATGGTTCCATCCGCCATGCGATAACTGTTCTCTGGCGAATAGGAAGGGTTTGTGACCAGATGCCCCTTGCCGTCATCGACGAGGAAATCGAGAAGAAACTGCGAAGCTTCCTTCATGATGGGGTATGCTTCTTGGCTGAGGAATGCGCGGTCCATACCATATTGGTAATGTTCCCAAAAATGGAGCGCCATCCAAGCACCACCCATCGGCCAGACGCCGACATAGCCGTAATCGACCGGCGCCGTGTCGCCCCATGCGTCGAGGTTGTGGTGAAACACAAAGCCGCGCGCGCCGTACATTTCCCTGGCAGTGCGGCGCCCACTTTCGAGCGACGATTTGACCAGGTCAAAGAAAGGCAGAGTGGTTTCCGGAAGGTTGCCGACTTCGGCTGGCCAGTAATTCATTTCGACATTGATGTTGGTGGTGTACTTGCTGTCCCATGGCGGGGCCATGCTTTCGTTCCAAATGCCTTGCAAATTGGCCGCCATCGTGCCGGGACGGCTGCTTCCCATGAGCAGGTAGCGGCCAAATTGGAAGTACAATGCGGCGAGTCCGGGGTCGTCCTTGCCTTGCTTGACGCGGGCCAAACGCTCGTCAATGGGAAGACTTTCAATTGAGGCCTCGTTGGGCGGCGGCGCCAGCTCCAGGTCAACGCGGCGGAAGAGCTTCTGGTGGTCCGCCAAGTGCCTGGCCTTGAGGGCGGAGTACGGCCTGACAGCGCGAAGCAGGTACTGAGCGCAAATAGAAGAGGGATCGCCGCCCCGATAATTCGTCCCGGCGACCAGCAAAAGGGTGACTGCATTGGCGTTGGAAACAATGATCGCGCTGCCGGAAACCTTCACATGACCGCCTTCGTTGACAGCGCGCAAGATAGCGCGGAATTTCACGCCGGTCGGCTCGAGCTGGTCCTGTTCGGCTTTAAGTTTCTCTGGAGTTAGGCGCGGGGAGATCCAGAAGTTCGTGTGCGCAATCGCTTGCCCTTCCAAGATGACGCGGTCGGGTGCGGCTGTACTGGTGTGGCTATCTTGGGAACGAGTCAACGTTGCATCAAACGACAGGCGGCCACGCTTATCGCAGGAGATGCGGACGACCAACACCTGGTCCGGCGCGGAAGCAAACACTTCGCGGGTGTAGGTCGCATCACCGATGCGGTAGGTGATGCGTACGATTCCTGTCGCCAGGTCTAACTCGCGGCGATACTCAACGGCGTTGTCCTGACCGGCGAACTCGATGTTCAGGTCTCCCAATGACTGATACGGAGGCTGGCGGTTAGGTATACCCAGCATCTTCTGATCTTCCAATGCCTCCGCCTCGCCGGGTTTGCCCTCGAAGAGCAAGCGGCGGACCTCCGGCAAAGCCTTCAGCGCCTCAGGATTGACTCGGTCCCGCTTCTTGCCATTCCAGATCGTATCTTCATTCAGTTGGATACGCTCTTTTGCGATCCCGCCAAATACCATCCCACCCAATCTGCCGTTCCCGATGGGCAGCGCGTCGCCCCATTTTTGGGCAGGGTGCTGATACCAGAGCACCGGATCGGCGGCCGAAAGCTGAGCTGGGGAAATGATGCCCAGGAAAAGAATTGAACCGAGGAAGAAGTTGCGCATAAGGGGCCTTTCACAAGAAAAACGATGTTCGCGGATCAGAGAATCGTGTTGTATTTACCCTCCTTTGCTCCAAGCAGGACCAAACTTTCAATCCTCGGATGGCTCATTTTGTCGCGGCGGACGGCTCTTTGGATTGCCTTCCCAGAGTGTGCCTTCGTTAGTTTGCAATCGCTCGTTTTTGACCTCCCAAACACCATGGCCCCGATTCGCCTGTTGAGCGTAACCTCAATGCCGTCGTGATCGTCACCCTTAGCGCATTTGCGGCAGGGTTCAGCTTTACCGACACATGCATCCCGCCGCAATCAGAATGCCCACCTACTTATCGAGAGCTTGATCGTGGCCTACGGGCGAACAACGACGATCACTTTTGCGTCCGGTTCCGTCCATGCGTCCGGACCGGTATGTGTCAATTGGCGCTTCTCATCATCCCAGTGAAGTCTGGTGATGGAACCTGCGCCATCTTCATAGGAATACGAGACGCCATCGTCCGAAAAGAGAGTGAAATCGGCATCAGCGCCGGGATAAACGCGCACGGAAGCGATGGCCTGCGGTTGGTAGGTGCTGAGGATAGGTCCGCCCATCGGCACAATGGAACCCGCGCGAACAAAAAGAGGAATCGTGTCGATCGGGGCAGGCACCGCCACGGTTTGACCGCCCTTCACTCGCTCGTTCGTCCAGTAGTTGTACCAATCGCTTCCGGCAGGAAGATAAACCTTGCGGCTGACCGCGCCTTGTTCAGTTACTGGCGCGACAAGTATTGCCGGGCCGAACATATATTCATCGCCTATGTTCGCGGCCTCTGGGTCGTTCGGAAAATCCATAAACAACGCGCGAGTATACGGGGCGCCCGTTTGGTAAGTGTGATACGCAAGCGAGTAGATGTACGGCAACAATTCGTAACGCAATCGTAAATACTTTTCGAGGATGGGCTCGGCTTGCTTGCCATAGGCCCAGACCTCATTGTGTTCTCGCTCTCCGTGGGCGCGCATGACAGGCTGAAAAACTCCCCACTCGAACCAGCGCACAAAAAGCTCAGGATAATCTTCGTAATTGCCGACGTTCTCCTTCGCGTCTGACGAGTCAACCAATGGTGTATGTGCGGCGTGGTAAGTGGCGGGAATCAACGGCGAGAAGAAGCCCGCAATATCCGTGTCCCAATACGGCATGCCCGAGGCCGTGAAATCCAATCCGGCCGGGATGGAGCGCTTCAACATATCCCATGTTGAGCGAATATCGCTCGACCAGAAGACAGTGCCGTTTCGCTGCGCCCCAAGATAGGCCGCGCGAGCGAGGATCATTACCCGCCGGCTATCCCCGAAATCACGCCGAAATCCGTCGTAAACCGAAGCTGTATGGAACAGGGGATAAACATTGTAATAACGGGTTCCTGAGCCAATATAAAAAACGTCCTTGGCCGGATCAATGTCCGGTTCCGTTTCATCGAGCCAGATGTAATCAAAACCGTAGGGCTTCACAAAACGATCTCGGATGGACTCCCACCACCATTTGGCTGCTGCGGGGTTCGTTGTGTCGATGTTGGGGCCGATCACGTCTTTGAAGCCACCGAAATCGGGCTTGCCGTCGGGGGTGTGAATGAGCCATCCCTTTTGCTTAAGCATCTCGTAATACAGCGAGCCGGGAGCAAAATGCGGCCAGACACTCAAAAGGGTGGTGATGCCCATCGAATGCAATTGATTGTTCATGGCGGCGGGATCGGGCCATCGAGCCGGATCCAGATCCAGATTGCCTTGCTTCGTCATGTTCAGGAAGTCGACGACCAGCACGTCGAGCGGCAGGTTGCGATCGCGATATCCCTTGGCAACGGCCATGAGCTGGTCCTGTGTGGGATATATCGCCTTGCTCTGGATGTAGCCGTATGCTGCTTTCGGCAGCATGTGGGTGACACCGGTGAGCTGGCGATAGCCCTCGTAGATCTCATCGCTGTCGTCACCAGCAATCACAAAGAAGGAGACACGGTCACCCACCTCGGATGACCATACATTCTGCAGATTGAAACCGAGATCAATCGTGGTTTTAGAGGGGTTGTCCCAGATCAGTCCATAGTCCCGGCTCGACACCATGAATGGGACACAGACAGTTTCCCCGCCAATCTCGCTGTAGTCATGCCAACAATTGATGCGATGGTCATGGAGGTCGAGTAAACCCTGCTGATGTTGGCCCAGCCCGTAATAGTGCTCATTGGCCGGCGAGTCGAAGATGGCAGAAACGCGATAACCGGGATCGACTTTTTGCTCGCCGATTGCGCTGCCAGAGTACGACTCAGGCCGGTTTGGCATCATGGACCAATTCCGCATTGTCAGAAGCGGTCTGCCCGAAGCTGTTGTTATTGAGATCGTGTCGTTGTATGGCCCCGGCCTCCGCGGCCCTCCACCGAAATAATGATCTCTGAGCGACTGATTCAACGCGTCGAGCGGCATCGCGTGGGGCGGCGGCAGATCTTCGGGGGAAATACGGACGATCATTCGTTGCGAGCGAATGACGTCGTATCCACCAGGATCCCGCTCGTGCGTCCAGCCGGCTATCGAGGGCCCGCCCACGAATCCGTACCCGGGAACCGCGAGAGCTGCCGCCTTCTCCGAACTTACTGTGATCCGGACAATATTAGGGGCATATGGTTCGAGCACAACCGTCCTGCCTGCACGCGACAACACAATCTGCGTATCGGCACCCCAGAGTGCG
>Ga0208849_1002057_pt1 | contig 11867 bp, 9 predicted proteins | sample NGESurdeep072012_10_FD_184470 | JGI IMG/M metagenome (GOLD analysis project Ga0208849, IMG submission 184470) | Arctic peat soil microbial communities from Barrow, Alaska - NGEE Surface sample 53-3 deep-072012 (SPAdes) | ecosystem: Environmental > Terrestrial > Soil > Wetlands > Peat ...
GGAGCTCATTGGACCGGCACGTCCTTAGCGCCGCGCCGCCGGAGGTCGACCTCGACGAGCTCTGCCGCCCACGTCGTCCACCGCCCGAGACCCGCGACGCGAGCCACCGCCGTCAAAGGCCTTCACCTTGCCTCTCCCAGTGATTTCAACTGAGATGTTGGTTCTCCGCGCCCGGCCGTCGATCAAGTTCTCTGCGCCCAGTCGGACTTCGTAAATGCAGAGAGTGCTGTTTGAGAAGTACTGGTTGCGCCACTGGTTCTGAGACCTTCCTCAGGAAGGGCTTGCGCTAACCTTCGGTGAGGATGCCGGCGCTCTGGAAGTAGGAGTCGCCGCCGAGGAAGCGACTCCCTCACGTGATGGTGTCAGTAGGCCGGCAGCGCCTGAAGCGCGGCTACGGCCTGATCGAGCCGGGCGCGTGGGAGCCGGCCGCTCGCTACGGCCGCTTTGATCGCGTCGTAGGTCGCGTCGGCGATCGAAATATGGTGCGCGACCATGACCATGTCGCCGCCGTTGACAAGAAATTCGACGGCCGCCTCCGGAGTGGGAGTGCTGTTGGTGATGGCGCCCATCTCCATGTCGTCCGAGATGATCGCCCCGTCGAAGCCCAGGTTCGACCTGAGCATCTGGATCGTAGCCGGTGATAGATCGGCGGAGCGGTGCGGGTCGATCGCCGGGTACCAGAGGTGCCCCAGCATCACGAAATCAACCCCGTGCGAGATGTCTTCCTCGAACGGCGGCCATTCCCGACTCTGGAGCGTCGCGATGCTCTCGTCGATTCGGGGCAGCTGTGTCTCCGAGCTCACCGAAGTGTCGCCGTGACCGGGGAAATGCTTGGCGGCGGAAAGCATGTGCGCGGCGTGGATCCCATCCACGACGGCGCCCACTGCCGGACCAACCACGCCGGGGGTCGTGCCGTAACAGCGTCCCCACATGATCGAGCTGGGTCCGTTGCAGACGTCCGACACCGGGCCCAGGTCCAGGTCGAAACCGAGCGCGCGCAGTGCTGACGCCATTCGTGTCGTATTGGCCTGGCCGACCGGCATCGGCGCGCACGGCACCGTGCTCACGGCCAGGCACACGTAGCCTCCCTCCTGATCGGTGGCGGCGATCAACCGGTGGTGCGAGGCGCCGCGCACCGCCGTGATTAGGACTGTCATCGAGGCGGCCGACGTCGCGTTGTGGTTGTCATTGATGACGAGCAGGCCGCCGAACTGCCGCTGAGTCCAATCGGACACGACCGAAGCCGTCAGCGGTCCCTGGAAGCCGACCATCATCACGGCCCCGATCTCCTCGTCCAGCGTCAGGCCTCCCGGCCCCAGCTGGTCCGCAAGGCTGGGCGACGGCGAAGGCGACGCCGGAGGAGCCGGCGATGCCGGTGAACTAGTTGGTGTTGAAGGCGCGGGCGAAGGCAATGCGGCCGAGGAGGTGCCGCACGCCGCCAGCAGGAGGCACAGGAGGATCAGCGACAGGCGGCGGGTCATATCGGAGCATTGAACGGAGGACCCGGCCTAAACGTTGCGCGCCGCCACCACGCGGGCGTCGAGCGCCACGGCTCCGTCGATGCCAACCAGGAGCGGGTTTGATCTCAGCCTCGGCGATTCCGGGCTCTCGGCCACGAGCTACGAGAGTACAACCGCGGCCTGCGCCGCCGCACCTACGATCTCCAGGGAAACCATCGAGTGCCTTTATCTGGCCGCCGATCCAGCATCTTCCGCCTCGGCAGCGCGCGGTGCTCATCCTCCGTGATGCTCCGGATTCTCGGGCACCGTGCAATGCCCAACCAATCGAGCCGCGCGGAGCGCGTGAATTGACGGGGATCCCTACCCCGCCGTCCTCCTCCCCACATCACCCAAGACGGGCGACGCTCGAGCCGCTGGTGCCGGACTCGGACCCGGGAAGGTGGAAGGCGATGTCTTGAAGTGCCTCTGACCGGATATACAGCCACGGCGAACTCGGCAGAGCGCAGGCCACCAGCTCAGTCTTTCGGCGCCGAATTCCATTCACCTGAGCGCGGCGGCGACAAGCCTTCCGTCCTCGATTCGAACCGCGCGATCGGCCATGGCCGCAACGGCATCGTCATGGGTCGCAACGATGATGGTCGTGCGCCCGCAGAAGGAACGGATCAGCAAGACGATGGCGGCCGAGGTTTCACTGTCCAGCTGGCCAGTCGGCTCGTCGGCAAGGAGAAGTCGCGGCTCTTTCACCAGGGCGCGGGCTAGAGCGACGCGCTGCTGCTCGCCGCCCGAAAGCTCGAAGGCGCGGTGGCGAGCCCGCGCCTCAAGGCCGACCGAGCCCAACGCACCGCGGGCTCGAGTCTCGACGTCTGCCGGCCCTATTCCCATCAACTGCAGGGGTAGGGAGACGTTTTCCAGGGCGGTCATAAGGGGTACGAGGCCGGGTGACTGAAACACGAAGCCAACCGTGCGAAGCCTGTATCCAGCTAGCGCCTCGCCCCGAAGCGACGCGACCTCGATCCCGGCGACTTGGACCGATCCGCCATCCGGAAGGTCGAGGCCGCCGATCACGCCCATCAGGGTCGTCTTGCCCGAGCCTGAGGGGCCGATGAGGGCGAGCATCTCGCCCTCGGCTACGTCCAGGTCGACGCCGTGAAGCGCCGTGGTGATGGCGCCGCCCGCCGCGTACCGTCGCTCCACGCCGCGGAGCCGCACGAGCGGTTCACGCGTCATCGGCATTCTCGATGATCACGCGTCCGTTCTCCACCCGTACCCGCACCCGCGCGCCGAGATTGGCTTCCTCGCGAACCGACTTTGGAATCTGAAGGCGGCCGGCCGCGTCGACGATCAGAAGCTCCCCCGTCGCCGCGCGAGTCTCGGTCGACGTCCGGCCGTCGCGAATGCGCAGCACCCGGTCGACGTGACGTTCCACCTCGTGGTCGTGAGTGACCATGACAACGGTGGTTCCGTCGCGATCCCGGAGCCGGCTCAGGTCCTCGAGCATGCGCCGCGCGGAAGCGCGGTCCAGCTCGGCGGTGGGCTCGTCCGCCAGCAGCACCTTCGGCCGGTTCGCGATCGCGACCCCCAGCGCCAGTCGCTGCTGCTCACCTCCGGACAGCTGCGCAGGCAGGTGATCGCGAAGGCGGGTGAGGCCGAGCGTCTCGAGCAGCGCGGCGGCGCGTTCGCTCCGCTGGTTGCGCGGGCGGCCGGCGAGCATCTGCGGCAGCTGTAGGTTCTCGGACGCGGTGAGCTCCGGCGTGAGGTTCAAAGTCGCGTTCTGCCATACGTAGCCGATGACGTCGCGGCGGTACGCATCGCGCGCGCGGTCGGAAAGCGATCCTAGTGCGCGGCCGGCCACCACCACCTGGCCAGCGCTCGGCTTCTCGACCGCGGCGAGCACATTCATGAGTGTGGTCTTGCCGCTGCCGCTCGCTCCCACGATCGCGACGACCTCGCCTTCCTCGATCGTCATGTCGAGGCCCTGGAGGGCGAAGACCTCGAGGTCGGCGGTCTTATAGATGTGCACCAGCGACCGGCACTCGATGGCGCTCATCCCAGAGCCCTCAGCTCGGCCATCACACGCGGCCTCTCGGCCACGATGGCCATCAGCGGGCCCGCGACGAGCACGCCTGCGACGACGGCGACGAGCGCGGTCGCGAGCCGGACCGGGTCGAACGTGACGATGGTTGCCGGAACGTTCTCCGGCACGCTTGCGCCGAGCTGGAGCGCCGGCAGCAAGACAAAAGCGGCGAGCGCCCCAAGCACAACACCGCACACAAGGCAGAAGCCGGCGACCAAGAGCTCTTCGAAGACAAGGCTCCGACGTACCTGGGACGGCGACATCCCGTTTGCTTCCAGCACCGCGTACTCGGAGAGCCGGCTGCGGGCAAGGATCAGGAAATGGAAGGCAAACGCGATCAATGCGAGCGCGAGCGCGGCCACGAAACCAAGGAGCAGGTTGGACTCCAGGCCGAGCTGCTCCGGCGCATGAGCCGCGTCAAAGGCGATCGACCGCTGGTCCAGCACCTGGATGAGGCCAGGCGCGGCGTGCAACGAGGCGATGGCCGCATCGGCTCCGCCCCGCGCTGCCTTTACCCAGATCTCGTTCGCCCACGGGCTCTGGTCGTGAGCATAGGCAAGGGCGATCAGCAGAGGATCCCGGTCGAGCACGACGAAGTCGCCGAGCTCGGGATACAAGGTTGGGAAATGATCGGCCACGCCGACGATGGTGACTGTAATGCCAATGTTGTCAACCTGGAGCTGCAGCTGCTTCCCGACTGCAAGTCCGAATCGGGAGAGCATCTGCGACGGGACGAGGGCTGGGATCGGCCCTGGGGTGGCGACGGAGTAATTCGGTAAAAGTGAGTTGATGCCCGGAGGGAATCGGCTGACGCCGGGCCGGATATACGTCGGGAAGGCGCCGGTACCGATCCGAAAGGCCGCAGTCGGGTTGCCATCCCGCGGCAGGTTGGTCGTTGGCAGCAGCGTTTCCCAGAACGTGCCGTACTCGGCATCGGTCCGCCACCATAGACCTGGAAAGGAGCTAGCGCCAGGACCCTGAACCTGCTCGGCGAAGCTTTCGATCACCTTACCGTCGACCGCCAGCGCGCTCACCGAGATCAGGTCGGGCTTGGTCACCGGGGAGATCGCCAGGTCGCGAAATCGCAGCGGCTCGGCGACGGTGCCGGCATCCGCCACCAGCGTCGCGCTCAGCTGCCTCCAGCCCGTGAAGTCAAGGGTTCCGAAGTCACCATGGACCGGACGTCCGTGCGCATCGGACAGATCCGCGGTCAGCGTGCCGCCGGTCCCTGCGCCGTAGACCCAGATCGAAAGGGCCTTGGCGTGGGCCGGGATCACTAGGCCTCCTGTCTCGCCGTCCGCGAGGCTCTGCACGAGGTCGGGCAGTGGAGACGCAGCCAGGTCGGGCCTCGTCCACATGACCGGCTTGAATGTGTAGGGATCGACGCCGAGGACGGGCACGTCCTCGCCGACCTGGCGCGCGTCGCCGCGGAAGACGTCGCTGCGGGCAGTGGCACCCGAGATCTGGACGCCGGCCACCGGCGTTTGAACTCCTGCCTCCAGCACACCGCGTGCGTCGGCGCCCACCTGATACGCCGCTCGGTCGGCGCTGTTGCGGCTCGAGGTCGATGCATAAACGGAAGCGAACACACCGAGCGCGATTGCGAGCATGAGCAGCACGGCGAGTGCCGCGTGCTGTCCTGGAGCGCGTATTAGCTGCGTTCCCGCCAGCCGCACCGCCACTGTTGGTCGCGTTCGCACCACGAGCCGCGCGACCGGCGGCAGCAAGCGGAGCATGGCCATCGCAAGGAATGCGATCGCGACGCCCGGCAGCAGTAGGTTGATGGGGTTGTCCGCCGCGCCCGACTGGCGAACCTGAGCGCTGCCCAACAGCTGGGTCTGCGCCAGGATCGGGATCGCCAGCAGCGCGAGCAGCAGATCCACGTGACGCCGCCTCCACCACGCAACGGTTGGACGCGAGGCGCCAGCGCGCGTCTGAAGCACGCCGTGGCGGCTCGCGAGGATGGCCTGCACCCCCATCAGCGCCAGCCCGACCGCGAGGACGGCCGCCACCGGGAGGCCAAGCCTTACAGGGTCGAGGTGGAAGGCGGGAATCGCGACGCCGGTGTATGCCCAACGTGCCACCGCCTCCGAGGCCGCCCAGCCGGCCACGATCCCGATCGGCGCGACGAGCACCCCGACGAAGGCGAGCTCGATCCAGAGCAACAGGGCGACTCCCGGCCAGGACCAGCCGCGTGTGCGCCAGACTGCGATCGTCGGTCGCAGGTGTGCCAGCAGGTTTCCGGCCATGAACCAGACGCAGAACAGCGCGATGAGGAGAAGCTGGATGGCGACCAGCTGCACCGCGAATGCGGCGACCTGCTCGTCACTGATGTATGACGCGAGCGCGTCGGGCAGGCTGCTCACGACCACGACGTCCGCCCGCTGGATGCCGAAGCGGCCTCGCAGCAGCTGAATGCGATCGAGCGTCGCCTGAGCTCCGACCGCGCGGATCGCCGCGAGGTCCGGCGCCAGCGTAGCCGAGGCGAATGAGATCACCGCTGGATCCACCACGCCCGTTGTCGGGTCCGTTTGGCCTTTCAGCATCGCGAAGTACGCGGGGACGTCTACATAAGCTGCGACCTCCGGCGTTTCGTTCAGGCCCCAATAGGCTTCCTGGGGCTGTTGTGGACGCCAGATCCCGACGATCCGGAGGCACACTGAATCATTGCTGTCCTGGACCTTGGCGCAGGTGACGTCCCCGACTCCCAGGTGGATGAAGTTCGCGAACTGTGCGGGCACGGTTGCCTCGAGCATGTCGCTCGCAGCGCTTGAAGGCCAACTGCCGGCGACCAGCACCGCATGGGCCTTCAAGCCATCGAATGCCGCAATCCGAAAGTCGTTGTTCAGAGGTGAGGCCTTTTGCCCGTTGACCGTTTGCGGGACATACCCGCCCGAAAGCAAACCCGATCCGCGAAGCGTGATCAGCCCACCCATGTCGTCGCGCGCGGCTTGCCTGACCTGGGCGATCAGCTGGTCGTACTGCTGTTGGTTGTTTGCGCCGGTAAGGCGCACGCTGACCAGTCCCTGAGACCCTAGGCGGCTGACCGTCTGCTGAAGGCCGGCTTCCTCCGTCCTTGACTGGGTGAGTGTGACCGCGGCCGCCAGGGCGAGCGCGACGCCAAGTCCGATGGCGGTCGGAAGGAACGACGTCCACCGCGCCGCGAGCTGGCGACGCGCCAGGCCCGCAAGGGTTAGGGTCCGCAACCGGGGCTAGTTCACCTCATTGAACGGTAACGCTCGCGGCCGAGCGCTCTCAGTCGAGCCATCATCGCTTACCCCCAGGTAGTACCGACTTGGCTGACGTAGCTTTGAGCCATCGGACGGCCATTCGACTATTCCCATTGCGCGGCCCTTAGTAGCGTAAGACGCGACGTCACGATCTCCATTCGTGAGTGGTGCCGAGCGGACCCTGAATGCGCTGTCGCGCCGCTCCGCGGTCGGCATTTCGGTGCTAGCCCAACATCGCGTTTCTCGGATCGCCGCAGCGATTACGTGTGGAGTGCGATAGCAACGCGTGTCATCTCCTCAGCGGTCAGTCCAGCGGTGGTGATGTCCACGTAATTGCCGTCAGGCAGCCGCCAGATCACCGCATTTGGAGTTCCGTCGACATATTCGTAGAATGTCGCCGGCTGGTCGCCGATGGTCCCTGGGGTCGAGGGCCCCGGCACTTGGAAACTGAACTGCTGCTGGTGATACTGGGTGACGAGCACCGACCGACCATCGAACGATCGGTAATCGGTGATCGTCACAGTCGCGCGTCCGTCAGGCCCCTTTATCTCTTGGACGACCGATCGATGGATCAAATAATGGCTGGGTGGGAGCCAACCAGGCACGAGCAAAGGGTCCGGCGAATCAGATTGCGCCTGAGCCCAGCTGACCGACTCAGAGCTAATGACCTGGGACCCCGGAGGCACCGGGTTAGTAGTGACCTGGGGCATCAGAGACGCCCGGTGAGACGCCGAGGTAGCTGGCGTGACCGCGTGGTGAAGAGCGCCCGCCGCAAGCATCGTGGCGACCACCGCAGCTGCGATAAGGGCGGCCGACCCAACTGCAAACCAAGTCGCAGGTTGATAGGTGCGAGACGCACCGTCCGCCGATGCGGCGAGGGCCGCCGCAGCTGTAGCCCGCAGCGCGCTGGGCGAGGAAAGCCGACTCCCGAAGGCTTCTGTCACTCGTTGCCGGAACTCCTGCTCCGTCATCCGAGACCTCCTCTGGTACTTCGAGACGGAGTCGATTGAGCGCCCTCAGTGTTCGTGACTTGGCTGCCACCGCCGAAATGCCAAGCGTGCGAGCGATGTCTTCAAACGACTGATCGAGGTAGTAGCGAAGCACGAGGAGCAACCGCTGATGGTGTGGCAGCCGTTGGAGGGCCCGTCGCAGGTCGGTTATCTCCGCGGAGGGCTGTCCGCCGGCGGTCGGTGTTTCCTGCGCACGGCTCAGCGTCACGACTGACCACCACCGGACCCGGCGCTGCATTCGACATTGATTGGCGACGATCGCGAGAAACCACGGCTCGACTGGGAAACCTACCTTGAATTGCCCAAGGTGCTTCCAGGCGCTGACTACGGCCTCTTGAAGTGCATCCTCTGCTTCAGGCCGGGCATCGAGCATGGCGCGAGCCAGTCGCTCAGCCGCCGGCAGGACCGGTTCAATAAGCCGCAGGAACGCGGACTCATCACCCGCCCTGGCATCGTCGAGCAGCAACGTTACGACGCTCACTGCCTATCTATATGCACGGCAGGGGCATTTCGCATCGGCCCTGCGTGCCGTCGTCGTTCTATCAGTTCGTCACCCACCGATCATCACTTAGGCTCGGTCAGGCTGGCGGAGACGAGATGGCAAGGACCAATGGCCACCAGAACACCCCCAGATAAGCAAGAGCGCAGAGACTGGGAAGGGTACTCGATGGGTAGCTGCGCTAGCGATAGCGACTGGTTTATCGAGAGCAAATGCGAGCGGTCGGCTCAATGTCTGTGAAGCCGTGGGTTTGCGATCACTCCCGACAAGTCACACAAGAGCCGGGGTGCCCGGTGTTCATCGCGTCGAGATGGTTGTGCGCCCCTCCTCCCCGGTTCGACCTAATACGGGCAATTCGCGAGCCGCGGGTGCCGGACTCGGACCCGGGAGGTGGAAGGCGATGTCTTGAAGTGCCTCGGACTGGATATACAGCCAGGGCGAACTACCTAACCCAACAGGCGACAACTAGTTCGAGTCCTCAGAGGTGGACCCAAGTTCCCACAATACGAACCCCGAGTGCGTATTCGACGGGGACTCCTACCAGCTCAGCACGGTCCGAGTGATGACAGCTGCGAGGGGTGCAGGACTGACACGTCGGTTCGACTCACGCTTCCCTTGGGGCCCGACCCGCTGTCGACCACGATGGTGTCGCCGGCCGCCTCCACGCCACCCGGAAGGGGAAGATCGATGCCGGCGCCGGAACGCAGGTCGACGATGGAGTTCCTGTCCGCCCCGAACCAGACGAGGTAGGGGCCTGCGAGCTGCGGAAACTGGAAGTAATGACCTGACGCGGTGTATGTGCGGATGATCCCGGCGGCGAGGTCGTCGACAAACCATGTTCCGTTGGACGAGCCGGGGGTCCCGGTCCAGACCAACCTGTCGGGCGAAGCGGCCACGAAGCTGATCTCACGCGGGTCGCGCAGCGCGGCCGGCGCGGCGACCGGTTGCAGAGTGGTCGCATCCGCGAAGACGAAACGGGGGTGGGCGGCGCCGGCGTCCCGTTTCGTCCACACCAGGTCCGCGCCGGCGAAAAGCGGGGAGCCGACGTCGCCCGAGTCGAGGATCGTCACGTGTCCAGTCGCGAGCTCGTAGACGCGTAGCTCCGCGGACCGTGAGCTCACCGGCTGGCTCCAGACCATGTAGCCATGCCCGATGACAGGTTCCATGAGTCCGCCGGTCAAGTAGCTCGTGCCTTCCATCTGAGGTCCGGTGACGACCTGCCGGATCTCGTGCGTGCGTGCATTCCAGAGCTGGAGGTCTAGAACGCCCGGCTCGGCCCACACCAGCCAACCGCCGGCGTAGGTCATCCAGCCAAAACCGTTCGCTGACATCGGCGCGACCGCGGTCATACTGCCTGTCGACAGCGCAACAGACGCGATGATCTGGCTCGAGCCCATCCAGGCGCCGCCATAAACGACGCCGCCCTGCTCGTCGATCGCGCCGGCGCCGAAGTTGACGCCGTCAAGGGCCGCGGCGACGTTCGCCATCGCCGTCGCCCAGTCGGGCGGAGGAGCGGTGAAACACAACCGGGTCGGAGCCGTAGCTGTGCTCGGCGACGGCGATCGATAGGCGGAGGCAGCAGTCTGCGAGGTGCCTGTGCAAGCGGTGGCTAGCACCATCGCCACGAGGAGGAGCGCGACCCACAGGCGCATCTATTCGGTCAACGCCGGCGGCCTTCGGGTGGTTACGTCTCTCAGCGGGCACGTCGGAGCGGATTGCCCGATGAACGCCAGACACGACTCATCCGGGTTGTAGGAGATTGCGCAGAGCCGGCTGCTGTCGTCTGCCCAAGTGGGGAAGCTCAAATTGGACGGCGGAGATGGACGCCCAGTCACATAAGTTCCCCGCACCCACATCCGGTCCGGCGAGGCCTCGTCGACGATCGATGAGCCGTCGGGTGACGGCATCGCAGCTGCGGCTCCGGTTGTAGTGGATGGCGCAGGCTGTGGAATGCCGTTCGCCGGGAGATATTCGCGGCCCGACCAGGTGAATGCCCGAGCGTTGCTGCCAGCGAACAAGATCAATGGCTTGCCAGCCGGTGCACCGGCAAGAGGAGTCGCGCTAGGGCGGCTCGACTGATCCGCGCATGCTGCAGACAAGATAGCCACCAGGATCAGCACGGCAATGCGCGAGCGATGCATCAGTCGAGCACGGCCAGGCGACGACCGAGGCGTTTTCTCAATTCCACTGAGCCATAGCCTTGCAAGAGACGAGTTTGTCATCGGCCGTGCCGAAACTTTGAAACGCCGATCGCGAACAGGAGTTGCCGCGATCATGGGAAGTACTGGCGCACCAGCGGCAGGATTCGCCCCCAGTTCGGGGTGAGGCTGCCGCCGGGAGCTCCCGGCTCCGTGTAGGGGGGCAGGAGGAGGACCTGATGGATGGCATCGGGGTTGTCGAAGCTGGCGGCCAACGGTACGAGCTGAGCGACCTTGTCCAGGCCGATGTTGGTCTTCAACTCGCCGCCGATGGCGGTCGCCAGAGCTGGGATGTCCGAGGGGGCCAGTAGCTTGGCCTTGGCGCGGATCGCCTGGAGCACCTGTTGCTGGCGTTTCGAGCGGCCAAAGTCACTTTGAATATCGCTGTGCCGGGAGCGGACGTACTGCATGGCGTGTATGCCGTCCAGGTGCTGCGGGCCTGCAAGCACCGCAACCCGCTGGTAGCCGTACGGGCTGCCGCCGTAGATGTCTGCGGGATAGTAGTCGTCCATGACCGGGTTGCTGGTGACAATGTCGATGCCGCCGATGGCGTCGATAACCTTGATCAGCCCAAGCAACCCGACCCAGATGTAGTCGTCCACGTGTACCCCGAAGTCTTGCTCCACGGTTGCGATCGCTGCGCCCATGCCATAGTAATAAGCGCCATCGATCTTTCCGAAACCCCCGGTGGAGAGGTGCACGTAAAGGTCGCGCGGAATCGAAAGCATGACGACCTCTTTGGTCGCTGGTAGCACCCGGACGAGGATCATCGATTGGGTGAGAACGTGATCCGGGCTGAACTTCGAGTCATCGTCCGAACCCAGCAGTAGGACCGTGAACGCGCCCTGTTGCGCGACCGGGCTGGGCAAAGATGAAGGCGAGCCGAGTAACCCAGTCGGGGATGGCGAAGGAACCAGGACCGGGGATATGGAATTCCAGGCCACGACGGCGGCCGGGATGAAGTACGCGAAGCCGCCCGCCGCCGCCGATAACCCGATCGCAAGCGCCGCGAGGATAAGGCTTCGCAAAGGGCTGAGGCGCCCTCGCGATGCGCGGTGGCGCCGTCCTGTCTGCATTGATAGTCGGGTCTTCGTCTTCTAGCCCTGCCTTCAGACACAAGCAGGAGGACAACAAGGGACGGCTGAGACGTCGTCGCCCTGGGTCTCACTAAGAGGGTCCGATCTCCTGACTAGGGAGTCAAGCTCCCTTTCACTAGCGGTAACAAAATGGCTCATTCAGCTATGCAACGCTTCAAGGGCCGAATAGGTGGCAGGTGAACCCGAGAATTCGGATATCCTGCAATGTCTTCTCGTGGGCCCCACTGCCACCGTCGGCATTCGTCGTCTGCCCCTCGCACTTTTGGTTACCGCTGGTTCACTGGGCCAGACGGGATTCT
>Ga0208849_1002058_pt1 | contig 11865 bp, 10 predicted proteins | sample NGESurdeep072012_10_FD_184470 | JGI IMG/M metagenome (GOLD analysis project Ga0208849, IMG submission 184470) | Arctic peat soil microbial communities from Barrow, Alaska - NGEE Surface sample 53-3 deep-072012 (SPAdes) | ecosystem: Environmental > Terrestrial > Soil > Wetlands > Peat ...
CCCGCCGCCACTGGAAGCTGGCGGCCGGGTAGGCGGCGCGCAGGCTGTTGAAGAAGGCGCGCGAGCGCAGCGTCAGGTTGAGCCCGAAGAACGCGAGGCCCGCCAGCAGCGCGAGCCAGTGAACCGCCGCGAGGTCCGCGAAGAACTGCCCCGCCGCACTCAGGAACGAGCTGATGCTCTGGCCGATCGAGGTGGAAGCGAGGAGCGCCGTCACCGCCTCAGCGTACGGTGCCGGAGGGCGCCCAGGCCGCGGCACGCGGCACCGCCGCCGCTCGGCGCGCCCACGTGACCTCGCGCGGCGTGTCCCCTATCGTTGAACCACCCCAGCATGGCCCCTACTTCGGGACACATCCACACATGAGCGGCGCGGAACTAGGGCTCGCGCTGTCGGTCTTCCTCGCCTGCGCCGTCGAGGCTGTGGAGGCACTCACGATCGTTCTCGCCGTCGGCTCCACGCGCAGCTGGCGCTCGGCGATGAGTGGCGTCGGAGTCGCGCTGCTCGTGCTCGCGGCGATCGTCGCGGCGCTCGGTCCAGCGATTACGAGCCTGCCGCTCGAACTCCTGCGACTGCTCGTGGGCGGTCTCCTGCTGATCTTCGGCCTGCAGTGGTTGCGCAAGGCGATCCTGCGCTCGGCCGGCGTGAAGGCCAGGCACGACGAGTTGGCGACCTACCAGCAGGAGACCGAGGCGGCGCTCGCCGCCGGCCAGACGCGGCCGGGCCTCGACGGATACTCCTTCACGGTCGCCTTCAAGGGCGTGCTGCTCGAGGGGCTCGAGGTCGCCTTCATCGTGCTTACCTTCGGCGCGAACCAGCACCGGATCCCGCTCGCCGCGGCGGCGGCCGGCGTTGCGGTGCTGGTCGTGGTGGCGGCGGGATTCGCCGCCTCCGCGCCTCTGGCGAGAGTGCCGGAGAACACGATGAAGTTCGGCGTCGGTGTGATGCTCAGCTCGTTCGGGATCTTCTGGGGCGCGGAGGGAGCCGGCGCGCACTGGCCCGGCAGCGATGCGGCGCTCCTGGCGATCATCCCCGGGGTCCTGCTCGTGTCCAACGCGATGGCCTGGGCCATCCGGCGCTCCGTGGCGCGGGCGCCCGACGAGACCAGTCAAGCCACCGGTGACGCGCCACAACCGGCGAGCCTGAGCGCATGAGCAGCGCCAGACGGATCCTGCTGGGCACGTGGGAGTTCGTCGTCGGCGACGACTGGCGGTCGGCGGTCGGGGTCGCGGTCGCTCTGGGCCTGACCGCCATCGTCGCCACCACAGACCTCGCCGCGTGGTGGATCATGCCGCTGGCGGTGCTCGCGATCCTCGCGCTCTCGCTGCGACGCGCCGCCCGGGACGCGTCGCGCCGTGGATGAGATGCGCTAGAAAGCGTCAATGCCGACACGCGCCTCGAAGAGCGGAGGTCTCCAGGTAGCAGTGACAGGTCCGACCGGCGAGATCGGCCAAGCGGTCGTGGACGCGCTCGAGCGCTCACGCGAGGTGGCATCGATCGTCGGTATGGCACGCAGGCCGTTCGACGCGCAGGCCAGGGGCTGGAAGAAGGTGTCCTACCGGCGCGGCGACGTCCTCGACCGTGACGCCGTCGACGCGCTGGTGCGCGACGCGGACGTGGTCGTGCACCTCGCGTTCATGATCATGGGCGGCGCCAAGGAGAGCCGCGAGGTAAATCTCGTCGGCTCGCGCAACGTGTTCGAGGCGACCGTCGCGGCGGGCGCAGAGCGACTGGTCTACACGTCCTCGGTGGCCGCGTACGGCTTCCATCGCGACAACCCCCAGCCGCTCACCGAGGAGGTCCCCGCGCGGGGCACCGCGGCCCACTACTACTCCGCGCAGAAGGCCGAGGTCGAGGCGCTGCTCGCGACGACGCTCGCCGCGGGGCGCACCGCCGGCTACGTCTTCCGGCCCTGCATCGTCGCCGGGCCGCAGGCCCCCCTGCTGATCGACAGCCTTCCCTACACCCAGATCTCCGAGCGCCTGCCCGGACCGGTGCTCAGCCTGCTCGAGGGCGTGCCGATCTTGAAGCCCGTGCTGCCGGACCCCGGCGTGCCCTTCCAGCTGGTCCACCACGACGACGTCGCCAGCGCAATGCGCGCGGCGGTGCTCGGCCGAGGCTCACCGGGCGCGTACAACCTCGCCGCATCGGGGGAGTTGACGATCAAGCTGCTCGCCGACGAGCTCGGCTGGTACTCGATTCCGGTGCCCGAGCTGGCCGTCGACGCGGTCGCGGACCTGATCGCGAGGCTCGGCTTCCTGCCCGCGCAGGCGCAGTGGATCGCCGCTTTCCGCGAGCCGGTGCTGATGAGCGCGAGCAAGGCGCGGCGCGAGCTCGGCTGGCGCCCGAAACACGACGCCCTGCAGACCCTCCGCGAGACGATCCGCGCGACGCGCCTGGATCCGCTGATCCGCTGATTGCCCAGACAGCGGACTGCGCGGCCACGCTGCTCGAGCCCATAGGCTAAAGCACACCGTGAACGCCTCCCAGGCCGCCGACAGCCACGCAACCAGCCGCCAGGTGGCCGTCGTCACCGACAGCACGCCCTACCTCCCACAGTCGCTGATCGAGCGCTGGGCGATCCGGCAGGTGAGCCTGTATGTCGGCTGGGACGGCGACCTGCGAGCAGAGGACGAGTACCGCGACCTCGACGCCTTCTACAAGAGGCTGCACGACTCGCCGCAGCTGCCGACCACCTCACAGCCGTCGGTGGGCGACTTCCTGTCCTGCTATGAGCCGCTGCTGAGCGCGGGCTGCGACGTCGTCTCGATCCACATCGCCGGCGGGCTCTCGGGCACGTGCGAGAGCGCGCGCGAAGCGGCGCGGATCGTCGCAGAGCTTGCGCATTCGGGCCGTGTCGAGGTGCTCGACAGCCAGACCGGCGCAGGCGGGCTCGGCTGCCTGACGCTGCTGGCCGCCGAGCTCGCGGCGCAGGGCGCCACGCTCGAGGCGGTCATCGACGGCGTCCGCCGCGGCCGCGAAAGCCTCGACATCTGGTTCTGCCTGGACACCCTGGAGTACCTGCGCCGCGGCGGGCGCATCGGTGCCGCACAGGCGCTCGTGGGAACGGCGTTGAAGGTCAAGCCGATCCTCACGTTCTCCTCGGAGATCGCGCCCGTGGGACGCGTTCGCACGCACCGGCGGGCGCTCGAGCGGATGCTCTCCTACCTGCTCGAGCTGCGCGACCGCGGCGCGAGCGACTGGATCGTCCAGCACGCCCAAGCAGCCGGAGATGCCGAACGACTGGTCGCCGAGGGCACCGCGCTGTTCGGGTTCGGTCCGCTGTTCTGCACCGAGGTCGGACCGGTGCTCGGCGCACACCTCGGCTCGGGCGTGCTCGTCGGCGGGATGACGCGGCCCTGAGGTTCTGGGCGTCGCTACACGTCCCCGCGCGGTTCGAGCTCTGCTCAGCCGCGCGGGGCACGTGTCATGCGGCTACGCCCCTTCTTCGTTTTTGGCAATTTTTTCGAGGTACGGCTGCAGTTCCTTCAGGAAGACGTTGCCTTCGACGCCTTCGTGTTCTTCGGGCAGCGCCCCTGCAGGGTCGTTGTGCGAGTACTCGTGCAGACGGTCGATCAGCTTCACGTTTTCGCTGCTGATCCCGTTCTGTTCGGCCAGCGCTTCCGCCTCCGTCAGCACCGTCTGCCCGCCGCCGCCGAAGAGCGTGTCCAGTTCGGAGTCGATCGCCAGGAGGTGCAGCGATTTCGGCAGCTGCGTGCCCATCGTGGTCTGCAAGCCGAGGACTTTCTGCGACGGCGTTTCGATGCCGTTGTTGACAGCCCCGGTGTCGAGCGTCAGGCGCGCCGGGAAGTACCACTCCGAGCCGCTTGCTTCGCGCAGGCCCGTCCCCGCCAGCATTTCCGCGTAGCGGCTGACCGGGGTCAGCGCACCGGCGCCGTTCCAGCCATGCAGGCCGTCGGCTTCGGCGACTTCGTTGATGCCTTCCCCGCCATGGATCTGGGCTGCCGCAAGCGACAACGGCGAGGTCTTGTAGTTGACCGAGAACCCGAAGCCGGCTTCGTTGGTCGCCGGGCTGTCCTGGGGCGGCCCTTTCAGGTCGGACGGCAGGAACGGGAACTTTTCGAGCAGCGAAGCCCCTTTCGGGTCAACCGTCGTCAGCGTCGAGCCCGTTATCGAGAAGAGCCCGAGATCCGGCGCCACGATTCCGCCGAACGCCAGCCACGGGGTTTCCGTCGGTTCGTCGAGCTTCGCGAGCGCTTTGGCGCCTTCTTCTTCTGATTTGATCGACGCCGGCCCGCTGCCACCGTCGTCGTACACGAGCCCGGACAGACCATCGGCGCCGGGCGTGCCGCCGAAGTTCCACGTCGCGTAAGCCGTCACGACCGAGCCGCCGAGCGAGTGGCCGCCCAGCACGACCTTGCCGCCGAGCGCTTTGGCCTTTTCGATGACCACCTTGAGGTCGTCCACCGTCCGGGCCATGCCCCAGTTCTTGGCGAACTCGACCAGCGAGTCCGGAACGGGTTCGTAGTGGTTGTTGAACTCCGCGACCAGTTTGGCGAAGTCTTCTTCACCCTGTTTCTGGAGTTCCGCCGCGTGTTCGACCTGGTATTTGGCGCCGATTTCGGCACCTATGCGCTCGCCTTCTTCGGTGAGTTCCGTGAGGTGTTCGGCCTCGTATTGAAGACCGAATTCGTGCGCCTTTTCAAGGACTTCTTTGAAGTGGCTCGCTTTGTATGCCGCCGCGAGCGACGCGATGCGTTCCCTGAACGCGGGTTCGGTGCCGCCGGTTTCTTCGAACGCCTGCCCGATGACCTTTTCGACGACGTACGCTTCGACCTCTTCCAGGGCGATTTTCGTCACCTTCGCTTCGACCGCTTCTTCGGCTTTCTTTGTGACGATTTTGGTCACCGCAGCGGTTACTTCTTCGGTGGCTTTCTGCTCGTCCTGCCCGAGATATCCGAGGTAGTAGTTGAAGAACTGTTCCGAGGGCGTCTCGTCTTTTTTGGTGTTCGGATTTTCCAGCTCCGCCGGTAGTTCGCCGAACTTGTACTTGGTCAGCTCCTGCTGGTTCTCGAGGAAGTTCTCGCGGCGTTCGACCGCCCACACCTGCCAGCCCGGGGTGGCCGCGACCAGTGCCTTGGCGAACGGCATGAAGTAGGCCGCCGCGGCCGAGGTGCCGGGCTCCATCACGAGTACGTTCGGCGCGCTTTCTCCCTTCGGGCGGACCTTGATGATCCCGATCCTGTCGAGCTTGACCCTCCCCAACTGGGGAGTCGAGATCGTTTCCGTCTTCTTTTCGGCGTGGGTCTCTTGGACGGCGAAGGTGGTGCGCTTGATCACCGCCTGACGCATCCGCGCCGCGTGCATGGCGCTCGCAGACGAAGCGAGCGCCGCCAGCGCCAGTGCCGCCGCAACCGCAGCCAGCGCGATCCGACTGAGTCCAGAGCTCCTCAGGTGCGTCCAAACCCCGGCCATCCCTCTCTCCCTCAGCATCCCTCTCTCCTTGTCCCTCGCATCCGGCGGAAACACTGCGCGCCACCCGTCTCAGTTGACAGTACGCCCAATCACCGTATCCGCGCAATGACGTTCTGCCGAACTTCATCCCTTGCGTATGTGCAGATGCACAGTCGCGTTGCGGTCGAGCTGGTCAGCCGTGGGGCCGTATGCCGTGGCTCGCGAGCGCGGCATACACGCATGCGAGGTCGTGCGGACTGCCGAGGTCCAGCGCGGCGATCTCCTCGATGCGCTTGAGCCGGTAGGCGAGCGTATTGCGGTGCACGTGCAGCGCAGCGCTCGTGGCGGTGCGATCGAGACGGCAGTCGAGCAGCGTGCGCAGGGTGTTGGCCAGCTCCGCGTGGTCATCGCCCGCCAGCGGCTCGAGCACCCGCTCGCGCAGCCGCGCGGCGAGTTGCGGCGAGCCGGCCAGCAGGATCTCCAGCAGATGATCCTCGGCGTTCAGCCGGCCGCGCAGACCCACGCGGCGCGCATGCTCCGCGAGCCACGTCACCTCCTCGCGTGCGTCAGCCAGCTCAGCGCGGTGCGTCGGCGCGCCGATCGCGAGCACCACGTCGTGTCCCTCGCCGAGATCCAGCAGCTCGAGCGGCTTCCACGTGAGGCCGACCACGCATTCGCTCTGCGTGACCGCCAGTCTCCAGCCCGCCCGCCGCAGACGCGCCGCGAGCGCCGCGTGGCTTTGCGCCGGGCGCCCCGGCAGCGCCGCGGCGAAGGCCGAGTACTCAGTGTCCAGCGGCACATCTAGGCGCTCGGCGAGGTCAGCGTCGGCAGCGTCCAGCTGCGCGGCGCCGCACAACCGGTCGAGCAGGCTTCGCGTCCGGCGCTCGTCCTCGGAGACCAGCAGCTCGCGCTCGGCCAGGTAGGTCTCGGTGACCAGAGCCGACACCTGATCGACATACCGGGCGAGCGGCGCCGCGAGCTCGAGCAGCACCTCGGACTCGTCGCGTAGCGCGTGGCGACGCAGCAGCTCCCATCCCAGCTGGTGCGCCAGCCCGAACGAGCGCAACAGATCCTCCAGGCGCACGCCCTCAGCCGCGCGGGCACGGGTCCATTCGCGCAGCGGCTCGAAATCGCTGTCGGGAGGCATGACGCCGGTGGAGACGAAGCGCGACCACCGCGTGAGCGTCCGCTGCAGTCCGCTGAACACTTCGGCGCGCGACTCCTCGGAGAGATGCTCGAACGCGGGCATCCGCTTCTCGAGCTCGTCGGCCATCTCCCGCGCAGCCTGTGCCTGCGGGATCCGCGCCACGATCGCGCCCGCCCCGGCCCACGTATCGCGTGCTCGCGACGCCACGCCCTCCCGGCTCTCTACAGCGGGCTCAGCATGACCGCCGTCTCGGCGCGGATCGTCGCCCACTCCTCTGCCTGCAGGCCGCGTGCGAACTCGTCGATCTTGCGCTTCGGGCCGGTCACCGTGAAGGCGAGCTGTGACGTGAGCAGGTGCGGGTGCTCGACGATCCTGCATTCCAGGCCGAGCTTGGCGGCCCAGTCGCGCATGCTCTGCTCGACTTCCTCTCGGATCAGCCGACCCGAGCTGACGACGAGCGAGCGTGTTTCGATCGTCTCGGAGTCGCGCTCAGCGGCCGCTTCGGCCTGGCGCTCCTCGGCGGTCGGCGGCGGATCGGTCTGGCGCCAGGTATCGAGCTCGTCGTCCCAGTGGCTCACGCGCACGCGCGCCGTGATCCCGTCGTGCGCGAGCACCGCTTCGAGCCCGCGACGTGCCGCGGCGAGCGTCTGCTCGTCAGCGGCGTAGGCGAACAGGCGCGTGCCGTCGTGCGTGATCACAACGTCGCGCGGCACCGTCGCCTCGAGCTCCTTCACGACGTCCGGACCGCGAACGCGCCCGAGCAGCGAGCGCAATGCGCCGCCTGGCTCCTCCACATCGAGCTCAGCCTCCAGGCGCCAATCCTGGTCCTGCTCGCTCTCGTGCGACTGGGGCTCCATGGTGGGGACGATATCGGCTCGGTGAATAGTCCATCGCCTGAATATTCACGCCGCGCCTTATCGCAGCGCCGGCCAGTCGCCATCCTCTGGGTGCAGATGGTCATCGACAATGCACCCACGGTCCGAGGGCCACGTCGGCCGAGCCCGAACTCGGCGTCCGGCGCCGCGCGTGCGTCCCACGGGCTGGTCTCCCTGGAGCTGACGGAGGCTCAGGTCGAGCGCGTCATCAGCGCCAACGCGCAAGCCCACGGGCCGAGCCTCAGCCTGCTGCTGTCCGGCCTGGTCGCAGAGCAGGCGCTCTCGCCGAGCTCGCTCGAGGAGCGCTACTACGCCGAGCTCGAGAGCGGACGCCTTTCGCACTCGCTCTTTCGCGGCCTGCTGATACTCGCGCTGTTCATATCGGGCGAAGAGGGACGCGGTGTCGTCGAAGTCGCGCGGCAGCTGGAGCTGAGCCCGAGCACCACGCATCGGTACATGACGACGCTCGTCGCCTTCGGGCTGCTCGTGCAGGAGCCCGCGACCCGCAAGTATCGGCTCCCGTCGTGAACAGGCCGCCCATCTTCGGCTGGGCCTGCGGCACGCAACGGCGGCGCGTCCCTGCGCTCAGCCGGCGCTCCGACGGCGCAGGCGCATCACCGCCAGAATCGGCGCGCTGGATCGTCCTAGACAATCGAGCGTACGCGTCGCGACAGGCAGAGCGAGGTCAGTGCTCGCCCCGGGGGCTGAGAGGTAGAAGCTGGCGATGCCGGCGAGGATCACCCCGTGGCGGTGGTGGTCTCTGAGCACGCTCGAGAGCGTGCGAGCTTCGCTGGTGATGGCGGCGAAGCGCCGGGCCGCCAGCGTAGAGCTCTCGTAGTGCGCCACGAAGCTGTGGTTGGTGCCGGCGCTGTCATCGGGCCGGTCGACGAGGCTGTCGAGCAGCGCGCTGATCGCACAGACCGACGGGAAATACGCCATATCGATGCGCGCGGCCTCCTCCGGCGTCGTCGCACAGGCGGCCGCCGCGAACAGGGCATGGAGTGCCAGGCAGGAGATGCCGGCAGCTGCGAGCTCCCACCACAGGTACTCACCGGCAGCGCCCTGGTTCGCCGCCCAGTCGATCAGCTGTCCGTCGCCTTCGACGAGCACGGCATGGTTTCGACTCTGCGCCTCTCCGCAACGCTCAGCCGCGTGGATCAGCAGCGACTCGAGCGCCGGCGCCGAGGGTAGTGCCCGCAGCGCATCCTGGCATGCACGCACGAGATCGACGAGATAGCCGCCGTCGTCGCGCTGCGGGTGATACCGGTAGTAGTCGCAGCACGAGGAGCGCGAGCTGACCGCGTCGCTCAGCGCCCGGTGCAGCTGCAGCCCGTTGCGCAGCACCGCCGTTTCCGGCTCCTCGTTGATCGCATCCAGATAGTCGTAGGCGATCTGGAAGCACACCATCAGACGCACGAGCGTGGCGCGGTGCCGGCGCGGCGCGAGCACGGAGAAGAACGCTGCGGCCTCCGGGTTCAGGCGCTCGCGCGTCAGCTTGAACAGCGCCTGGGCGCGCAGGGTGCGATCGGGGATCTGACCCGCGCGAGCGGCCCACCGGCGGATCTCCAACCTGGCTCGCGGGTAGATCGTCAGCCAGTAGACCACGCCAGCCGTCACAAGCGCGATTATCTCTGCCGCTACGGACGTACCTTTGGAGTTCATACCACCATGCTGGTATGAACGAGCGGAACTTCCTGATCGACCCGTCCAATGTTCTACTCCTGGAGTGCAAGCTGAGGTGGCGCCTGTGAAGCGATATACCCAGGGATGGCGAGCACGGCGAGCGCGCCGACGACGATCAACAGGATCGTCTGGATGGTGTGGGGACCTTCTACGGCGAACGGCGCCGGGAACCCGGTCGTGAGCCTGAGATACCTGTCGCAGAGCAGGTGCCCGTAGATCCCGGCGGTCGCCCCGGCGAGCCCACCCGTGCCGAGCACGAGTGCCGACTCGAACGTCAGCACGGCGCGAAGCTGCCACGGCGTGAAGCTGTGTATGCGCAACGACGCGAGCGACGAGCGCCGCTGCCAGATGCCGGCTCCGATCGCCGCTGCCATCGCCAGCGCCGCCGCGACCATCAGCAGCAGCGTGATCTGGCTCATGCGGCTGAGCCCTTGACGCGCGAGCGCATCGGCCTGAGCGGCCCGTTCGCCGCTCGTCTGGACCACCAGCGCGCTGCCGGGACCGAGCACCGCCACGATCGCGCGCTTGAGCGCGGGGATGTCAGCACCGGGACGGGCGCTCACTTCGAGCGCACTCGGGTCCGAGGTCTCCCACGCGTTGCGGTAGTCGGAGTCGTTGATGATGATCGCGCCCGCGCTCCAGCCGAGGTTGGTCGTCGTCGCGGCAATCCGATAGGCGACCGAACCGCTCGGTGTCGGCAGCGTGAGCCGGTCGCCGACGTGCAGATGCCGGGCTTCTGCGAGCTGCTGGGAGACCGTGATCCAGCCGCCTGCGCGCAGCCGCGCCGTCGCGGTGGTGAGAGTGCCCTGCAGCAGCTGACTCGCGGGGATCGGCGCCGGGGTGCTCGCGGCGCGCGCGATGATCCACACGCGCCTGCCGTCATAGTTGACGAAGCCGCCCTGGTAGGCACGTATGGCGGCCACGCCGGGGATGGCCGAGATGCGAGCCGGCAGACGGCCCGCCCGGAAGCTGTTCGTCGCAAGATCGTCGTCGGCGCCGGCCACCCACAGATCGGCCGTGGAGACGTATTGGGAGTAGTCGCGATAGAGGCCGTGCAGCAGGTCGTTGTGGGAGTCTTCGGCGACGACGCAGCCGAACACCGCGATCGCGCCGGTGGCCGCGAGCGCCAGAGAGCGAACGGTCGTCGCCCGCAGCGCGCGCACGGCGACCGTGAGCATGTTCAGCCGCGCCGAGGAGGCGGCGACACGCGCCGCGAGCCGGACGACGAGCTGAAACGTGAACGGGATCGCGAGCAGGGTCGCCACGGCCACGCCGATCGTCGCTGGAACGATCGCTGAGGGCCACACGATCAACGGACCGCTGGTGGCGAGGATCAGCACGCCGGCGGCGATGAACAGGCGCAGCTGCGCGCTGCTGTCCAGCGCCTGGCCAGGTTCGCCGTCCTCGAAGTAGACGGCGTCGACCGCGCGGCTGCGACGCAGATCCAGCAACGGCGGCGCCGCGGCCAGGCACGTCGCGAGTACGCCCCCCGCGAACGACAGAACGAGTGGCTGCAGGCCGATGACTGTCTGCGTGCCGAGCGCGAACGCCGCCGACAGATACGTGGGCGTCGCGTGGAAGATCGTGCGCGACAGGAAATCGCCGACCGCGAGCCCGACGAGCGACGCGACCACACCGAGGCAGACCGCCTGAAACAACAGCATCCTCGCGAGCTGCCAGGGCCGCACCCCCTGCATGCGCAGGTCGGCCATCATGCGCCGGCGCTCCGGGACTGTCAACAGCATCGCGTTGAACGCGAGCAGCAGGCCGACGATCGCACTGACCAGCACGAAGAAGCCGGTCGCCTCCGTGTTGGGCGCGACCGCCTGCTCGAGCAGGGCGACGTCCTGGTCGGCGCCGGCAACCGTCAGGCGTCCGGCCGCGAGCGTTGTCAGCTCCCGCCTCACGGCGGCCCGCCGCCCCGGCGCGGTCGTGACGAGAATGCGCGTCACGCGTCCGGGGAGCCCGTCGATCTGCTGCACGAACGCCAGCGGCGCGATCGCCGCCATCGCGCCCGACAGCGCTCCGATCGTTTCCGGTCCGAGCACCGCCACGACCGCGACCGAAGTGGCGCGGCCGCGCACCTGGAGCCGCACACGTGGCAGCGGCCCATTGGGCGAAGACCCGGATGTGGAGGGCAGGCCGACGGCTCGTGCCGTCGCGCTCGGCAGGATCACCCCGGCGCTCGACAGATCGTGCAGGGAGATGCTGTGGGTGATGCTCCCGCCGAGCGTGAGCAGGCTCGGCGCAGCGCTCGCGAGATCGATCGCGACCCGCTGACCACCGCGCCCGACGAGCGATGCGTTCTCGTCGAGGATCGGCGCCGCCTGCGAGACACCGGGCAAACGCTGCACCCGACGCAGCAGCTGCTCGTCGAAGCCGGCGGTGTCACGCGCGCGCAACTGCAGGCTCGCGGTGCCTGCGATGCCGCGAACGATCGCGCTGGAGGCGTCGGTGATGCTGCTGTTGGCAACCTGCACGGCGAACACGAGCGCCACGCCGATCGCGATTCCGACCCCCGCGAGCAGCTCTTGCACCGGTCGGGTGCGCAGCCGCCTGCCGTACAGGTAGATGAGCCCCGAGAGCCGCATCCGCCGCTAGCCCTGCTGGTGCGCGAAGGCGGACGACACCACGGGGGTCTCCTCGTCGTCGATCAGCCGGCCGTCGCGCAGCGTGCAGACGCGGTCCGCCACGGCGGCCGCCTGGGCGTCGTGGGTGACGATCAGCACCGCCGCCTGCTGCTGGCGGGC
>Ga0208849_1002059_pt1 | contig 11859 bp, 12 predicted proteins | sample NGESurdeep072012_10_FD_184470 | JGI IMG/M metagenome (GOLD analysis project Ga0208849, IMG submission 184470) | Arctic peat soil microbial communities from Barrow, Alaska - NGEE Surface sample 53-3 deep-072012 (SPAdes) | ecosystem: Environmental > Terrestrial > Soil > Wetlands > Peat ...
CCCGCGGGGCCGAGATAGTCTGAGCCAATTTCGCCGGGGCCCAACACGAAGCTGGTAACGGGGCCGGCCAGCACCGCGAGGGCGATGAAGGCGACGAGGACGCGTGGCTGAAAAGTGCTGTTCACGGTGCTTTACCCCCTCCCCCCTATGTGGTTTCGCAAACTGCTGAATGCGAATGGGTTGCAAATGTATGTCGCAGAAATGGTGCAGTGAATCGTTGATGAGAAAGGAGTTGCACGGGCATGTCCGACAACGGGTCTGACGCGCTTGCAGCATGGTGGTTCACAATTAAGGAAAGCCCGGCACGAGGCCGGGCTACTCTTTATCTCTTCATCTCTTCCTACTTCTATTGTAGCGAATGGAGCAAAACTAATATGCCAACTTTGTGCGGGAGATAAAGCGCGTGGGCAGAGTGGGTTGGGGCGAGATGGGCGGGTGGAGGGGGTTGACAGGTGTTGTGAAGAAACTCCCCATTTTTGCCTCGTGTGTTGGGGTCCCTCGATGATCAGTGAGGGGTATAGATTTCAGCCGTAGACGTTGGTTGCTGATTCGGCCAGTTCCAAAAGCTCCAACCCCCGGTAATCAGAACCGTGCCATCGGGCAGCGCAGTTGACTTGTGTGAGTGGCGGGCAACGGTCATCGGCCCCGGGACCTCGAATGTTCCGCTGGCCGGCTCAAAAAGTACCGCACCTGTGCTGCCGCTCCCCCCTGCGACCTGGCCGCCGGCAATCAGGACGGTTCCATCGGCAAGGCGGGAGGAAGGAGCAAGCTCATGATACCCAGCCCCCGTGTTTGCGACAGAGGTAAATTTGCCAGTAGTCGGGTCGTAGACCTCCACATCGGCCGGTGGAAAGTCGTCACTGCCGAGAAAGAACACCCTGCCGTCTGCCAACAGCGAGGCGGTATACCCATAGCTGGGAGCGTACCCAAGTGTCATCGGGCCGGCAGCGCTGAAGGTCCCGGTCTGGGGATCGAAGAGTTCGGTGCTGCTCCAGTCGTTGAATAAAACCTTGCCGTTGGGGAGAAGAGTGACGGTATTTGGAAAGCGGCGTGCCGGGCTGAGATAGTGGCCGGTAAGCGAAAAGGTCCCGCCTTCGGGATCGTAAATCTCGGCATTGTCAGTTGCTGCGACAAACACTTTCCCATCCGGAAGTAACGTCGAAAGATTGTCGGGATGCCAGGAATATAAGTCTCCGCCATTCGGATCCAAATTTCCCGTTGACGTGAAAGCTCCTGTGGAAGGGTCGTATATCTCCGCGCTAAAGATCGGTGGGCCATAGGACCCCGGAGTGTAGTCGCCGTTGCCGCCGGCGATTAGAACGCGGCCGTCCGCCAGCAGCGTTGCTGTGGCTGAGTGGCGGGCGGTCATCATGCTGCCTGTGGCGGAGAATGTGCGAGTCGCAGGATCGTAAAGCTCAGCGCTTGCAACGGCGTGGGAACCATCCCAGCCCCCGGCGATCAGGACCTTGCCGTTTTTCAGCAGTGTTGCTGTGTGTGCCACCCGTCCTGTCATCATCGAGCCAACCGCTGTGAAAAAGCCGCCGTTGGTTGCAGCAGCCGGAGGAGCCTGTACGGAAAGCGTTGCCGTCGCGCTTACAGTGGAATCCGCGACACTTGTAGCAACCACATGGATCGCTCCCAACGTACCGAGCGGCGCGGTGTATAGTCCCGAATTCGTGATCGATCCGCCCAGCGTCCCTTCCAGAATCGACCACGTCACTGCGGTGTTAGCCGCCCCAGTGACCGTTGAAACAAAGGAGAGGGATGCGCCCTGGGTCACCACCGCGTATGGCGGCGAGATGGTGATGCATAGAGATGGCGCGGTACATGGGGTTACGGAGACCGTTGCCTCCGCTTCTACACTCGGATCCGCGGCGCTGGTAGCAATCACATGGAATGTTCCCACCGTGTTGGGGGCCGTGTATACACCCGAACTCGCGATTGATCCGCCTGACGCACCTTCTCCAACCGACCACGTAACGGCGGAGCTAGTGGTTCCATTTACCTTGGCGACAAAGGAAAGCGACCCACGCTGCGCTACCGTGACTACCGACGGCGAAATAGCGACCGACACCGAAGGGGAAGAAGATGAGGAAGAAGCCGAGGGCAGCGCTGGGTTCAAACGGTTTCCGCAGGCAGTCAGAAGCGACATGCCCAGCAAAAGCGAAAACTGCAATACAAGCCTGGAATGGTTCCGCAGCGATGAGCTCATGGCAAGCCTCCGGATACGCAGCAGGTCGACACTGGCCCTTAGATTAGCAAGGGTTCCGCTATATCCTGTGCGGTAAGGGTAAGAAACTGGACTCAAGGCTGCAATGGTCTATTAGGATCGTTTTTGGTGGTGATGGATCTTTGATCAGCCGGGAAGCCCTCGCGGCACTGAAGCACTCCTGTTTACAATGGGTCGCGACCGCGTCGAAATAAGCAGGAAGAACATAGTTACAACGGGCCTGGACGACCGCAACGGAGGCTTGATGGACGCACATTTTAGCTGGAGAAAGACTCGATCGAGCGATCTACCCGCTTGTCTGGCGTTGCACCCGGCAAAAAATGGCGCCGAAGTTGTGGGTTACCGCAAAGCGCTGAATGCGTGGCAGCGGATCCTGGAGATGCGACATGCCACGCGCAGTGTTGTGGTCGAGCGGCACGCAAAAGGCAAAACCGAGATCGCAGGTTTTGGATTGTCCGCGTTTGTGAAGAAGAGCTTTGCTGAAGCGGAGATTCAGAATCCCAGACCGGGCCTAAACTCCAGAATCATCGAGAGCGTTCTCGTCGGCAATCCTGTGATTGCGACCTATGAGGAAGTTCGCGACGCAAATACGCGAGGCGACCTGGAGCAGGTGGTCCTCGACACCAGCTGGAAGACCCGGATGAACGCCGACCAGCTTAATGAACTACGCATCATTTTGGGCCGTTCCTACCCGGAGATCCACTGCGGTTACATGCTATCCAGAATATTCACGGAGATCGTGGATGAACTGGACTTTGAGATATCTCGCGGTTCTCATTTCCAGGCCATCAAGCGATTTGATGCGCCCGGGAAAGGCGATGCAACGTGGTATTACGAACGGGCGTTAGCAGCCGTGGATGCATACATTATGCGAGAAAATCCACTTTCTATCGCAGCTGCGGTATTTCAACGTCATGCTCGTCCACAGTTCCGCCTGACTCGGGGCGAGCAGGAGTTATTGGAGCTGGCGCTGGACGGATTGGATGATGCCACGGCGGCGACCGAGTTGAGTGTGAGTCTCCCGGCGGTGAAACATCGCTGGGCGAACATCTTCGAGCGTGTGGCGGCGGTGCGGCCGGACTTATGCCCAGCGGACCTGAATGGGACCAGAGGGATTCAGAAGCGGCAACGGATTCTCACTCACGTGAGGAAGCATCCGGAGGAGTTGAGACCCTTCAATCTCAGTATGTCGGAGAACAGAAACAGTTCTCGCCTTCAGTCCCGTGCCACCGGGTTGTGAGCAAAAAGCGACCCACCCAAACTAAGCTTGGGTGGGATACCCGCCGTCCTGGATGCTTGGTGGATTCTAGAATCTGTTTTAAGGCTTTCGATCATGGCACATTTCGACGTTATTGTTATCGGCGCAGGTGCTGCGGGGCTGATGTGCGCGATGCGCGCGGGCCAGCGCGGCAGGAAAACCCTGCTTCTGGAACATGGCGAGCAAGCCGGCGCAAAGATCCTGATCTCCGGCGGGGGGCGTTGCAATTTCACGAATACCGGCGCCACGGCGGAACGGTTTTTTTCCGGCAATCCGCATTTCTCGAAATCGGCGCTGAAAACTTATACGCAGCATGATTTCATCGCGCTGGTGGAAAAACATAAAATCGCCTATCACGAAAAAACGCTGGGGCAATTGTTCTGCGATGTCCACGCACGGCAGATTACCGGCATGCTGCTGCAAGAATGCGCAGCGGCGCATGTGGACCTGCGTCTGCAGCATCCTGTCACGGATGTGACGAAGGCGGATATTTTTACCGTCAAGACCATTAAGGGTGATTTCACATCGAAGGCCCTGGTTCTGGCGACCGGCGGCCTTTCCATCCCGAAGATGGGCGCGACGGATTTCACACACGGGACCGCAAAACGTTTTGGTCTGCCGCTGACGGAAATTCTGCCCGGCCTGGTGCCGCTCACTTTCAGTGGCGAAACGCTGGCCTTCATGCAACCGCTCAGCGGTGTATCGACGGAGGTGATCGCCAAACACGGCAAGACATCGTTCCGGGAAGATATGATTTTCACGCATCGGGGATTATCCGGCCCGGCGATTTTGCAGATTTCATCGGTATGGCGTGCGGGGCAATCCATCACCCTCGATCTGCTACCGGATACGGATGCCGCCGCTTTCCTGATCGAACGCAAAAAAGTGCGACCGAAGGCGGAGCTAAAAACAATCCTTGGCGAGGTTTTGCCGCAACGCCTCGCGCAGCAAATCACGACACATTATTTTCCGAACGACGTTGTCGGCAATATGCCGGACAAAACATTGCAGGAAGTAGCTGCGTTTCTGAAAGCATGGGTGGTGACGCCAGGCGGCACTGAAGGTTATGCGAAAGCGGAAGTAACTTTGGGAGGTGTCGATACCAGGGCCCTGTCCTCTAAAACGATGGAAAGCACAGCGGTGCAAGGGCTTTATGTGATCGGCGAAGCCGTGGATGTGACCGGCTGGCTGGGCGGATATAACTTCCAGTGGGCGTGGTCGAGCGGCTGGGTTGCCGGCTCAGTCGTTTGAGTCTGCGGCTAAAAATGACAGGCGTGGAGGGTTAGTGGCTGATCTTTCCCAAGTGCCCGAGGCGCCCGGGGGCACCCTTTGTGGCTGAAAAAAAGCAGACCCACCCTTCGCAATGCGAAGGATGGGCCACCCGTTCTATACCTTGGATTGACTCTTAGCGGTTGCCGCCGCCACCGGTGTTGCCGCCACCGGTGTTGCCGCCACCGCCGCTGCCGGGACGGCGTCCAGTGCGGCGGCGACGTCCTCCACCGCCAGCGCCGGGGCCACGGCCACCACCTCCGCCGGGACCACGACCGCCACGATCTCCGCCAGGGCCACGGCCACCGCCGCCGCCTGGTCCGCGATCGCCACCGGGGCCACGACCACCGCCTGCGGGAGCGCCGGCGGGAACCGGGTCGGCACGGTTGAAGTTGGGCTCGGCATCGGCATCAGTTTCTTCGCCGCCTTCGCCGCCTTCGGCGTCTACATCATCGCCCTCTTCATCGTCGAAGTCGGCGCCGCCTTCAAGCAGGACTTCGGAATCATCGTCCTCCTCTTCACCGTCGAAGTCCGCCGCGGGAGCGGGAGGCGCGGTGCGACCACCACCTTGCCCGCGGCCACTGTCTGAAGAATCGCCGCCCTCGGGCGCGCCCTCGTCGAGGCCGAGCTTGGCGCGCTGCTCGCGCAGCACAGCCTTGCGGGAGAGCTTGATGCGGTTGCCCTCAATGGCCAGCACCTTCACCAAAATCTGGTCGCCTTCACGCAGCTCGTCCTTCACCTGCGCGACGCGGTGCTCGGCAATCTCCGAGACGTGCAGCAAGCCGTCGGTGCCGGGGAAGATCTCGACGAAGGCGCCGAACTCGGCCAGGCGGACCACCTTGCCGAGGTAAGTCTTGCCAATCTCAGGCACGGCAGTAATGTCGGAGATCATCTGGATGGCCTGCGCCAGACCATCTGCGTCCGACGATGCCACGTTCACGCGGCCGGTATCGTCCACGTCGATCTTGACGCCGGTGGCGTCCACGATGCCGCGGATCACCTTGCCGCCCGGTCCGATCAGGTCGCGGATCTTGTCGGTAGGAATCTGAATGGTGTGGATGCGCGGGGCGAACTGCGACTTCTCCGCGCGCGCGGTGGCGATGGTCGCGTCCATGATGTCCAGCAGGTGGAAGCGGCCGCGCTTGGCCTGGGCCAGCGCCTCGCGCATGATCTGCGCGGTGATGCCCATGATCTTGATGTCCATCTGCAACGCGGTGATGCCGTTGCGCGTGCCGGCGACCTTGAAGTCCATGTCGCCGTAGTGGTCCTCTGCGCCGGCAATGTCGGAGAGGACAGCGTACTTGTCGCCCTCCTTGACCAGACCCATCGCAACGCCCGCGACGGAGCCCTTGATGTTGATGCCTGCATGCATCAGCGCCAGCGACGCACCGCAGACCGTGGCCATCGACGAGGAGCCGTTCGACTCGAGAATGTCCGAGACGACGCGCAGCGTGTACGGCGAGTCCTCTGCGGACGGAAGAACGGCCTCGATCGCGCGGAAGGCGAGCGCGCCGTGACCGATCTCGCGGCGGCCCACACCGGACATGCGGCCTACCTCGCCCACGGAGAACGGCGGGAAGTTGTAGTGCAGCATGAAGCGGCGCTTCTGCTCGCCTTCGTAGCTCTCCATGCGCTGCGCATCGTCGGTGGTGCCGAGCGTTGCGGTCACCAGCGCCTGCGTCTCGCCGCGGGTGAAGACGGCCGAGCCGTGCACGCGCGGCAGGACGCCGACTTCGACCGAAACGGCGCGGATCTCGTCAAACGCGCGATGGTCCGGGCGCACGCGGTCGTTCAACACCTGGTCGCGGAAGATCTTCTCGCGCAGAATCTCGTAGTACTTGGAGAGCTTCTTCGCCGCCGCCGCATCGCCCTCCGGCAGCTCCTTCTTCAGCTCGTCTTTGATCTCCTTGACCTTGGCGTAGCTCTCAAACTTGGGATACTTCTGCGTGTTCAGCGCGTCCTGCAGGCGGCTGCCAACCTTCGCGATCATGGCGTCCAGGTATGCCTGGTCGAGTTCGACCGCGCCGGGTACGCGCTTGGTCTTGCCCGCGCGGGAGACGAGGTCTTCAATGGCCGCGCATATCTTCTTGATCTGCTCGTGCGCGAACTCGATGGCGTCGACCACCTGCTCTTCGCTGCACTCCTTCGCGCCGGACTCCACCATCACGATGCCGTCCTTGGTTCCGACGACCATGATGTTCAGGACCGACTTCGCGCGCTCGGCGTAGGTGGGGTTGACGATCATTGCGCCGTCGACAATGCCGATGCGCACCGCGCCCACTGGGCCATGGAAGGGAATGTCGGAGAGGGCGAGCGCGCAGCTTGCGCCGTTGATGGCGAGGACGTCGGGATCGTTCTCTTTGTCCGCTGAATAGACAAAGCCCACCACCTGCGTCTCGTTGCGGAAGGTCTCCGGGAACAGTGGCCGGATGGGACGGTCGATCTGGCGAGCGGTGAGAATTTCTTTCTCGCTGGGCCGGCCTTCGCGCTTGATGAAGCCGCCGGGGATGCGTCCGCCGGCGTAGGTGAACTCGCGGTACTCGACCGTAAGCGGGAAGAAGTCGATGCCTTCCTTGGGGTCGGGCGAGGCCACTGCGGTGGCCAGGATGACGTTGTCGCCGCTGGAGGTGAGCGCGGCGCCGGAGGCCTGTTTGGCCAAACGACCGGTCTCAAATGTAATCTGCTTGCCGCCGGCAAGCTGGACTGTAACTTCCTGCTTCATAATGTGCCTCTTCTCTTGTGTGTCTTCTTTTCGATATGGGAACTTGTTGGCCGCGCGCCATCAACGATGCGCGCGGGGACGCCGCCGGGCCACGCCGGAATGCGCGGCGGCGGACTGCGTGGAATTTTGGATAGAGGGACGGCGATGCCTGCCAGCCTGCCGCGCTGAAGCTGCTCTGCGGAGGATGGCGCACCCCATCAACGGCTCCGGGGGCAGAGGCGGACCCGGCCCTGCGGATGCGGGAGTTGTTGTGCCGTGGCTGTACGGGGCTTGCCGGAGTCCATCATGATGTCGTGGGACGGTCCCAGGGTCGGGGGTCTACTTGCGGATGCCAAGCTTTCCGATGACCTCGCGGTACCGGTCGGAGTCGGTCTGCTTCAGGTAGTCGAGCAGGCGGCGGCGCTTGGAGACCAGCATCAGCAGGCCGCGGCGCGAACCGTGGTCCTTCGCGTGGGTCTTAAAGTGCTCAGTCAGCTCGCCGATGCGCTCGCTGAGGATCGCGATCTGGACCTCCGGGCTTCCGGTGTCCGTGTCGTGCGTGCGAAATTTTTCGATGATGACAGTTTTCTTTGCGGTTTCCAGCACAGGGGTAGTGCTCCCAATTCTTCTTGTATTCACTCGTCGGTGTTCCCTTAAAGATAGCATCCTGCGCACCCAGCGGCAATCGCATGGAAATGACCACCTTCCGGGTGCTCGATCCGCGTTCATCCGCGCAAATCCGCGGTGCGTCTTAATCAGGCAAGATGCTTCTTCAGGAACTCGAGCGATCTCCGGTCGGCCAGCTTTGCGGCATCCGCCTGGTAACTCGGCCGGTCGGGATTGGCGAAGGCGTGGCCTGCCCCCTCGTAAATGTGGATCTCCACCTGGGGATGCGCCGTGCGCACCGCCTCCACCTGGTCAGCTCCAATGTGGTCGTCGGCCCCGCCGAAGTGAATCAGCACTGGACTGGCCGGCTCTTCCTTTGCAAATTTGCCGATGCCGCCCGGGTAATAGCAGACGCAGCAGTCAGGCTGCATGCGCAGCTTCTCGCCACGGACTGCCGCGACCCATGCCGCCAACCCGCCGTAGCAGAAACCGAGAACGCCGGTCGGCTTCCCATGCTCCTTCGCGTAGTGGAAGGCTGCGGCAATGTCCAGCAGCGTCACGTTGGGATCGAGCTTTGGATAGAACACCTGGAAGGCGCGCTTCATGTCCGCCTCGCCGTAGCCCAGCTCGACATCGCGCTCATAGCGGTCGAAGATCGCCGGCGCTATGCCGAGGAAACCCTGTGCGGCATAGTGGTCCGCCACCGCACGAATGGATTTGTTCACTCCGAAGATCTCCTGCACCACCACCACCGCGCCCACAGGCTCCTTCGCCGGCTTGGCCAGGTACGCGTTGAATTCGTGTCCGTCGCTTGCCTTCAGCTTGATCCAGTCGCCCATTATTTCGCCCTCGCAATCTCTCGTTTTTTCTGCCGCGTCGATTCTATGGGATGCAGAAACTGAAGGTTCAGGGTGCGAGGTTCAAGGTTCAAGACCCCGCAATAGAGAAGGTTCCCTTCGCAAATCATCGGATCACTGACGACCGGTATGGCCTGCATATCCCCGCATCTCCGCCAGCCAGCGCGAGAAGCGGACCAGCTGCCCGCGCTCCGCTGCAAGGAACCGCCAGAAGTCGCCCGCGCGGACATCCTCGGCGTGCTTCCCGGTAAAGGTCTCCAGCCGCCAGCGAAGAAACTCGCTGCGCCACGGACGCAGGCGATGCCCGCGGGTTGCGGTCCATAAAAATCGTACGGTCTCAAGCATGGCTCTCCTCGCGATTATAGGCAGCCGCACCCATCCCGGCCTCATGCGTCATAGGGCCACGCCGATAAACGCTTTGAGATCATGCGGAGGCGGTGGGAATGAAAGTTTTGATCGTCGACGATTCAGCGCTCATGCGAAAGCTCGTCGCCAGGGCGCTGCGTGAAGCAGGGCTGCCGCTCGACGAGATCATCGAAGCGGGTAATGGCGTCGAAGGCATCGCCGTTCTGGAGCGGCTGGCCGCCTGCGAACAAGCGCCCGGCCTCATCCTGTGCGACGTCCATATGCCTGTGCTGGACGGAGTCGGCTTCCTGCGCCGGCGCGCCGCCCTCGGGCTCGCTACGGCGCCCGTGCTGATGGTCACCGCCGATGCCAGCGACCCCATGGTCGCCGAGGCGCTCTCAGCAGGCGCCAGCGGATCCATCGCCAAGCCATTCTCGGTGGACCAGATCCGCGAGAAAGCGCTGGCCCTTGCGGTGTTCGCGTGAGTGCCGAAGCTGCTGCCGAACGGTGGCTCGGCCTGATGGACGAGACCGTCGCCGAGGCATTCGCGACGATGCTCGGCATCGAATGTGTCCCGGCTTGCGCCACGGCGGCATCCCCCCGGAACACCGCCGCTCACGTCAGGTTTTACGGCGCGCTGGATGGCGAATGCATCCTCCTCTTCGCGGCCGTCGACGCGGAAAAGCTTACGCGGATGCTGCTCGGCGAGGCACCGGACGACGCAATGATCGGTGATGCCGTGGGCGAGCTCTGCAACGTGCTCGCCGGCGGCTGGAAGCGCCGGCTGAGACCGCCGGCCTCCGGCGCAAACCTCTCCGTGCCCACAGTCAAGCGCGGAGAACTCGATCCGCCTGACGACGTTCGCGGCTACCAGTTCAACGACGCGCAATTCGCCGTCGGTCTCACGGTTGTCGCCATCGCAGAGGACTGAACAGCCGCCTACTTCACCACGCTCTGGAACAGAGGCGACGTCAGCAGGCCCGCAAACTCGCTGTCCGACGACGAGTAGTCGACGCTCAGCTTGCCCGAGCTGGAGCTGATGGTGGTGTTGTCGATCGCCGACTTCTCCTGCGCGCTTCCCTGCTGTCGGCGCAGCAGCGCGACCCCCTTCATCAGCGTGGCGCAGGTGGCCGCCGTAAAGGTATCGGACAGGTCGACCGTCATGTCGAAACGCACGCCATTCGAAAAGTCCATCGTGTAGTGCGAGTCCCCGATCCGGCTCTTCACCGTGTCATAGTCCGCCAGTTGCGCGGCCTCGCCCAGCACACTCTTCATCATGGTCTGCGTGCCTTTGGGGTCCAACAGGCTCCACACCGCGTGCGTGTCCACCTGGGCCATCTCATTCACCATGTCGCTGTTGGTCAAAAAACTCGGCGCGTAGCCGTCCCGCGCATCCACCGCCGCGTGCACGGCGTCGCGGTCGCCGAACACCATCGTCGTCTGGTTGACGAACGTCACATCGAACCCGCCCGCGCCCATGGGATAAATAATGTTGTTGCGCACCTTCTCGAACTTCGTCTTATTCTTCGTCAGGTTGGCAATGATCTCGCGCGTGCGGAACTGTCCCTGCGCAATGCCCACAATCCGCTCCACCTCGCCCTTGCCGTCCGGGTTGGGCGCGCGGAACGAGGTGAAAGCCAGCGCATCCGTATCCGAGTCCACCTTCAGACCGGAACTCACCAGCGCCTGCTCCAGCCGCTTCAGTTCCGGCGGCATAATGCGGTCCTTCAGGCTCATCGCCGCCGGAGAGTTCTGCATCGCCCGGTAGTCCACCACGATGATCTGCTGCACGTCGCGCGGAATCGATGTGCGCGCGTCGTTCGAAAGCTGCGCCGCCTGCGCCGCCGGAGCAGCTGCGAGGAATGCTGCCAGCGCAGCAACGGCGATTCGGACCGAAGAGCAGGACGTGGAGATGAGGTTGCGCAAGGAGTACTCCTGGAGACGTGGCCCTGAAAATGGACCCGGTAAATGGATCGGATGCCGGAAAGCCGGCTTAGGCCGGTCTGACTGGACGGCTGCCCCGGCAATCGGCGGAGAAGACCCGGCCTCTCCATTGTTTCGTGAAACACCGGCCCAATCAAGTGGCAGCTCTCCGTTTTGGACGAAAGTGGTATGCGAAGGTTTACCCCCGGTCAGTGTTCTCCGCCTTCGAGCGCTGCCGCAGCGGCCCACTTACCTTAAGCGCCCGGCCACGGCAGCGGATGGTTGAGCCGCCGCTCCAGCACTTTAGCCTCCGCATCGAAGCCCGGGATCTCCCGCAGCCACTCCGCGGCTGGGTCATACGCTGCCTGCGGAATCAGCCCGATCAGCTCGCCTTCCGCAATGCGCACCTTATGGCTCCGCGCCAGATCGCGTACCGTCGCATGGATGCGCGGCACAGGCATCGCTGCAAAATCCGTGATGTTCATGCTCAACTGCGCGCGGCCATTGACGCTCACGCCGATCGCCTTCACGCCATGCAGCCCGCCATCGGACGCGCGGATCGCGCGCGCAATGGCCCTCGCCGCCGCTATCTCCGCCTGCGCTGCTGCCGGCAACTCGCCCGCCGCCGTCGCCGCCTGCAAATAAATGTTGTATGCAATCAGAAACCGCC
>Ga0208849_1002060_pt1 | contig 11858 bp, 13 predicted proteins | sample NGESurdeep072012_10_FD_184470 | JGI IMG/M metagenome (GOLD analysis project Ga0208849, IMG submission 184470) | Arctic peat soil microbial communities from Barrow, Alaska - NGEE Surface sample 53-3 deep-072012 (SPAdes) | ecosystem: Environmental > Terrestrial > Soil > Wetlands > Peat ...
ATTCAATAGCAAAAGAGCGCGAAATATAAACATTCACGCCCATCGTGGCAAGCGGGAAATTTTTTAGGTAGTGTCCTAATTTGGTTTTTTACACCAGATTGGAAGTTGAATGCCGTTTTTATTGCACCACGCATCAAAATCATATCCTCCAATCAGCAAAGCCGGCCAGTTGCGCTGATGATATGGTCTAAAACCAAGTGTCACCCTCGTTCCTTTTGGTAAATGCCGCACGCAAATGATTTGCGGAAATAATGCTAAAACGGCGTGCTTATGCGTCAAATACCCCGCTTGGTGGAAAGTCGGCGTCATTGCGACATGAGAAAGGCCAAGCTGCGAACATATAACTGGTAATCTTTGCTTTTTAGGGTCTTTCCCACGATCTGCTGTTATTACAATCCAGTCTTTATCCTGTTCAAGCACTGGCAACCATTTTTCGTCGCCCGGATCGTCTTGATAAAAATCTCGCAAATGCTTTACCTGAATGTTCCCGAAATCTTCCCCGTATGCAGACGTAATCACCCCCGGCAATCTGTTGGAGAGGCAATTATCGAAAAATAATTTTATTTGGTCATTCAAGCAGACAATGCAAGCCCCTCCCAATAATTACAAGCAGCGGCAACAGATTCACGATCCACTTCGTAAAATTCGCAGGCTCGTTCAATGCTCCCCTCCGCTACTGCCGCCTGCCAAAGCGTTTCTGCGGAATAGCCAGTTTTACCCACCATTGGTTCGCCAAAGCTGATGCGCGGATTCATTTTGATGATTTTGTCTCCATCGCCATACCTCGCCGCAATAAATTCACACGCGATTTTATCAGCGTTGAATCTCATATTTTCCATGTATGGTTCGAGAAACGGCTTGAAAGATTCTTGAGCCTTGTCCCGCCCAGAAAGCCCAAACATTTTTGCGTCCTCACCGAGCAGAATATGAATGTCTTTTCCGACGACGACGGTTTTGTGAATCTGCTGCGCGAATGGGTATTTGATCTGATACTTGTCTTGAGCTTCTTTGATGGCTTCACGGATTTTTGGCAATGGTATATTCCGTTTTTGACGCAGAGAACGGATTGCAACAGCCTCAATAAATTCTAAAAAAGTCACAAATTTCCCGTCTTGCTTTGCGATTTCAGATTCACGCAATGGAGCGCGGGATTTTGTGCCAAAATGCCAGTAGTTCAGGGTATTAAACGGAATCCTGGCAAACAGCGCAGCTTGAGCGAGCGTGTAAAGCCCGGCGTCTAATTTCACTGTTTCGATTATCGTCATTTCGCCAATCAGTTGAGCGGTGGCATTCATGCTGCCCTCGCCTCTATGCTCGCCGTGTTGCCGTCAATATAGCGCAAAACAAGCCAATCCACCAGACGGGATTGTTTATCGTTCCAACGCGAGATTGCAGTCTGCCAATTTGCTCGGTTCACGGAAACACAAATTTTTTCTTTTGTTTTTCCCTCTGGTCGGCCAGCGCCTTTTCGTGCGCCACCCCATTGTTTTTTCTTCATTTTTACCTTTGACATATCACTTGAATAACATCATACTATATTCAAGTCAATAACGAAACGCAGTCAACCGATAAATTTATGGCAAACGAACTGAAATCCGAAACGAAGGCGCAAGTCGTCAGCTTGCTCTGCGAAGGCAACAGCATCCGCAGCATTGAACGCATCACCGGCATTCACCGCGATACCGTCATGCGGCTTGGCGTTTGCGTCGGCACGGCTTGCGGCAAAATCCAAGACGAGAAAATGCGCGGACTGAATTGCGCTCAAATTGAGATTGACGAGATTTGAGGATTTGTCGGCGCGAAAAGGAAAAACGCCGAACGCGCCGGGGTTTATGGCGACGTGTGGACGTTTATTGCGTTGGACGCGGACACGAAACTGATTCCATCCTTCATCGTCGGCAAGCGTGACGCCTATCACGCGAAAATGTTTATTTCTGACTTGGCGGCGCGGATGAAAAAGCGCGTTCAAGTTTCCTCTGATTCTCTGGCGGCGTATGCGGATGCAATGGAACGTGGATTTGGAACGGAAGTGGACTACGGCCAGATTTCAAAAACCTACGCATTCGAGAATTTACTGCCGAATGCCGCTGGCCGATACAGTCCGGCGGAAGTTGTGAAGGTTGAAAAAACGGTGGTGTCCGGTATGCCGGACGTGAGCCGCATTTGCACGTCTCACGTTGAAAAGCAAAATCACACCCTGCGGATGCACTGCCGCCGCCTGACTCGTTTGACGAACGCATTCAGCAAAAAGTTTGAAAACTTTGAAGCTGCGGTCGCGCTCAATTTCGCGTATTACAACTTCGTGAAAACACACGGCGCAATTCGCATGACGCCCGCGCAAGCGGCTGGCGTTGAAAGCAGCGCGTGGACGGTTTCCGAACTGGTTGAACGTTGCGGTGAATAAACAGGATTACATTGCACAAGTTCAAGTCGCGGTTTCGCAGTTGCACAACTGCGGCGCGACGTGGCGCGAAACCGTGCCTGTCCATGAAATCTTTCGCGGCGAAACCGTCTGGCAGGGAGACGTAGAAGTTTTTGATCTGACAGGACACCAAAAGGCAAAGCGCGCTTACGCATGGAGTCATTTAGACGGCGCGAAAGACGAGCGGACGCGATTCGTTGCCGTGTTGGAAATACCGCCTGTTGAATCCGCCGAAACTGCCGTGCGGGTTCAAATCGTTGCCGATACCAAGAAGAAATCCAAATAATTTGTGATTGCGAACACCAAATGCCAGCATTGCGGGAATGTGTTTGAAACTGACGGGATGAACCGCACGGAGTTCTGCCCGCATTGTGGCAAGGAAACATCCATTTTAGCACAAGTGGCCGTTCCCGCGCTTGGCGTGCCACAATCCCATCGGTTGCGGGCGAAAATAATGCGTCCGCTGATTTTATTCATTCTACTGCCCGTCGCCATTGTGGGCGTCATTTGTTATGGTATGCGTCAGAACAAAATCGCACAGGCATCTACCCAAGCAGAAAAGTGGAAGCAGCAACACACCTTAACACCCTCGGAAGAAAATGAAGTGCTGGAAAAGCTGGCGGCGCGCGCAGCCCGATCCGATCTGGAATTATGGGAAATAAACCATCCCGACTGGAAGACCGGAAACGCATTGATAGATGCCGACACCGAGCAGACGCATAGCAACTCCTTTTATTACGACGAATTGGAAAAAATAAAACAAATCCCAACTTCAAATTAGGACACTACCATTTTTTATGCGGCATAGCTTTCAAAGCAGGACAAATTATTTGGGGTGATTGGTGAAGAGAAGAGCGGGTGTTTGGTTGGGATCGGGGGCTGAACGAGGGCGCATGACGATGAATGAGTTGTTGGTTTTTTTAAAGACGCGCAGGATACGCGGGAACTTGTCCTGCTTTGCTCGCCCCGCGACAAACTTTTTGCCGCCGGAAATGAATTGAACCGACACGGCAAAATTTCTAGCGTCTGGCGTGGCATCCAGTCTCCGCATCGCGTTTCTCACGCACGAACCGTTTTATCCGCCGTCCGGCGGCGGCTCGGCGGAGGCCGTCTATCTCGTGCAGGAAATGATCCGGCGCAGCCACGAAGTCCACGTTTTCTGCCCGCAGATTGACGACGCGGAAAACGTCGGGGAAAAATTCGGCGTCAAACTGCATCCATTCACCCAATGGCCGATGGGCCGTTACGCGAGGCTCCGCAACTTCAAATACCTTGCGTATCCGTTTTTCCTCGAACGCATGGTCGCCGTTGCTGCGCGCGAATCGAAATTTGATTTGCTGTTCTCGCAGCACGCCATTTCCGCCGTCGCCGCCGGGAAATTGAAAAAGCAGCTCGGCGTTCCCGTCGTGATGAATTTCCCCGACCTGCTCACCGGCTTCATGGAAACGTGGCCGGGTTACCTCGCGCCGAAGCCGCTCGTCCACGCGCTCATGCGCTACGAAATTTCGCTGCCGGTGCGCTACGGCGTGGACGGCGTGTGCGCGATCTCGGATGAATTCGCCGACCGGCTGGCGGCGCGCGGTTACCCGCGCGAGCGCATCTGTCCGATTTATTACGGCTACGACGCGCAGGCCTTTCCCTTGCGCGAACAATTGCCAACAGCCAGCCAGCCGCCGGTCGTTGTCATGCACGGTTCGTTCGACGCGCATCATCTCGGAACGATTGCATTCGACGCCGTGAAAACTGTCGCGGCAAAAAGGCCGGAAACCATTTTTCGTTTCGTCGGCAAACGCACCGCCGGGCTGGAGAAATTTCTCCAACGTGCGCGGGTGATTCCCCAATTCAAATTCGAGGCGACGGGTTTCACGCCTTACGCCGAGGTGTCGAAACAACTTGCCAGCGCGGCTGTGGGCATCGTGCCTTACGAGGAATCGGCGGGAACGCACTGCGCGTTCGTCGCCAAGATTGTGGAATACGTCGCCACCGGACTGCCGACGGTTTGCACCCCGCTGAAAAGTGTCCGGAGCTTTTTCAAGAACGATCCACTGGTGAAGTTTTCCGAATTCAACGGCGGCGATTTCGGTGCAAAAATTTTGGCATGGCTCGACGCCCCGGTTTCAAGCTGGCAACCACACGCGGCGAAATCCTCGGCGCGCGTCAAAGCCGAGCTGGACTGGCAGCCGTTGTGCCGCAAGGCGGTGGATTTTGTGGAAGCAATATGTTCCGCCAATGAGTCGCTGCGTTGAAAATATCCAGCTTCTTTCTTAATCGGACTGCGAATTCCTTCACTGGGCGCCGGATCAAAGTTTCGTCTTGATGCCGCAGGCGCGGGCGAGGCACCAGCCGCGCAAGGCTTCAAAAATTGCAAAAAGTCCGGCGACCACTAAAATCAATCCCAGCCACAGCGCATGATCCACCAGCACGATGCCCGCGATCAGGCAGAGCGTGCCGATGACGCCACGGGCAATGCGCCCCTGGCGTTTCAGGTTGGGCCGGAAAAAATCGCTCACGGGAAAAATCTACCACAGTGAATTTCCGTGGCAAGCACCGCGAAGTTGCGGCAGATTGGCGGCATGGACACACTCGACCAGTTGAAGCAACTGAATCAACACCTCAACGAAAACGCCCTGTGGGCCTCGTGCCTTTGGGGCGGCATTGCCAGCGGTTACTGGATTTATGGCTGGCGGCAAAAGGCGTTGATTCCCTGCCTGGGTGGTTTGGCCATGACGGCGGCGTGCTTCATGTCCAGCGCGCTGCTCATGTCGCTGGTCAGCCTCGCCATTATTTTTGCCGTGTGGTGGCTGTTGAAACAGGGCTATTGAATGGAACGCCGGACTGCATTCCGGCTCGCGGGATTGAAACCCGTTGCAGCGTCGTTCAGAAAATCACCATGCCGGCAAAAAACCGGAAACCGCGAACGGCTTCCGGCTTTTCAGCAAACCTTCAACCTCACTTCGGCAACGCGCTTGTGCCGGCATAAACCGCGTTCTTGCCGAGCAACTGTTCGATGCGCAGAAGCTGGTTGTATTTCGCCAGCCGGTCGGAGCGGCTCAAGGAACCGGTCTTGATCTGGCCGCAGTTCGTCGCCACGGCGATGTCGGCAATGGTTGCGTCTTCGGTTTCGCCGGAGCGATGCGAGAGGACGGCGGTGTAACCGTTGAACTGCGCCAGTTGAACCGCGTCGAGCGTCTCGGTCAGCGAACCAATCTGGTTCACTTTGACAAGAATCGAATTCGCGGTGCCGGTATCAATGCCCTTTTGCAGGAACTTCACGTTGGTCACGAACAAGTCGTCGCCAACGAGCTGCACCTTGTCGCCGATCTTGTCGGTGAGTTTTTTCCACGTCGCCCAGTCGCTTTCGCCGCAGCCGTCTTCGATGCTGACGATGGGATATTTCGCCACGAGCTTCGCGTAAAATTCCACGAGGTCGTCGCCGGTGATGGTTTCGCCGGTGCTTTTCTTGAAGGTGTATTTGGAATTGCCATCGTAAAACTCGGACGCCGCCGGGTCGAGAGTGAGATTGATGTCCTTGCCCGGTTTGTAACCGGCGTCTTTGATGGCCTGCAAAATGGTTTCAATCGCCTCCTCAACGCTGCCGAGCTTGGGCGCGAAACCGCCTTCGTCGCCGACGGCCGTGCTACAGCCTTTCTTTTTCAGGACCGACTTGAGCGCGTGAAACGTCTCGGTGATCGCGCGCAGCCCCTCGCTGAAGGTCGGCAGGCCGAGCGGCATGATCATGAATTCCTGGAAATCAATCGGGGCGTCGGAGTGCGCGCCGCCGTTGATGACGTTGGCCATCGGCACGGGAAGAACTTTGGCGTTGGGTCCGCCGAGATATTTGAACAGCGGCTGGCCGAGGGCGGCGGCGGCGGCTTTCGCGTTCGCGAGCGACACGGCGAGAATGGCGTTCGCGCCGAGCTTGGATTTGGTTTCCGTGCCGTCGAGCTTCAGCATCGTGGCGTCCACGGTGAGCTGGTCCAGCGCGTCCACGCCAAGGAGCGCGGTTTTGATCTTGGTGTTGGCGTTGGCGACGGCCTTCTGCACGCCTTTGCCGCCGAAACGTTTTTTGTCACCGTCGCGGAGTTCGATGGCCTCATGCTCGCCGGTGCTGGCACCGGAGGGAACCGCCGCGCGTCCGGCGGCGCCACATTCGAGCGTCACGTCCACTTCGACCGTTGGGTTTCCGCGCGAGTCAAGAATTTCGCGCGCCTCAATGTTTTGAATTTTCGTCATGATAAATTTGATTTTGTCCGGCTGCCTCAATGGCGGAAACATCATAAAATCCCGGCGGAACGAGTCAAGAAAGCGTTATGCTTGCGTGGCATGAATTTCAAAACCCGGCACCGGAAACCGCCACCGCCAGCCTGACGCGAATAAGAAACGGGCGGCAAAAATTCAACTTGAGAAAAGCCGGAAGGTCTGGTTCAATCTTGCTCCTTCCGCGTGGTAGGTTACCCAAGTGGCCAACGGGGGCAGACTGTAAATCTGCTGGCTTTGCCTTCGATGGTTCGAATCCATCACCTACCACCACTCCTTATTTGCAGGGGAACTGGGGTTTTCGTTCAAATAAATCAAAATCAATGGTTTTAGCTGCATTGCCATTTTGAGTTTGAGCGCTTTCCTGCGTTTGCCTTCTCTCGTGTTCGCGTCCAAAACGATCGGTGAAAAGAATGCAAAAAAAGAAAATCATGCGGGTATGTGGTTTTTGGCAGGTCAATCAAAAGCAATTCATGCCGTGGCTGCCGTTTGCAGCCGGCATTGATTTGTTCCTTCGCCTTGCCGCGAATCCGCGCACTTGGCACATTAAACCGCAATGCGCGAAAAATTCCGTGCCTGGGCCGAAGTCCTTGAAACTTTCTTCCTCGAAGTGGTTTTCGAGGAACGCCATGATTTCAAAGCCAGGGCGACGCGCGGCGTTCTTTTCGGCGGTTCAAAACTTTTTCAGGTCGCCGTCAAAATCCGCCGCTGGCTCTACAACGTCCGCATTCTGCGTGACAAGACGCTCGGCGTGCAGGTCATCGCCATCGGCAACCTCACCGTCGGCGGCACCGGCAAAACGCCCGTCGTGGAAAAATTCGCGCGCGAACTCCGCGACGCCGGCCGCAACGTCGCCATTCTCTCTCGCGGCTACCGTTCCAAGCCGGTGCCGCTGCGCAAAAAAATTCTCAACAAAATCCTCCTGCGCGAGGATCAGACGCCGCCACGCGTGGTTTCGGACGGCAAATCGCTTCTGCTGGATTCTCACATGGCCGGCGATGAACCTTACATGCTCGCGTCGAATCTCAAGGACGTCGTCGTGCTGGTGGACAAGGACCGCGTGAAAAGTGGGCGTTACGCCATCGAAAAATTCGGCTGCGACACGCTGTTGCTCGACGACGGGTTTCAATACTGGCATCTGCGCGGACGCCGGCACGATGTCGTTTTGATTGACCGCCAGCAGCCGTTTGGCAACGAACATCTGCTCCCGCGCGGCACCTTGCGCGAACCGCCGTCGCACCTCGCGCGCGCCCATACAATTTTCATCACCAAGAGCGACGGCAACACGGCGGAACTGCGCGAACGCATTGCCAGATTGAATTCCACCGCCGCCATCATCGAATGTGTTCACCGTCCGTTGTATCTGGAGGACGTGTTCACCGGCGAGCGCCGGGAGCTTGAAATTGTGCGCGGAAAAAAAGTCGCCTCGTTGAGCGGCATCGCCCAGCCGGAAAGCTTCGAGCAAAGCCTCGGCAAACTCGGCGGCGAACTCGTCTATGCCAAACGCTTCGCCGACCATCACCGTTTCACACAGCAGGAAATTTTGAACGCGATCAACCGCAGCAAAAAACGCCAGGCGGACCTCATCATCACGACGCAGAAGGACGCCGTGCGCTTCCCGAAAATTGACCGGCGCGACCTGCCGTTTTATTTCATGCGCGTCGAAATTCAGATTGTCGCCGGCGCGAACGACTTTCAGGACTGCGTCCGCAAAATCTGTTTCCGGTGATGAACCCGCTGCTCTACTGGTTTGGCCGTGCTTTCATTGCGTTTATTCAAGCGCTGCCGCTGCCGCTCGTCGCGCGGCTTGGTCGCGCGGGCGGCGCGCTGGCCTTTCAGCTTGACGGCCGGCACCGGCGCGTCGTGCTGGACAATCTGACGTTGTGTTTCGGCGGGGAAAAGCCGGCGGAAGAAATTCGCGCCCTCGCGAAGGAAAATTTCCGGCGCATCGGCGAAAATTACCTGTCCGCCGTCAAGACCGCCGCCATGAACTTTGACCAGTTGAAACCGCACCTTGAATTTTCCGGTTTCGACCGCCTTCCGCCAAAAAACGAAAATGCGGCCACCCGCAACGCCGTCGTGGCCATCGGCCATTTTGGCAATTTTGAACTTTACGCGCGCATCCATGATCTGCGTGACGATTATCAGGGAGCCACGACCTATCGCGCGCTTAAGCAGCCTGTGATAAACCGGCTCATGCAAAGCCTGCGCGGACAAAACGGCTGCCTGTTTTTCGAGCGGCGGGCCGACGGGGCGAGGCTCCGCGAACGAATGAACGAAGGCGGCGTCCTGCTCGGCCTGCTCGCCGACCAAAGTTCGCTCGGCATGCGCGCACCATTCCTCGGCCATGATTGCAACACCGGTCTCGCACCCGCGATACTGGCCTTGCGCTACGACGCCGAGCTGTTCACCGCGATTTGTTATCGTGTTGCCCTGGCAAAATGGCGGCTGGAAGCTGGCCAGTCAATTCCGACACATGAAAATGGTCAGCCGCGTTCGAGCGAGAACATCATGCGCGACGTGAACCTCGCCCTCGAAACCGCCGTGCGCCGCGATCCTGCAAACTGGTTCTGGGTCCATCGCCGCTGGAAAAAGTAACATGAGCGTCGCCTTCAATCCTCCGCCCCGCCGCATCCTGGTGCGCGGCGTGAACTGGCTTGGCGACGCCGTGATGACCACGCCCGCGCTGCTGCGTCTGCGCGAAACATTTCCCGGCGCGCACATCACGCTGCTCACGCCGGAAAAACTGCGGGAACTGTGGCTCGGTCATCCGGCGGTGAACGAAACGATTTCGTTTTCGGCTGGCGATAATATTTTCGCCGCCGGCAAAAAACTACGAGCGGGAAAATTTGATCTCGCGCTGGTGCTGCCTAATTCGCCGCGTTCCGCGCTGGAAGTTTTTCTGGCTGGAATCCCGCAGCGCATCGGCCATGCGCACGCGTGGCGCAATTTTTTCCTGACGCAGGCGGTCGCTCCGCGCGCTGATGCCGTGAAAATGCGGAAGTTGTCCGTGACTGAAATCAAGCGTAGGACAGGCATCGCGCCTGTCTCAAACTTAAATCAAAAGAAGTCAGAGACAGGCGCGACGCCTGTCCTACAGCCAATCGCGCACCAAATCCACGAGTATCTGCACCTCGCCGCCGCGCTGGGCGCGAACCCGGAACCGCTCGCGCCACAGTTGTTCGTCGCGCCGGAGGAAATTGAAGCTACGAAGAAAAAGTTCGGGCTGGACATAAGCGCGCAACCGGTTTTCGGCTTGAATCCCGGTGCGGAATACGGTCCAGCCAAACGCTGGCCGGTGGAAAATTTTATTGCCGCCGCGAAAGAAATCCAGTCGCGCACAAACTGCGCCTGGCTATTGTTCGGTGGTAAAAGCGATGCGGCGGTTACCAATCAAATTGAATCGGCAATCGGCAATCGGCAATCGGCAATCAATTTGGCCGACCAAACAACGCTCCGTGAACTGATGTCGCTGCTCAAACTCTGCCGCGTGCTGCTCACCAACGACACCGGTCCGATGCACGTCGCCGCCGCGCTGGGCACGCCGGTGGTCGTGCCGTTCGGCAGCACTTCGCCGGAACTGACCGGGCCGGGTTTGCCGGGCGACGCACGGAATCGCCTGCTCAAATCCGATGCGCCGTGTTCCCCGTGTTTCCTGCGTGAATGTCCGATTGACTTCCGCTGCATGAACGGCATCACAGTCGAACGCGTCGTCGAGGCTGTTTTGCAAATCGTCCATTGATGAAATTCTCCGCCGGAAAAAATCTTCTTGACGTTTGCTGCCAACTGTCATAGTGTCCTATGTCAGTCACCGCGTATGCTCCTGCAAATTGATTTCAAATCCGGCAAGCCGGTCTATCTGCAACTGGTGGATCAGATCCGCTACGCCGCCGCGTCGGGCGGGCTGCGCACGGGCGAGCCGCTGCCGAGCATCCGCCCGCTCGCCGAGGAACTGCGCGTGAACCGCAACACCGTCGCCAAGGCTTACGCCGAACTGGAAAGCCAGGGCGTCATCGAGACGATTCCCGGCAAAGGCTGTTTTCTGAAGGATGGCAATTCGCCGTTCACGAAATCCACGCGGGAAAAAATTCTGACCAAGGAAATTGACGAGGCCGTCGTCGCCGCGCATCACCTGCAAGTGGATCGCGACGCGTTTCTCGCGCTCGTCAAGGAACGGCTCGACAGCTTCGAGCGCAAGGTGAAGGAGAAAAATGAACAGTAAATTGCAAGTCCGCAAATTTCGTAGCGGCGTCTCGGCAGAGCGCCGTCTTCGCTTGGAAACCAGCCGGCGGCGCTCTGCCGAGACGCCACTACACCAAATTGTATGAACACTGACTCGCCCGTCATCGAAATTAAAAATCTCACGCGCCGTTACGGCAAGCACGACGCCGTGAACGGCCTGACCCTGAACGTGCGCGCCGGAAAATGCTATGGCTTTTTCGGCCGCAACGGCGCGGGCAAAACCACGACAATCAAATGCCTGCTGAATTTGCTCCGTCCAACCTCCGGTTCCGTGCGCGTGTTTGGCCTCGACCCGCAGCGCAACGAAGTCGCCGTGAAATCGCGGCTCGCGTATGTGCCGGACATGGTGGCGTTTTATCCGTGGATGACGGTGCGCGAGAACGCCTCGTACGGGCTGCGGATGCGCGGCGCACCGCGCACGCAGATCGACGAGGTCGTCGGGCACTACCTCGACCGCACCGGGCTGAACCGCTTCGCCGATGCATACCCGCACCAGCTCTCGGGCGGGATGAAGCAGCGCGTCTCGATCGCGCGCGCGTTCGCCTGTGATCCCGAGGTGCTGCTGATGGACGAGCCGTTCTCCGCGCTCGACGAGCAGAACCGCACGCTGCTGCAAGAGGAGTTGCTGCGGATCTGGGACGAGACCAAGAAGACGGTCGTGTTCATCACCCACAGCGTCGATGAGGCGGTGACGCTCGGCGACCGGATCATGATCATGGGCGCCGACCGCGGCTTGCCAAAAGCGTTCGTCGACGTGCCGTTCTCGCGGCCGCGCTCGGTCCTCGAGCTGCGCGCGACGCCGGAGTATGGGCGCCTGTTCTATGACATCTGGGCGCAACTGCGCGACGGCGAGGCCGCCCCGGCAATTGTCATTCCGATCTTCCAGGGAGACGACCTCGCCGCGTTTGCGCTCTATGGCGTTCATCGTGAGGGCACA
>Ga0208849_1002061_pt1 | contig 11843 bp, 13 predicted proteins | sample NGESurdeep072012_10_FD_184470 | JGI IMG/M metagenome (GOLD analysis project Ga0208849, IMG submission 184470) | Arctic peat soil microbial communities from Barrow, Alaska - NGEE Surface sample 53-3 deep-072012 (SPAdes) | ecosystem: Environmental > Terrestrial > Soil > Wetlands > Peat ...
GGGCGAGCCCCGCACGATGCAGCGCGATCCGCGCTATGGAGACGTGGTCGACGAGGTCAAGGCATTCCTCGAGGAGCGTCTCGCGTTCGCGGTCGGCGCGGGCGTGCGCGAGGAGCGGATCATGCTCGACCCGGGCATCGGCTTCGGCAAGACCGTCGATCACAACCTCGAGCTGCTCGATCGACTGAATGAGCTGACGACGCTCGGCAGGCCGCTCGTCATCGGAACCTCGCGCAAGGGCTTTCTGGGGCGGATCCTGGCCGATGCCGCCGGCGAGGCCGAGCCCGTCGGGGCGGCGCGGCGCCTGCCCGGAACGATCGCCACCAACGTGCTTGCGTTCGAGCGTGGCGCGAGCGTGTTTCGCGTGCACGACGTGGCGCCGGTGCGTGATGCGCTGGCCGTGGCGGCTGCTACGTTGGGCGGGCGATGGACGCCGAGGGGGACGACGACGCAGACGAGCTAGAGGACGACGGCGAGCTCGACGAGGATCGCGAGGAGACGGCAGAGTCGGTCACGATCGAGATCACGGGCCTGTCGCTGTACACGCACCACGGCGTCACCGAGGCCGAGCGCGAGGTCGGCCAGCGGCTGGTGCTCGATCTGCGTCTCGACGTCGGCGAGACCGACGCCACCGTCACCGACTCGCTCGAGGACACCGTCGACTACGCGGAGGTCTGTCAGCTGGTGGCGCTGATAGCTCAGCAGCGTTCGCACAAGACGCTCGAGCGCCTGTGCAGCACGATCGCCGACCGCCTGCTCGCCGACTACGAGCTCGAGGGCGTGTGGGTCAAGGCCGCCAAGCCGGAGCCCCCGATTGCGTTGAGCGTGGACGAAGTCTCGGTCGAGGTGTGGCGGGAAGCCGAGGGCTGACCGTGGGCAGCGCATCCGCTTTCAGGACGGCAGTCGAGCGCCAGGACATCGAGGCGGTGCGCGAGCTGCTCGCCGCCGACATCGTCTTCCACAGCCCTGTCACCTTCCACCCGTTCCTCGGGCGCGACACGGTGATGGGGCTTCTGTCGCTCGTGTCGCAGACGTTCGAGGACTTCCGCTACACCGATGAGCTGGCGATGGACGGCGCCCACGCGCTGATCTTCAAGGCGAACGTCGCGGGCAAGGAGCTCGAGGGCATCGATCTGCTGCGCTGCGACGAGCAGGGCTTGATCGCCGACTTCACGGTGATGCTCCGCCCGCTGTCCGGCTTGATCCCGTTCGCGCAGATCATGGGCGAGAAGACCGCAGCCGCCGGCGTCCACCCGACGCGCAGCTGACAGCCGAGCTTTGAGCGCGGCCGGCCGGTAGCGTCCGGTAGGTGTGCGAGGACACGCAGCGCGTCGGGCTGCTCGGGCTCGGCAGCAACGTCGGCGAGCGCCGCGCCCAATTGCAGCGGGCGGTGGACGCGCTTCGGGGGGCAGGGGTGACGGTCCTCGCGTGCTCCTCGACCTACGACACGGACCCGGTCGGCGAGGTGACCGATCAGCCATCGTTCCTGAACGCGTGCGTGCGTGTGCAGACCGCGCTCGAGCCGCTGGCGCTGCTCGACGCCGTCAAGCGCTTGGAGGTGGAGCTGGGCCGAGCAGGCGACGGCGTCCGTCACGGTCCCCGCTCGATCGACATCGACATCCTGCTGCTCGGCGATCTCGAGCTGACGGACGAGCGGATGACGCTGCCGCACGCGCAGCTGCTCACGCGTCGCTTCGTGCTGATTCCCGCTCTCGAGCTGGACTTCGAGCTGCAGATTCGGGCTCGCCCCCCGGGGCTCGGGATCGTGAGGCTCGCGGACGCGCTGCCCGAGCTGTCGCTCGAGGAGGGCGTGCGCTGGTCGGGGCCGCCGCTGCGGGTGCCGCAGGACTGAGGCCGCCGTTCAGGCGGCGTGCGCGCCCGTTCCGTCACTGCTGGCCAGCGACAGCAGCGTCGCGTTGCTCACGCCGTGGCCGGCAACAACGCACAGATGCCCGCCGCGAAGCCACGTCATGACATCGGCTCCGTTCGCGACGGTGAAGCGGTAGGGCACGCCGCGCCGCTTGATCACGAGTCCGCCGCTGACGCTCGGCGCCGGCCTGCCCGCGACGATCGCGTAGCCGACCCACCGGCCGTGCCCGGCGTGGTAGAAGACCGTCGTCACGCTGCGCCCGGCGGCGCGGTCGACGCGCTCGCCGGTCGCGCGCCACCCCCGGTCATCCCAGTACGGGAACGCCACGCCTTCGACGTCCGCCGCGAGCGCTGCGCCGTCGTGCGTGCTGTGGGCCGGCGCAGGCATCGTCGCGGGGCGCTGCGTCAGCGCGACTGCAGTGTGCAGCGTCAGCGACGAGCTGCCGCTCGAGGTCGCGAGCACCAGCGCCGCCACCACGACCACCGTCGCTGCCAGCGCGCCCGCAAATCCGACGCGCAGCGCCCACTGGCGCCGGCGGCGGGCGGGGGATCGGTCGGCGACCATCGCCTCGATCCGGCGGTGCAGCTCCGGCGGAGCAGGCGCGTCGATCGAGCGCACGAAGTCAACGAGCTCGGACTCTCTTGGGGGTGATTTCTCGCTCATGATGGGTTTTCCTCACCGTAAGAGACTCCGCTCGCTCCCGTCCCTTCCCGTCGAGTCTCGACGGCCTGCGCCCGCTGGGGCCAGGACACCCGCCCGCGATCCTCTGCGCCGGTCGTGCCGGTCGTGCCGGTCGTGCCGGTCGTGCCGGTCGCGCCGGTCGCGCCGGTTGCGCCGGTTGCGCCGGTCGCCCGAGCCGACGGCGCGGCCGCTCCGGGTGTGTCGCTCCGCTCCGCAGGGGCATCGGTGAGCCCGGCAGCGATCTGCTTGCGCGCTCTGAACAGTCGCGTCGTCAGCGTCGCCTCGCGCACGCGCAGCGCCCGCGCTGCCTCCTTGTAGGAGAGGCCGAGCACGTCCACCGCCACCAGCGCCATCCGGAAGTTGTCGGGCAGCTGGGAGATTGCCGCATAGACCTCCTGGACCTCGTATGCCTGCTCGGGGCGGTTGGTCGGTCTCGGGTCGGCCGCGACGACATCCTCGATCGCAGCACCTTTTACCGGTCGTCGCGAAGCGGTGCGCAGGCTCGTCAGGAAGGTGTTGCGCAGCACGCGCATCAGGTAGTAGAGCTCGTCGTCGCCCTGCAGCACCCGCGGGCGCGAGAGCACCCGCGCGAACGTCTCCTGAACCAGGTCCTCGGCGTCCTCGCGCGATCCGCACAACGCCCACGCCGCGCGATACAGGCGGTCGACGTGCTTGGTCAGGGATTGCGGATCGAGGGTGCGCATCGGAATGGCGGCGCGTCGCGTTCGCGCGGCGCATGCACCTTTCGCCACCGCGACTGTAGCGCCGGCAGCGGTGCTGTGGGCGAATGGGAAGGAATCCCGCGCGTCGGGGTCGTTGCACCGTGACGGCGTCGGCACGCCGACGAGCGCAGCCGACACGTCAAAGCACCGGACTTCAAACGACGAGGAGGGTGGGGCACATGAGATTGCGCCGGCTTTTGCTGTTCCCGTTGGTCGGACTGCTGGGTTCCGGAGTGGTGGTTATCCCTGCCGTTGCCGCGTCCTCGGAAGCGAAGCTCGAAGTGGCAGAAAACTGCAACCTGCCCAACTGGCCGTGCTGGACGGTGCCGGCGCCGAATCCGAAACCGGCTTCCGTCAAGATCGCGCCCGGAGGTGTCGTCACGTTCGTTGACAAGACCAGCGTCGCCGCCAACATCGCATGGTCAGGGGCCGCGCCGACGTGCTCCCCTTCCGTGCCGGTCAGCCCGATGGCGGCCAAGACCGGGTGGGAAGGCACGTGCAAATTTGAAGCAGCCGGGACGTACAAATTCGAAAGCTCGAGCCTCTGGTTTGAATACACGAAATACGAAATCGTCGTCGAAGCCGCCACGACCGGCACCACCACGACAGGCACCGGCACCGAAGGCGGCTCGACGCCTGCGGGCACCGGCACGAGCACCACATCCTCTGGCACCGGTTCCTCGACATCGGCCGGCGGACAGGGGGAAGCCGGCAAGCCGCTCGGCTCACTGCTCGCCGGCGGCGCGTCATCGGCGCTCACGCTCGGCGGCGCTCAACATGGCCAGTCGGTGCACGGCTCGATCGACGTATCGCAGGCCGCAGCCGGCGGACGCCTGGAAGTGGAGCTGCTGGCGAGGAAAGCGTCACTTGCGAGTGCCGGTCATCCTGCGCAGGTCCAGGTGGGACACGTCGTGCGCTCCCTGACGGGGGCTGGCAGGGCGACGTTCGCGGTTGCGCTCGACGCGAAGGCCAGGCGCGCGCTGCGTCTGCGCCGGCGACTCGCGCTGGGCGTGAAGCTCGTGCTCAGCCCTGCGCACGGCTCCGCGTTGACGATCACGCGCAGCGTGCTGCTGCGCGATTGAGGGCCTACGTGCCTGCGGGGGACGCCAGCCACTCGGCCGGAAGCACGCCCTGCGGGACCTCGCCGACCATCGGCGGGAAATAGCGCGTCAACTGCGCTGCCGGGCGGCCTTCGATCAGCGGACGCACGTCGCCGATGCTCATCAGGATGCGGATCGTGCTGCCGATCTGCAGGTCGGCAGCGTTCGGCCGCTCGCCGCCGAGCAGCCTCTCGGCGATCCAGCCGTCGATCCGCTCGAGCTGGCGCGGCAGCGCGAGGAGGTCCTCGCGGGCGCTGTCGTCGCGTGCCCTGTTCTTGAGCGCCATCAGCCGTGCGCTCAATGGCAGCGCCGGTCGCAGCAGCGCGCGGGGCAGCGGCAGCTTGGCGTTCGCCGCGTAGCTCTCCATCACCGCCGGGCGGCGCACGAACGCCACGTCGATCAGCCGGCGGGGCACGCTCTGGAAGACCTCGTCGCCCCAGCGCTCGGCCTCGAGCACGCGCGCGTAGTCGGGACTGCCGGGCGCCGGCAGCAGCGGCGGCTCGGGCGCGAGCGCGTCGAGGCGGCGCATGATCAGACGCGAGCCCACCAGGCGCTCCCCGTCGATGCGCATGCCAGGCACCGTCGTGCCGCCGTAGAGCAGCCGACCGAGCAGCACCTCACCGCCGGGGAGCAGGTCCACGCGCTTGTACGGCATCGACTTCAGCTGCAACGCCGCCTCCACAGCGGCGCACGGATGCGAGCCCGGGAGCGCATACAGCTTGGGTTCTCTCGCCACCATCGCGCCGCCGAGCATAATGCTCGCCAATGCTGCTCGCTGTAGACGTCGGTAACACCCAGACCCATTTCGGGACCTACGAGGGCGAGCGGCTGCTCGAGCACTGGCGCTTCGCGACCGTGCGCCAGTCCACCGCCGACGAGCTCGGCGCCGCGCTGAGCAGCCTGCTCGACCTGCGCGGCTACGGGTTCGACGATCTCGACTCCTCGATCGTCTCCTCCACCGTGCCCCAGCTCGAGCCCGAGTGGACCGCCATGGCGGAGCGCTACCTCGGCCACCAGATGCTCGCCGTCGGCCCCGGAACCAAGACCGGCATGGCGATCCGCTACGACAACCCCCGCGAGATCGGCGCCGACCGGCTCGTCAACGCCGTCGCCATCCGCGAGCGCTTCGGCGCGCTCGCCGTGTGCGTGGACTTCGGCACCGCGACCACCTTCGACGTCGTCTCGCGCGAGGGCGACTACGTCGGTGGCGCGCTCATGACCGGCATCGAGATATCGCTCGAAGCGCTCTCCGAACGCGGCGCGCGCCTGCCCAAGGTCGACCTCGCCCCGCCGCGCAGCGTGATCGGCAAGAACACCATCGACGCGATCCGCTCGGGGGTCGTGTTCGGCTACGCCGGCGCCATCGACGCGATCCTGCGCCGCCTCTACGACGAGCTCGGCGAGCGCACCAAGGTGATCGCCACCGGCGGCCTCGCCCGGCTGGTCGTCCCCTACACCGAGGAGATCGAGGAGGTCGACGACCTGCTGACGCTCACAGGCCTGCGCCTGCTGCACGAGCGCAACCGCTAGGCAGCTGCGTCCAGGCCTCCGTTGATGTGCTACCACTAGCACATGACGAGCGTGGGCGTGCGAGAGCTTCGCCAGCAGGCGAGCGAGCTGCTGAGGAGGGTGCAGTCGGGCGAGGCGATCGAGATCACCGATCGTGGCCGTCCCGTCGCAGTTCTCGCGCCGCTGCCCGAGGATCCGATCGACAGGTTGCGCGCCGCCGGCGATCTGCTGCCCAGCGACGGGGACCTCAGCGACCTGCCCGAGCCGCTCGTGTTGGCGCCCGCACAGGAGGCCCCCTCCAGCGTGCTCATGCGGCTGCGCCGTGATGAGCGCTAGCTCCAGCCGCCTCGTCTACCTCGACTCCTCCGCCATCGTCAAGCTGGCCGTGCGCGAGCCCGAGTCGAGGGCGCTTCGGCGGTTCCTCGCACGCAAGCCGCTCGTCACGAGCGCGCTCGCACGCACCGAGGTCGCCCGTGCGCTGCTGCCGTTCGGGCTCGAGGTTCTCGAGCGCGGCGAGGAGGTGCTGCGGCGCATCGAGCTGCTGCGAGTCAACGACCGTGTGCTGGCCGCCGCCGGCAGGATGCATCCGGTTGAGCTGCGCTCTCTCGACGCCATCCATCTCGCCAGCGTGGGCGAGCTCGGTGCCCGCGTTCGCTGCGTCGTGACCTACGACGCCACGATGGCAACCGCTGCAAGACGCGCCGGACACACCGTCTCCGGCCCCGCGTAGCCTCGCCTGCCGTCGCCGGCCTGCTCGCGCCGGCGGTGTCACCACGCCGGCAAGCACCCGGCGCCGGCAGGCGCCGTCTTAAACTCGATTCCTCTCCCATGCCCGCACCACCGCGACTTGATGAAAGCTGGTACCTCGGCTCGCTGCGCGTGCCCAACCGTGTGCTGCTCGCGCCGCTCGCGGGCATCGGCAACTGGTTCGTGCGCCTGCAGGCCAAGCGCTACGGCGCCGGCATGGCGACCTCCGAGATGGTCTCCTCGCACGCCATCCACCACCGCAACGAGAAGACCTGCAACGAGATGCTGCGGATCGACCCGCGCGAGCGCGACGGGGGACCTGTGTCGATCCAGCTGTTCGGCGAAGACCCCGACGTGATGCGCGAGGCCGCCGCCGTCGTCGTCGCGCGCGGCGCCGACGCGATCGACATCAACATGGGCTGCCCGGTGCCCAAGGTGCGCAAGACCGGCGCCGGCGCCGCGCTGCTCGACGACCCCGACCTCGCGGTCGCCGTCGCACGCGCCACCGTCGAAGGCGCCCGTGACGCTGCGGGTGGTCGCGACGGCGTGCCGGTGACCGTCAAGCTGCGCTCCGGCGTCAGGCCCGGCGAGGACAGCGGCTTCGAGCTCGCCCACAGGCTCGTCGCCGAGGCGGGCGTCGCGGCGATCGGCTTTCACCCCCGCTCAGCCGCCGTCCACCACAAAGGCGAGCCCGACTACGAGCTCGCCGCGCGCCTCGTCTCCTCGCTGCCCGCGCCCGTGATCCTCACCGGCGGCATGGACGACGCCGACTCCGTGCGCGAGGCGTTCGCCGGCACCGGCGCCGCCGCCGTGATGCTCGCCCGCGGCGCGCTCGGCAACCCGTGGCTGTTCACCGAGCTGCTCGCGCCGGTCGTCCGCGAGCCCGAGCGTGGACCCACCCGCGCGCAGGTGCTCGCCGAGCTCGACTGGACGCTCGCACGCGCCGTCGAGCACCTCGGCGAGCAGCGCGCCACGCGCTACCTGCGCAAGTTCTACCCGTGGTACGTGCTGCGCCTGCAGCTCGACGCGAGCGCCGCCAAGGAGCTGCAGGAAGCGCTGCAGCGTGCGCCCACGCTCGTCCGCGTGCGCGAGCTATACTGCTGCGCTCGCTGAGCCTCCCGGTCAGGCGTTGCCCCCGCTTGCAGCGGGGTTTTGTGTGCTGCGACCGGACCACCAAACCGGAGTAGATTCCCGCCGCCCACATGCCGAAGGACGTCATCCTCACACCCGAAGGACTGCAGAAGCTCAAGGACGAGCTCGAGCTGCTGTCGACCGAGAAGCGCCGTGAGGTCGCCGAACGCATCAAGGAGGCGCGCGAATTCGGAGACATCGCCGAGAACTCCGAGTACGACGACGCCAAGAACGAGCAGGCGATGGTCGAGAGTCGCATCGCCCAGCTGCAGGAGAAGCTGCGCATGGCGACCGTCATCCAGGCCAAGGATCTGTCGACCGACGTCGTGCAGGTCGGCTCCGTCGTGCACGTCAAGGACGAAAAGACCGGCAAATCGGTCAAGTACACGATCGTCGGCTCGGCCGAGGCCAAGCCCGACGAGCACAAGCTCTCCAACGAGTCTCCCGTCGGCCGCGCCCTGATCGGGCACAAGCGCAACGAGACCGTCGCCGTCAAGGTCCCGCGCGGCCCCGCGCGCAAGCTCAAGATCACCAAGATCGACGTCGGCCTCGAGTAGGGTCGCCGCGATGAGCGGATCCGAGGAGCGCCCCCAGTCCGATCGATCGGACGAACCGGGCGAGCCCGGCCGGCATGGCCTCACCGAGTTGATCGCCGAGCGCCGTGCCAAGGCCGAGCGCCTGCGCGAGTCCGACGCGAGCGCCTTCCCGCATACATTCCCCGGCGTCGAGCCGATCGACTCGATCGTCTCCGCCTACGAGCACCTGCAGGCCGGCGAGGAAACCGACGAGCGCCACCGCGTCGCCGGTCGCATCGCCGCGCGCCGCGGCGCCGGCAAGGCCGCGTTCCTCGACCTCGTCGATCGCACCGGCAAGATCCAGCTGCACGCCCGTGTGGACATCCTCGGCCCCGAGCGCTTCGAGCTGCTCACGTCGCTCGACCTCGGCGACCTCATCGGCGTCGACGGCTCGGCGATGCGCAGCCGCCACGGCGAGGTGTCGCTTCGCGTCGAGGAGTTTCAGGTGCTCGGCAAGGCGCTGCGACCGCCACCCGACAAGCACCACGGCCTCTCAGACGTCGAGACGCGCTATCGCCACCGCGAGCTCGACCTGATCTCGAGCGCTGACACCCGCGGGCTGTTCATCGACCGCGCGCGGATCATCTCGGCCGTACGTGGCCAACTCGACGCCGCCGGGTTCATCGAGGTCGAGACGCCCGTGCTGCAGCCGCTCTACGGCGGCGCCATGGCGCGCCCGTTCACCACCCACCACAACGCGCTCGACCGCGACCTGTACCTGCGCATCGCCACCGAGCTCTACCTCAAGCGCCTGATCGTCGGCGGCCTCGAGCGTGTGTACGAGCTCGGCAAGGACTTCCGCAACGAGGGCGTCTCGCACAAGCACAACCCCGAGTTCACGATGGTCGAGTGGTACGAGGCCTACGCCGACTACACCGGCGCCGAGGAGCGCACCGAAGCGATCGTGCGCGCGGCCGCCGAGGCGGTGGGATACAAAGGCGAGCTCGACTTCTCCGCGCCGTGGCCGCGCATCGGCTTCGTCGATGCGATCGAGCAGGCGACCGGCGTCAACGTCATGGCACACCCGAGCGCCGAGGAGCTGGCAGCCGCGATCCGCGAGCGGGGCCTCGACGTCAAGACCGGCGGGCTGTGGTTCGAGATGGCCGACGATCTGCTGTCCAAGTTCGTCGAGCCAAGCCTGAGCAGGCCCTCGTTCGTGATCGACTATCCGACCGAGATCTCGCCGCTCGCGCGCGAGCACTCCTCCGCTGCCAAGCAGGGGCTCGTCGAGCGTTTCGAGGCCTTCGCCGGCGGCATCGAGATCGCCAACGGCTTCAGCGAGCTGATCGACCCCGACACGCAGCGCGCGCGCTTCGCCGCGCAGGAGCGGGTGGCGCTGCTCGACGACGGAGAGGCCAAGACGATGCCCTACGACGAGGAGTACGTGCAGGCGCTCGAGCAGGGGATGCCGCCGACCGCAGGCGTCGGCCTGGGCATCGACCGGCTCGTGATGCTGCTCACCGGCCGCGAGTCGATCCGCGAGGTCGTGCTGTTCCCCGCGATGCGCGACTGACCGCGGTGCTGCCGAGCGGGCGTCCCGCGATCAAGCCGCACCCCCGCACTGCCGATGACCTCGATAGGGCCGGGTGGGCGGTTGGTAGACTGCTCCTCGGAGGCGTTACTTGGACCGCGAACACTACGAAGCACCCTTGAGGCACCGTCCCAGGTAGGAAGGAATCACACCATGTTCGAGCGATTCACAGAACGGGCCCGACAGGTCGTCGTTCTCGCGCAGGAGGAGGCGCGAACGCTCAAGCACAACTACATCGGCACCGAGCACATCCTCCTGGGACTGCTTCGCGAGGAGGAGGGCTTGGCCGCGCGTGTGCTCGAGAGCCTCGACATCACCGTCGAGCGGGTGCGCGCGCAGGTCGTGCGGATCGTCGGCTCCGGCGAGGAGGTCACCTCCGGTCAGATCCCGTTCACGCCACGCGCCAAGAAGGTGCTCGAGCTCGCGCTGCGCGAGGCTCTGAGCCTGGGACACAACTACATCGGCACTGAGCACATCCTGCTCGGCCTGGTCCGCGAGAACGAGGGCGTTGCCGCGCGCATCCTGCTCGACTTCGACGCCGACTCCGAGAAGATCCGCAACGAGGTCATCCGCATGCTCTCCGGCCCCGGCGGCCGGCGCCAGAGCCAGTCCGGCGGTGGCGGCGCAGGCGCAGGCGCCGGAGCGGGCGAGGGCAAGAAGTCCTCCAAGCTGCTCGACCAGTTCGGGCGCAATTTGACCAAGCTCGCCGCCGAGGGCAAGCTCGACCCCTGCGTCGGGCGCGAGACCGAGATCGAGCGGATCATGCAGATCCTCTCGCGGCGCACCAAGAACAACCCCGTGCTCGTCGGCGAGCCCGGCGTCGGCAAGACCGCCGTCGTCGAGGGCCTCGCGCAGCGGATCACCAGCTCCGAGGTGCCCGAGCTGCTCAAGAACAAGCAGATCTACACGCTCGACCTGGCCGCGCTCGTCGCCGGCTCCAAGTACCGCGGAGAGTTCGAGGAGCGCCTCAAGAAGGTCATGAAGGAGATCACCCAGCGCGGCGACATCATCCTGTTCATCGACGAGCTCCACAACCTCGTCGGCGCCGGCGCCGCCGAGGGCGCGATCGACGCCGCCTCGATCCTGAAGCCCGCGCTCGCGCGCGGAGAGCTGCAGACGATCGGCGCGACCACGCTCGACGAGTACCGCAAGTACCTCGAGCGCGACTCCGCCCTGGAGCGTCGCTTCCAGCAGATCCGCGTGGACGAGCCCACGATCGACCAGACCGTGGAGATCCTCACCGGGCTGCGCGACCGCTACGAGCAGCACCACAAGGTGCAGATCACCGACGAGGCGCTGCGCGCCGCCGGTGAACTCGCCAGCCGCTACATCTCCGACCGCTTCCTGCCCGACAAGGCCATCGACCTGATCGACGAGGCCGCCTCGCGCATGCGCATCAAGTCGATGACCTCGCCGCCCGCTAACCGCGAGCTCGAGGGCGAAGTCGAGTCGACGCGCCGCGAGAAGGAGGCCGCGATCGAGGCGCAGGAGTTCGAGAAGGCAGCGGCGCTGCGCGACAAGGAGCGCAAGCTCACCAACAAAAAACGCGAGCTCGAGCAGGCGTGGGAATCCGGCGAGACCGGCGAGCGTCCCTCGATCGGTGAGGAGGAGATCGCCGACATCGTCTCGATGTGGACCGGCATCCCCGTGTTCAAGCTGACCGAGGCCGAGACCCAGAAGCTGATGCGCATGGAGGACGAACTGCACAAGCGCGTCATCGGTCAGCACCCCGCGATCGAGGTCATCTCCAAGGCGATCCGCCGCTCGCGCGCAGGCCTCAAGGATCCCAAGCGTCCCACCGGCTCGTTCATCTTCCTCGGCCCCTCCGGCGTCGGCAAGACCGAGCTCGCGCGCACGCTCGCCGAGTTCCTCTTCGGCGACGACGAAGCGCTGATCAGGATCGACATGTCCGAGTACATGGAGAAGCACGCCGTCTCGCGTCTCGTCGGCTCGCCCCCCGGCTACATCGGCTACGAC
>Ga0208849_1002062_pt1 | contig 11843 bp, 14 predicted proteins | sample NGESurdeep072012_10_FD_184470 | JGI IMG/M metagenome (GOLD analysis project Ga0208849, IMG submission 184470) | Arctic peat soil microbial communities from Barrow, Alaska - NGEE Surface sample 53-3 deep-072012 (SPAdes) | ecosystem: Environmental > Terrestrial > Soil > Wetlands > Peat ...
CTGGTCGGAACGAGCGTGTCGGTCATCGACACCGTCAAAGGCCTGCCCAGCAAGAAGGGGATCGTCATCTGCTACCAGCCGGTGGACTCTTCTCCGCCTCCACCGGTGTTTCTCGCCCAGTGCCATGGGTCGCACTTCGTCCCTCCCTGCTTAAAGTCGGTGAAAGAAGTGGCTGGCAGCGTCGTCGCCGTGCTGGAACTTCCTCCCGGGGACCCCCGGTTCCATATCGGCGGCGAAACGCCGCTGGTCACCAGCATCAAACCGACCTCGGCTGCCCCGGGGAAGAAACTCACCATCAAGGGGGTGAACCTCTCCGAGGTGACGGGTGTGACCATCGGGGGGGTTGCGGCGCACATCACCAAGACCGCACCGACCAAGGTGAAGGTCATCGTGCCCGCCGGAGCCCAGAGCGGAACCATTCGGGTGAGCAGCCTGGCTGGTGTGTCCACCGCCGCGGCGCGGCTCACCGTCTCAGCCGCGCTACTACCTCAGGGCGCGTCGAAACCCAGGCGAAGCGAGCACCGCAGGCACTGACCCGTGGTGAACGAATGGTGGCGACGCGACCGTTTCGGTCGGTGCCCAAGGGTGATCATCGAGCATGCAGTTCCGGCCTCAGGTGAAGGCACTTTGTCCAGTCGGCGGAGTAGCCAACCCAATGTCACCCCCGTGTGGTCGAAGAAGTGGCTGACGCCGAGACGCTAAGGCATCATGCTCCGGACTATGCCAACGGTGCTGGAATTCGAGGGTAGGGACGGCCTCAGGCTCGTGGGTGAGCGCCGAGGTGACCGTAGGCGCGCGCCGGTCGTCTTCCTGCACGGCGGTGGCCAGACGCGCCACTCGTGGAGCGAAACGGCAAGAGAGGTCGCTCAGCGGGGATGGCAGACGTTGACACTCGATGCCCGAGGCCACGGCGAGTCGGCGTGGTCGGATGTCGGTGACTACCGGCTTGAAAGCTTCGCTGAGGATGTGCGCCTCGTCCTCAGGAATCTGAATGAGCCACCGGTACTAATCGGCGCCTCGCTCGGCGGTTTGTCGTCGATCCTGCTGGTCGGCGAACTTGCTCCCGGGACAGCCCGCGGTGTCGTGCTCGTCGACATCGTCCCCGACATGGAGGAGGCAGGAGCAGACCGCATCCTGGCGTTCATGGTGGACCGTGCCGATGCCGGGTTCGCCTCCGTGGACGAGGTCGCCGACGCTCTGGCGGCCTACAACCCGCATCGCCCCCGGCCCGCCGATCTGGTTGGCCTCCGGAAGAACCTGCGCCAGCGCGACGGCCGTTTCTACTGGCACTGGGACCCGCGATTCATCACCCCCGAGCCCGGGTTGGGCCCGGAGGAGATCGTGGACGTCGAGCGACTGCACGCCGCCACGGAGCGCATGGTCGCTGATGTCCCGGTCCTGCTCGTCCGCGGTCGCCTCAGCGACCTCGTGAGCGCCGAGAGGGCAGCGGAATTCCGGGCCCGATTCCCAGCTATCGAGTTCGTCGATGTGTCCGGCGCCGGGCACATGGTGGCCGGTGACCGAAACGCAGCCTTCACCGCCGCCATCGTCGACTTCCTCGAACGCCACTCCGCTACCGACTTCAAGTCAGAGCAAGCGCCGTACCGTGAAGCACCAGGGAGACGGGCCAGGTCCTAAGGACGCTTTTCGCTCGTGGATGCAGTCGGTCGGGCCATCAACGTGAGGAGCGCCACGGCGTTCGCCACCTGTGGGCTCCGATCGCCATCGACGGGTACGTGGGCACTTCAGCCCATCTCTGTGGCAGGATCACCCAGGGGCGTCGTCTCACTGATCGTCGGATCGCCAATGGTGGTCCGATCCCGGTGTGCGCAAGAGTTGTCACGGGGGAGAAATGGAACTCAAGGTTGTCGGAGCCGGAGTCGGCCGCACGGGAACGCACTCACTCAAGATCGCGCTGGAGCAGCTCCTCGATGCCCCCTGCCACCACATGCTCGAGATACTCGGCGACCCGAGCCAGGCTCCCGCATGGACCGACGCGATCGAGGGGCGCTCTGTCGACTGGGCGGCCATGCTCCTGCGCTATCGGGCACTCGTTGACTGGCCCGGTGCTTCATTCTGGCGTGAGTTGGCGCAGGCAAATCCTGATGCGCTCGTTTTGCTATCGGTCCGTGACCCCGAAGCGTGGTACCGAAGCGCCTCGAATACCATCCTCTTGGCGTTCGACCGTGTGCCTCCCGAGCTCGCACCTTGGATGGTCGCCATGCAGAAACTCCTGCGAGACCGATTCAGCGATCAGTTCGACGACCCGACGGCAATGATGGATGCCTATGTCCGCCACAACGACGCCGTCCGGAGCGATGTTCCCGCGGGCCGGCTGCTGGAGTGGAGCCTGGGAGACGGATGGGGGCCGATCTGCGAGCGGCTCGGGTTACCGGTTCCCGCCGACCCCTTCCCTGTGACCAACTCGACAGACGAATTCCGCGAGATGGTCGGTATACCGCCGCTCAATTGATTCGGGTCTCCGCGCAGTCCCTGCGTCGTCGCCGAGGGCGCTTGCAGTCACCGAAAGAATCCGTGGGGTCACCCGCAGGTGCCTAGCGCGGCCCAGAGCGGCAGACGACAGTTGCCAGCGCCTCCTCGATTCCGCCACGGGGCTACAAGGTGTGTTGATCTGTGCCCCATCGGGCGTGAAGCTCTCAGGTGTAGGGTCGGTCCGCACATTGGTTTCGACACAGCCGTCGGACCAGAATGAGAAAGAGAGCCATGCCAACCATCATCGGTCACCACGATGTGAAGGACACGGATCATTGGCTCGCCTCGCCTAAACGCGAAGAGGTCTTCGGACCCCTCGGCGTCACAAACATCCGGACGTTTGTCGACCCGCAGAATCGGACCCGGGTTGCTCTTCTCATGGATGTTGCAGACATGGACGCCTTCATGAGTGCGATGCAATCCGAGGGGGCGGCCGAGGCGATGGCGTACGACGGTGTGTTGCCCGAAACGCTGGTGATCCTCGTCGAGGAGACTTAGGGGCCCGGGGCGACCCGAGTCACATTCGCTGTACAGAGCGATCCCGCTCGTTGGGGTCTGGTCACCGGCCAGACACCCCCGCACGCACACCGGCAGTACCGCACGGTTGGCCCGGTGATGGTCCAGGCGATTGACGGCGTGTTATCGATCGAGTGCCCGTTGGCGTCGAGCGAGCATCGGCGCTCCTAGCCCGTCGCCGGGTGGTCCAGCTTCGCTCAGATCTTGCGTCCAGCGAAGGCGAGCAGGCGTGCGGCAACCGGGGCATCGGCTGTCCGACTGGTATTTCGCGCCGAGTTCCGCCGTCGATGGAAATCATGGTTGGCGATTGCCCTACTGATTGCCCTGGTCGGTGGGTTTGTTTTGGCTGCCCCTGCCGCCGGCCGGCGGACGGACTCGGCATTCCCTCGGTTTGAGGCCGCTTACGGCTTCGGCGCCGTCCCCATGCGGACTGGGCTCCGCCCGAATGCCGTTTCGGCGCGAGTTGCGGGGCCCAGGCCTCACCTTCAGATCGGAAGCTATGAACGCGGGTCCGGACTCACCGACATCACGATCGACGACGGCGACGGGTTTCGCGTCGAGGCCGAACTCCCCACGCCGGAGTAGTCAGAAGGTCCATCGGGTGGCGCCCCCGGGCTCCTTGGTCGCGACCGCGTAGGCATCCTCGGGCGAGAACTCGTAGACGTACCACGGCGGCGGACCGGCGCTGGGGGCGCTGTACTCGTGGGTAAAACCGCCGTCGGCCGCTGTCGGTGCCCAGCCGCCCTCGGCAAACACCGCGGCGAGGCGTCGTAGCAATGCGTCATCGGTGACACGGACGGCCTGGCCTTCGAGCGTCACGTCGTAGCCGTGAATGGCGACACCGAAAGCGCAGCGCTGGTCGCGCTCGATGTTCCTGATCTTGCGCGACCGCGGACTGCCGCAGAAGTAGTAGCGGTCGCCGACCCAGAAGGCGCCGACGGCGGTCATGTGGGGCCGGCCGTCCGCGTCGATTGTCGACAACCAGAAGGTGTGGTGGTCCGGTCCACCGGTGCCCGGCTCCTGGGTCAGGTTGGTCTCGAGTGTCCGGCGCACATCGGCCCATACCAGTGGAGCGAGGTCGTAGAGGTCGGCGAGATTCTTCGCTCGGGGTTCGGGAGCAGCCATGTCAATACCGACGATAGACGGCGGGGATACTCATCGGTCGAAGGACCAGAGTGCGCCCGACTGGTCATTCCTAGCGAGGCGCGGGCGAAACCGCTGGTGGGCACCTTCTGGCAAGCCCTCCTTTGGATCGAGGGGATCTGGAGACGCCGGAGTCGCGTTGCCAGGCCAGATGGCGACCCGACCAGGATCGCCGGCGCAGCGCGATACAGCGTGGGGCACGGTCCGAGCGTGCTCAGCTTGACGTTACGCAAGCCGGCAATCCCCGTCGGTCACGAGATCTGCCCCCAACCGCGCGAACTGAGGTGGTGTGGCATTACCAGGCGAGCTCGCCTTCGTTCTCCTGGAACGTGCCAGTGGGGCCGTCCACGCCAACGGTGGCCATGCGTACGATGACCTTGGCGCCCTTCTCGACTGGCTGGCCCGCCCCGCTGAATGGAGTGAGGTCCGTAGCGGTGAAGCCAGGCTCGACCGCGTTGAACTTGATCTCCGGCAGCGCCTTGGCGTACTGGATTGTGAGCATCGAGACGGCGGCCTTGCTCGCGCCGTAGACAATGGCGGGGTAGTGAAATTGGCGCCGCTCGGGATTTGTGACGGCCCAGAACGAGCCAAGGGCGCTGGAGACGTTGACCACGACCGGATTCTCGGACTTCTCGAGCAGAGGTAGCGCGGCCTGGGTTACACGGACGATACCGATCACATTGGTGTCGAATACCTTTAGCGCGACTGGGCCATTGACGTCCGCCGTAGTACTAATGCCGGCGTTGTTTACGAGGACGTCCAAGTGGCCCTCTCGTTCGGCGACGACGCCCAGGGCGGTCTCTACCGACGCGTCGTCAGTCACGTCAAGCTGCACGAACTGGCCGCCGAGCTCGGATGCTGCCACCTCACCGCGCTCGACGCTGCGCGCCCCGATATAGACGGCATGCCCTTGGTCGATCAATTGGCGGGCGGTTTCGTAGCCGAGCCCCTTGTTGGCCCCGGTGATGAGCGTCACGGTCATGTGTGGGTCTCCTCGAGCGTCGGGTGGGGGTAGGTCTCTTCGTGATTCATTGGCAAACGTACCGAATGGGGTGGCTTGACCCGATTTGCGTAGGGATGTTGAATCCACCGAGGGCGGTAGCAGGCCCCCGGCAAGTGCCGATGCCGATAACTCAGCGCTGAGGTTCGACCGCGCGCAATCAGCGGCTCGGAGTGATACCGCTCACCCGAGTCGGATCGGGCGTCGCGCCCACCCACACAATCCCGGCATTTCCGGGTGGTGCGTCTAACTAGACCAGATCGTTGGGGACGACAGCCACGCAGCTGATCTCGACGAGCGCCTCCGGGAGGATGAGTTCGGTCACGCCGACAGCGGTCCACGCTGGATAGGGGTCCTCCAGGAACTCGGCAGCGACCTTGAAAACCGCCTCAGCCTGGTTCAGGAGGCCGACGTGGTACGAGTTGATTTCCACCACGTGGGTCCAACCGACGCCGGCCTCCGTAAGCGTGAGGGCGATATTGCGAAACACCTGCCGGATCTGCTCCTCGGGGTCTTCCGAGAAGACCCCGTTGGCTGTCTCTCCAGTGTGTCCAGTCACCCGTAGTGTGTCGCCGACTCGCACGGCAGCGGGAATGTGGGTCTCCTCATAGAAGTCGCCCCACACTGCGGGCACGATTGCTTGTCGTGAAGGCTGCACAGGCTGGTCCTCCTAAGAGTCACTGGGGAGGACATCGAGATCGAACTCATTACCCTCTGGGTCTGCCATGCATCGCCAGCAGAATCCTTCAAGCTCTCGGGTAGTGCCCGGTTCAAGCCATCGACCTCCGAGTGCTTCGACCTCTGCCGTGGATGCGTCCAGGTCATCTACCACGAGATCGAGGTGCACCCGGTTCTTCCCAGCTTTGGCCTCGGGAACACGCTGGAACCCGATGGTTAGCCCCTCTTCCGTGGGCGACAGGATCACGAACTGGCCGTCTCCGATCGTCGTGTCAACATGAACGCCGAGCAGTCCGCACCAGAACGGGGCAAGGCCATTCGGGTCCATGGTGTCGATTGCGAGGTAACCCACCTTGGCAGGCATCTCAACTCCCTCTTCCCGGTACGCGCCGACCGGTCGGGCCACTGTACCCAGTCCCGTTCGGTGCATGCCGATGTCGTTGGGACGCCCTCGGAAACGATCGTCTCGATATTCACGGCCCATCTGGCCTAAAGAGAGACCGAAGCGTCTAGCTGTGCAATCGTCTCCCTGAGGGTGGCGCCCAGATCCCCAAAGCGGTGTCGATTGTAAATGGGACCCGCGCCATCACGCAGCAGCCAGCTCGCCATCGCGGTGCCGCGTGCCGGAACCGGCAATGGTGTCAAGAGCGCCTTGAGCATCTCCTGAATGTCACACTCACACTCGATGATTGCTTGGCGATTGAAAGGCGCCCGCGGATTGCGCATGACCGGTGGTCGACGAGCTTGTACCAGGAGATTTTCCCACCTGTCGACCAACTCGCGACGCATGACCGGTGAGACGAGCACCTGCGCGCGGGCGGCCAAGAACCGGTGTGACTCGGGCGAGCGTCCCTCTGCCAGTTGGCGATCGAGGGAGGATGCGAGGAATCGGGCAACAAGGCAGATCCACCCTCGAAAGTGTCGAGCAGTTAGTTGCTCGGGGTTGTCTGGGTCGGTGAGAAGCAACGTAGCCGGCTCTCGGCCTGTCCCCAGCTCGACGCGCATGGACCGCCGCGCCTGGCGACGTTGTCGTCGGTCAACCGTTGGCCTCTCGCTCGTGTCGTCCTGTGCAATGGATCGAAAGAATTCGGCGGGAGTCACCAAGCCATCGTGGGGCAAGCACCGATGCGGCGAAAGTGGCATGATTGACACAGTGCGCGACAAAGCTGCCAAGTCAGTGAGCTGCCGGAAAACGCTCGATTCCGCGTCAACGGCAAAGCCGCGCAGCGCCGCGAAGCGACCCTCCAGTGATGTCGCGATCGTCGTCTGCGACGGATTCACCCCATTCGAACTCGGCGTGGTCTGTGAGGTGTTCGGCGACGATAGGTGGGTACCTCCGGGTGACCCGTGGTACCGCCTGTTCATCTGTGGGGATACTTCGACCCCCGTGACAGCGGACACCGGCTTCCAGATCTTGGTGCCTTACGGGCTCGAGATCCTCGCCAAGGTGGACACGATAATCGTGGCACCGACCTACCGACCCGAAGAGGTATCGAAGCAGGTGTTCGAGGCCCTGCGTCGAGCGCACGCCCGGGGATGCCGCATCCTTTCGCTGTGCGGGGGAGCCTTCGTCCTGGCCGAGGCAGGACTGCTTGATGGGCGTCGCGCCGCCACGCACTGGGCCGACTGCGACGAGCTGGCCCGCCGCTATCCGAGCCTGTCGGTGGACTCGGGGGTCCTGTTCGTCGACGAGGGCGACATCCTGACCGGGGCCGGCAGCGCCGCCAGCATTGATCTTTGCCTGCATATCGTCCGCCAGGACTACGGAAGCGAGGTCGCCACCCAACTCGCCCGCCAACTCGTTGTTCCGCCCCAACGCGATGGAGACCAAGCCCAGTACATCGAGAAGCCATTGCCCGTGCTGGACGACTCCGACTTATTTGCAGACACGGTTGCATGGGCCCAGGAACACCTCGATGAGCCGATGACCGTGGAAGATCTTGCGGTCCGATCGGCCATGAGTCCTCGAACTTTTGCCCGACGATTCCTGGTCGCCACAGGAACCACTCCCTACCAATGGCTCGTGCGCCAGCGTGTCCAGCTCGCCCAGCGGCTCCTCGAAGTCAGCGATCTGTCAATCGAATCGGTGGCAGAGAAGAGCGGGTTTTGCACATCAGGAAACCTCCGCAAGCATTTCAGCCGGCTCGTTCACACAAGCCCCCAGGCCTATAGACACACATTTCAGGACCGGAGCACCGCCTGAGCCATCCAATAGCCATGGAGGTTTTCCACAGCGCATAAGTGCCTGATTCATAGAATGTGGCGGACATAACCGATGAGGAGATTGATGCCTGGGTGGCACGCTTCGTCGACACTGTTCTGGGCGAATGCCGTTGAACAGGAAAGTGAGCCGTGATGATGCGTCCAGAACAACTGTTCTCGCACTCTGGTATTTCGGTATTTCTTGATATTTACGCGCGCGACGATCTTGAACGGAGTAACCTAAAACCAGCGAGCAGTCAAATTTCACGCAAGCTGTACGTCGTTGCCGGTTGCCACAAGGTCTCCCGCAAGTGTTTCAGCGTGGAGAAAAGAGGCAACATCATGTCCGCAGGCACCGTGAAGTGGTTCAATGCCACCAAGGGTTTTGGTTTCATCACCCCTGACGACGGCACTCCCGACGTCTTCGCCCACTTCTCGTCCATCGAGGGCTCGGGCTATCGCGAGCTGATCGAAGGCCAGAAGGTCGACTACCAGTCCGAGCAGGGACCCAAGGGTCTCCAGGCCAAGAGCGTCCGAGCGATCTAGGTCCGTCGCGAAAACAATATCGCCCTGCCCAGCACAGTGATCGGCAGGTCAGAGGCCGTAGACAGGCACCCTCTCCAGGCGTACCGTGACCGATGGTGCTCCAGGGGTTCGGCCCCGTCCCCGCACGTAGGCATCGCAACGGGGGACATGGGACAGCGGTGATGGCGTGGGGACCACTGGGACGGTCCCTGCGCCCCTGCCGCCGCAGGGCCGGTCCAGAAGAGGTGGCGATCTTTTCGGGCCGTCACGATCCGTCGGCCATCCCCAACTCATGGGCGAAGTCGTCTACGTTCGCCATGGAGATCTTCGACAAGAAGACAAGGTGACGCATCATCACAGTACGCAACACACCGTCACCGATCACGATTTCCTGAATCACCGTTGACTAAACGTATGCCTGACCGGGGGGGGTGAGGGGTGTCGTGCAGCTGGTTGCCGGTCTTGATGGATGCCGCGGCGGCTGGGTGCTGGTTGAGACCCCGACCAATGGCGACGGCAGAACCACCATCGAACGAGAGTCCAACCTGGATCGAGTGATCGCCAAGATTGATTCCGGGCACCTGGCGGCGGTCGCCATTGACATCCCAATCGGACTGCCTGAGGCCGGATCGCGTCGGTGCGACATCGAGGCTCGCAGGATGATCGGAGCCAGGAGGAGTTCGGTCTTCCCTGCACCGGCTAGGGGAGTACTCGGAGCGACGACGTACGATGATGCCGCCGCCCGAAGCCGAGCGATCTCAGGTAAGAGTTTGTCCCGCCAAGCATTTGGCATCTTGTCCAAGATCGACGAGGTAGACCGCATATTGACACCCAACCGCCAACGACATCTCGTCGAGGTACACCCAGAAGTCAGCTTCACGGTTTTGGCGGGTGTTCCAATGTCTCACCACAAGTCGACGGCTGAGGGGCGGACAGAACGTTTGGCTGCCCTGCGACAAGCGTTCCCTGACATTGACAAGGACACAGCTTCTCGGATCACTCGGGTAAGGCCGGACGACGTGCTCGACGCTTTTGTTGCAGCCTGGAGCGCCCGCCGGTGGTTGGCCCAAACCCACGTCCAGCTGGGTGGAGACGTCGATCAGCGGGGACTTCGCATGGAGATGATCGCCTGACGGGCCGTGGATAACGGGGACCGCTTACGGTCCACATCAGCCATCTGACAGTCAAGGACGTCACTTCCATCGGAAGTGGACGAATACCCTCCCGAAGTTGTGTGAATCCTTTTCGACGCGGTCGTACAGCGCCTTGATCTCCTTTTGGTCGAGGAATCGCAGCACTCGCTTTTTCAGCTGGCCACTGCCCTTCCCCGGGATGATCTCGACAAGTTGAACCTTCTTCTCTACCGCTTCGTCGATGATGGCGCGGAGAGCGCGTTCGATGTCCTCACCCCGGTTGTAAACGTCGTGGAGGTCGAGCTTGAGCTTCATTTGGACTTCCCAGAGCCCGTCGACACGGTGAAGACCCACAGACACTGGGGATTCGTGCAGATCAGGTGCTGGTGATCACCGACAGGGCAGTCATCACTGTGGCTGCCCCAGTCCTCGTCTAACTGATCGGACTGACACTTTGGACAGCTCGGAGAAGGCACGATCCCAACGTAGTTCGGCACCTGGACTCGTGGATTTGATATTCAAGGGGAGTTCCCGATGAAGGCTGAGAGAGCAGCTACTGTGAATGGAGGTCGTCGCTTGACGAGAGGCGCGAAGAATCTTGAGTGACGTGTCCCAAGGGCCAGGCTGGTGGTTCGCGTCAGATGGCAAGTGGTATCCGCCTTCCGCACTGCCAGCACAACCGATTCCTAGTCTCACGCCGTCAACCGCCCTCGGATTGAGTATCCCCCGTCGGCCCCGCATTTGGCCAGCCATCACCGCATTGGTTGTGGGCTCGGTCTTCGCCGTCGTGGGCGTCGCCCTACTCATTCTGGTTGGCTTTGCCGGACTCTTCGGGAGCCACGTCTTTCAAGCTCCCGTGACGATCTCCGTGAGGTGCCATGTCGGTGACTATTACGTCTATCAGTATGTTGGTTCTCAAGTATCGGGGCCGGGGTTTTCCTTTTCCCATTCAGGTCTTCCGACACTCACGCGACATCTAGTCCAGGTCCGTGGCCCTGACGGCACCCGAGTCGCTACTTGGCCGACCGGCGGCGGGGAGACGATCACCAAGGGCTCTTCGACATACGAAGACACGGTGGGCTTTCATGCAGACAGATCGGGGACATATGAGGTCCATATTGCGGCTGTCTCGCCGCCTGGCGTGATCGTCGGGCCTTCACTCGGAAGTCAGTTCGTTCGAGCTGCACCATGGCTTATCTTGGTGGGAGTCGGTGGGCTCGTCGCTATCGCTGGCCTCGTGGTGCTCATTGTGTCTTTAGTCCGCCGTGGTCGCCAGAACGGCATCCCCCCGTACGTCGGGGGACCCCCCAACCAGTGGGTCACTCCGACACTTTGACGGATGATTCCGTGATTCGGAGTCGATTCTCTGATTCTCCAGAACCGATTCCAGATTCCGATTCTGAGACCCCCTTTAGGGGTCAGAAGAATCGAAATCAGAATCACCACTCCGCACAAGGTGATGGATTGTCAGCGAATCCGTTCCAGGACCGCCTTGACCGTCGAGGCGTGCCAGCCCCCCTGGAACTACAACGTGATCGTCCCGACGACCGCTACGTTGCTGAGGCCATTGGCACAGCGTCCTGAAATCTGCGCCTCGTCCTGCATAGTTGTGACCTTCAGCGAGACCGCGCCGCCCGTGAAGGAACCCCCGCCCACGCTCCCTCCGGTGTAGGAGACCTGGACCTTCGTCTTCCCTCCATTGGTTACGGTCGACGCAGTGCCAGCGGGCAGGGAGATGCCCGTTGACCCTGCGACCTTCGATGTGGGCGTCCACCCGACCGAACCACCCGACAAAGCGGGAGCGACACCGGACGTCAATGACACGCAATCGTTCGGGGTCCAGGTTCCCGTCAGGCCCGAAAGATGACCGTTGTTGAACCTCGGCATGCTCTTCTTGCTGCTGGAGGTGATCGTCGCGCCGATGGTCGAGCACTTATCCAGGAGGCCGCTCACCGTGACCGTTGAGCTTGACATTCCGCCTTTGACCAACTTCGGGTCGAAGGTCAGCTTTCCTCGTAACGAGCAGGTCGCGGATCCTGTCAGGGCTACGGGACTGAATCGGCCCGGGTTTCCTAGAGACTCAGTTGTCTGTTGAAGGCACTGCTTCTCATGCTGCGTTCTGACGGTAGTAGATGGCCTCGAACTCTGCCGGC
>Ga0208849_1002063_pt1 | contig 11829 bp, 16 predicted proteins | sample NGESurdeep072012_10_FD_184470 | JGI IMG/M metagenome (GOLD analysis project Ga0208849, IMG submission 184470) | Arctic peat soil microbial communities from Barrow, Alaska - NGEE Surface sample 53-3 deep-072012 (SPAdes) | ecosystem: Environmental > Terrestrial > Soil > Wetlands > Peat ...
TCGATAGTGGTGGCGCGAACGCCGCGCGGGTCGGCTGGCTCGACGTCTGCACCCTCGCTCTTCACGCTGACGGTCCCCGGCTTCTTGCGAGCGGCTGCCGGTCTCTCGGGCTTGTACCTCCACCCGCTCGGGTTTTCGAGGTATTGAAAGTACATCTGTATCGCGTTCTTGAATCGCGACTTGTAGACCAACAGACTTTCCGGCTTTAGCTTCCCAGCCCGTGCGCGCTCAAAGCGGGTGGTGAAGTCGTCCACGTCAACCGTGCGAAGATCCAGAGCTTCCCAACCCTCCGGCTCGATTGCACTGAGAACCTCGCGCGATGCCGCACGAAGCGCACCCGCCGTGTTGGCGTTGATGAGGTGCTTCTCCGACGCGAAGTTCACGAACTCGACCAAACCCTTGCCTGTTGCGTCCATTCCAGCCTCTCTCCTTGTGATATCCAGGGATGAGCGTACTGTACGACAACCCAATCGATATGTCAAGAACGTTTGTTCCCGTTGATTGATGGTTGGGCAGGGGCCCCAATGCAGTATAGCGAAGCTCGGGCGGCACCGGGGTGCGAGGTCCTCGAAGTCCACAGATCGGCCGGTCGGGTGCTATCTGGGCCAAAACCCCCGCGGCTAGTCCTACGTGCTTGGGCGCAGTCTGTGGCCGCGGCCGTGGCCGCGCGGCTCTCACGACGGTCCCGAAGATGGCCCCAGAGGTCGTTCCTACTGGGGACGAGACTGGTCGGGCGGGCGAGATTCGAACTCGCGGTCTCCTGGTCCCAAACCAGGCGCTTTGCCGAGCTAAGCTACCGCCCGCGTTTGTCTCTTTTCGGCGGCGCTCATTCTAGTCAGGCACCATCTGAGCTCACCAGCCGTTGCGGTGGACCATGTCGTTGAACTGGCGCCGCCGCTCCTTGAATCGCGTTAGGTCGACGACCTCATCTGAAGCCTGGTGGCCGAGCCCGATCACCCCGAGTAGCTTGTGGCCTTCAGGCACTCCAACCTCACGCAGAATGTCTGCCTCTCCGTGCGTGATCCCGAAGTAAAGAGCACCCACATCGAGGTCAGTGGCAGCCAGCAACATCAGCATGATCGCCATCGCCGTATCCGTCTCCCAGAATTTCACCGACCAGCGCGTCTCGTCCATCAGCCCGAAGGCGAACTTGTCCGGCCGCGAGTAACGCTCGAGATAGGCGGCCTTGTTGGCCAGCGGCAGGACGATCACGGTCGGAGCGGTGGCGGCAAAGTCGTCGGGATTTGGAAAGGCAGGGTCGTCGGTGATCTCCCAGAAGCGAGACACCAGGTCGGGCTTGTCTAGGACCACAAAGTCGAAGCCCTGGCTGAAGCCCGCCGACGGAGCGTGCCGCGCGCTCTCGAGGATGCGATCCACCAATTCGGGTTCCAGCGGCAGCTGGTCGAACTCTCGCACCATGCGCCGCCGGCGGAGCACTTCCTGGAATGTCGCCATGGTTAGCGAGGATAACGTCCGCTTGGCGCGCGCTCAGGTTTCACCCTGCAGAGCTACGCGTCTAACGGCAGCTTGAGGGGCGCGGGAAGATTGTCGACTGCAACGCGTAGTAGGTACAAGAACACGTACTCGAGGAGGAAGCAACCGCCAAGACCCACCACGACCAGCAGGGCCAGCCAACCATCGGAGACCTGAAAAACGTTGATGGGCACCACCACCATGAGGGACAGCACCAGTAAGGCTACGTAGAAGACGAAGTAGTGGAACGGAGCAAACCAGGTCGCCACGAAGAAAGAACCCAATGCAGACGAAGCGGACGGTGGGGGCGACGCAGTGAGCGGGGCTGGCGTGGAAAGAGAGACGTAGAGAGCTCCCAGAGCCAGTAAGAGGCTCGCGGCAAGGCAGAAAAGCGCGACGACTTCCAGGGTTGCACCCAGCGTGCGCGCGAAAAAGGTTTGAAGGCCGAGGGAGAAGGCAAATAGGGCGTATACGGCCAGGCGGGCGGGTGGTGAAGGGTGCAGATGATGCATTTCTGGCCTAATCCGGGGCACCGGCGCTGATTGAACGGTTAGCGCCGGCGCACGCGGGTAGTGCAAACGTGGTGAAAGTAAGCGCCACGAGAAGGCACTTGCCCTGGGTAGGAATCACCGGCGCGAGCATGCGTCGCCGCCCAGAACAATTTCAGCAACTTTGAAGAAGCCGCGGTCTGATCAGACTGGCGCTGATAGGCGATCGAGCGCGCCCGACTCCAGAAGCGCTTGCACTGCCGGAGACCGGTGGCTGTACAGCTGCTTCTCCTCGGGCGGCATCTCGCCGAACGTCTTCCCCGTTCCGGGGACCAGAAATATCGGGTCGTATCCGAAGCCCGCTTTTCCGCGCCACTCCGGAACGATCTCGCCGCGACACTCGCCCTCGAAGAATTGCGTAGAAAGACCCGGCGCAGCGAGCGCCACCACGCACACGAAGCGTGCGTTCCAGGGCCGGGGCGTGCCTTCGAGCCGCTTCAAGAGCTCCGCCGTCCGCTCCACCTGTGTCGGGGCGAGACGGGCGGAGTGCAGGCCTGGGAATCCCCCCAGTGCCTCCACCTCCACGCCCGAGTCGTCTCCGAGCGCGGGAAGTTGTGATCGGCCGCACGCGGTTTCAGCCTTGAGCCGCGCGTTCTCCGCGTAGGTCTCCCCCACCTCTTCGACCTCGCTATCGAAAGCCACGAGCTCGAATCCAGTTTCCGCCAGCAGCTCCCGATACTCGCGCAGCTTGCCGGCGTTGCCGGAAGCGATAACGAGTCTTCTACCCAAGCGCGGCGATGGCTCGCTTCTGTCCCACGATCAGCTCTTTGATGCCTTTGCCGGCCAGCGCAAGCATGGACTCGAGCTCGGCGCGCGAGTACGGCGCGCCCTCGGCGGTGGCCTGCAGCTCGACGAGGCGGCCGTCTTCCGTCATCACGCAGTTCAGGTCGGTCGAAGCGTGGAAGTCCTCCGCGTAGTCGAGGTCCAGCAATGGCGTGCCCTCGACGATGCCGCAGCTGACCGCGGCGAGGTACTGGCGCACCGGGACCTCCGCGACCATTCGTGCGTCCTTCATCTTCTTGATCGCCATGTACAGCGCGCAGAACGCGCCCGTGATCGAAGCCGTGCGCGTCCCTCCGTCGGCCTGCAGCACGTCGCAGTCGAGAGTGATCGTGCGCTCGCCGATCTTCCCCATGTCCACGGCCGCGCGCAGCGAACGACCGATCAGGCGTTGGATCTCATGCGTGCGTCCGCCGATCCGGCCCTGGATCGCCTCGCGCGTGCCGCGGTCGTGGGTGGATCGCGGGAGCATCGAGTACTCGGCGGTGATCCAGCCCTGTCCGCTGCCGCGACGATGCGGTGGCACGCGGTCCTCAACGCTCGCTGTGATCCACACGCGCGTGCGTCCCATCTCGATCAGACACGAGCCCTCCGCGTGCACGTTCACGCCAAGCTCGATCTTCAGCGGGCGGAGCTCGTCGGGCTGGCGCCCACCAGACCGCGACACCTCCGTCATCGCCTGAGAACCTTGAGCAATAACGCAGTCACCTCATAGAAAAGGTACAGCGGGACGAACATGATCAGGGGTGTCACCAGGTCGGCGCCGGGCGTCAAGAAGTTGGCGAGCAGACCGAGGCCGAGGAACCAGTACGGCCGGTTCTTGTACAGCCAGCGCGAATTGATGATGCGCATCATTCCCAACATGAAGATGACCACCGGCAGCTCGAAGACCAGACCGAACCCGATGGTCATGAGCAGCACGAAGCTGATGAACCCACCGACGTCGGCGAGGTAGACGGTGTTGGGCGGCGCGAACGAGTTGAGGACCTTGATGTACAGGGGCAGCGCGAAGACGGCCACCGCGACGCCTATCGCGAAGAAAAAGATCGTCGCGGCGATCATCGGCAGGATGAACCTCCGCTCGTGCACGTGCAGGCCAGGGCTGACGAACCACCAGACCTGCTGGATCACGATGGGCGCGGCGATCACGACCCCGATGTAGAGCGCGACCTTCACCTCGATCAGCACGCCGCCGGCGGGCTGCAGGTAAATCAAATGATTGATCCCGGCCTGGTTCGAAAGAAAACCGATCACCGGGCGGGAGACGAAGAATGCCGCGAACGTCGCCACTCCCCACGCGACCAGGGACACGATCAGCACGCGGCGTAGCGCCTCGAGGTGCTCGATCACGGACATTCGCGGCTCCTCGACGGGAGCGCGGGAGCGCGGCGCGCGCTGCAGGACCCTGCTTAGTAAGGCCACAGGGACGCCAGTCTCAGCTCGGCGGGGGATTAGCCTCGGACGTCGAGCCCTTGGCGGCGCTCTCGGGAGTGACCGCTGCGCTCGGAGCCGGCGGTTCCGGCTTTGCCTGAGCGGCTGTCGTCACCTCGTTGGTCAACTCTGTGGTCGCCTTGCGAAACTCGCGCATCGCCTTCCCCAACGCGCCACCCAGCTCAGGCAGCCGGCCGGGGCCGAATACGATCAAAACGACCACCAGAAGAACGACGATCCAGAGCCAATGTTGACCTAGCATCTCGGGGCGATTATAGGACGAAGGTGATCAAGGCACGTTCAGCGGGGTGTCAAGAAACCTGGATGGTGATCGAGGTGATCGAGTCCGTGCTCTGGAGCAGCTGAGCCTTGTCCATGCCCGAGATCACGGTCCCGAACTGGTTGTAAACCGCCGTCGGCCCCGGGTCCGGCCACGCCGCCTTCTGGATGAAGAACTGGCTCCCATTCACCGCACCTCCAGGGACCCGCGCCATCCCGACCGCCGCGAGGTCCCATGGATCCGTGCTGGGCTCGTCGGGCAGTACGTAGCCGGGACCGCCGCGCCCGTTGCCCAGCGGGTCGCCACCCTGAACCACCCAGTCCTCGCTATCCCAGAACGTGAGGCCGTTGTAGTAGCCGTGGATCGCGAGGACGATGAAGTTGTTGACCGTGACCGGGGCGATCTCGGGGTGAAGCTGGATGACGATCGCACCCTGCGTGGTGTTGACGGTCGCCTGGTACGAGTGGTTCGCCGTGATGCAGATAGGTTGAGGACCGATGAACTCGTGCTGGCCTATCTGGGTCGAGGTCTGGCAGTCCGCAAGCGCAGCCGGTAGCTGGGGCTCGAGCGCCTTGTCCACCAGCAGACCGGTGCCGAGCACGGCGCCAATCACGATGGCGACGATAAGTACCGGCGCCCACTGCCGCCCGCGTACTGCTTCGGGAAGGTCAGCCGTGTCCGCCTCCACTGCCACCGGCCGGCGCGGCGCGATCTTGGCTTTGGTCACTTGCGTGCGGCCGATTCGGCGATGGCCTGCACCAGCCCGTGCGTCGTGTATTCGCGCGCCACGATCGAGACGGTCAGTCCAAGTTTGCGCGCAACGTCGGCCGTGACCGGGCCCATGCAGGCGATCTCGGCGTCGCCCAGCACAGCAGGTAGGCGGTCGTCCGGAAACGCGCGGACGAAGTTGGTCACGGTGGACGAGCTGGTGAAGGTGATCACGTCGACGCCCTCCGCGTTGAACAGGCGCAGGAGCTCGTCGCCCGTCCCCGACGGGCACATGGCTCGGTAGACAGGAAGAATCTCGACTTCGGCACCTCGGTTGGCAAGCAGCGATGGTAGTGCGTCGCGGGCGACCTCTGCTCGCGGCACCAGCACGTGCATCCCATTCATCTCCCAGCCCTCGAGCGCCTTGGCCAACCCCTCGGCGGTGTATTCCGACGTGATCAGCTCCGGCCGGAGCCCGTGGCGCTCGAGCGACTCGGCGGTCTCCTGGCCGATCGCGCAGAGCTTTGAGCCGTGCAGCGCGCGCGCGTCCCTGCCGGAAGCCAGCAGCATCTGAAAGAAGATGTCGACCGCGTTGGCCGACGCGAAAATGACCAGCGCCGTCACCTCCAGGTGCGAGATCGCTTTGTGCACCCGATCGTCCAACGGCATCGGCTGGATCTCGATCGTCGGGATCTCCACCACGGAAGCGCCCAGCTCGACCAGCTCCCGGCGGAATGGGTCGACCTGGTGCCGCGCTCGTGTGATCAGGACTCGCCGGCCGTGCAGCGGCCGCTTCGACATCGTATCCAAGCGATCCGCCATGACCACGCCCGGGCCCAGGACGAGAAGAGCGTCCCCGCGTAATCCATACGTTGTGGCCTTGCGGGCCAGCTCGCCCAACGGGGCGCTCACCCGATTTTGACCCGGCTGGCCCGGGTTGAGGATCAAGGCGGCCGGCGTCTCAGAGTCCCGTCCGTCCGACAGCAGCGCTGAGATGCCGGACTCCCACCAGCCCGACGCGAGCCTCAGAACCACGGTTTCTGCGCCCTTGACGAGCCCGAATCCGATCGACGCCGAGCGCCCTTCGATGGTGAGCGGGATTCCGCTCATCACGGGCGCCGCCAGCTCGATGATGAGCCCGGGCACCGCTTCGAAATCCACGCCCGCCCTCTCGAGCTTCTCCGCGACCTCGCTGCCGTTGGAGAACGCGTACGGGTTGCCCGGAAAAAGCACAGACACCCGCTTGCCGGCGCGAGCGAGGCGCACGATCTCGTCGGTCGATTGGAACGGCGCCACGTCGGCAGTCGCGGCTGCGAGGTGTAGAAGGCCGACGCCACAGCCATCGCTGTGACGAATGACGTCAGCGTCCTTGATCGCTTCGACTGCCTGGACGGTGGCCAAGCCTGGGTGTCCAGGTCCGACACCAACGAGCTTGACCTTGCTCAAGTCTCCATCCCCACCCGGGACACGCTGACAGGTTAGAGCTTTCGGGTAACCACGTAGTCAGTGAGCGCCGTCAGCGCATCGCGGGCCTGTCCCGCTTCAACGGCGCTGAGCTCTGCGCTTGCCTGACGCGCGAAGTCCTCGGCCTGCGCGAGCGCTCGTTGCGGGGCTCTGCTCTCGCGCACGATCTCCGCCACCGCGAGCGCATCTTGTATACCGAGCTTGCGTCCATCGTGCAGGACTTTCTTGAGCCTGACCGCGGTCGGTCCGTCTTCCATCGCGACCATCAGCGGCAGCGTGGCGAATCCTTCGGCGATGTCCTTGCCGATCGGCTTACCGAGCTCGCCCTCGCTGCCCAGGTAATCGAGCACGTCGTCTGCGATCTGAAACGCGAGGCCAAGGAGGCGGCCGTACGAGTGCAGCGCGGACCGCTGCACATCCGGCAGGGCACCTACCACCGCACCGATGTCACAGCACGCAGCGAGCAGTGCTGCCGTTTTGGCCTCGATGCGGTGCATGTACTCCTCGACGCCCGTGCTGTAGCGATAGCGGATCGCCTGCTGCCGGACCTCCCCCGCGCAGATCTCCATGACCGCCCTTGCCAGGATGCCGACAACCTCGGTCGAGTCGGTCCGGGCCGCGTGCTCGTAGGCCTTGGCGAAGTAGAAATCTCCGACCACGATGGCGGGCTCATCGCCCAGCGAGGCCGCCACGGTCGGGCGTCCGCGCCGGACCGGCGAACGATCGATGACGTCGTCGTGCACGAGAGTCGCCGCGTGAGTGAGCTCCACCGCCATCGCGGCGGGCGTCAGGCGGCCGAGGTCGTAGCGGCCACAGCTGGCCGACAGGAGCACGAGCGCCGGACGAACTCGCTTGCCTCCCGCGGCAAACAGGTCGGCCATGGGCGCGGACACCACGCCGGGATCGCGTCCTATCTCTTGGCGCAATTCGGCTTCGACGGTCGCGAGGTCGGCGACCACCGGACCGAAGAGCTCTACGTCTTCTGCGGCTCCCAGATGTGCACCTCCTCAGCCGCGATCGCCTCTCCAAACAGATTCGCCGCGATCTCGTCGAAGTGCTGCGGGAAGTCTGTGACCAGCACCTCGTGGCGCGGGCTGCGGTCCGTTGCTCGCAATCGCGAGTGCTCCAGGTGCCGCTCGACCTTGAATGCAGTCGTCGTGGCCGAGTCGATGAGCTCGAAGCTTCCCGGGTAGACCCGGTTGATCGCCGGTTTCAGCAGAGGGTAGTGCGTGCACCCGAGAACCAGAGTGTCGGCACCGAGGTGGACGATGTCGGCCAGGTTGTCGCGCAGGACTCGCTCCGCCCTGGTCGAGTCGGCCTCGCCTGCTTCGACGATCTCAACGAGCTCCGGGCATGCCTTCTGGTACACGCCCACCATCGGATCGATCTCCTTGATCGCGTGCAGGTATTCCTGGCTGCGCATGGTGCCTTCGGTGGAGATGACGCCGATGCGGTTGTTCTTGGTCGCCTCGACCGCAGCCTGCGCACCAGGACTGATCACTCCGATGATCGGCAGCTCGAACAGCTCGCGTGCCTGGTTGAGAGCTGCTGCCGTGGCCGTGTTGCACGCAATGACGACGAGCTTCACGTCGCGCGATTCGAGGTAGCGGATGATGTCGATGGCAAAGCCCCGCACCTCGTCCTGGTAGCGGGGGCCATACGGGAAGTGCAGCAGGTCAGCGACGTAGATCGTCGGTTCGAGCGGAAGTCGCTCACGGATTTCCTTGAGCACCGTGAGCCCGCCCACTCCAGAGTCGAAGATGCCAATCGGGCGCTGGTCCCCCACCGATCGGTTCAAACGGATTTCACCGACAGACGGTAACCCAGCCCTGGAACGGCTTCCAGGCTCACGCCCGAGTCCGAGTGATCGGAAAGCTTGCGGCGCAGGCGCTGCACGTGCGGGTCGACCGAGTGGTCATCCAGGTCATGCGGATACCCCCACACCTTGTCTCGAAGCTGGGCACGCGTGAGCACGCGCTCCGGGTTCGCCGCCAGAACGGCAAGCAGGTTGAACTCGGTCATCGTGAGGACCATCTCCTCATCGGCGATCTTCACCCTGCGGGCGGCGTTGTCGATCTGGAGCGCGCCGATGCTGAGCACACCCTCGCGCCCTCCTCCGGCCTCGGCCAGCGCCGACCGCCTTAGGTGAGCGTTGATCCGCGCGGCCAGGATCCGCGAGTCGAACGGCTTGGTGATGTAGTCGTCGGCGCCGACCTCGAGGCCGACCACCTCGTCCACCTTGGTGCTGCGGCCGGTCAACATGACCATCGGGCTGAGAAGGCCCTGGCGGCGGAGCTCGCGGATGACCTCCGTGCCGCTGATGTCCGGCAGCACCCAGTCGACCAGCACCAGGTCGGGTTGGCTGCCTGTCGCCAGCTCGATCGCCTGGGCACCCGTCGCGGCTTCGAGCACGTCATGGCCCTGGAGCCGGCAAACCTCTGCGACGAGCAAGCGGACTGGAGCGTCGTCCTCGATTACCAGGATGCGCCGCCTGCGTCGAGCGGGCGCTGTGGTCAGTTTTGCTTTGGAGGCGCGAAACCCACCCGCCGCGACTCACGCAATGAGCGCTTGGGTCTCCGCATCAGGAGCACGCGCTTCTCCCCTCCGTCGATGACGTCGGTGAGGTCCCACCCATCCGCGCCGGCCTCCTTCAGGAGCTTGACCAACGTGACCCCATCGACCAGCTGAGCCACGGTCAGAACCTGTGTCGAGAACTCCCACTCGCGTACAGGAAGGCCCACCGAGGGCACCATATGGGCGGCCATCGCCGCGCCGTCGCCCGGCACATTCGGCTGATCGGGCTCGTCAGGTTCCTCGTCGGGGTCTTCTTCAGATTGGAGGTCCACTTCCAGTCGATTGTAGGAGCCGAATACCCCCGGCGGGGGTCGAACCCGCGCTGGACCGGGTTTAAGCCGGCTGCCTCTGCCATTGGGCTACGGGGGCAAAACCAATTCTGGCCTGCCCGCCCCTTACTTCGGGTATTCGAAGAACCCCTGGCCCGATTTCCGGCCTAGATGACCGGCTTCGACGAGCTTCCGGAGCACCTCGGGCGCGTCCCCGCCTTCGCCCTGGCGCTGGCGATCCTTCATCGCCCCATAGAAGATGTCGAGGCCGCTGAAGTCGAGCAGGTGAAATGGACCCATAGGCCAGTTAAGGCCTTTCTGAACCGCGGTGTCGATGTCCTCGGCGCTCGCGTAGCCGCCTTCCAGCAGGCGCATCGCCTCCTCGGAGGCCGCGAACAGGATGCGGTTGACGATGAAGCCCCAGATCTCCTTCTGAAGAAGCACGGGAGTGCGATCGATGCTGCGCACGAACTCCATGGCGGCCTCAACGGTTGCGTCAGAGGTTTTTGGACCCCTGACGACCTCGCACAGCTGCATCACGGTGACCGGGTGGAAGAAATGCGTGTTGCAGCACTGCTCGGCACGTCCGGTGAATCCGGCCAGCCGGCTGATCGCGATCGTGCTCGAGTTGCTGGCGAGAATTGCGTCTCTTCTTGCGTCCTTGCCAAGGGTCTCGAACACGCTCTTCTTGGCCTCGAAGTCCTCGATCACCGCCTCGATCACCAGATCGGCCGTGCCCGCCACCGAGGCGAGATCGTTCGAATCCTGGATTCGGGCGAGCGCGTCGTCCGCCGCGGCCCCGGTGAGGCGCCCTTTCTCGACCGAGCGGTCGAGCAGCCGGCGATTCTGTGTCCGCGCGCGCTCGAGCTGGCCTGGAGCGGAATCGACAAGGGTCACCTCGTAGCGGCCGGACAGCGCGGTCTGCAGGGCGATCTGCGAACCCATGGTCCCGGCGCCGACGATCAGCACACGCTTCAATTCATGCATGCGGGTGAGCATGAAGCAATTCGAAGCGGCGGCGCAGGCGGCCGTCGATTCGATCCCTGACGAATTCAGGCCCTATCTGGAGAACACCGTGTTCATCATCGAGGAGAGCTCTCGCGAGGGCCTGATGGGGCAGTATGAGGGCGCGACCGCGCTCTCCTACCTCGGCATGCCCGAGCGCATCACGCTCTACAAGCGCGCGCACGAGCAGACATCCGGCTCGATCGATGAGCTCGTAGAGGAGGTCCGGCGCACGATCCTGCACGAGGTCGGCCATCACTTCGGCATGGACGAAGACGACCTGCCCTATTAGCGGAGGGTCCAGAAAGCTCGATCCCACAGGACGAGCGGGTCGCCTGAACCGGCGCTCGCCGCGGTCACCTCGCCCACGCAAACATCGTGGTCCCCGGCCGGGTGGATCTCGATGAGCCGGCACTCGAGCCAGGCGGCGCAGCCCTCGATCAGCGGGATGCCGTTGGCTCCCAGGCGATGAGGCACGCCCTCCCACGTGGCGTCAATCGCCGGCGCGCGACCTGCGAACCTGTCCGCGATGAATTCCTGGGAGCGAGTCAGCACGCTCACGTTGAAGGCCTTTCCCTCGGCGACGGCGGCTCGCGTGGCCGCTTCGCGCTCGAGTCCGACCAGGACCATCGGCGGGTCGACCGAGATGGAGACGAGGCTGCTCGCGGTCAGCCCGCGATAACCGTTCTCAGTTCGCGCGCTGATGACGACGACCCCGGCCGGCACGCGCGTCATGACGTCTCGAAAGTCGTGGTCTGGCACCAGCTCCACAGCCTAACCGCGAGCCGGGCGGCCCAAGCGGCGAAGGTAGAATCGACTCGCGGCGACGTAGCCAAGTGGCAAGGCAGAGGTCTGCAAAACCTCCATCCCCAGTTCGATTCTGGGCGTCGCCTCCACACTCCAGACGCGGGCGGCTAGTGAGAGTGAGACCCGCCCGATACGACCACCGGCGGGCTGCCGCCACCGGATTGGAATGACCCGTTGGCGGGCGGCTGAAGCTGCCCGTCGTCAGTGAAGGTGCTGGCGGAGCTGTTCGAGGTATCGGAGCTCGGATTGGTGTTCGCGGTGCTCTGACTCTGGCCCGGGAGCGTGACGGCCGCGATCACCGAAAACACCGCCACCAAACCTGAGGCCCACATGAAGCAAGCCCACGTGATGTCGCGCAGCTTCTGCATCGCCCGATCGCGCTGCTCCATGGCTTCGAACGGTGGCTGGACCATTGAATTGAAGCGAAACTACCACGGCAACCTTGGAATCGGATTGGAAACGCGCCTGGCTCCGGATTCCGGTTGCCCTC
>Ga0208849_1002064_pt1 | contig 11826 bp, 9 predicted proteins | sample NGESurdeep072012_10_FD_184470 | JGI IMG/M metagenome (GOLD analysis project Ga0208849, IMG submission 184470) | Arctic peat soil microbial communities from Barrow, Alaska - NGEE Surface sample 53-3 deep-072012 (SPAdes) | ecosystem: Environmental > Terrestrial > Soil > Wetlands > Peat ...
GTTTGAGGTCGCAATTTGCGACCTCAAAGCAACGGCTTCCGCCAAAGTGAGTTGAAACAGAAAGTCAGAGGGAAATCTTTTGGCATTTCGTCCGACCTGTTCATTCAATCGTTTCGTCGGCACTCCGTAAACGCGAGCCAAGTCAGAATCCAGAATAACTTTCTGACCGCGAATCGTCCGAATCAACGGACTGATGTTGTCCGTGTGCAATGCCATTTGATTGCTCATGTTCGTTTCATTTTTGAACCGGTCACAATTTGTTACCGGTTCAGGTTAAATTTGAAGTCGCAAATTGCGACCTCAAGTTTTTGATTCATTTCTTTTTCCCATGCACTTTGGCCGCGACTTTCAGGCGCAGCGCGTTGAGCCGGATGAAGCCGGTGGCGTCGTCTTGGTTGTAGGCCTTGGTCGGGTCGGCTTCCATCGTGGCGATGTGCGGGTTGTAGAGGCTTACCGGGGATTTGCGGCCGCTGACCATGATGTTGCCTTTGTAGAGTTTCACGCGCACGGTGCCGGTCACGTTCTTCTGGCTCTCGGTCACGTAGGCCTGCAACGCGAGGCGTTCGGGCGCATACCAGAAGCCGTTATAGACCAGCTCGGCATATTTCGGGATGAGCGCGTCGCGCTGGTGCATGACTTCGCGGTCCATCGTGAGCGATTCCATCTGGCGATGCGCGAAATGCAAAATCGCGCCGCCGGGCGTCTCATACACGCCGCGCGATTTCATGCCGACGAAACGATTCTCCACCATGTCCACGCGCCCGACGCCGTGTCTGCCGCCGAGCTTGTTCAACGCCTTCATCACGCCGAGCGGGGAAAGTTTATTCCCGTTCACGGCGACACAATTCCCCTTCACGAAATCGAGCGTGACGAATTCCGCCTTGTCCGGCGCGTCTTCGGGAAAAACGGAGAGCGTCGTGAAATAATTTTTATTCTTCGGGTCGAACGAATCGAACCACGGGTCTTCGAGAATGCCGGCCTCGTAGGAAATATGCAGAAGATTACGATCCATCGAGAAAGGTTTCTTCGCGCTGGCCTGCACGGGAATATTGTGCGCGGCGCAGTAATCAATCATCTCCTGCCGCCCGGGAAATTCCGCGCGATAGCGTTCGTCGCGCCACGGCGCGATGACTTGCAAATCCGGCGCGAGCGCGGCGGCAGTCAGCTCGAAGCGCACTTGGTCATTGCCTTTGCCCGTCGCGCCGTGCGCGATGGCGTCGGCTTTTTCCTTCTTCGCGATCTCGACCATGCGCTTGGCGATGAGCGGACGCGCGATACTGGTGCCGAGAAAATACTGGCCCTCGTAAATCGCGCCGGCTTGGATGATCGGATAAATAAAATCGCGCGCGAATTCTTCCTGCAAATCGTCAATGTAAATTTTCGACGCGCCGGTCTTGAGCGCCTTGGCTTCGAGGCCGTCGAGTTCCTCTTCCTGCCCGATGTCGGCGCAGAAGCCGATCATCTCGGCGTTGTATTTTTCCTTGATCCAGGACATCAAGACGGAAGTGTCGAGGCCACCGGAATATGCTAAAACAATTTTCATGTCCGCACATTAAACCGCCAAGCTGCCAAGAACGCAAAGTGGAAATGAAATCAGTGATTGTGTCCGTAGACCGGATCGCCACCGTCGGCGGTGTTGGGATAGCACCACAAACGGTTTTTGTTCGTGTCCGCCACATCGTTCTGCCAATCCGTCCATCGGACATAACTCGACGAACCGTCCATGTCGGCTTGTGTCCCGCCTTGCAAATGCCGCGTGGTGACGCCTTCCGACGGCCAGCTTGAACCGTCATTGAAACTAAACGGTTCACGCTCGTCGCCTTCCCAAAAAAAGCAATCGCTAGGTCGCATTTGCGAAATTTTTACGGGAACAGAATTCGAATGGTAGCCGGAGCGAAAACCGATTACGGCGCCGTTCATGATGTAACTAGAAAGTTGTTGCGCGCGTTGCTCCACTTTGCCGGATTTCGCGGTATAAAGTTCGTCCGGCTGATCCATCGGACAGAGGAGGACTTTGCCGTCGTGCAGAGAGTCCCAAAGTAGGCTGGCCTTTCCGTTGAAAATATTTGTGCCAGTGGCCGAAATATCCGGCGTATAAAGCCAGCCAGCTCGTGCTGATCCATCCGGCATGGCACCGCCATAATCCCAATTGGGCCACGTCAGCACACCGTTGTTATCTTCGGCGTAAAGGTTGAGGGCAATCATGATTTGATGAAGGTTGTTGAGGTCAGTCGCTTTGGCGCCCGAATTTTTGGCGCGACTTAAAACTGGCAGCAATAGCGCCGCGAGAATCGCGATGATGGCGATGACCACGAGCAATTCAATTAAGGTGAATGCCCGGGCAATTTTCATTTACGGCCATTAAATCACCAAGACGCCGGGAACGCAAAGTGGAAATGAAATTTTAATCGAAGTTTTCAAACTGAACTCCGAAAGAATTTTCCCTCCCGGCAGAAATGATTCTGGATTCGGCTGCCGGAATTGGCATATTCACCGCCCCTGATAATTATGTCGGCCAGACGCAAAAAAGATTTGAACCAGACGGAATTGCCGATTGAAGGCAATGATCCGCCGGTTGCGGCGGGAATGAAATCCGCCGGGAAAAGCAGCCGGCTTTCCGGTCACATCGTTGCCGAAACACTTGAAACACCGATTGCCCACAAGCCATTTGACCCGAAGAAAATCCAAGCCGGCCTGCACACGCGCGTGGACCGCGGCTTTCTCGATTACGCGAGCTACGTCATCCGCGACCGCGCAATTCCGAATCTCGCCGACGGTTTGAAACCCGTGCAGCGGCGCATTCTCTGGGCATTGCACGAGAAGGACGACGGACGCTTCATCAAGGTTGCCAACGTGGTCGGTCACACGATGCAGTATCATCCTCACGGCGATGCCTCGATTGGCGACGCGCTTGTGGTGCTGGCGAACAAGCGTTGCCTCATCGAAGGCCAGGGAAATTTTGGCAACATTTTCACCGGCGATCCGGCGGCGGCGTCACGTTACATCGAATGCCGGCTGACCGAACTCGCGCGCACGGAAGTTTTCAACGACGCCATCACCGATTTTATTCCCAGCTATGACGGGCGCAACCAGGAACCGGTCACACTGCCCTGCAAACTGCCGCTCAACCTCATGCTCGGCACGGAAGGCATCGCGGTCGGTTTGAGCGCGCGGATTTTGCCGCACAATTTCCCCGAACTGCTCGAAGCGCAGATTGCGATTCTGAAAAAACAGCTTTTCAAGTGCCTGCCGGATTTTGCGACCGGCGGCCTGATGGACGCGCGCGATTATCAGGACGGCAAAGGCTCGGTGAAAGTCCGCGCCCGCATCAAGACGCGCGACGAATCCACCGTGGTCATTACGGAAATTCCGCCGACCACCACGACAGATTCGCTCATCGCTTCGATTGAAGACGCGACGCAGAAAGGCAAGCTCAAGGTCAAATCCATAAACGATTTCACCTCGGAGAACGTCGAGATCGAAATCAAGTGTCCAGCCGGCGTGGACGCCGAGAAGCTGGTGGACGCGCTTTATGCGTTCACCGATTGCGAAGTTTCCATCGCCAGCCGCATCGTCGTCATCAAGGAAAACCGTCCGGTCGAGCTGACCGTTTCGGAAATTTTGCGCGAGAACACTGACCAGCTTGTTGCCATTCTCAAACGCGAGCTGGATTTGCGCGAGCAGCAATTGCTCGACGAACTGCACTACCGCACGCTCGAACGCATTTTCATCGAGGAGCGCATCTACAAGGCGATTGAGAAATGCAAGACGAACGAGGCCGTCATCGCCGCCGTTTATGACGGGTTCAAGCCGTTCAAAAAGGAATTGATCCGCGACATCGTGGACGCGGACGTGGAGAAATTATTGCAGGTTCGCATCCGCCGCATTTCGCTCTTCGACATCAACAAGCATCGCGAGGAAATGGAAAAGACGAAGGCCGAACTGGACGAGACACGCAAAAATTTGAAGGGCCTCACGAAATACGTCATCAGCCATCTCGAAGCGTTGCTGGAAAAATACGGCCCGCAGTATCCGCGCCTCACGACGAAGTCCGCCCGCCACGAGGAAGTGGATGTGAAGGCCGTCGCGTTCAAGGCGTTCAAGGTGAGTTACGACCGCGAGAGCGGCTACATCGGCCACAAAGTTTCCGGCGAGGAGTTCAAGCTGGAATGCACCAAGTTCGACAAGATTCTGCTCGTGTTCAAGGACGGCACCTACAAGGTCAGCGAAATGCCGGAGAAACTGTTCGTCGGGCCGGAACTGTTTTACTGCGGCCTGCCGGAGCGCGAGCGGACTTTCACCTGCGCCTACACGGATCGCAATGCGAGTTATCTGAAACGGTTCAAGTTCGGCGGCACGATATTGAACAAGGCGTATCTCTGCATCCCGGAAAAATCGCGCATTTTATTTTTCGCGCCGGAAACCCCGAAGCTGCTTTACGTCCGCTACAAACCCGCGCCGCACCAGAAAATTTCGCAGCAGACGTGCGAACCGGAATCGGTCGAAGTGAAATCGCCCAAGACGCGCGGCCGGCAGATTTCCATCAAAGACATCAGTTCCGTCACCGCCGAGCCGACGCGCGGCTGGGACGAAAACGCCGCGACCACAAAAATTGTTTTTGCCTGAAGCGGCTGATCCTGCGGCACCGGCTGGCGCTCCTTCCGTTCCGGTTGTTTCGTATGAGCAGCCGCCCAAACTTAAGACCAACATTTGCGAAACCAAATCGTTGCAATTCCGTAACACAATTGTTGCATTTGTCCTGAATATGATACGTTGCGGCCATGAATGCTTTGTTATTCGCGCTGCCGCTCGGAATGGCCGCTGTTTTCGCCTTCCTGACCTTGCGCGGTGAAATTCGCTGATCGTTGGTCGCCAGCGAATTTTACCCGGAGCCAGTCCATCGCTTCGGGTTGGATAACCTTCCCGGGGAAAATCGGAGTTTCTTTCGAGGGCCAGTTTTGGCTAAATGCAGCAATGAATATCGTCGGCATCATTCCCGCGCGGTTTGCCTCCACCCGCTTCCCCGGCAAACCGCTCGCGCTCATCGCGGGCAAGCCGCTCATCCAGCACGTCGTCGAGCAATGTCAAAAAGCCAAATCACTTTCGGAAATCATTGTCGCGACGGACGACACGCGCATCTGGGAAGTGGCGCAGAATTTCTGTCGCGTGGAGATGACGCGCCCGGAACATCCGAGCGGCTCGGATCGCATCGCGGAAGTCGTGGAGCGCTGCGAGTGCGACGCGGTCGTGAACGTCCAGGGCGATGAGCCGTTGATCGAGCCGTCGGTGATTGACGCGGTGGCGAACGCGCTGGCGCAAAATGAAATGTCCACCGCCGCGACGCGCATCAAGAATCCCGCCGAGCTGGACAATCCAAACGTCGTGAAAGTTGTTGTCAACGCCGCCGGTCGCGCGTTATATTTTTCGCGGCGCACGATTCCGTATCTGCGCGAGGCCGCCAGTGGTTCGACGAGCGAACAGTTGGCGGCGTTTGCTTTTTTGAAGCATCTGGGCATTTACGGTTACCGGCGTGAAACGCTGTTAAGGCTGGTGAAATTCCCGGTGTCGCCGCTCGAAAATGCGGAGAAGCTGGAACAGTTGCGCGCACTGGAAAACGGAATTGGCATCGCGGTCGTGAAAGTGGATTACGACAGCATCGGCGTGGACGCGCCGGAAGATGTGAAACGGGTTGAGAAAATTTTGGAAAAACAGTAAATTTAAAGCCATGAAAAATCTGACTTACGAAATCGTGATCGAGCGCGAAGCCGATCCGAAAGGTGGTTATTCGGTTTATTGTCCCGATTTGCCCGGCTGCTTTTCCAATGGAGGTTCGGCTGAAGAAGCGAAAAAAAATATGGCCGAGGCCATTTCGCTCCATTTGGAATCGTTGCGTTCGTTGGGGAAACGGATTCCAAAACCAAAACATCGGTTCATCGTCGAAGAATTAACCATTCCTGAATTTGCGTGAGCCGCCTGCCAACAATTCGCGCGGCGGAGTTGTTAAAATTTTTGAGGAGCAAAGGCTTTGTTCCGTTGCGGCAGGCCGGCAGTCATTTGACTCTTTACAATCAGGAACGCGACGTTGCCGTGACTGTTCCAATTCACAAAGGCCACGATTTGGGTCGCGGATTGACTTTAAAAATTTTGAAAGATGCGGGTTTCACAACGGATGATTTTTTGAATTGGCGATAAAAAACTAACAGCATGGCTTACGAATCAATCAAAATTAAAAATGTCGTTGACCGTTCGGTGCGACATGAATGGAGCATCCCCGAATTCCAAAGAGGCTTCGTTTGGAATTCAACGCAAGTGCGCGATTTAGCGGAATCTCTTTGGCTTGATTATCCAATTGGCAGTTTATTGATTTGGAACAGCAGTCAAAATGCGGAAGAGCGAATTGTTCGTGATGCGCAAAGGCCAATGTTGTGGGTTGTGGACGGCCAACAACGCGCGACGGCACTTTCGATTGCGGCTAATTCGTTTCTTAAATCATTTACTCAATGAAATTCATATTCGTAACCGGCGGCGTGGTGAGTTCGTTGGGCAAGGGCCTGACGGCTGCCGCGCTCGGCACGCTGCTCGAAAATCGCGGCCTCAAAGTCGCGCTGCAGAAGTTTGATCCCTATCTCAACGTTGATCCCGGCACGATGTCGCCATATCAGCACGGCGAGGTTTATGTGCTCGACGACGGCGCGGAGACCGACCTCGACCTCGGCCATTACGAGCGGTTCACGAACGTCAAGCTGACGCGCATGAACAATCTCACGAGTGGTCAGGTTTATCAGACGGTGCTCAACAACGAACGCGAGGGAAAATATCTCGGCAAAACGGTTCAGGTCATTCCGCACGTCACGGACGAAATAAAAAATCGCATCCACGCGCTCGCGGAAAAATCCAAGGCCGACGTCATCATCACGGAAATCGGCGGCACGACCGGCGACATCGAGGGCCTGCCGTTCCTCGAAGCCATCCGCGAGTTCGCGCTCGAAGTCGGCTACAACAACGCGATTTTTCTGCACGTCACTTATGTGCCGTTCATCAAGGCCGCAGGCGAATTGAAAACGAAGCCGACGCAGCAATCCGTCGCCAAGCTGCGCGAAATCGGCATCATGCCGCACGTTCTGGTTTGCCGCTGCGAAAAGCCGCTCGACAAGGAATTGCGCCAGAAAATTTCCATGTTCTGCAACGTGCCGCTCGAAGCCGTCATCGAGGAAAAGGACGTTGACCATTCCATTTACGAAGTGCCGCTGATGCTCCAACGCGAGCGCGTGGACGATCTGGTCTGCCGGCTGTTGCACCTCGACACGCCCGTCGCGAACATGGCGCACTGGCAGGAGATCATCCGCAAACTCATCGCGCCGCAACATCGCGTGCGCGTCGGCGTCGTGGGAAAATACATCGGCTTGCAGGACGCGTATAAATCCGTTTACGAGGCGATCATCCACGGCGGCATCGGCAACGATTGCGGCGTGGAGATCGTGCAAGTGGACGCCGAAGAGATCGAAAAGGACGGCGCGGAAAAAATGTTGCGCGGCCTCGGCGGGATTTTAGTTCCCGGCGGATTCGGCGAACGCGGCGTCGAAGGAAAAATTCTAGCCGCGCAATACGCGCGCGAAAATAAAATCCCTTATCTCGGCCTTTGTTTGGGAATGCAGATCGCGACGATTGAATTCGCGCGCAACGTTTTGAAAATGCCCAAGGCGCACTCGACCGAATTCGATCTGCACACGCCCAATCCCGTCATCGCGATGCTCGACGAACAGACGCGCGTCACGAAAAAAGGCGGCACGATGCGCCTCGGCTCGCAGCCCTGCCAGTTGACGCTCGGCACGAAAGCGGCGGAACTTTATGGCTCGTTCGTCATCAACGAACGCCATCGCCATCGCTACGAATTCAACAACGCCTACCGCGAGAAATTCGAGAAGGCCGGATTCGTTTTCAGCGGCAATTCGCCCGACGGCAAACTCGTCGAGGTCATCGAACTGAAAGACCATCCGTTTTTTGTCGCAAGCCAGTTTCATCCAGAATTCCAGAGCAAGCCGCACCAGCCGCATCCGCTGTTCAAGGCCTTCATCGCCGCAGCGCACCAGAACATCCATCACAAGCCGCTGTAAATTTAGCGCGGCGAACGTGCCGTGAATTCTTACTCGCCCTGATATTGTTCGTCGCTGACTTTTTCCAGCCAGTCAACCGGTTTGCCATTGAGCGATTCCTGAATGGCGATGTGCGTCATGGCCGTGGTGGGCGACGCGCCGTGCCAATGTTTCTCGCCGGGCGGAAACCAGACCACGTCGCCTGGACGGATTTCCTCAATCGGCCCGCCCTCGCGCTGCACGCGTCCGCAGCCTGCGGTGACAATCAGGGTTTGACCGAGCGGATGCGTGTGCCACGCCGTGCGCGCGCCGGGTTCAAACGTGACCGCGTTGCCCGCCGCGCGCGCCGGTTCTCTGACCGCAAACAGCGGATCAATGCGCACCGTGCCGGTGAACCAGTCGTTCGGGCCTTTGGCGGAAGGCTGTGAGCCGCTTCGTTTGATTTCCATATTTGAATTTGTTTAATTGTGAACTTTGTGAACTGTGAAGAGCCGCCGTCGCGCTCGTTCTAAAAGCCTAACGCACTTTTTTAGAAGCACAAGCTGGTCGGCGAAATTCCGGCGAGAAGAAAATGGCAAAAGTTTCCAGCATTTGCCACGCTGTCGGCGCGTGAATTATTCCGAAGCCATCCAATTTCTTTACGGCCTGCAAATGTTCGGCGCGAATTTCGGGCTGGAAAACACGCGCACGCTCGCCACGCTCGCCGGCAATCCGCAGGAAAAACTCCGCTTCATCCACGTCGCCGGCACGAACGGCAAAGGCTCGACCTGCGCCATGCTCGAAAGCATTTATCGCGCAGCCGGATTGCGCGTCGGGCTGTTCACCTCGCCGCATCTCGTTTCATTCCGCGAGCGTATTCAGGTCAACCGCCAGTTGATTCCTGAAAATGAATTGGTCCGGCTCGTTGAAGAAATCCAGCCGCTGCTCAAACAATTTCCCGCCGACAATCATCTGACATTGTTCGAAGTCGTCACGGTCATGACACTGAAATTTTTTGCGGAACAAAACTGCGATCTGGTGATCTGGGAAACCGGCCTCGGCGGACGGCTGGACGCGACGAACATCGTCACACCGCTGGCCAGCGTCATCACCAACATCGCGTTTGATCATGAGCAATGGCTCGGTGACACGCTGGCAAAAATCGCGTTTGAAAAGGCGGGAATCATCAAATCGAAAATTCCGGTCGTGACGGCGGCAGAAGCTGAAGCACTGGCTGTGATTGAACAAATTGCGCGGGAAAAAAATGCGCCATTAACCAAAGTAGGACAGGCGTCGCGCCGGTCTTCAATTAAAAAGGAAAAGTCAGAGACCGGCGCGACGCCTGTCCTACCATTGCCCGGTGAACATCAAAAGCTCAACGCCGCGCTCGCGCTGGCCACGGTCGAAATTTTGCAGAAGCAAATCCCAGTTTCCGAAAAACAAATTCAAGCCGGACTGCAAAGTGTGAACTGGCCGGGACGGTTGCAACTGATCCAAAAACCCGGCGGACAAAAAATTCTGCTCGACGGCGCGCACAACGTCGCCGGTGCGGAAGCGTTGCGCGCGGCGCTGGCAGCGGAATTTCCCGGAATCCGTCCAATCTTCATCTTTGGCGCACTGGCGGACAAAAATTGGCCGGACATCTGCCGGATTCTTGCACCGCTGGCGTCGAAAATTTTCACCGTGCCGGTCGCCAGCGCGCGGGCGGCGGATGCGGACGAACTTGCAAAAACTTTTTATTCCGCCAATTCGGCGGCGGAAGTGGTCGCGCTTGAAAGTTTTCAAGAAGCGATAACCGCCTGCAAAGACGAGGCTTTCATCGTGGTCACGGGTTCGTTGTATCTGGTCGGCGAGGCGCTGGAGTTGCTCGGCATTTCACCGGCAAACGCGGGCGAGCGCGGCTTGAACGAATGGTCGGCGGCGCGATAAGACTGCGGCAAGTTGTGTCCAAGCGAGGCTTATAACTTTTTTCCCACATTGACGGTGGGCTTGTGGATTTATTAGTTTCTGTCCGCTATGGCTTATGCAGACACGCTCCCCAAACAACGCCCATTCGGCGAAACGACCCGTCCCGATGCCTGGTGGCTCCAGCCGCTCGCCGTCTTTCTCGGCTTCTCCGCCTTCATCATTTACTCGACGTGGGCCGCGTTCCAGGGCGTGAGCGACATCCACAACCACGTTTGCACCTACTGGTATGACGGCAATGGCGCGAATTATCTCTCGCCCTTTTACTCGCCGGAATTCTGGGGCGTTTCGCCGCACGCCATCGGCACGCTGCCGGCGTGGTGGCCGGGCTGGCTGCCGTTCTCGCCGGCTTTTTTGATTTTGTGGGCGCCGGCCGGTTTCCGCTTCACCTGCTATTATTATCGCGGCGCGTATTATAAGGCGTTCTGGGCTGATCCTATCAACTGCGCCGTCGGTGAGCCGCGCAAGACGTATCTCGGCGAACGTTACTTTCCGCTGATCATTCAGAACATCCACCGTTACATGTTTTACATCGCGGCCTTGTTCATTGTCATTCTTTCCTACGACGCTTGGCTGGCGATGTGGTTCACAGATGCGACCGGCAAAGAACATTTCGGCATTGGCGTCGGCACGATTGTGATGATCTTGAATGCGGTTTTCCTCGGGCTTTATACTTTCGGCTGCCACTCGCTGCGGCACTTGATTGGCGGTTTTCTGGATTCCAAGTCCAAGGCGCCGACCTGCGGCAACGCTTACAACTGCGTGAGCTGCCTCAACCGCCGGCACATGATGTGGGCGTGGATCAGTTTGTTCTGGGTTGGTTTCACAGATGTTTACATCCGCCTCTGCGCGACGGGTCATCTGCACGACTTTGTCTTCTTCAAACTCTAAACCGCGAACCGAAAGATTCTTGTGGCTACCAATTACGAAACTCACGAATACGACGTGCTGGTCATCGGCGCGGGCGGCGCGGGCTTGCGCGCGGCGATTGAAGCATCGGCAGCCGGTGTCAAAGTCGGCCTGATCTGCAAATCCCTTTTGGGCAAGGCGCACACCGTCATGGCCGAGGGCGGCATGGCGGCGGCAATGGGCAATGTGGACGACCGCGACAATTGGAAAGTCCATTTTGCCGATACGATGCGCGGCGGCCAATACGTCAACAACTGGCGCATGGCCGAACTCCACGCCAAGGAAGCTCCGGCGCGCGTTCACGAACTGGAAGCCTGGGGCGCGGTGTTCGACCGCACGAAGGACGGGAAAATTCTCCAGCGCAATTTCGGCGGCCATCGTTATCCGCGCTTGGCGCACGTCGGCGACCGCACGGGCTTGGAATTGATTCGCACGTTGCAAGATCACGGCATTCATCAGGGCATTGCGGTTCACATGGAGCAGACGGTGGTTTCGCTGCTCAAGGACGGCGACCGCGTCGTCGGCGCGTTTGGCTATGACCGCGAGCGCGGCCGTTTCCGCATTTTCAAAGCGAAGGCCGTCGTGGTTTGCACCGGCGGACTGGGCCGCGCCTACAAAATCACCAGCAATTCCTGGGAATGCACCGGGGACGGCGTTTCGCTGGCGTATCACGCGGGCGCGGAACTGCGGGACATGGAATTCATCCAGTTTCATCCGACCGGCATGATCTGGCCGCCGAGCGTCATGGGAATTCTCGTGACCGAAGGTGTGCGCGGCGAAGGCGGCATCCTCAAAAACAAGGACGGCAAGCGGTTCATGTATGACGATATTCCGGAACCTTACAGGCCGCAGACCTCGACCGATCCTGAAGAAGGCTGGC
>Ga0208849_1002065_pt1 | contig 11825 bp, 8 predicted proteins | sample NGESurdeep072012_10_FD_184470 | JGI IMG/M metagenome (GOLD analysis project Ga0208849, IMG submission 184470) | Arctic peat soil microbial communities from Barrow, Alaska - NGEE Surface sample 53-3 deep-072012 (SPAdes) | ecosystem: Environmental > Terrestrial > Soil > Wetlands > Peat ...
ACCTCTCCAAAACCAGAAGAGTCTGCCATGATCGAGTCGACTTCGAGTCCGCCGAACTTCAGACTCGGGACACTAGGATATTGGCCGATCACGCTGGAGCGGCCCTGCGCCCCCTCCGTCACGGCGCAAGAAAAGGCGCCGCGCCACCTCCCCCGCGCAAGAGGGCGCAAGGGAGGAGTTATGAAATCCTTCCCCGTCCTCTTTGTATGGACCGGAGAGATCCCTGACGGGTGTTCGGAGACATGGCGGACACTCATGGCATGAGTCGAGGGAGGCTTCATGCCGTTCAGGGAGAGGTCCATCGTGGACGAGAGGGAAGAGTTTTGTCGTCTGGCGCTGTTGGCGGGGGCGAACATGAGGGCGCTTTGCCGGCGGTTTGGGATCAGTCCGGACCGGGGCTACATCTGGCTTGGTCGCTATCGGGAGGCTGGGCGGGAGGGCCTTTTGGACCGCTCTCGCAAGCCGTTGGCGAGCCCGTGGCGCAGCGCGGCGGCGGTGGAGGCGAAGGTGCTGGCGGTTCGCGCCGCGCACCCGGTCTGGGGCGGGCGCAAGATCAGGCGGGTGCTGCGGAACGATGGGGAGGCCAAGCCGCCGGCGGCTTCGACGATCACCGAGATTCTTCGTCGGCATGGCAAGCTGGAAGGTCCTCGGGCTGGAGAGCGGCGCGCGTTCATGCGCTTCGAGCATGCGGCGCCGAACGAGCTGTGGCAGATGGACTTCAAGGGCCACTTCGCCATGCGGCAAGGCCGCTGTCATCCGCTGACGGTGCTGGACGACCACTCGCGCTACGCGCTTGCGCTGCGGGCCTGCGCCAACGAACAGACCTTGACGGTCAAGGATCGGCTCACCGCCGTGTTCGAGCGCTACGGCCTGCCCAGGCGGATACTGTGCGACAACGGCTCGCCATGGGGAACCTCGGGCAGCTCCGAGCGGCATACGGCGCTGAGCGTCTGGCTGCTCGACCTGGACGTGGGCGTCACCCATGGGCGCCCCTATCACCCCCAGACCCAGGGCAAGGACGAGCGCTTCCACCGGTCGCTGAAGGAAGAGGTGCTCGACAGGATCGACCTGGCCGATCTGCCCGGGGCGCAGGCGGCCTTCGACGCTTGGCGGCAGGTCTACAACACCGCCGGCCGCACCAGGCTCTGGAGATGGCCGTTCCCGCCAGCCGCTACGCCATGAGCCAAAGGTCCATGCCCAAGACCGTCGATCCACCCGACTACGGGCCAGACGCCCAGACCCGCAAGGTCCAACAGGGTGGCCATGTCTCGTTCAAGGGCCGAACCATCAGCTGCTCGAAGGCCTTCGTCGGCCGGCGCGTCGCCTTGCGCGCCACCCAGACCGATGGCGTCTTCGACCTCTGCTATCGCCGACATCAGCTGTCGCAAGTCGACTTGCGACAGCTGATCGTCCAATCCTAGGCCGTCCGGGATGTCCCCGAACATCTGTCCGCCTTGTCCCCAGTCCCTACACTCTTACGGGGAAGGGGGACCGCCGCGCGGCCAGCGCGGCGGTGGAAGGGGCGCAAGGCGGCGAACCAAAATGAACTCGAGGTTCTAGGCGACGGGCGCCTCGACGCTTCGCCCGGCGAGACCTGTTGAAGCGGGCGGGGCCGCCTGCGGGGTGATCCATTCCTGTTCGACGAAGTCGCGCAGGGTGTAGGCGCGTTCAAGCGCCTCGGCGCTCGCCGAGCGCCAGACCTCGGCGCGGGGGTCGGCGCGATCGGCCATCTGGCGGCAGAATTCGGAGCGTTCGTTCAAGATCCTCTCGGCCGCGCGCATCACGCGTTCCATCTCGTTGAACTGCGCGGCGGCCATGGCCTCGGCCGTGTAGAGATGGCCGATGTGGCAAGCGTATTTGACGATCGTCCCGACCTCGCTTCGCCTCAGGGCCCCGCCGCAATCTGGACAGGTGACGGTGATCGGGCGATCGAATTCCTCGCCGTTGATCATCTCAGGACGGGCAGGGGCGGCCGCCTTCGCGGCATCGATTGTCACGGCGGTTTCCTTTCCTGTGACCAGTTTTTGAAGGAGTGAGGGAAGTTCGGAGAGGGACGGACAATAGTCCAGACGCACGTGCCTGGCGGCGCTTGCCGGCATCTCGGGGTTGGCCGCGTCGCGCGGGTCCTGGGCGATGGCGACGCCGCCCCGCTGCTTGATCTCATAAAGGCCCGCGGAGCCGTCGTTGAGGTGGCCGGTCAGGATCACCCCTATCGCCGAGCGGCCATAGGCCTGCGCCGCGCTGCGGAACAGGGGATCGATGGCGGGTCGCGCCCAGTTCTCCTTTGGTCCCCTCGTCAGGCGAATGCGACCGCCGGCGACCAGCATGTGGCGGTCGGGAGGGGCCACATAGATGCGGCCGGGCAGGATCGCCTCGCCGTCCTCGCCGTGTTTGGCCGGCGTCACGCCGACCGCGTTCAGCAGTTCCGGCAGCTGGCTGGGCTGCGCGCCGACGTGCAGCACGACCAGGATCGGCGACTCCAGCGGGGGGTCCAGCGCCGCTGTCAGCTTGCGCAGGGCGGCGAAGCCTCCAGCCGAGGCGCCGATGACGACGATCGCGGGTTTAGCCATGAGAGCCCACAGGGCCCGCGTTCGCAGGAAGCGGGCAGAGGGGTAACGCGCGAGGGCCGCGGACGATGCGCGTTGCGCGCGGGTGGCGGCCTTGCGCCCCTTCCACCACCGCGCTGGCCGCGCGGCGGTCCCCGTTCCCCGCTGCGCGGGGCAGGAGTGAAGAAAGCTCCGAGCCTCAGTAAGCCAAGCGCAGGGTGAGGAGGTGGTCGGCGAAGGCGAACCAGACGACGGCGACACAGGCCGCCGCGATAACCACGCTGACGAGCTTGGCCCACCAGCTCCGCGTCCGATCGCCGAGCACCACGGCGGCGTTGGCGAGCACGGCCAGGGTTCCGATGACGCCGACCAGGCCGATCAGCTGGATCACCCGGAACATCCAGTCGTTCTCGCTGCTCAGCAGCTCCAGATTGCTGGTCCCGGCCACCACGAGGGCCAGAAGGCTGCAGAAGAAGAGCAGGTCGATGAGGCAGACCAGCCTCGTCAGTCGATGAAGCAGGGCCGCCCGTCCGGCAAGCGGGAAGGCCGTTCGATAGCGCCAGCGGACCACCGCGATGACCGGCCAAAAGATCACGGTCAGGGCGAGGACCACGATGGTGGCGATGAACAGCGGCTTGTTCCATGCCGCCGCCCAGGCCGGGGCCGGCGTGAGGGCCATCACCGGCGGCAGGTCGTCGCTGGCCACGAACACGACCTTGCCGCCCCGAACCACGGCCGACATGACGCTCGCGCCGCCGACTTCCCGCCAGAGGAAGGGGCCGACTTCGCGCCAATGCTTGGGTTGGCCATCCACGCCCCGGAACACCGAGACGGTCAGGATGCCTGCCTTGTCGGAGGCGATCGTGTAGGGAGCGATCATCGCGAACAGGCGCAGCCAGCCGGTGTCGGAGCGGCGGCTGAAGATGTAGGTTCCGGCCAGCGTCCGGCCGTCGCGCGCCGCGTCCTTCCAGGTCGGCAGATTTTCCGGCGCGGCGGGGAAATAGCGGTCGGCAAAGCCACGCAGCAGAGAGGCGCGCACGAACTCCGCCGCCCCCTGTGCGCCCAGGCTGTTCATCGAGATGAAGACGCCGACGTGGTCGTCCAGGAAAAGATGCAGGTCGCTGTGGAACCAGGCGGTGTCGCCGGCGTGGCCGATGACTCGATGGCCGTTGGCGTCTTCCTGATAGAAACCCAGATCCATGGCCGGCAGGTTCGGCACCGGCCGGAACTGCGGGCTGTGCATCAGCTGCGCGGTCTTGGGGTCTAGAATGGCGCCGCCCGGATAGGCCCCGTCGGCCAGCTGGGCGATCATGAACTTGCCCATATCGGCGCCGGTGGCGCTGAGCGCGCCGGCCGGCGAGCCGGAGATGTACTCGAAGGGATGGGCCGGGCCGGAGGCCACTTGATAGCCCTTGGACATGTTCGCCCCCCAGCCGGCTGGCAGGGGCTCGATGAAGGTCGACGAGGTCATGCCCAGCGGAGTGAGGATGTGGTTGGCGACATATTGGGCGAAGGGCTCGCCCGACAGGCGCTGGACTATGTAGCCGGCCACCGCCGCGCCGAAGTTGGAATAGGCCGGTGTCGTGCCGGGCGGAAAGATGCGCGCCGGCATCCACTTGACCAGCAGGGCGCGGCCGAGCGGCCGGTTCTTCTTCGGATCGCTGGTGATCAGGTCCTTGGCGGCGTCCGAGAAGCCGGCCGAATGGGTCATCAGCTCGCGCATGGTGACCGGCTTGCCGAAGGCGGGCGGGATCTTGAAATCGAGGTAGGTGTTGACGTCGGCGTCGAGGTCGATCTTGCCGGCCTGGACGAGCTGCATCACCGCCGTCCAGGTGAACAGCTTGGAGACCGAGCCGGGGCGGAAGAGAGTGGACTGTGGATCGACCGGCTTGCGCGTCTTGACGTCGGAAACGCCGTAGCCCTTTTCGAGCAGCGGCTGGCCGTCCTTGACCACCACGACCACGGCCCCGGCGATGTTTCCCCTCTGCAGGGCGTAGGGCATGAAGCCGTCGAGCCAGGCGGTGACGTCCTGGGCGGTGAGCGGCGGGACTGCGTTCGGCTGGGAAGGCAGCGCGGCCGGCGCGGCAGGGGTCTTGTGGCCGATCAGGGCGGGAACCGCCGGCGCGGGGCCTAGTGTGGCCGGGGCCTGGGCGATTGCCGGCGCGGCCAGCGCCAGGGCCGCGAGGGCCATCAAATTCTTCAGGAGCCTCATTGGGTCGTCCTTTCGACTGTGCGGTCCCGGCGCCAGGTCGGGGCCCCTGCAACAATTCGTTTTCCCCGTTCCCCTTGGATGACGGGAAGGGTCCGCGAATTCAATAGGCCAGGCGCAGGGTCAGGAGGCGCTCCGCGAACGCGAACCAGACGGTGGCAAGACATGCCGTGGCGATCGCGACGCCGACGACCTTGGCCCACCAACCGCGGCTCGGATCGCCAAGAACAACCACGGCATTGGCTACCGGCGCGAGCGTTCCGACCACGCCGATCAGGCCAACGAATTGAAGCAACCGGAAGGCCCAGTCGACACTGCTGCTGAAAAGTCCAAGATTCTGTCCGACGGCGGCGATCCCTAACCAGCCGCATAAGAACAGGAGGTCGACGAGGCAGATCGCGCGCGTCAGGCGATGGAGCAGGGCCGCGCGACCGGTGAGGGGAAAGGCCGCTTTATAGCGCCAGCGGACCACGGCGACGAGCGGCCAGAGGATTACCGTCAGGGCCAGGACAGCCAGGGTGGCGAGGAACAGCGGCATGTTCCATGCCGCCGCCCAAACCGGGGCTGGCGTTAGGGCCACCGCCGGGGGCAGGTCGTCGGATGTCACGAATACGACGCGGCCGTTGCGGACCACAGCCGCCAGTTCGCTGGGGCCGCCGACTTCCCGCCAGACGAAGGATCCGATCTCCCGCCAATGCTTGGGCTGGGCGTTGATCCCCCGGAAGGCCGATACGGTGACGATACCGTCCTTGTCCGAACCGATCTTCGCCGGGACCAGCATAGACACTAGCCGAAGCCACCCGCTGTCGGAACGACGCGTGAATATGTAATCGCCAGCGAGGGTTCGCCCGTCGGCCACAGCGTGCTTCCATGTGGGAATGTTTTCCGGCGGCGCGGGAAAATAGCGGTCGGTGAAGCCTCGAAAAAGCGCGGCGCGCACAAACTCGATCGCCACCTGGTTGCCCAGGCTGTTCATCGAGATGTAAAGGCCCACGTGGTCGTCGAGGAAAAGGTGCAGATCGCCGTGGAACCATTGCGTGTCACCGGCGTGGCCGATCACGCGGTGGCCGTTGGCGCTCTCCTGGTAGAAACCCAGATCCATGGCCGGCAGTGGCGGGACGGGGCGGAACTGCGGGCTGTGCATCAGTTCGGCCGTCTTGGCGTCGAGGATGGCGCCGCCGGGGAAAGCGCCATCGGCCAACTGGGCAATCATGAACTTGCCGATGTCCGCGCCGGTTGCGCTGAGCCCGCCCGCGGGCGAGTCGGCGATGAATTCGAACCGGTGGGCGGGGCCGGACGCCACCTCGTAACCCTTGGACATATTCGCCTCCCAGCCCTCGGGCAGGGGCTGGTCGAAGGTCGAATGAGTCATGCCCAGCGGAGTCATGATGTGCTTGGAGATGTAATCAGCGAAGGGTTCACCCGAAACCCGCTGAACGATGTAGCCGGCCAAGGTGGCGCCGTAGTTGGAGTAGGCGGGGGTCGTGCCCGGGGCGAAGATGCGCGAGGGAATGGCGGATTTCACGGCGACGTCGAGGGCCATGAACTTCTTTGGGTCCTCAGTGATCCCGTCCTTGGCGAGCTCCGAAAAGCCCGAGGAATGGGTCATCAGCTCGCGCATGGTGATCGGCTTGCCGAAGGCGGCCGGGATCTTGAAATCGAGATAGGTGTTCACGTCGGCGTCGAGGTCGATCTTGCCGGCCTGAACCAGCTGCATCACCGCCGTCCAGGTGAACAGCTTCGAGACCGAACCGGCACGGAAGAGGGTGGTCTGGGGATCGACCGGCTTGCGCGTCTTAACATCGGCGACGCCGTAGCCCTTTTCGACCAGGGGCTGGCCATCCTTAACGACCACGACAACGGCCCCGGCGATGTTTCCCCGCTGCAGGGCGTAGGGCATGAAACCGTCGAGCCAGGCGGTGACGTCCTGAGCGGTAAGCGGCGGGGCGCCGCCGGGTTGCGACGCGGGTGAAGGTGGCGCGGGGGTAGCCCCTGGACCGATCACGGCGGTGACGGTCGGAGCGGGGGCGAGACTGGTCGGCGCCTCGGCCACGGCCGGGACGACGAACGCCACGGCGGCCACGGCGAGAAGATTCTTGAGGAGCCTCATCGAGGCGCGCCTTTCGAAGTCAAACGTAGGAGGGCAAAGTGAAAAGGACCCTTGCGGCTCTCTCAGAAGCGCGCGGCCAGCGAGAGGCCGACCGTGCGGGGTTGGACGAAGACGGCGCTGCGGCCGCCGCCGGGAACGGTGCCCGCGCCGCCAACATTAACGATGCCGCGGCTGTCGCCGACGTTCTTGGCGAAGACTTCGGCGCGCCAGCGGCGGTATTCGAGGCCGGCGCGCAAATTGAAGGTGTCGTAGCTGGGCACATCGACGACGCCGCCCGGCGAGAAGTCGCTCATCCGGTCGCCGATGTAACTCCACTGCGCGCCGACGAAGCCTGTCGTTTCGTCCATCACCGGGAAGTCATACTCACCGTCGAGAGTCGTGCTCCACCTGGGGATCCACGGCAGGCGGTCGCCATTGTGGCCGCCGACGGTGGGCGCGTCGGTGGTCAGCTTTGCGTCTGTGTAGGCGCCGCTGAAGGACAAGGTCAGACCCTTGACCGGCGTCAGGCTGGCGTCCCATTCCACGCCTTCGCTGCGCGCCCCGCCGCCATTGCCATTGATGGCGAAGCCATTGACGATCTCAAGCAACTGGATGTTCTTCCAATCAGTGAGGAAGGCGGCGACGTCCAGATTAACGCGCCCGTCAAAGAAGCCCGTCTTCACGCCAGCTTCGTAGCTGACTGTCGTGTCGTCCCGGTAGAAATGAGGAACGGTGGCTGGCGCGGCGGGGGGAAGCACATTGGGGCCGCCCGGCCGAAAACCATTCGACACCCGACCGTAGAGCATCGTCGAGGGGGTGATGTGCCAGCGCGGCGCCACCGACTAGTTGAACACGCTCTCGCTGGATGGGGTCGTGAAGCTGACCCGCGGCCCGAGCAGGAGGCCGCCCGTGTTCTCCGTGCCGGTCTGGCTGTTGTGGCTGTATCGACCGCCGACCTGGAGATCCACGGTCGGGGTAAAGTGATAAGTGGCCGAGGCGAACCCTGCGTACTCCTGATAGGTCGAGGCAATGGACGCCGCTTCGAGCGACGGGCCCACAATCGTGCCCGCGGGGTAGTTGAAGGCTGGGATGTTCTGATCGATCCGTGCGGTCTCATGGGTGTAAAATCCGCCGACCTGCCACTCGAGGCGCTCGGACGAAGGCGACGTCAGGCGAATTTCCTGGGTGAACTTGTCGACATTCACGTTTTGATCGAGGAGGGCGCCCAGCGGCGTCGGCGGAAACATCGTGGGAAAGAGCAGGGATAGTAGCGGAAGCGTTCCACCGAGCACCGTGGTTACGTCGGAGCGCGAGAACGAGGTCTGCCGGCCCCAGGTGGTCGCCGATAGCAGGCTCGCCCAATGAAAGTTCCAGTTCACCGTGGCGTTGTAGTTTTGGTAGCTGGCCCGAGTCGGCTCGTCGATGAAGCGGTCCTGTTTCAGGTCGCCGTGGGTTGGGGCGAGGGTCGCCGGATCGACGTCGACCTCCGGCGAGCCGTGGTTCTGGGTGTCCTGCACGAAGGCGGTCAGGCGAATGGAAAGATCGTCGGTGGCATCCATCAGAAAGGATGCCCGGCCACCGTATTTCGAGCCGTGATTCACATCGCGCTCGCCGAGTTGAGGATCGTCGACCCAGCCAGGCAGATCCTCATAGAAGCCGGTGAGACGGACCGCCGCCTTGTCGCCCGTCGGCACATTGATCATGCCGTCGACCGAAGCGACAGTCTGGCCGTCGCTGACGCTCTGGCCGCCCGCCTCCAGCGCTGCGTGGAAAGCGTGAGGATCGGGGGCATTGGTAATGAACTTGACGATGCCGCCCTCGCTGTTGGCGCCGTAGAGGGTGCCCTGCGGTCCGCGCAGAACCTCGATGCGTTGCACATCGAAGGTGTCGAAGTCGGCTGCGAATTCGGCCGCGTCGGCCAGACCGGTGCTGGAGCCGAACGGCGATTCGTCGACGTAGGTGGAGACGGTGGAAGCCACCCCGCCGGTGTTTAGGCCGCGCAGGGTAAGGCGCGAAGATGTAGGGCCGGCCGGTGTCAGGGACAGGCCCGGCACCATTGCGGCGTAGTCGGCGAAGCTGCGATCGACAAGCTTATCGAGCTGGTCACCGGGAAGCGCAGTCACGCTCATCGGCACTTCGCGAATCTGCTCTTCGCGCTTGTCGGCGGTGACGACCAGTTCCCCAATGGGAGTCGCCGAAGCGGTTTCGGTCTGGGCCACTGCCCCCGTGGCGACGAAGGCCAACGGCGAGGCGCAGGCCGCCAGAGCCAGCAGGAGGTGTCTATGCATGTCCAAGGTCCCCATTTGGGTCGGCCCAATCCGCCAAACCGCCGCCCAAGATTGACGCGGCTGTTGCGAAGTTGGCAAGTGCTTTCTTAATCGGCCACTACGGCGGCGATGTCCACCCCCTTGCCGCCCGGGCGAGCCATGCGCATCTTAGGCAATCTTGGGACGGCGCAGTAAGATGCCGCCGCGCCGGCCGTCACGGAGCACTGAGGTCAAAGTGAAAGCCACCGCCAAGCCCGGCGCCATGCTCAAGGCCCTGCGTCTGCAGAAGGGCTGGAAGTTGGCCGAGGTCTCGGAGAAGACAGGCCTGCCGATCTCCACCTTGTCGAAAGTGGAAAACGACAAGATGTCGCTGACTTACGACAAACTGGCCCGCATCAGCCGCGGTCTGGATGTGGATATCGGCCTGTTGTTTGCCCAGGACGCCTTGCCCGCCCCGCTGGCGCTGGTCGGCGGCCGGCGCAGCATCACCCGGGCTGGCGACGGGCGGGCGATCGACACCGACATCTACGCCCACCTCTACCCCGCCAGCGAACTGCTCAACAAACGCTTCGTGCCGATCGTCGCCGAGGTCCGGGCGCGCTCGCTGGCCGAGTTCGGCGAGCTGATCCGCCATGCAGGCGAGGAATACGCCTACGTGCTGGACGGCGCGGTGGATCTGCACACCGACCTCTACGCCCCGGTAAGGCTGGAGACCGGCGACTCGATCTATTTCGACAGCGGCATGGGCCACGCCTACATCGCGGCCACGCCCGGCCGCTGCCGTGTGCTGTCGATATGCTGCGGCGACGAATCGCAGCTCATCGCCGCGCTCGACAAGGAGGCGAACGCCGCCGGCAAGCTGGGCGATGCGGCGCAAAGTCCCAGTGCGCCCGCCGCACCGCGGCGCGGTCCGAAGAAGACGGCGAGCGGGTGAGGGAGTAGCGTCGGGCGCTCATTCCCCGAACGTCATGGCCGGCCTCGTTCTTGTGCCGGTCATCCAGGCCGGAGGCTCAACGACCATCGCCTTGGAGGCGGAGCGATGGATGGCCGGGACAAGAAAGGGCCCGGCCATGACGTTCTTGGTTTTGGTGGGGACCAGGGACGGGGCGGCTAGCCCAACCTCAATGGATCGAGGACGCGTGGGAAGTAGTCGAGATCGCGGCGCTTCACGTAAGGGAGCTCGGCGAAGTTCATCTGGATCGCGCCCGGCGTCGCGCAATGGATGATGCGATCGGCCCACGGCCCGAACAGGGCCTGGAAGTGGTTGGATGACTTGACCGCGACCAGGCGCTTGGCGTCGAGGTGGATGCCGAGGCCCGTGAAGGCGTCCGGCGCGAATACCTGCGTGCGGATGGAATTGACGACGACGTCGATGCCGTCGATCTCCAGCCAGACGGTGAGCCCCATGGCCGAGCGCGCGGCGCCCAGGCCGGCCTGGTCGTGGGCCTCGCGCACCGCCTTCACCCGCACCGTCAGATCGGCGGGGTCGCCAGACGCAGGCCCGCACTTGCCGCCGAGGCGAAGGGCGAGGCGCGCCCCGACGCCGGCATCGGCGCAGGCCGCTGCGGCGATGGGATCCCACACGGCGCCGAAGGCCGCATCCTTCACGCCGCGGGCGCGCATGGCCTGGAGCAGGGCCATGTTGTCGCTGGGCGCGCCGCCGCCGGCGTTGTCGGCGGTATCGGCGACGACCAACTTGCCGGGCGTCGCCGCGGCCAGGTCGAGGGCTTCCTCGATGCCCGGAAAGCGCGGCGCCAGCGCCTCGCGCAGGCCGTAGACCTCCAGGCCCAGACTCTCGGCGGTGCGGGCGGCGAGGCCAGCGTCGCCGTCGGCGATGACCAGCATCTTCGAGCCCGTGTCGAACGTATCGCCCCAGGGAAAGCCGTGCGCGAAGCTGACCGACAGCACGCCGCTCTCGGCTTCGGCGGCGCGCATCTTTTCCACGACGCCGACCATCGATCCGACGGTCGTCGGATAGAAGCCGACCATCCTGCAGTCGAAGAGGGCCGAGACAGGGTGAAGCTCGCCTGCCGCCTTGCCGACGCAGATGCGGTAGAGTTCCTCGGCCCTGGGCAGGAAATCGCTGTGCGGATATTCCTTCATCAGGATCACCGCGTCGCAGGCGTCGACGAGGGCCTGGGAGAGGTGGCAGTGGGGATCGAGCTCGACGCCGATGGCGGCCTTTTGACCGACGATCCTGCGCACCCGACCGGCGAGATCGGCTTCGCAATCGTCGCAGTCGGTGGCGACCATGGCCCCGTGCAGGTAGAGCAGCACGACGTCGAAGGGGCCCTTGTTTTCGATGTCGGCGAGGATCTCGTCGCGCATCGCCTCCCAAAGGGGCTGAACCGTGGGACCGGAGGGCTGAGCCCAGGCGAACAGGCTCTCGACGAACTGGTGGCCGTCGCGGGCCGCCAGGTCGCGGTAGAGGCGGGCGACGAGGTTCCCCGGGCCCTCGCCGCCGGCGCTGGCGTCGCCATGGAAGACGCCGCCCTCGGCAAAGGCCCGCTGGCCGGTCGGCCAGGGGGCGAAGGTGTTGGTTTCGGTGACGATGCCGCCGGTGAAGATGCGCACCTTGCAAAACTTTCCACTTGTGAAAAATGCCCGTTGCTGTCTACTCGTTCGCTGTCGGCGCGGCAAGCCGCTTGCCCGCGCCGGCGGCGGCTTGACCGTACTACCGCATTGGCGCCCAAAGGCTTTGATGGCCGACTTGT
>Ga0208849_1002066_pt1 | contig 11825 bp, 11 predicted proteins | sample NGESurdeep072012_10_FD_184470 | JGI IMG/M metagenome (GOLD analysis project Ga0208849, IMG submission 184470) | Arctic peat soil microbial communities from Barrow, Alaska - NGEE Surface sample 53-3 deep-072012 (SPAdes) | ecosystem: Environmental > Terrestrial > Soil > Wetlands > Peat ...
CGGAGCCCGGTGTCACGCGCCCGTAGGGCGCGGAAACCCGTCAGGGTTGACGCCGGGCGAGCATGCCGCAGACTGGCCGCGGCTCCAGCACCGCCGAGGAGGACTAGGCCGTTCGAGTCATCTAGCGTCAAGTCACTGCTTCGAGTTGACTTGGCGGATACGAGTCTTCGCGCTCATCGATGTCTCGGTGGTCGAGTTCGTAGAGTTCTCGGTCGAGCTCTACGTGCGGCGCGAAGACGCCGAACGAACGCTGGTCGAACTGCTGCGCGACGAACCCAGCTGGGGGCGGCTGTTCCAGATCGAGGAGATCGAACTCGGCGAGCTGAGCTGGAATTGAACGACACGCTGCAGGCGTAAACAGTTCGGTCAGAGCAGAATCTCCCAGGCGAGGGCTAGGTCGCAGCCTTTTGCGAGCAGGTCGCAGGCGACGTGCAGGTCGATGTCGTGGCTGGCGGCGAGCACGAGCGCCTGCTGCTCGGGCCAGCCGACGCCGACGAGCTGCTCGAAGCGCCAGTCCTCGATCCCAAGCTCGCTACTCGGGAGGTCGGTGTCGATGAGATGCGTGTTCATAGGGACGGTCCTCCGATTCCGAGCGCTGCGAGTACATCGAGCGCGGACGTGATTGCGGTGGCGTGGCCGTGTCGGAGGAGGTCGTTCGTTCCCTCTGAGAGGAGGGACGTGATCTCTCCCGGGACGGCGTAGATCGGACGCCCGATCTCCATCGCCAGGTCGACGGTGATGAGTGCGCCGCTGCGTGAGCGGGCCTCCACGATCACGACGGCGTCGGCGAGCGCGGCGATGATCCGGTTGCGGGCGGGGAACCGCCACGGTGCAGGCTCGACCCCGGGTTCGTACTCGGAGACGATGCCGCCGGTCTCTGCGATCCGGCGAGCGAGTTCGGCGTGCGCCGCGGGATAGTCGCGGTCGATGCCGCAGCCGAGCACGGCGACCGTGCGCCCGTTCGCGTCGAGGGCGCCGCGGTGTGCTTCGCCGTCGACGCCGCGGGCGAGGCCGGAGACAACGGTGACGCCGGCTGTCGCGAGTTCGCGGCCGAGTGTGCGCGCGACCTGGGCGCCGTAAGTGGAACAGGCGCGCGCGCCGACGATCGCGATTGTCGGTGCGGCCAACGCTTGGGCGACGTGCTCGCCCCGCGCGTAGAGCAACTCGTTGGGCGCGTCGGGGATGCCATCGAGACGGCCGTTCCAGACGCGCGCGTAGCTGCTGGTGCTGGAACCCATTGCAGACTTCCCTCCTTCGGTTCGAGTGAATTCGGAGTGGGTGCGTCGGCCGGGACGCCACGCCCCGGCCGACGCTGGCGGGGTTCAGGCCGCCTTGACGGTCTCGTCCGCCTGCTCTCCATCGCGCTTGGCTGCGAGGTGGCGCGGGAGAACCGACTTAGCGAGCCGGTCGAGTGTCGACGGGATCTCGCTGCTCGGCCCGTCGTCGTACTGGCCGGGCACCTGCCAGTAGACGCGCGAGCTGGCGGCGACGGCCTGCGGGTCGGCGGCGTGCGCTGCGATCAGCGCTTGCAAAAGCCGTCCGACAACCTGCTCGGGACTGCGTGCCCGCTCGATCGAGGCGTACAGCTGCGCCGCTGCCTCGTCGCCGTCGGGGTAGCGGGCCTTCTCGACCGTCTTGCCGCGAACCTCCTTCGGCTCGACGATCTGCCAGTCCTCGCGCACGTAGCGCAGGCCGCGCCCGGCGAGCTTGTCCGCCTGCCCGTCGAGAATCAGCAGCGCGAGCAGCTTCGCGAGCGGAGTGGTGATCTTCGGTGCGTCGTAGCGGAGTTGCAACTTGCGACCGAGCTCGAAGTTCGCTGCGATCGCAGCCTGCTTGGCTTCCGCCCGCTCCTGGCGCTCCTGCCGCCGCTGCTGCTTCTCGGCGTCGACCGCCTGCGGAGCCGACCCCGCGTCCTCGCGGGCAGCCGCTCGCTCGCGCTTCTTCAGCTCGCGCTCGTAGCTGTCGAGCTTCAGCCGGACACGGTCGGCGATGAACGCCGGGTCGGTGATCGATGCGCTCGACCAGTGGTTCCCGTCCTTGAACTCGAGCAGGCAGCCGTAGCTGCGGGCGGCATCGGCGTCGGTGTGGTCGAAGCGGAACCCGACTTCCTCACCGAGGTTGGCGTAGCGCTCGCGGATGTCGTCGCAGCCCTCGGCCGGCAGCGGCAGGCTGTCGAGTGGGTACTGGTAGTAGCTGCTGACGCCGAGCGCGATCGGCTGCGGGTCGGGCCACTCGTAGTCACCGAGGGATCCGATCAGCCGTTCCGGCCGCTGTTCAAGGTCGTCGACCTTGACATCGCCGTTGGCCACAAGCTGGACGCAGGCGGTCGCGACCGGCTCGCTTGCCTTGGCCATCTCGATCAGCTGCTTAGCGAGCCGCACCGGGATGGTGCCGCTGGCGACATGCTCCTGGATCTGGTCGGGCAGGTCGAGCAAACGCAGCCGGTCGTTGACGTAGGAGGCTGACTTGCTGACCCGCTCCGCGAGCTGCTTCTTGTTCATGCTTCCGGAGTTGAGGATCGCCTGGAAGGCGTGCGCTTCCTCAACCGGGTCGAGATCCTGGCGGTGCAGGTTCTCGTCGATGGCCAGTTCGAGCGGCGAGTCCTCGTCGCCGTCGCGGAGCGTGACCGGCACCTGCGTCAGCCCGGCCAGCTTCGCCGCCCGGTAGCGCCGCTCTCCAGCGATCAGGCTGTAGCCGCCATTGTGTGTGCGGACGACGAGCGGCTGGAGTACGCCGTGCTTGCCGATCGAGTCGGCCAGCTCCTGGAGGGCGCGCTCGTCGAAGCGCCTGCGCGGGTTCCCGCCCTCGGGGATGTGGATCTGCTCGAGCGAGACGAGCTTGAGGCTCGGCGTCGCAGCAGAACTAGTGGTGCTCATTGACCCTCCTTGGGGTCGGGGCGCCCGACCCTCTGTGTGGCCGGGCGCCCGGTTTCCCGCGTCCCGCTGTGCTTGCGGGCGCGGCCTGTGCGCTGGGCCGAATCGCGAGCCGCGTAAGCCGGATGTCACGAGCCCCGGAGGGGTGAGCTCGAACCGCCGCAGGCGGTTTGACAGCCGGCGTGCGGCCGCAGGCTCAAAGCGCACAGGACATCGCCCGCAGGGCAGGAAAAACACGGGTGGAGCCCCGGCAAGATTCACCGGGGCTCCGTGATGCGGGCGAGGGAACGTCGAGCTGGCTAGGCAGTGGCGGCCTCGAGTTCGGGCTGGGCTTCGACCTGAACGCCGTTCTTGCGGGCGTCGAGGAACTCGACGTTGTCGGCGACGACGTAGTGGCGCTGCCGCTTCTGGCCGTCCTCGGTTTCCCACTGGTCGTGGGCGATTCGGCCGGTGACCGAGACGCGACGGCCCTTCTCGAGGTGCTTGTCGCAGGCTTCCGCGAGCTTGTTCCAGGCCTCGACATCGATGAAGACCGGGGTGGCGTCACGGTTGAAGCCGGGGACTGCGAGCCGGATCCGGCAGACGCTCTTGCCGGTCGGGGTGGTGTCGGCCTTGGGATCTGCGGTGAGGCGGCCGATCAGCTGGACGGTGTTCATTGCGTGTCTCCTTTCCGAGACGGTTGGGCTTGTGCCGAGAGAGCTGCCGCCCGCCGATCCGGTCGACTGTGCAGGGAGCTAAGGGGGTGCCCCCACCCGCAGGGCGCCCGCAGGGCGCATCCCGATTAGGGATGTGGGGGAGCGACCGTGCGCAGGCGCCGGGCGGCGGGCAAGGTGATCGAGGTCATCAAGGCCGACTGGCACGGAAGACGAGACCAGCGGTTGGCACCGGCGCGGTCGACTCGACGACTCCAGGTCAGGCGCGGACCGGCGCAGGTTGCGGCTGCTCGCGCAGGCTCGCAGTGCTTGCTGCCGGGGCGATCTGGAGCTTCATCGCGAGACCGGAACCGATCGCGAAGCACTGACCAACGTCGAGCCGCCGCACCTCGTTCGGGTCGACCCGGTACTCGTGCTCGACCCGGGCGGAACCGAGTCCGGTGAAGGCGTCACCTTCGAGCTGTCGCGTTGTGAACGGCACCCGCCTGGTCCCGCCGGCCTGGACGAACTGCTCCGGCGTCGCCATCCGGTGCAACAGGATCGTCTGCGCCGACCCGATCAAGCGGGCCGCCGCCTCCGGGCTGCCCATTCCTTCTGCGAGCTGCGGGCAGAGAATCGCGGCGACACCGAAGCCGCGCATTCGTTCGACGACGTCGACGAGGCCCTGCCCGGCCTGAGCGATCGCCGAGAACTCATCGACGATCAGCAGGACCCGCTTGGCGCGTGGCTTTCGGCCCACCGCCCACTGCGTGAACTCCTCGACGAGGAAGCGCGCCAGGTACCCGGCCTCCCACTTCAACCGCAACCCGTCGAGCAGAAAGTAGGCGGCATCGATCTCCTCGAAGCCGAGGCTGCCGTCGAGGGCGCCGCCAACGGTGGCGAAGAAGGCCGCGTAGCGGGCGCGGATCGCGTCCAGCTGCTCGGCTTCCAGGGCGCGAATCTCCGCGACCTCGTGCGAACCCGGCGGGTGGAGGGCGAGCAGCGCGTATCGCCGTAACCGGCGGAGTAGCTCGTCGGAGCTGCGCGGCGGCCCCTGCGGGGTGGCGCAGGCCAGGCGGACGGTGTTGACGGCGAGGTCGCGGTAGTAGGCGCCGCCGCCCTCGTTCGCGAAGTCGATCAATTGCAACAACCGACCTGCCACCTCGGAAGCGTCGCCGCGCCAGCCGTCATAGCGCTCCTGCGGAAAGAGCCAGACGCGACGACCCGCCGCTTGCATGCGTACCGCGAATCGGTCCTGGGTTTCGCGGTCGCCTTTGCCGTCGACGTAGACGATCGCCCACTCGCTCGCGTGCGCGAGCGAGTCCGCGATCCGCAAAACGGTCTCGGTCTTGCCGGAGCCGGTCGCGCCGGCGACGAGCAGATGGTGCGCGAGCCGGGGCAGGGGCAGGTAGGCGCGGCCGCGGCGTACGGGCAGCAGCGCCTCGCCGGCCAGCCGGTAGCCAAGAAAGAGGCCCGACTCGCTGGTGGGCGGCGCGGCGGGAGCGGCCATCGCGGCCGTCCGCCGCTCCCACCGCGACGACGACGGCTCACCTGCAAGGCCAGCGAGATCGCGGGGGCGGCGAAGCACGATCGCGAGTGCGAGCAGCGGCGTCAGCGTCAACGCTGCCAGCCAAACGGGCCACAACTCGCCGGCGAGCAGCGCAAGCAGATGCAGCGGACCGCCGCCGAGGCCACGATGGATCCCGTCGAGCGCGGCGAGGTAGCGTCGCCGCGCGAACGGCCAGAGCAGCAACGCACCGCCGGCACCGGGAAGGCAGGTGAGCCAGAGCCACGGGTTGCGGCGCGAGCGGACAAGCGCCGCCAGTGCCGCCGCGGCGGGTGCCGCGAAGGGGCCGAGCGCGACGGCGAGGAAGACGAGCGCGACGGTGTCGAGTTCGACGCCGCTTCCGTCCGGGCGACGGGCGAGCGGGCTGCTCACCGCGGAAGGAAGTCCGCGCGCGGCGGGTAGGGAAAGACGTCGACGTTGCCCCACGGAACCTCGGCGGCGAGCGCGCGCACCGCTGGCAGGAGTGAGGGTGCGGCGAAGTACCAGACGCGCGCATATGAGGCGGCCAACTCCTCGACGATCGCGCTCAACCGCGCGCGACTCTTCGAGGTCAGCTCCACTTCAACCGCGACCGGGCCGTCGAGAAGGTCGAGCAGCCCGTCGGGGAGATGCGGGCGCTGCACCGACCTGGACGGCGACGCTTGCGCGAGCGCGCGCTCGCACGTCCAACCACCGAGGCGCAACTCGTGCGCGAGCAGCAGCCGCACATCCGTGACGGCTTCAATGTGCGCCGGCATCGCCGTGTTCGGCCGCCAGCGCCGATACGGCGAATCGCAAACGCGGATGCCCTTGCCAGTCAGCCAGAGGAAGGACGGGCCGTGCCAGCCGAAGGGATGGCTTTCAATCCAGCCGGCGCGCAGCCAACGGTCACGCAGCCAGCGGCCGTTGCGCTGCGTGCGTCCTAGCAGCCCCGCGAGTTGCTGCACGGTGATCGCATACTGCTCGCCGACGATTCTGAGCAACCGCCCATCACGCTCCGACCACTCGACCGGAGCCCACTCTCGTGTCCCGCTAACCGCACGCTGCTTTGCACTTGTTGTCACTGATCGCACGCGTTCTCTTTCCTCCCTTCGCTCGGCCCGCTCTTCTTTTCTTTGAACCGAGTCCGTCTTGAAATTGACTTTGCTTTTTGGACTGGCAACTACTTGCTTCGATTGCCTCTCTCTGGCACCGCCGCTCCCGCCCCGTCCCTGCTTCTGGCTGGCGCCGCCCGGTTCCTGACCACCCGAACGACTTTGCACGTAGAGGGCGGGTGGTCAGGAACGAAACGCCGCAGGCGTTGAGAGGGCGGCGCGACCGCAAACCCGCATCAGCAGGGCGGGAGCGGCGGTGCCAGCAGCGGGCCTGCTACTGCCGTCGTTGCTGACAGCGGCTGCCAGCAACGATGACAGTGCTCGATCGTGTGGTCGAGACGTCAAGGATCCGCGCCGGTGGCGGCGCTGTTGGGGGAGCTGTTGGCCGAGCCGGTCGGCTAGAGTCCGCCCTCGCCGGCCCCACCGACGCGGAAAGGGGTCGACGGCTGGGCAACCACGGACATCCGAGAGTGGTCTTCGACCGTGCGCTCGCCAATGGCAACCTGTTGCTCGCCGAGATGACCGCGCGTGAGCTTGGCTGGATCAACTTGCTCGACGCACTGGACCTGTTGGCGTTGCTGACGGTAAAGGACCCGCGACGCGGAGAGCGTGCGAAGGCACGCTGGCTGCGCCGTTACCTTGAGGCGGATCCGGCGGCCGGGCTGCGCGAGACGGCGACCGTGATCGGCTGCCTCGATGCGCTGGCCGGGTCCGGGCACGAGCAAGCGCTCGCGTTGCTGCGCACGTTTGCCGAGCGCGCATCGCGCGACCGGCCGCCGCGCGCAGTGCTCGAGCGCGAGCTGGAACGACGCCACAAGGCCGCTGAATCGTCACGGTAACGAGTCACGGGCTCAGGTTTGCTCGAACGAGCTGAGTGGATGATTGTCGCGCAGGAACTCGGCGAACAGCGGAACGGTGAAGTCGACTTGGCCGCGGCGCGGGCTCCAGATCAGTCCTTTCTGGATCAGTGAGTCGCGGTGCATCGAGACGCCGCGTTGGTCCTTGGCGCCGTAGCGGGCCGCGACCTGGTTGGAGCGGTAGGGCGGTTCGCCGAGTTCGGCCATTGCCGCCAGGTAGCGCTGTTCGGTGTCGGTCGCAAGTTGAAAGCGCGGCGTGAAGAAGCTGTGCGCGAGCGAGTCGTTGACGATCTCGCGCACCGTGTCCAGGTCGGAGCTGGTGATCGGGGTTTGCTCGACGTTGTTCCAGAGCTCGAGGCCGTACTCCTGAAGGAAGTAGGGGTAGCCGGCCGACTCGCGCACGACTCGTCGCGCCGCCTCCTCTTCGAACTCGACACCGAACGCCGCTGCGGGGCCGACGAGTGCCGCGCGGGCGGCGGCATCGCTGAGTCGGCCAAGCTCGCGGTATTGGAAGAGGCGATCGGCGTACGGCTTCGCCGAGATCAGCCGCACTTGCAGGTCCGGCAGTCCGGCGCCGACGAGGGCGACGGGGAGGCCGCGGCGGCTGACCGCCTGGAAGGCGATGCAGATCGCTGCGAGAGCGGGCGTGTCGAGGTTGTGCATCTCGTCGATCAGAAAGAGGGCGCCCGACTGCGCGTGTTGGGCGACGTCTCCGACTTCGACGATCAGCTCGGTCAGGTCCTGCTCAGGATCGCCGGAGTCAGCGATGCCGGAAGCGGCCTCGACGTCGAGCTTGAGCTGCACCGCGCCCGGTACCGCAATGCTGAACGCCTTGACTACGCCGAGGGCGCGGTCGACTCGGTCCTTGATCCGGTGCTTGCGGCTCATCTCGCGCAGAAGGCGTGTGGCCATGCGGGCGAAGGTGACGCGGAAGTCGGGCTGCGAGCCGACTTCCTGCACATCGGTCGTGGCCCAGCCTGCCTCGCTCGCGAGCACGTCGAACTCCATCAGCAGCACTGTCTTGCCGACGCCGCGCAGGCCGGAGTAGATCAGGCTGCGTTCGTAGCCGCCGTCGCTGAGCCGCTCGACCAGTGCTTGCACGTTGTCGAGGTCACGGTCGCGACCGGCGAGCACGCGCGGCTTGCGGCCGGCGCCGGGCGTGTATGGGTTGTCGCGTTTGTTAACCAAGACCGTTTCTCACACTTTCTAAGAAGTGAAATAGGTGGTTTAGAAAGCCAAGTAAGACGCTCGCCGTGGCGCCGTTACGAGCGCAGATCAGGGCGAGGCGAGTTTTCTAATGGAGGCTTTAGAAAAGAGGAGAAAAGCGCGATTGCTCTAGGTGGCGGGCCTGGTCGCCCCGACGTAATCGCTCCACCGGTAGGGCTCGACACGGACGAAGGCGCCGGTATGCGGCGCGTCGATCATCTCGGATGAGTCGATCAGGATGCCGACGTGCCCAATGTCGGCCGAGTCGCTGCCGAAGAAGAGGAGATCGCCCGGCTGCAGCGGTTGGCCCGGCGGGACGGGCGGACCGGCGTCGTACTGCTGCTGCGCGGTGCGCGGCAGTTGGATGCCCGCTGCCTGGTAGGCGGCCTGAGTGAGGCCGGAGCAGTCGAAGCCGCCAGGGCCGTCGCCGCCCCACTGGTAGGGAGTACCGATCTGGGCCTGCGCGTAGGCGACCGCGGCGGCGGCAGCCGGCGCCTCATCCGCAGCGACGCCGGAGCCTTCTTCGCTGAACTGACCGGCGAGCGCGAGGACTTGCTGGACGTAGGTGTCGGAGTGGTTGTAGGCGTAGACGGCGGCGGGGAGATCGGCGCTGTTGCGGGCGCCGTTGGCGCAGAGGTCGCGGGCGGCGGCGTAGACAGCATCGACAGGGTCGTATGGGCTGGGCGGTGTCACGCCGCCGGGAGGGACCGGGAATGCGTACTCGTTGAAGGTGGCGGGCTCGAACTGCATTGGCCCTTCCGCGCCGGCACTGTTCGCGCGCGCGCGAACACCGGGTGCGGTTGAGGTGCCGTTGCCGGACTCGACCGTGCCGATCGCGGCGAGCAGCTGCCAGGGGAGGCCGGGGCAGGTGGCCGCCGCCTGCTGGTAGAGGTTGAGGTAGTCGGGTGGGATCGCGGCCGTCGCCGTCGCGCCGACGGTGGTCGGCGTGGCTTCGCCGCCGAGCGCGGCGGCGATGAAGAGGACGGGGAGGAGGAGCAGAGAGGCGGCGGCCGCGATGGCGCTGTTCAGGGTGTGGCCGAGGCGAGCTCGGCCGGGTTGCTGGTCGCCCAGGCATGTTCTGTTGCGCTGGCGGTGACGCGGAGCGGGAAGCGGTTGTCGCCGACGATGAAGAGTCCGCTGCCGCGCGGGCAGGTGAGCAGGTAGCGGGTCTCGCCGTCGGTGAGCCGGAACGCCTGCTGAACGCGGTCGATCGCCTGCGGCGCTTGGCGCAGCAAGATGTGGCTGGAGGCGTTGCTGATGATCGACTGTCCGAGTTCGGAGGCGAGCAGATCGCCGGCGTCCTGGGTGATCGTCGTCAGGCCGCACCAGCGTTTGCGCGCGGACTTTGCGAGTCGGTAGAGGAAGCTCGCCCCGGCCGGTTCGCGCATCAGTAGCCAGGCTTCGTCGACGAGCACGCAGCGTTTGCGCAGACCGTGGTCGAGGCTGCGCCAGATCGTGTCGAGGCAGAGCAGCAGGGCGACGGGTTTGAGTCGTTCGGAGAGACCGCGCAGCGAGAAGCAGACGAGTCTCCCCTCCGGCTGCACGCTTGTCGGCGCGTTGAACAGTGCCGAGAGCGAGCCGGTCGTGTAGGGGGCGAGGCGTTCGGCGAGCCGCTTTCCGCCGCGGCCGCTCTGTTCGAGTTGGGCGGCGAGATCGCGCAACAGCGGCGTCGCGTGGTTGGCGTAGGTGGCCTGCGCGGCTTGGTCGAGCGCGGCGAGTTCGGCTCCGGTGAGTCCGCCGGCCAGGAGTTCGATCAGCTCGGTGAGGAAGACGATCCGTTCGGAGATCGCCGACGCGCTCCTCTCCGGGAGGTCGAGCGGGTTCAGCGTGACCGGGTTGGCTCCGGCGAGAGGGAGATGGGCGCCGCCGACTTGTTGGCAGAGGCGGCGGTATTCGTCGTCGGGGTCGACGATGAATACCTGGACGTCTTGGTAGAGGAGGCGGAGCGCTTCGAGTTTGGCGAGGTAGGACTTGCCGGCGCCCGTGCGGGCGAGAACGACGCTGTTGTAATTGTCTTGAGCGAAGCGGTCGTAGACGACCGGGGCGCCGGTGTCGGTGAGGCCGTAGAAGCATCCCTCGTCCTCGAGCGGCGGCTCGCTTGCCGCGAAGGGGAAGGAGGCGGCGAGAGCCTCGCTGTCGAAGGTGCGCCGCAGCCGGAGCCGGTCGAGGCCGAGCGGCAAACCGGAGAGCCAGCCGTCGAGGGCGCGGAAGGTGGTTGGGGTACAGCTGAGGAGCTGAGAGGCGCAAAGGGTGCGGACCCGCTCGGCGGCGTGGGCGAGCTCGTTTTCGGTTGTGGCGGTGACGGTCAGGTAGAGGCCGGCGCGGAAGAGGCGGCTCTCACCGCGCGCGAGCCGGCTTGCGAGTTGGTGTGCGTCCTCGGCGGCGGCGGCGACGCCGAGGTCGGCGAGGCTCCCGCGTTCCAGTTCGAGTCTGCGGGTGGACTCGAAGCGGGCGCGCTGTTTCTGCAACCGCTGTGCGGCGAGCTCGGCCGGGAATGGCTGGACGTGCATCGAGACGTCGAGGTCGGGTAGCGCGGAGAGCAGGCGGGCGAGCCAGCCGTAGCCGACCTCACGCGGGTAGCCGGCGACCGCGAACGTTCGCTGCCAGCAGTCGCCGACCCGCAGCCGGTCGGCGTGCACGTGCAGCGCGGCCGGACCGAGCAGGCCGCGCTGCGGGTCAGGTTGCTCTTGGCGCCTCTGCGGTCGTTTGCGATGTCGCATGGATGACTCCTTCCAAGTCGGAGCCGGCGGTCGGGCCGGGCGGATCGAGGCTGGCGGATAGCAGCGATGCCGCCTGCTCACCGCTGAGGGGGCGGAGCGCGACCTCGGCGCCGGCGAGGATCTGTGTCGCCTCGGCGGCTTGCCGGGTGAGGTTGGCGGAGGCGAGTTCGGGGTCGCGTTGCGGTGAGCCGAGCACCAACACGATTCGTCGCCGCAAGAGGCGCGTCTCGTGCGCGAGCTTGCGGAGGAAGACGGCGTGCTCCCGCGCGGCGGCTGCGAGCTCTCGCGGCAGTCCGTCGGCGGCAGCCTCGAGCCGCGCCGCGTGTGGGGTGAGGCTGGCTGGTTCGCTGCGCACTGTGAGCTGAACCGGCTCCGCGCGGCTGTTGAGGAAGCGGGCGAAGCAGTCGACGAAGGCGGTCTGCTCGACCTGGCTGCGCAGCTCGAAGCTCGACCCGCGTGCCTCGACCAGGAGGCAGTGGCTGCCGTCGGTGAGCTGGACGAGCCCATTGCGGAGGATGCGGCGGACCGGGATGTCGAGTGTCGCGGCGCGCGCGGGTGAGCGGCGGGCGAGTGGCGCGGGGAGGCCGTCGGGGGCGAGCAGCTGTTGCTTTGGCGTACGCAGGTAGCGGCCGACGGCGAGCGCGAGTTGGTCGCCGCTCATGCCGTCGTGGCGTCCGAGCGCGAGCACCAGCCCACAGGTGACCACAAGCAGCGGCGCGGCGAGCGCGACCGGCGCGGGAACGAGCGCAGTCAGGAGCAGGTAGGCGCCGTAGGCGCAGACGCCGCTGCCCGCGAGCAGGGCGAGTTGGCGGGCGGTGAGGCCGAAGGCGAGCTTGTCCTCGAGCTCGACATCGGCCGGAACCTTGACCGCGGACATCTCAGATCACCGTCCGCACG
>Ga0208849_1002067_pt1 | contig 11823 bp, 10 predicted proteins | sample NGESurdeep072012_10_FD_184470 | JGI IMG/M metagenome (GOLD analysis project Ga0208849, IMG submission 184470) | Arctic peat soil microbial communities from Barrow, Alaska - NGEE Surface sample 53-3 deep-072012 (SPAdes) | ecosystem: Environmental > Terrestrial > Soil > Wetlands > Peat ...
GAGGAGTACAACTACCGACGACCACACGGCTCCCTCAGCCACAAGCCGCCCGGCACCCGCCTACGCGAGCTGAACAACCTCTTCGGGTCTTACAGCTAGGACGTTGCGCCCAATACCGAGGTTGCGCTGGAAGAAGCCGTAACGGCGGACGCCGAAGAATGCCTCTCGCAGCACCAGGAAGGTCCAACGATCACCCAGCACCTCGAGCGCGCGCTTTACTGCGTCCGGTTCAGGCCGAGCGTTCGTCTGGTTCATCTGGGGAAACTAGTTCGCCCGGTCTCGGTGGATCGTTTGGCGCACTAGTTCTTCGAGCGTACCATGCATGGCCGTGGGACGTTCAGCTTCCACGACAAGCCTGCAACCAGGAGGATGACCGTGAGCGTCGATGATCCCAAGCAGCTGGGTCGGCTCTTCGCCGAGTGCGCCAACGCCGGCAATCTGGAAGGCATGCTCGCGTTGTACGAGCACGGCGCCACATTCGTCGGCCCCGACGGTCAGAGCGTCTCGGGCAGCGATGCCATCTGCGGACGCTTGGAGGGCCTGCTCGCGATGAAGCCCGAGATCACACCCACGAGCAGCCACGTCGTGATGTCCGGAGATCTCGCCCTGATGTCCAACCGCTGGAGCATGACGCTGGGTGCAGGCGATGGTGAGTCGGCGGGTCTGGACGGGGTCAGCCTCGAGGTCGCTCGACGGCAGCCCGACGGTGGCTGGCTGTATGCGATCGACAATCCTGCCCTGACTGCGGGCGCTCCTACGGCGCAGGCGGTCGCTGGGGGTGGCCAGCCGAGATTCGAGCAACTGCTCTACGAGGAAGACGGCCCGATCGTCCGCATCACGTTGAACCGTCCCGAGCGGCGCAATGCGCTGTCGATGCAACTCTCCGAGGAGCTGGTCCGTGCCTTCGAGCTCGTCCAACGCTCGGACAGCGTCAAGGCGCTTGTGATCGACGGGGCGGGTGACACGTTCTGCGCGGGTGATGACATCACCGAGATGGGGCTATGGGGAGATGCAAACCAGATCATGCGTCGCGTTTGTGGCTACCAGCGAATGGCGGACATGCTTGCGGACCTCGACAAGGTCACGATCAGCGCGGTCGACGGCTTCGCCGTCGGTGGTGGGCTCGAGATCACGATGGCGTGCGACTTCGTCATCGCCACGCGTCGCGCGAAGTGGGGCATGCCGGAGGTGGACGTGGGGATCACCCCCGGATGGGGCGGCACGACGCGGATGGCGCGGCTGATCGGGCGAAGGATGACCAAGGAGATCAACCTCTTGGGCGCCCTGCATCCAGCGAGCCGAGCAGTCGAACTCGGACTATGGAACCGCGTCGTCGACGACGACAAGCTCCAAGCGGAGGTCGATGCGCTCGTGGAGGTCTTGCTCTCCAAGAACCGACAGGCGGTGCGCCAGCTGAAGTTCATCATCGACAAGGGTGTCGAGGCGGACTTGCAAACCGCACAGGGCTTCGAGGCGATCTCGGCGGGGCTCACCGGTGCGGTCAACGGGGCATGGCGAGTCCAGGACGCCGATCAGGGCAGCGGTATCGCCAGCTTCGTATCAGGCGGAGAGCAGTGGCAGTCGCGACGCGCATTGGCGCGCGACTTCTGGACCAACAGTCACGAGAGGGCTGTGCAGTGACATGAGGATCGAGAACGTTCACGAACGCACGCTGCCCGTAGGTGCCGTGTTTGCTGGATCTTTGATCGACGGCTTGGCAGGAGCTGACGACCGACTCTGGCCACGAGACCGCTGGCCACCCATGTGCTTGGAGGGTGGTCTGCGCGAGGGCAGCGAGGGCGGCCACGGACCCGTTCGCTATCGAGTCGTCGAGCACCAGCCCCGGCGGCTCGTGCGCTTCCGCTTCACCGGACCACCCGGCCTTCTTGGCGAACACCGCTACGAACTCGAGGACGGCCACGGAACCGTGCTTCTGCGCCACGTGCTGAGTGGCCGCACCGAGGGCCGGATGCTCTGGCAGTGGCCGTTGCTGTTCGGACCATTCCATAACGCACTGATCGAGGATTCTCTGGACCGCGCGGTCGCCGCCGTATCCGAGAGAACGTATCGGCCGGCTCGGTGGTCGGGGAGGGTCCGAGCTCTGCGCTGGCTCTTGAAGGGCCTGATGTAGGACACCCACATAGCGAATCGACTCTCATTGGCCGTTCTCGTGCGAGAAGGGGGAGGTGGCAGCAGTAGTGCTACCGCTGAGATCGCCGCTGTGCCGCTCGCTGCGAGCTCGCGCGGCATACAGCTCGGCGAGCTCGAGCTGCAGGCTGCGCGGCCGCTGATCCGGCCGCGGCGAGTTGCGGTGCCACTGCCCCTCGCCGTCGAGATCCCACGAGTTCTGGTTGTCGGCGAAGGCGCGTTCCAGCGTGTCGAGCAGCTCGCCTCGCAGAGCCTGTGACTCGATCGGCACGGCCAGCTCGACGCGGTGGTCGAGGTTGCGCGGCATCAGATCCGCGGAGGCGATGTAGATCACATGGTCTCCCTCGCGTTCGAAGCAGTAGACACGCGAGTGCTCGAGCAGCCGCCCGACGATCGAGACGACCCTGATGTTCTCGGAGACGCCGGGCACTCCCGGGCGCAGGCAGCAGATGCCGCGCACGTTCAGCTCGACGCGCACCCCCGCCTGCGATGCCGCATACAGCGCGCGGATGCAGCGGCCGTCCACGAGCGAGTTCATCTTCATCGCGATCCGTGCGGGATGCTCGGCGGAGTGGGCGGCGACCGTGCGCTCGATCTGCTCGATGATGCCCTCGCGCAGATGGTCGGGGGCCATCAGCACCTTGCGGTAGTGAAGCGGGCGCCCGTAGCCGGTCAGGTAGTTGAACATGTCGGCCACGTCGGCGCCGATCTGCTCGTCGGTCGTGAATAGACCGAAGTCCGTGTACAGCCGCGCCGTGGCGGAGTGGTAGTTGCCGGTGCCGATGTGCACGTAGTTGCGCACGCCGTCGCCCTCGCGGCGCACGACCAGCACGCACTTGGCATGTGTCTTCAGCGCCGGCTGGCCGTAGACGACGTGCACGCCCGCCTCCTCCAGCGCCTTCGCCCAGTGGATGTTCATGCGCTCGTCGAAGCGCGCCTGCAGCTCCACCAGCGCGACCGCCTGCTTGCCGCGTTCGGTGGCGTCGATCAGCGCCGGCACGAGCGGCGAGTCGTCGCTCGTGCGGTAGACGGTCTGCTTGATCGCCAGCACGTTCGGGTCCGCGACGGCCTGCTCGACGAAGCGCTCGACCGACGTGGCGAACGACTCGTAGGGGTGGTGGACGAGCAGGTCGCCTTCGCGCATCGCGCCGAGCACGTCCGGACGCTCCCCCTCGCGGCGCAAGAGGCGCGGATCGGTGATTCCGACGATCGGCTCCTCGCGCAGCTCGTTGTGGCCGGGGAGCTTGACGATCTGCCACAGCGCGCCCATGTCGAGCAGGCCATCGACGGGGTAGACCTCTTCGTCGTGCACGCCCAAGAGGTTCGCGAGCGACTCGCGCAGCTGCTCGGAGCAGTGTGCGCCGACCTCGACACGCACGACCTCGCCGAAGCGCCTGCGGCGCAGCTCGTCCTCGACCGCCTGCAGCAGGTCGGCGGCGTCGTCGGAGACCTCGAGGTCGGCGTCGCGGGTGACGCGGAAGACGTCGTAGTCGGCGATCTCCATGCCTGGGAACAGCGCGTCGAGGTGGTTGGCGATCACGTCCTCGAGCGGAACCAGCAGCGCGGGCTCGGGCCCAGGCTGCTTGAGGGTGACAAAGCGCGGCAGGATCTCGGTGGGGACCTTGACGCGGGCGAACACCGTCTGCTCGTTGGTCGGGTCGCGCACGAGCACAGCGAGGCTCAGCGACAGGTTGGAGATATATGGAAACGGGCGGCCCGGCGCGACCGCCAGCGGGGTGAGCGCCGGGAAGATCGCCTTTTGGAAGTGCCGTGCCAGCTGCGCGCGCCGCTCGTCGTCGAGCTCGCTCACGCCGACCACGCGGATGTCGTGTGCTGCGAGCGCCGGGCGCAGCCGTCCTTCGAAGCAGTCGGTCAGCCGCCGGCCCTGAGCGAGCACGCGCTCGCGTATCAGTGCGATCACCTCCGAGGGGATCAGCCCGTCCTGGCTGGGGTTCTCGACGCCTGCGTCGATCTGGTCGCGCAGCCCGGCGACGCGCACCATGTAGTACTCGTCGAGGTTGGTCGTGTAGATCGCGCAGAACTTGACGCGCTCGAGCAGCGGCACGCGCTCGTCCTCGGCCAGCTGCAGTACGCGGTCGTTGAAGTCGAGCCACGAGAGCTCGCGGTTGAGGTACAGCGACGGGTCCAGCAGCGAGTGCTCAACGGGCGAGCGCTCCACGGCGCCGGCGGGGGGCGCAGCGGTCACGACCGTCGTCCCGTCATCTGAGTTGTGCTCGAGCTCGCCGTCCATGCTCTCAAGCTACACCGTGCCAGCTTGAAGCCGAAGGCTCCAGCCGCGGGTCCGGATCAGTCGATCTCCACGTCGAAGTCCCACGAGACGATCGGCCGGCGGCTCTCCGGCGCCCAGCTCAAGCTGCCTGAGCCTGTGGGCAGGACCGCGTAGACCTCGAGCGAAACCGGCTTGCCGGCAGTGACCCACCTCGTTCAAGGCGGCTTGGATCGCGGCGATCTGTAAGTTCGAGGACATGCCGTCGAAGGGGTCGCCGTGATGGATGCGCTCGAAGTCATCTGGCATGGCCTGAGGGACTCGTTCCTGATGGCCTGGGAGGTGTGGTGGGCGCTCGTGCTCGGCTTCGCGATCTCGGGCATCGTGCAGGCATGGGTGCCGAGAGAGCGCATCGAGAAAGCGCTGTCGGGATCGGGGCCCAGGCCGGTCGCGCTGGCGACGGGACTTGGTGCCGCGTCGAGCTCGTGCTCCTACGCGGCGGTTGCAATCGCCAAGAGCCTGTTCGAGAAGGGCGCCTCGGCTACCACCGCGCTCGCCTTCCAGTTCGCCTCGACGAACCTGGTGTGGGAGCTGGGCCTCGTGTTGTGGGTGCTGATCGGCTGGCAGTTCACGCTCGCCGAGTACGTCGGCGGACTGGCGATGATCGTGCTGATGGCGGTGCTGCTGAGAGTGTTCGTCCCGCCGCGGTTGGAGGCGCAAGCGCGCGCGCACGCCCAGCAGGCGGACACGGGCCATCGGCATCACGCGGCCGAGCAGCGGATGAGCTGGCGCGAGCGACTGACGTCGAGCTCCGCGTGGTCGGATGTCGCGCACAACTTTCGCGGCGACTGGCAGATGCTGTGGAAGGAGATCACGATCGGCTTCCTGCTCGCGGGGTTCATCGCGCAGCTCGGCAACGGCTTCTTCAACGGCCTGTTCCTCAAACACACCGGCGGCGTGCTGGCGGCCGTCGAGAACGTCCTCGTCGGCCCGATCATCGCTGTCCTGAGCTTCGTCTGCTCGGTCGGCAACGTGCCGCTCGCGGCGGTGCTGTGGTCGGGCGGCATCAGCTTCGCCGGGGTGCTGGCGTTCCTGTTCTCCGACCTGATCGTGCTGCCGATCATCGCGATCTACCGCAAGTACTACGGCACCCGCTACGCGCTGCGGATCGTCGCGCTGATGTTCGTGACGATGGTCATAGCCGCCCTGATCGTGAATGGGCTGTTCAGCGGCCTCGGGCTGGTCCCGACCGGGCCGCGACCCTCACGCGGGGACATCTTCGGCACGATCGCCGTCAGCTACAAGCTGTTCCTCAACGTGCTCGGACTGCTGATCTTCGGTGCCCTGTTCTGGCTGACGGCTCGGCGCGGTGTGAGCGACCCCATGTGCGGCATGAAGGTCGACAAGGCCAGGGCGATCCGAATGGACTTCGGCGAGGAGACCTTCTACTTCTGCTCAGAGCACTGCCTGCACGCCTTCGAGATCGCCCCCCGAGCCCGCGCGAGCTCGACGCCCCCTGCTCCGGTCTAATGCCCGAATGGCGCAGCTCGTACTCGCCGCCCTCGATGTCGATCTTCAGCAGGTCGATGCTCTGATTCTTCAGCAGGTCGATGCTCTGATCGCCGAGCTCGGCCATCAGGGAGCGGAGGGTGCGGTCCGCTTGGCGCTGGCCGATCGACCGGCTGTACGTCGTGTCGGAGAACATGCCTGCCGAGCGGGATTACCTCAATGATGGGAGCTCGTGTACAGCTGCTGAAGCAGGGCGTTCACGATCCCGGAGGTGACATGCCAGCCTGGGCAGCACGGCGCGGCCCCAGGCGGCGTCAGGCCCAGCTCGAGGTGCGGTCCCGAGGACAGGCCGACGATCCCGCAGCCGACCTCCGCGACGGGCTGACCTGCGCCCACGTGAGCACCGACAGGGACCAGCGCGGGCGCGGCATGACCGTAATACACGAACCAGCCTCGGTACGGCCCCGTATCGATGCGAATCACCGGTGCGGACGCTCCGAACCCGGAGATCCCCTCCCGGACGACCGTGCCGCTCGTCAGCGCGACCTCGACCGCGGCATTCCCGCACGCACCGCCCGCCGTCGCGATATCGACGCCCTGATCTTCACTCCAGGTTGAGGCGCCCAGCGCCAGTGACAGCGGCTGGATCGGGAACGCCCAATCTCCGCCGCCCCCGGCGTACACGTTGTTGGCTTCCCGCTCGAAAGCTTCAGCCGTGTTGGCGCTCGGCAGAACCGCTCCCGCCTTGCGTGCCTTTGCGAGCTCTTTCTGGACTTCGGCGTCCGACGGTGCTCCCGACGCCGGTTTCTTGTAAGCGGCCGCCGCGGGGAGCGAATCCCGGCCGTTGAGCTTTCCCGATACCTCCTGTGTGTCGCCGGAGACATTGGGCGCGTGACTCAACGACGCCCTGCCGGACGGTGTCGCTGCCGCGGGGCCGGCTGGACCCGCCTGAGTGGTCCGTGTGAGCTTGTGGGAGACCGGGACGCTCGCGACCTTCTCAGGCGCGGAAGCAGCCGAGCCGCAGCCGGACGCGACGCTGACCGACAGCGCCAAGAGCATGGCCGGGAGAAGCCGCGCGCGATGTGCGTCAAAGAGTGTCAACGGGAACGCCGATGATCTGCAGTCGTCGGGTCAGACCGTCGAGGGCGAACGCGCGCAGCTCCTCAGCTGACGCGCCAAGGACGGACGCGTCAGCTCCCGTAGGCGGTGTGAGCGACTCTGCGACGGCTGGAAGCAGCTCGCGCAGACTGCCGCGCACGACATCGCCCATCGCGTCGTCCTCGGTGATGGCTCTGCGCAGGAACCAGATGCCGTAGCCGATGTGGCGATGCTCGTCGTGGTGGATCTTGGTGTAGCCCGCGACGAACCCAGGAAGCAGGCCCTCGCGCGTCAGGAAGCGCGTCGAGAACTCGAAAGTCGTGAGCCCGAGCGTGGCCTCGAGGACGAGGTGGTAGATCGTCACGAATGCGACCTTCGCTGCGAGATCGCCAGGACTCGTGACCAGGCGTTCGTGGGCGGCGACGAGCTTGTCGTCGAAGATCCTCTGGAAGGCAGGCGAGATCTGCTCGCGGGCGCGCTCGACGTGCGCGCCGATGAGCGCGGGTTCCGACACGACCTCGTCTTGGAAACGCGCGTAGAACTGCATGTGCCTGGCCTCGTCGACCTGCTGGGTGGCCAGGAACGCGATCTCCTCCTCGCTTGCGTCCGCGCCGACGAGCCCGGAGAACTTCGTCGTGATTCGCTCCTCGGCGACCATCAGCGAGCCGAGCACGAATGACACGAGCGAGTGGTCGTTCATTTTCGCCCATTGCTCTCGGTCGGTCGACAGCTCGACGTCCCAGGGGCTCCACTGGCTCTCCTCCCAATGGCGGTAGAGCGTCTGGGGATCGTGCAGGTGGAGCTCGTGCGTGTCTGGGCTCATGCCGGCGCGATGACCGGCTTGCGGGCGCGGACGATTGCCGAGGCGGCCTGGTGGTGTACGCGGTGAGTCTCTCGTATCTCGACCTCGATCAGGCCCGCGGCTGTGAGTGCTTCGGTGAACCCGCGGTGAGTGAGAGCGCCTGCGATGCAGCCGGTGTATGCCTGCATATCGGCGCGGGTGGCGTCGTCCATGTCCTCGTCGGCAATCACATCGGAGACGGCGAAGCGTCCGCCGGGCCGCAGGACCCGCGCGACCTCGCGCAGCACCATCGGCTTGTCGCCCGAGAGGTTGATCACGCAATTCGAGATCACGACGTCGACGCTCTCGTCGGGGAGCGGAATCTGCTCGATGTAGCCCTGGTGAAACTCGACGTTCTCGACGCCGGCCTTGTTCGCGTTTTCGCGTGCGAGCGCGAGCATCTCGTCTGTCATGTCGAGTCCGTGCGCCCAGCCCGTCGGGCCAACGCGCTTGGCGGACAGCAGAACGTCGATGCCGCCGCCGGAGCCGAGGTCGAGAACCGTCTCGCCCTCGTGCAGTTCCGCGACAGCCGTGGGGTTGCCGCATCCGAGCGAGGCGAGCGTGGCGGTGTCGGGAAGCTGCTCGCGGTCGCCGAGCGCGTAGAGCGCGGCGCCGAAGACCTCGCTGCCGCCGTCGAACGTCTGGCTCGCCGCGCAGCAGCCGGCACCAGGTCGGGCTGCCTGGAGAGCTCGCCGACAAGCTCCTGGTCGCGGCATGACGCATGCGCCTGCGCTCGCGCGCCGGCTGCTCGCCGAGCTGCTCGGCTCGGCCTTTCTGGCCGCGCTCGTGATCGGCTCGGGGATCGCCGCGCAGACGCTCTCTCCGCGCGACATCGGCCTCGAGCTGTTCGAGAACGCCGCCGCCACCGCGGCAGGGCTCTACACGATCATCCTCATGTTCGGACCGGTCTCCGGCGGCCACTTCAACCCGGTGGTCTCGCTCGCCGACGCGAGCTTCGGCGGCATGCGCTGGCGCGATGCGCTCGCCTACATCCCCGCCCAGGCGGCCGGCTGCGCACTCGGTGCGATCGTCGCCAACGGCATGTTCGCGCTGGCGGCCGTCAGCATCTCCACACATCACCGGGCCTCCTCCGCGCACCTGTTCGCCGAGGTGATCGCCACCGCCGGCCTGGTGCTCGTGATCTTCTCGCTTGCGCGCACCAAACGCGCGAGCGCCGCACCGGCGGCCGTCGGCGCCTATATCGGGGCCGCCTACTTCTTCACCAGCTCGGCGAGCTTCGCCAATCCGGCCATCAGCGTCGGGCGCATGTTCTCCGACACGTTCGCCGGGATCGCGCCCGCGTCTGTGCCGGGGTTCGTCGTGGCGCAGCTCGTCGGCGGTGCCTGTGCAGTCCTGGTGCTCAGGGTGCTCTACCCGGATGTCTCGCCGGCTGAGGCCGCGCAGGTCGTGCTGCCGCATGACGACGCAGTCACCGGCCGCGGTGTCCAAGACCGATGACGGCGCCGCCCGGCCTCGACGCTCGGCCGGTCATCACCTCTCGGCCGGTCATCACCTGTGTGTGCGTCCGTGCTCGAGCTGCTTGCCGAACGCGACTTCGACGGTCTTCGTCATCGTCGGCTCGAAGGCCGCCGTGAGGGCCTGCGAGGCCAGCGGCCGCAGCTGATCGAGCGCTGCTTGCACCTGCGGCCATTCGGACTCGGGCCGGCCCGCATCGTCGAAGGGCTTCCAGATGTACTGCAGGAAGATCCGCACGAATGACTGCGCGACGCGTTGCGTGTCGCGTCTGAGCTTCTCCATGGTGTCGAGCGCTACCTCGAAGGGGACTCCCAGAGCGACCAGTCGCTCGCCGGCTGCCAGGAGGGTCGGGCTCGGAACTTCGAAGCTGTCCTCTGCGATCGAGATCACCAGACCGACCTTCTCAGCCTTGGCGATGAGCTTCTCCTCCACGCTGCCGCCGAGGCGCTCCAGCAGGTCGGCGCGTGCGACGATCTCGGGTGCCTCGGTCTCGAAGGGGGTCATCAGCGAACGGGTGAAGCCGAGGACCTGCTCGCTGGCGCCGGACGCCTGCTCCAGCAGATGCGCGATCGCGGCGAGGTTGAAGCCCTGGGCCTGCATCTCGCGGATCAGTGCCAGCCGCGCCGTGTGCTCGGCGCCGTAGTAGCCGACCCTCCCCTGCACCTCCGGTGGCGGGATCAGTCCGCGCGACTGGTAGCTGCGGACGTTGCGCACGGTCAGGCCGGCCGCCAGCGCGAGCTGATCGATCGTCAGCCGCTGCTCGCCGTGCGCTGTCGTCATGGCGTAAGCATAACGTGAATCAACGATACACAGATAAATGTGACGTAAATCTATGTTACAGTGTATGGCGACACATGTGAAGTGGCGATCACCATCCGGGAGATGAGCCGTGAGCAGAGGAAGTCGGCCGGCGAGGAGGGTGCCGCGGTGGCGAGCGTGGCCGACGCTGATCGCGTGGGGGGTGGCGATCGCCGTGCTCGCGTTCCTCGGCAGGGGCCTCGAAGGCAGGCTTGCGCCGATGTCGCTGGCGGTGCCCGGCACGGCCTCGTCTCGGGCCGAAGCGATGCTGGCCGCCAGGTTCGGCAACACGGTCCCGATCGCCGTCCTGCTGCGCGGCCCGCCTGCGCAGGTCGACCGCCAGGGCCGGCGGTTGGTGGCCGCGCTGCGAGGGATCGCACAGGTCCAGGTGCTCTCGCCGTGGGATCGGTCGGTCGCGCTGCGCTCGCTGCGCCCCAGCCTCGGGAGCGCGTTCGTGCTCGTGAACTACATCCGTCCCGCGAGCCGTGCCATGGCGGTGGTGCCGAGCACCGAAAGTGTGATCGCGCGAACCGTGCGGCCTCCGGTGCGCAGCTACCTCACGGGCGTCGCGGTGATCGGACGTGCGCTGCAGGAGGCGACGATGGCCGACACCCAGCGGGCCGAGCTGATCGCGCTGCCGGTGCTGATCCTCGTGCTGCTGCTCGTGTTCCGCTCGCCGGTGGCCGCCGCGGTTCCGCTGGCGATGGGAGGCGCTACCGTGCTGGCCGGCCACGGGCTGCTGTGGCTGGCGAGCTTCGTGACGCCGATCAACTCGCTGGGCGTCGCGATCGCCGCGATGATGAGCCTCGCGCTGGGCGTCGACTACGCGCTGCTGATGGTCTCGCGCGTGCGCCAGGAGCTGGCGCGCGGCCGCGCGCACGAGGCGGCGGTGGCGGTCGCGTCGAGGGCCGCCGGGCGCACGATCGCCGCGGCGGGCGGCACGCTGGCGCTGACGATGCTCGCGGCCAGCGCGGTGGCGACGCCGGGGCTGCTCGGCCCGGTCGCGATCGGCGTCGTCATCTCCGGTCTTCTGAGCGTCGCGCTGGCGCTGAGCGCGATGCCGGCGCTGCTGCGCCTGCTCGGCCCGCGCCTGGACCGTTGGCCGATCCGGCTCACCCGCTCCGGGAGCGCCGCCAGGCCCCGCAGCCGAGTAGGAGCCTTGGCGGAACGGCTGAGCGCGCGCCCCGCGCTGACGATCCCGCTGATCCTCGCGGGCATGCTCGCGCTGGCGGCTCCCGCCGGCGCGCTGCGCATGGGCCCGCCGGACGCCTCGGAGCTTCCCGCTTCCAGTCCCGCGCGCACTGCCGTGCGGATGGTGGAACGCACGATCGGACCGGGATGGTCGGCGCCGTTCGTGATCGTGGCGAGCGCTGACGGTGGCGCGATCACCACGCCGCAGCGCCTGCGGGCGCTGATGCGCTGGCAGGAAGACATCGCCCGCGAGCCGGACGTCGCGGCGGTGCTCGGCCCGGCATCGGTCGTGGGCGCGGAACGCGAGCTGACGGAAACCCATGCGGCGTTCGCCTCGGCGCCCAAGCGCCTGGAAGGCGCACAGCAGGGGATCGAGGGCCTGCGCTCGGGACTGGGCCGCGCAAGCGACGGCGTCGTCGCGCTGCGCAGCGGCCTCGCCTCGGCCGCAAGCGGCGCGAGATCGCTGGGTAACGGTACCCGACGCGCTGAGAACGGCGGCGAACGCCTGGCGAACGAAACGGGCCGCGCGGGCGCA
>Ga0208849_1002070_pt1 | contig 11815 bp, 10 predicted proteins | sample NGESurdeep072012_10_FD_184470 | JGI IMG/M metagenome (GOLD analysis project Ga0208849, IMG submission 184470) | Arctic peat soil microbial communities from Barrow, Alaska - NGEE Surface sample 53-3 deep-072012 (SPAdes) | ecosystem: Environmental > Terrestrial > Soil > Wetlands > Peat ...
TATGGGTATCGTCCGACGGCTGCGCCAACTTCTCGGGTCCCGTCGTCGGTGGTATCGAATCGCTCACGTTCGACCAAGCCGTCCCCGGGAAGCTGTACTCGGTCCTCAACGCCGATGTCAGTTCGGCATACGTCGCCGTCAGCACGAATGCCGGGAACTCGTGGGCTCAAACCGGGTGGACATTCACCAATCCTTATCTGGTCGTCGTCTCACCCACCGACTCGAAGACCATCATCGTCGCCACCGGCACGGCCATGACCACCCCACATCTGTTCTACACACACGATGGCGGCACGACGTGGATTGAAGCGCACGGACTTCCGTCGCAAGTCCAACGCAACTCGACCATCTACTATCCTACGCATCGCTACTACGCGACGTTCGAACCGGGCAAGCCGAAGTCCATTCTCCTCGCCGATCACGACCCGACCACGGACAACGTGTTGATCTTCCGGAGCACCGACAACGCGAAGACGTTTTCGAAACTGAAGACGTTCCTGCAGCCGGTGCCGCCGCGCCCGTGGCCGTTCCTCATCTTCCAGAACAGTCACGAGCACGCTTCGAAGGACGTACCATACTACGCCACACGATTCTTCGGAAACCGGCTTGCGTTCAACCCTCAGGCTCGGACCGGCGAGACGCCGGCCGTCGTCCTGACGACGCGATTCGGCGCCTATGTCTCCTACAACGAGGGCACGTCGTGGTTACGGATCGACAACTTCTCGATCGCGCATCACTTCATCGGCGTTGATTGGAACAGCGGCTACGTGTTTCTCTCGACCTTCGGCCAAGGAGTAATTCGAAGCGTCGCCCGATTGCAGTAGCCGGGCAATCGTAAACGCGGCGCGGAATCCGCGGCGGCGGTCGGGCTAATCCCCGGCCGCCGCGTTTTTTTCACGCCGGCAGCCGTGCGGCACGTGAAAGCGCGGCGATGAGAGGACTATCGGACGAAGGAGCGAGCCGAATTCGAGCCGTAAAATCCAATCGCGCCGATAGCCTCTATCGACGCTTCCCAACGTTCGTGATCGGATAGCGATCGCACAACTTTCTGCGCGCGGGAGGATTCGGATGAGGACCAGCACCGTTGCCGCGGGAGCGACAGCTCTCGCCTTGGCTAGCTTGACGTTTGCCAGCCCTGTCTCTGCCCAGGGGTCTGTCGTGAGAGCGTTTCACGCGCCAACGCCGGTATTCTCAAAGGCGGTAGCCTTTGACGTATCCCGCCCGGTGCGGAGTCTGCCGCGCTATTTGGGCGTCACCCCGTTGCAAGGCGTTCAACAAGAGATCCGGCCGGAGAATAACGACGGGCCGTTCGTCAGACCGGTCAACGTGTTCCAAGACCCGGTCGTCCAAAGATATTTCGGCAACGACCCGACCGATAGATTGTTGATGAACTTCGAGGGTTTGAAAAACGGCAACAATCCGTTTCAGGTGGCACCGCCGGACCCGGACGGCACGATCGGGCGGAACAATTACGTCGAAATAGTCAATCTCGTTTTCGGCGTCTACGACAGACACGGAAACCTTCTCGCCGGACCAACGCAAATCGGCACCCTCTGGCAAGGATTCTCAGTGCCGGATTGCACCGACGAATCGGGCGACCCGATCGTGCTCTACGACCGGCAAAACAATCGCTGGATCCTTTCGCAATTCACGACCAGAGGACCGAATTTTTACAATTGCGTCGCGGTTTCGCAGACGGCGGACCCCGCGGGCGCATACTTCCGGTACGCATTCGCCGAGGGTCCGAATTTCCCGGACTATCCGAAATACGGAGATTGGAGCGACTCGTATTTGCTCAGCTCGCGTGATTTTGGAAACGACGGCAGCTACGGAATCAGCATCTACGGCCTCGAGAAGAGAAAGATGGTCCAGGGCGACCCGAACGCTCGAAGCGTACACTTCTTCCTCGACTCGAGCATACTGCCCATCGCACAGCTCGGAGACGGGCTGCTGCCGGCGGACGTGGACGGACCGCCGCCCGCGAACGGCGCTCCGGCTCCGCTTGTCGGAACGCAGAACATACTCGGCCCCTACGGCGCCACCACCGATGCGCTCAACATCTACGATTTGACGATCGATTGGCCCAACGGAACCGCGTCGCTCAGCAACGTTCTGCAGCTTCCGGTTGCCACGTTCAACTCCACGTTCCCGTGCGGCGCAAGCGGGCGCGCGTGCATTCCCGAGCCGGGCACTACGGCGAAAATCGACTTCCTGGGATACCGGCAGCGACCGACTTGGCGCCTCGCCTTCCGCAAGTTCCCCACGTACGAAACGATGGTCACCAATCAATCGGTGCAGGTGAGCGCCGGTGTGGCCGGAGTTCGCTGGTATGAAATCCGAAGAAACCACGGTGTCTACTCGCTCCACCAGCAAGGCACGTACGCGCCGAACGATGGCGTCAACCGCTGGATGGCGAGTGCGGCGATGGACAAACTCGGCAACATCGGATTGGGCTTTAGCGTATCGGACGGGACGAGCGTGTTCCCGGGCATCCGCTACACCGGCCGCAAGCGCACCGACCCGCTCGGCACGATGACCGCGCGCGAGCAAGTTCTAATGGCCGGCAGCGGATCACAGACTACGACCAACAACCGCTGGGGTGACTACACCTCGCTGAACATAGACCCTCTAGACGACTGCACGTTCTGGTACGTCAACGAATATTATCAGGCCACGTCGAGCGAAGGTTGGCAGACGCGGATCGGAAGCTTTAGACTCAGCGGCTGCTGATACTGCTACAACACCGTAGTTCGCACGTAACGGTCGAGATTTCTCGGCCGTTACGTTTTGCTGCGGCCCTTGAGAGCGCGCGCCAAAACGTAGGAAGCATCGGACCGTGCGAGGCTAATAATATCTTCAGTTCCGCGGGTGGCTATTGGTGGCTGTCGAAGCTCTAAGGATGCCTAGAACAAATAGCGCGCCATCCCACAATGGGAAGTCACACATATCAGCGGTTCTCGTCGCGCCGGGGAAGCCAGTCTCACTTGTCGACAAGACGCAGAGTCATTCGCGGCTCTCCGTCTCGCTCGACGTCGATACCGCCCTCAAGGTTCGAGACCTTGCGTTCAAGGAACGCACCAGCGACAGCGCCGTCGTCGAGGCCGCGTTGCGTGGTTTTTTCGATTCCGGAAATTCGTTGAACCTGCACGCCATTCTCGAACGCTTGGGAATCGCTCCGCGGCGTAGAAAAGCCTAGCGCATCGTTTCTCGGCGGGGACGTCTCCATTTCGTGCGGAAGTCCGGGCACGTATGCCAGGCAAGAATATCATCGTGCAAATGGCCGATCGGCTGCGCGCCGGCAAAGCCGCCGGCCCTGAAGGCGCAGCGCGACACGCCGCTTCTGAATCGTTTGCGTCGCGTCAATACATCCTCGCGCAGCTTGGAAAACGTCTGACCGAACGCATCGCCGCCGACCTCCGTTTCGCCAAGGTCAGATGCCTCGCAAAGCCCTCCTCCGACGAACCCGAACGGATCATGCTCGTTCGTAACGAACGCGTCGTCACGGTTCGCATTTCACCCGACAGCGAATATTTCAGCGTGGGCGGGTTCGGTCTGGGAAAACGATTCTCTGCAAATCCGGCTCATCTGCAAGGCGACGATATCGTTCTTTTAGTAGCCGATGAATCCAGCGTCAGCCCGTTCGGCACAGAAGTCACGGCTCTGGATTTTCTCGAAGACCTGCTGCCTAGTTAGAGCAGGCCGCGCTGCGGCTGCCTGCCGGAGCCACGTAGGGATCCGCCGGCGAATAGATCTGCTTCGCGTCGCCGTTCACGTCGACGGAATATTCTCTCCCCGCGCCGCACCAGCGCCGCAGATCGAACGTCGCGCCGTTTCGATCGAGCAAGATCACGTCGAGCCCGCGAAACTCTAAGGGCCGGCCCGATTGTAGCCGTTCGACCGTGCCGCCGCGCACGAATAGCGCCCGGCCGCCGCTGCCCTGAAGAAGCAACGTCGCGTTGCCGCTGCGGTCCACGGCTAGCGCCGAGCGCGCGTCCACACCGATTCCGCGAACGTCGTGGCCGCGCCGGCGCAGAAGCGCCAAGAATGCGGCGAGCCGCCCGAAGCGATCGCGCTGATGAAAGTGCGTGTCGGTGATGACATCGCGCAATGGCGGAAAGGACAAGAAATTCTCGGTGAAGCTGATCGCCGGCTCCTGCGGATCGGGCACGGCATCTGCCGTGTGCACGTCGTGCGTTCGATCCCCCGCGACCGCGTCGAAGGCATATTGGCCCAGTATCGCGAGTCCTGCGCTCGTGCCGCCCACGATGCCGCCGCGATCGTAGACTCTTTGCACGGCCGCCGCGAGCGGCCCGCCTTTCCAGATCACATAGTTCGCTTGATCCCCGCCTGCGAAGAACACGTTCTGTGCGCGCGACACGATCGATGCAGCGCGAGCGATCGCGCCGGCTTGCGAACATGGCGGCAGCAAGATGGTGCGCACCGAATTGAAGTGGGCGAGGCCGTGGATATACGTGTCGTAGTCGTTGCCGCCGCTCGCCCGCAGAACGACGACATCCCCGGCGTCACCCGCCGGCGATCCGGCTGCGTTGACTCCCATCCAGTGAAACGCAGCGTCGACGTCGGTGCCGCCGCCCATGAGCACGAGGCCCGGACCGCGCGGGGCGATCGACGACGGCTTCGCATTTCCCGCAGGCGGATAGAACGTCACCGGACACGCTGCGGCTCGCGCCGGAATGGGCGTCCACATCGCCAGCGCGGCGATGAGGATGATGACGAACGACTTCGCCGCGATCGTCACGCGTTCGCAACCGCCTCGACGTCGCGCCGGATCGCCGCCGCAAGCTCGTCCTTGCTCGCAAACCATTGTTGTTCGCGCAAAAAGCGCCAATCGCGCACGCTCACGAGTTCGCCGTAGATGCTCCGCGAGAATTCCAACAAGTGCACTTCGACGACGCTTTCGGAACCGCCGAACGTGGGCTTGTCGCCGATGCTCACAGCCGCGCGGTAGTCGCGGCCGTCGTGGTGCGCGAGGGCGGCATACACACCCGCGGGCGGCACGAGTTTACCCGACGGCACGGTCAAGTTGACCGTGGGGAATCCCAACACGTGGCCTTGCCCATCGCCGGTCCGCACCAAGCAGTTGAGCGTATACGGCGAGCCCAACAATTTGTCGGCCAGGACGAACTCGCGCTGCTCGATCAGATTGCGGATTCGAGAGCTCGAGACTTTATCGCCGTCCGATTCGAGAAGGGGCGCGGCTTCAAACGCGCTGCCGGCTTCTTTGAAGACGCGTTGCGCAAGCGCGCAATCGCCGGTCCGATTGCGTCCGAACCGCCAATTGTCACCGACGACGAGAAGCTTCGTCCGCAGCCGCGTCAGCAGCAGGTCGCGCAGAAAGATCTCTGCCGGAATCGACTGGATGCGCTCGTCGAATGGCAAGAGAAACAGCACGTCGAGCCCACAGGCGTCGAGTAGATTGATCTTCTCTTCGACCGTCGTCAATAACCACGGCGCGTGACCGGGGTGCAAGAACGCCTGCGGGTGATGATCGAAAGTCAGGGCGCCGGCGACGACGCCCGGCCGCCGCTGCGACAGCAGTTTTTGCAGCACCGCGCGATGACCGGCGTGCACGCCGTCGAAAACGCCGATGGACAGCAACAGGTCGGCGTCGGCCGAGTAACTTTCAAGGTTACGGACGATAAGCATAGAGCGGCCGACGTTCGCGCAGGCGGCCCGAGCGCCCTATGCCGCTATCGATTGGCGGGCTGGCCGGCACCTCTGACGAACGGGCGGACCATGGTTTCTCGACCGCCGGGCGACAGGGAGAGCGCACGGCTCACTTCCCTGCCGATCGTCATCGGACCGATCGTGCTCGCGCTGTGTTGGACAACGCTTGGGCTCGTCGCGCAAGCACAACACGCGTCATGTTGGGACGGATTCAAACTTGCGCGAGTCGCGGGTCCGCTCGCGCTGGACTACAAGTTCAATGATAATGTTGGCCCCGCGTTACCGCTTTTGACGTACGCGATGCAAGCTGTGTCCGCATACGTGCTCCTCTTCGTATTTGGGGTCGTCGCGGCGCAGCGAAGCGCACGGGCGATTCTCGTCGCGATCTCGCTCATCGGCACGATCGTCGTCTCACTCTTCTTCTGCGCCGCCTACGTCGCGACGTACGCCGATTTGGCGCGCGGCGGCTTCTTATGCGACCTGGGTTTTGAGCTGATCCCATTCGGCGGCTTTGCGTTAGCGGTAATCGTTGTCGCTGCCGGATGGCTGATCGGGTGGCTTGCCGGCCGCCGGCCTACGAAAGCAGCCGGCCGATGACCGACGGTCAGCCCGAACTGCGCCGGAGTCTCGGGCTTGCCGACATCGCCTTTTTCTTCGTGGTGGCAGGTTCGAATCTGCAGTGGGTGGCGACCGCCGCGGCCGCCGGGCCAAGCTCGCTGCCCGTGTGGGTCATCGGATGCGGCGCGATGTTCATCCCGCTCTCGATCGTGGTAGTATATTTGTCTTCACGTTATCCGGATGAGGGCGGCATCTACGTGTGGGCGAAGCGCGCATTCGGCCCGTTCGCCGGATTCATGACCGGTTGGACGTACTGGTGCGCCAATCTCCCATATTTTCCGGCGCTGCTCTACTTCACCGCCGGCAATGCGCTGTTCATCGCGGGCAGCAATGCAGGGTGGCTCTCGACGTCGCCGCTTTACTTCATCGGCGTCAGCATCTTCGGTCTCGCGCTGGGCACGTTCGTCAATGTGCTCGGCCTCGACGTCGGTAAACTGCTCAACAACGCCGGCGCGATGAGCCGCTGGACCGTGACCATCCTTCTCATCGCCCTCGGCGCGCTGATCTGGTGGAAGGCCGGCCCCGCCACGCCCATCACGATGTCCACGATGCGCCCCGGCTTCCACATCAAGGACTTGATATTCTGGTCGACGATCGCATTTGCGTGGACCGGGCCGGAAGCCGCATCGTTCATGGCGGGCGAGATCAAGAATCCGCGGCGCACCATTCCGCTCGGTTTGATCATCGCAGCGCCCGTCATCGCCGCTATCTACATCCTGGGCACCGCGAGCGTGCTGGCGGCTCTCCGGCCCGCCAACACGAGCGCACTGTACGGCGTCATGCAAGCGATCGGGCAAGTGGCGAATCACTTCGGCTGGGCATTTCTCACGCCGGTCGCTGCCGTGCTGGTGACCGTCAGCTGCTTCGGCAGCGTCGGCGCGTGGCTTGGCGCCGTCGCGCGTCTGCCGTTTGTCGCCGGACTCGACAAGTTTTTACCGGCTTCATTTGGCCGCATGCATCCGCGATGGGGATCACCGGTCACGGCGCTTTTAGCGCAGGCCGCGATAGCGGCGGTCTTCATCTTGCTGGGTCAAGGCGGCACCTCGGTGAAGGGCGCTTATGACGTGCTCGTCAGCACGACCGTGGTCATCACACTGGTGCCGTTCGCCTATGTCTTCGCGGCAGCGTTCAAGCTTCACGGGCGTGACGATGCGCAAGCGATCCGGATCCCGGGCGGAACGTTGACGGTGAGAATCGCCGCGTCGATTGGCCTAGTGACCACGCTCGGCTCGATCGTGCTCGCCGTCTTTCCTGCCGACGACGAGCCCAACAAGGTTCTCGCGGTGACAAAGGTATTGGGTCTCACGGCATTGATGATCGTGAGCGGCGTGGCCGTCTATCTTCGCGGCGCGCGCCGCATCACTCGTGACGCAGCGCTTCGATCGGATTGAGCTGCGACGCCCGCTGCGCCGGATAGAATCCGAACGCGATCCCGACCAACGCCGCGAACACGAACGAGAGTACGATGGACGACGGCGCGATCTGGATAGGCCAGCCAGCGCCCGCCGACGTGCCGAAAGCCGCTCCGATGCCGATGAACACTCCGATGATGCCGCCGGCGCACGAAAGCGCCACCGCTTCGACGAGGAATTGCATCAGAATGTCGCGCTCCCGCGCGCCGACCGCCATCCGGATCCCGATCTCGCGCGTGCGCTCGGTGACCGATACGAGCATGATGTTCATGATTCCGATGCCGCCGACGATGAGCGACACGGCGGCGATCCCAGCGAGCAGTTTGGATTGCACGTCAGCAGTGGCGCTCGCGGCCGCCTGGACGTCGGCGATGTTCCGCACGGAGAAGTCGTCGGGCGCTCGCGTCGTCAAGGCGTGGCGCAATCGAAGCAATGCTTCCGTCGACGAAACAACGCTTGCAACCGCATCGGGCGATTGGGCGGAGACGAAGATCGTCCCTAACCAACTCTGGCCGTTCAGCCGCAATTGCATGGCCGAAATCGGCACGACGACCTGGTCGTCCTGATCGCGCCCGAATCCGCTCTGTCCCTTGGCCGCAAGCACGCCGATCACCGTGAACGGCACGCTTTTGATGATGACCGAGCTTCCGACGCCGCCGCCGGATGGGAACAGATTCGACTGCACGGTCGCGCCGAGCACCGCCACTTTCGCGCCGCTTTTCACCTCATCGTCGCTGAAGAATCGCCCCTGACTCATCGTCCAGTTCTGAACCGACATCCACGAAGGCGTCGTGCCGACGATTGACGTGGCCCAGTTGTTGCCGCCCGCGACCACCTGGGAATTGGTGGAAGACATAGGTGCCACGTACGCGACGCCGGGCACGTCCGCCTGAATCGCCGTCGCGTCGCCTAGCTTGAGTGATTGACGGGCGCCGGCTCCCAACTGCACGCCGCCGGTGATGCTGCTGCCGGGCACCACGACGATGAGATTGCTGCCGAGGCGGGCTAATTGCGCCTGGACCGCCGCTTGCGCGCCGCTGCCGATGGCCATGGACGTGATGACCGCTCCCACGCCGATGATGATGCCGAGCATGGTGAGCAGCGACCGGAACGCATTGCGCACCAACGACTGAAACGCGACGCGAAGCAATCCGGCGGTATTCATGCGTGCGCTTCCGTCGACGCCCGAGCCGGCGTGGGCTGATCATCGAGCACGTGCCCGTCACGGAATGTGACGATGCGCTGCGACCAAGCGGCGACATCGGGTTCGTGCGTCACCAGCACGATCGTGATGTGGCGCTCTTCGTTGAGCGAGTGAAAAATGGCCATGATTTCCTGAGTGCTGTGGCTATCCAAGTTGCCGGTGGGTTCGTCGGCGAGAATGAGGGAGGGATCGTTCACGAGCGCACGCGCGATGGCGACGCGCTGCTGCTGGCCGCCCGAAAGTTCGGAAGGCGTGTGATTGAGGCGCTTGCCGAGGCCGACGGCTTCGAGCGCTTTTCGAGCGCGTTCGTGGCGCTCCTCGGCCCGAACGCCGGCGTAGGTCAGCGGCAATTCGACGTTCTCGATGGCCGAGCTGCGCGACAGCAAGTTGAAACCCTGGAACACGAAACCGAGTTTTCCGCTTCGAACCGCGGCAAGCGCGTCGCGCGAAAGATGCGAGACGTCGTCGCCTTCGAGGAGATACGTGCCTGACGTGGGCTGGTCGAGACAGCCGATGATGTTCATGAAGGTGGACTTGCCGGATCCGGACGCGCCCATGACCGCCAGGAATTCGCCGTTGTCCACGTGCAGCGTCACACCGTCGAGCGCCGCGACGTCTTCGGCGCCAACGCGGTAGACCTTATGCAGATCGCGGACGTCGATGACGTGCCGAAGAACGTTGTGCACCGCTCCATTGGTGTTCATCGACCAAACCCGGCGCCTCCCGCGATGGGGTTGGTTCCGCTGTATTGCTGCGTCAGCAGTTGTCCGACGATGACCTGGTCGGTCGGCAGAAGTTCGCCGCTCAGCACTTCGTAGTTGCGACTGTCCGAGATTCCGATGACGATCCGCACGGGAACCGCTTTGCCGCCGCGCAGAACCCACACAGTTGCATTTGAGCCGACGGCTCCTGCCACTGTGGACGTGCCCGAGGGCGCGGCACCGCCGCCGCCCGCCGCCGCGCCGCCCGATGCGCCGCCGCCCGGTGCTGCACCCGCCGGCGCGCCGCCCGGTGCTGCGCCCGCCGCTGCGCCGCCTGGCGCTGCGCCGCCCGCCGCGCCGGATCTAGACCCTCTTGTTCCGCTACTGCCGGCTAAGCCGGTCGGCTTGAACAGCAACGCCGCCGCCGGAATGGAGAGCACGTGACTGTGCGTCGTCAGAGCGATGATCACATCGGCCGTCATGCCTGGCTTGAGCCGGGATGAGTCGTCGTGCACGGCGACGATCGCGTCGTAGGTCACGACGTTTGAGACCGTTGTCGGGTTGATCCGGACTTGCTGAACCGTGCCCTGGAAGTTGACGTTCGGAAACGCCGGCACCGAAATCTGTGCTTGCGCGCCCGTCTTGAGCTGACCGACATCCGCTTCGCTCACCGATACATCGACTTGCATGTCTTTCAGGCTCGACGCGATGACGAAGAGGGTGGGGGTTTCAAGTGACGCGGCAACTGTCTGCCCCACGCTTACCGCGCGCGACACGACGATGCCGTCGATCGGGCTCGTGATGACCGCGCGCTGAAGATTGTATTCCGCCTGTTGCACTTGACCTTGAACGGCCGCTGCTTGCGCTGCCGCTGCGCTCGCCTGATACAACGCTGCGGCGTGCTGATCCGACGCCGAGCCGATTTGAATCGTGGTAGCGGAAGCCTGAGCGCGAGCTGCCGTAAGCGCGGCCTGCGTGGCGCTGACATCGGCGACGTTCGCGTTGTAGGTGGAGCGGTCGGTGTCCATCTGGCTCTGCGAGATATAGCCCTGCGCGAGCAGATTGACATCGCGCGTGATCGTGCTCTGCGAAAGTGCGAGCGCGGCCTGCGCTTTGGCGACGTTCGCCGCGGCCGATTTCACGTTGGCCAGTGAAACGTTAGCGGTGGCGACCGCCGCCGCGATCGCGGCCGAAGATTGCGACGCGGTGCTTGACGCGGCCGATGCGTTGGACTGCGCGGCCGCCAACTGACCGTTGACCTGAACCGCTGTGGCCTGAAGACTTGTCGGATCCAGCGTGGCGAGGACCTGGCCTTTGTGAACGATCGAATTGTAATCCACCGACAAGCTGTTGATCGTGCCGGACACCTGCGTGCCCACGGCTACCTCGTTCACCGGGTTGACCGTACCCGTCTCTTCCACCGTGCTGCTTATGTCCGCGTAGGCGACCGGCTTTGTGATATAGCGGGGAGCGGCGGCGCCGTTTGTCAGCGTCCGCACGATGGCCCAAATCCCAAAAATGAGCAGCACGACGCCGGCCCCGATGATCCACGGGCGCAGCGCAGGCGGCAGTTGTCGTTTGGCCGGCTTCCGTTCATTTACGGGGGAGTCAAATTCGGGACGCTCTTGCGATGGCTTGGTAGGTTCGGTTTCCGGGTAAGCGGGATTTTGTGTTATCATGACGCCCTTATCGTACCCTTCTTTCCTTAGAGACATACGTGGGTTCGATGAGAACGTTCTCATCGAAGCCACACGATTGTCCCAGGCGACGGCCTTATGCTTGCAGCGATATGTCTAATGCGCATCAGGAACTCGATGCCGACGTCCAAGCCATCGGCCGGGTATTCACGAAGATCTATAGCCGGAATTACGACCGCCACGGCCGCGGGGGTTTGACCGCCGCGCTCAAGCTTCTCGCCGAAAACGATCGCCGGGTCCTTTTGTACGCACTTCGGCGGCTGCTCGCTGTGCGGATCGATGTCGCCGCGGAAGCGCGGCTAGACCGCCATCTTGATGAAGTGCGCGGATAGGTATTTGCCCCACGTGTGCAGATCCGCCGCATCAAAGCACCCGATGCTCGGCCGCCCGAGCAGATATCCTTGAACGCCGCGTATTCCCTTGGATATGCCGCCGATCTGCGCCCCTGTCCGGCAGGCGAACTCGAGAATTTCAGCGTTTTCGACACCTTCGGCG
>Ga0208849_1002071_pt1 | contig 11812 bp, 16 predicted proteins | sample NGESurdeep072012_10_FD_184470 | JGI IMG/M metagenome (GOLD analysis project Ga0208849, IMG submission 184470) | Arctic peat soil microbial communities from Barrow, Alaska - NGEE Surface sample 53-3 deep-072012 (SPAdes) | ecosystem: Environmental > Terrestrial > Soil > Wetlands > Peat ...
CGCCGAGTAGGCCAGCGATCTTTTTGTCCATTGATTCCTCGGAGATGACGAGCCCCTCGCTCCCATCGGCTAGATAAAGCTCGCCGACGCGAAAAGTTCCACGCCGGTATCGCGCTCCAATCGGTCGTTGCGGAGCGTTCACGGAGATTGGAGAGATAGCGCACGGCTTTGGGAAATGGCGGAGCTTGCGGATTTTGATGGCGGGGTGGACACGGCTCTGTTGAGCCGCGGTTCAAGCCTGTGGTACACTCCCACGGTGTCCAAAGTCGTGGTTGATGGGTACTTGGCGTCGTTAGATGAGCCGAAACGCAGCACGTTGGAGGCCCTCCGGCGGACGATCCTCGATGTTGTTCCCGAGGCGGAGCAGGGCATCTCCTACGGAGTGCCCGCCTTCAGGCTGCAAGGCAAGGTCGTCGCCGGATTCGCGGCCTTCAAGAACCACCTCAGTTACCTTCCCCACAGTGGCTCTGTGTTTCCGGAGCTCGGCGACGCGATTTCCCAGTGCACGAGTTCGAAGGGAGCGCTCCAGTCCCCAGTCGATCGAGCATTACCCGAGGCGCTCGTGAGGAAGCTCATCGCGGTCAGAAAGAGGCAAGCGCTCGGCAGCTAAGGCGCAACGAATTGGAAAAAATAGCTCACGAATTTTGTACAATTAACGCACGGATTTTGGAAGCGATGTACCTCACGGGTTTTGGACGCGCGCGTTGGAGATTGAGCCGTTGGTCGGTTTGTTGCGGCGGCGGTCTCCGCGGTATATTGCTGCGATCGAATTTGGAGGACTGAATGCGGAACAACATCGGAGAGAAGAAGAAGCCGTGTAAGAATTGTGAGGGAAAAGGCACGCTCAAGAAGGGCGACAAAATCGTGAGATGCCAGAGGTGCGGTGGGACTGGCATCAAACCTTCATAATTCGTCCAAGTTCTTCGGTACTTCATTGAACGATTGCAGAATCGTAGCGTCGTCGAAATTTCCCAGGCCCAGGTCGCCGCTGTGCTTAAATGGGAGCGCGCCGGCATTGGCCAGGTCCTGCGACATCGCCTCGGCTCGCCGGATCGCGGTGCGTTCATTGGGCATCTCTTGCGCCCGCGGGCAGTAGGAATAATTGAGAGGGATCGCAATCGGAAGCACAAACCTATCAAGCGAGATAACGGCAAGCTGCGCGTGAGCGCCAAGAGGACGCGCTTGATGACGCGCTGAAGAGTACCTTCCCTAGCATCAGATCCGATTTCAATCTCACAGCCCACTCCACCCGAGACCGACGATCATCAAAGTTCTACGGTGAAATATCTGTTTCATGCCTTAAGTCGCTTGCCAACCCTGGCTCTTCGAGATCTGGCCGCCGAGCAGTTCGGTATCCATCGGCGCGGACCCCTTGTAAGGCACGCGTACTGGGCGGGGTCCGTCCCGCCACCCGACAGCGGCGTGAGCATTTTTTTGCGACCCCGCAATCAGGTCGTTGGATTCGCGGGCGCGTTCGATCGGGTCCTTGATCTGCTCGTCTTTGACGCCGATTTGTCCATGCAACAGTTCGTTGTCGGTTCGAGCCACGCAGCTAAATATCCACAGGAGCGTCGATTAGCCATCAGGTCGCGAGGCCTTTACATAGCGCGCCTCCGCAACGGCGAGCAGTAGCGTGGCGAGAAGCGCGGAGCCGAACGCGTAAAAATACGGGGCGGATCGGCTCAGCGAGAACAGGAGGCCCATGATGAGGTTGGACGAAAACTGCCCCACGCTTCGCGAGATCGAGAGAAAGCCCATGCCGCGCGACAGAGTGGTCGAGCCAACAAGCGAAGAAACAAGGGTCGGCTCGAACGTTTCCACCGCGCCCATGCCAAGTCCGAGGACAGCTATAGACAGATAGAAGGCCAGCTCATTCATATGGAGGAGCACGCTCAGAGCGATCAGGCAGGAGCCGAGTGCGGAAGGTAAGTATCCCAAGAGCCACAGAGAGCGCAGCGGCGAAATTCGCCGGGCACCGAGGGCGTAGCCACTCACGGCCGAGATTCCCAGATAGACGACGAATGCCAAGACCCCGAGTTCATAACCGGACGTTGTTGCGCTGCCGTTTGTGGCAGTGAGAATGGGAAAGCCGAGGTTGTAGAAGCTGAGGCCGTAGAGCGTCGCCGCGGCAAGCAGAAAGACGAGCAATCTGCGCTCGGCCGCTGCCGGGGCTCCGGTTCCCCGCTCGGACATCGGCGTCTCGTCGGAATAGAGCCTCGTTCGTTGCACGAACAAAAGGATGCCGGTCGAGGCGATGAGCGGAAGCGCTGCGTAGAGCATGATGGTGCTGATCGGAACATGAAGCGAGAGGAATAAAAGTACGAAAAGCGCCGAGAGCATTCCCCCGGCAATGTCGAGCGCGTGCAGGACGCCGAAGGCATATCCACGCTCCTGCGGTGGCGTGACATGCACCAAGAGCGCGCGGCGCGCGGGCGTGCGGAAGTATCGGGCCCACCAGCCCAGGATGAACAGAAGCGCCGAGAGCCAGAGCGCGTGCGCGAGGCCGGAAAACGCCATGAGCGGTATGAACGCGTTGCCGGCGATCGAGATATATTTTTTGTCAAAACGATCGCCGGCCAATCCACCGACGTAGGCAAAAAGCGAACCGGCGCCGAACGCGATTGCCGTGACGATGCCGTACCAGTACACCGGCTCGTGCAGGGTAAAGACGATATAGAGCGGAAACAGTGCGGCGACACCCTGATAGCCAAGATCGGCGAAAAATGCGGAAAAGCACAAGAGGAGCGCATCCCGCGTCATTCTTTTGCCTGGACGAAAGCTCGACATCTTATTCATCGACCTGTGGCTTCAGCGGGTAGCGAAGCCCGCAAAAAAGTTGTGTCTCAGGGTGGACGAAACCATCCCATTGGCCGTACGGCCCGTCCAGGGGTTGGGCTCAGCCCTGGCGCGGCTCACTGCGGGTATCGTCCCCGCGCCCGAGGAGCGGCGTGGGCATCTTTTGCAACCCCGCAATCAGGTGATTGGTTTCGCGGGCTCGCTCGGTCTGGTCTTTGATCTGCTCGTCCTTGACGCCAATCTGGCCGCGGAGGAATTCGTTCACGTTCGAGGCGCTCCACGTGTGTCGCGACAGGTCGGGACTTGTCGGTGCCGCCCGTCGCGGCTCGTGTGGCTTGATTCCGCGCGACAGGTCGCGCCTCCTCGATGTACGCAATGTGCTTATGGCCCGTGAGCGCTATGCGCGGACCGAACTCCCCTTTACGCCGCGCAACGTGCAGCGCTATTGCGCCAAAGGTCACACACACACACTTGGATTGCCGCCGCATTGAGACGGCGTTCGGCGGGAAATATCCGATCTCGTTGGCCTGGGGTGGTGGGCCGCGCAGGGCCTTCGCCAATCTTGCAGAGAAATCCCGGAGCGCCTTGCTCGCAAATGTCCGTGTTGCTTTTTGGCCCGCGTCAAGCAAGTTCACGCAGAGATCTTCGGGCTGTGCAGTGGAGTTTATGTATTATCGCGGTGGCCATTGTTCGGATCTCCGGTCTTCCCCTTGGTGGCGATCGCTAGAATACCGGGAACTCCTGCCTTCTGTCTTATTTGACCTGAAGTGACTTCATCCTCTTTGAATCCCGCGCGGCGCAGAAGGGCGACGAGCGCTTGTTGATCGAAAAGCTCGTGGGTGGACTGGCTGGCGAACGCCCAGCGCTCCATCGTTGCCTTCTCAGACGCTACAAGTACCATGCTTCCCCCCGGACGCAGTACCCGCCGTGCTTCGCAGATGCCTGCAACATCGGCGAAGTAGAGCACATGCACTGCAAGGATCTTATCGATGGAATTTCACGATAGGGCAAGGCGCTAAAGTCGCCAAACAGCAACTGAACCCGCCCGTCTTGGATCGCCCGCCGGTTACGCCTAGCGGCGCGGGCGATAATCGCAGTCGAATGGTCGATGCCGAGTATTTGAGCGGTCGGGCATGAGGTAGCGAGGGCCTGTACGGCCTGTCCCGATCCGCAGCCGAGATCCAGGATGGTGTCATTCGCAGCAGGACGAAGCGCTTCGATCCCGAGCCGGTTCGAGCGACGATTGAGTACGTCCATCACATAGGAGGTCAGAAAGCCTCCCAGCCCCGACGGGCATCGCAACTGCCGCCCGATCGCCGCCCACATGGATGCGCGAGTGGAGCGGATTTGACATTCGCTATCCACCCAGCCGAGAATTCGGGAAGCGAATGTCAAATCCAAAGCTCCACTGGAACTTATATTTGCTAGTGGTCCTGTGATTCTGACATTCGCATCAGAGCATGCGGAAACGGGATGCGAATGTTAGAATCAGGACCACTAGTTGGTGGCCATCTTCGCCAAATCCTGCTGCATGACGAGCCGGCGTGATTCGTCCCAGAGCGGCCGATCGGAGTGAACGGGTAGCGAAAGAGCATATTTGAAAACGCGTTCAGCCGCCGGATATTCGTGCTGCTCCATCAAGAAATCGCCGTAGAAATAATTAGCATCCAAACCCTTGGGCGCATTCTTTGCGGCCTCCTGAAGCAACTGACGTGCTTTGGCCTTATCGCCGAAGCCGACGGGCCATCCGGGTACCCGGTAGTACAGTACCCCAAGGCTCGTCGGTGCACCGGCATCGAGGGCAAGCGGATCAGTTTTGTCAGCTGCTTCCAATATCTCGCGGGCGTGCTTGGCGAAGCCCAGCGCCTTGAAGGGGCTTCCGTTCTCGCCGGCCATCGATGCCTGCTCGCTGATGATGATGCCAAGCCAAATCTGAGCTTCGACATGTCCCGGGAATTGCTGGGCGACCGCGGCGGCGCGTTTGGCAACGTCCGCCATCTGCCGCTCCTGTATGTTCTTATCGGTTTCCTCAAACTTGATATGTTCCCAGCTGAGAGCAACCTTCAGCAGCGCAGCCTTTAGCGCGGGATCCTCGGCCGCCCGGCTCATTGAGGTGAATGGGAAACTGAGGACGGCGAGGAACAGGAAGGCTATTACGGTGTATCTCCGGCGCATGACCGTTCTCCTTCATAACTCGCGAAATCTTGCGATGCGAACAACTGCGCGGCCTTGCGGTCGCCGACGGCGACCGCGGCGTCAACGACGCGCGGCCACAGCCCGTTGAGGCGAGCGAAAATTCGTTCGGGAAACCCGATATGGACGTCCTTCCGCTGCTTCGCGATCGCCGATACGATTTTGCCGGCCACCGACATTGGAGAGTCGACGCTCATTCCGGTCCGTTTCGCGTATTCCTGAATTTGCGACGTGAGCATCCCGGTTCGGATTGCCCGCGGCGCGACGTAAGTGACCGTGATATTCGTGCCGGCGAGCTCTCGCCGCAAAGCTTCGCTGAACGCACGAAGACCAGCCTTGGCCGACGAATACGCCGTGAAGTGCGCAAACGGCAGGGAGCCGAGTATCGAGCCGATATTCGCAATCTGGCCGGCGTCACGTCGTTTCATGAAAGGCAGGCAGGCTCTGCTCAGCGTAGCAGGCGCCACTAGGTTGACCATATAGCCCGCCTGCATCGCCTCGATCGATTGATGCTCGACCAAGCCGAAATGTTGCACGCCGGCCATGTTGATGAGAATGTCCGGCTCTTCCTTCGTAATCAGCCGTGCAGCATCCGCAATTCCGGGCGCCGTAGAGAGGTCGACGGCAGCATGACGGATGCGACGATTTTCGTAGACGGACCGACTGCGGGACAACACGAGCAGTTCGGCATCTCGTCTGAGTAATTCGGTCACGACGCATTGTCCGAGGCCGCCCGTTCCGCCGGTCAGAACGATGCGCCTGTTTGCAAGGGTCACGACCGTTCCCCCCTGCGGCGCTCGTCAAGGTCGCGGAAGAGATCGCCGTATAATTTATAGAAATCGGCTGCTGTTTCGATCACGACCGGAAGGCAGCGGTCGCCGATTTGATTGAAAAGGTCCTCGAAAAATTCGGTGTGCTTCACGTCAAGACCGCTGTGAGTGGTCAGGTATTTGAACCCTTCATCGCCGGAAACCGACAGCGAGGCTTGCAGCGATGCCGTGGCCTTGCTTCCGAGCGCAACAGCCATTCCCTCCAGCACGTGGACCATGCCCAGAAGACCGTACGGAGATACGTGATCGACGACGTAGTAGGCGTGGCCGACCATCACCTTGCATGGCAGGCGTGGCATCCTTCCGCGGACTTGGTCAGGGTCGCCGCCAAGTACACTGATGTCTTCGAGGATCCATAATTCGTGCCCGCGTTCCTCTTCGATATACTCAAATAGCGCAGACTGATAGACGTAGTCGTTTGCTCCGCAACGCGCGGCTGCCAGCGCCAATAATGGTGCGGTGTGTTTTACGTGGTGGTACGCCTGACCAAGAAAGTCGAGATAGAGAGTGCGAGATGCGCCGGTCTGTAAAACCTCGCGGATGAGCGGTAGATTGACGAAAGTCTCACGCGGGCCAGTCGTTTCCCGCATGAGCCGCTGAAACGCAGACGTCATGCTGACACCTGTTCGAAATCGAGAGCGAGCGAACGCTTTGAGACTAGCTCTGCAATGGCGTCGCGCCGCGGTCTGCGGTTGGCGCTAAGTAAGTCCTGATCGAACAGTTCTTGTTCGGAGATCACCACATAACTCTGCGGTCTTGCATAAGGCGGCAGCGCTTGCGAGGCCGAAATCAGTGCGGCCTTTAGCGCGTCAGGTTTGCACGCGGGGGGATGTCCCTCAGTGACGATGAGGGCGGCTAAGCTTTGCGCGTGCGGAACAACAACACAGAATTTGATCCGAGCATCAGACGTCAAGACTTCTTCGATCCACTCGGGGCTGACATTGCGCCCTGCCGCAGTGACAATGACGTTGTCCTTGCGACCGGTCACGCGCAAATATCCGTCGGGATCGAACGTTCCGAGATCGCCGGTTCGCCACACCCCTGAGACCGGCATGTCGCCGAGGTAACCCGACATGACGGTCGGACCACGAACAACGATTTCGCCGGTCTCGATCGTGACTTGGATATCGGGCAAAGGATGCCCGACCGTGCCGGAGCGTCGTGTGTCAGGGCGGTTCAGGGACACAACAGAGCAGCATTCCGACAGACCGTATCCTTCATAGACGGGCAGCCCCTGTGTCCAGGCCGCGGCTGAGAGTTGAAGAGAAACGGGCGCGCCGCCGACAGCAATGACTCTCAGCGACCTCGGCGCCTGCCGATCTACCGCCCTCAACTCCTTCACCCATGCGGCTAGCAACTCGGGCACAAGCACCGTCGCCGTAGCCTCCGACTCCTCCGCCGCGAACTTTATGTGCTGGCCAGGCGAAACGGCTGGGGGGGCCGGCAAATAGATGGATGCACCAACAAAGAGCGGCAGGTAGATACCTGCAACCTGCTCCAGCAGCAGCGATTGCGGCAGAATGGACAAGTAACGATCCGTGGCGTCGGCCCCTGTCGCTTTTGCGAGGCTGGTCACGCTCGCTAGAAGCTGATTCTCAGCGATCCGCACTCCTTTTGGCGCACCGGTCGTGCCGGAGGTAAAAATGATCCGCGCTGAGCCATCCACCGGGCTTCCCAAGGCATCTTCGGATTTCTCTAAGGCGTGTAGGCTGAGCCCAAGCCGCCTACACCGCTCGACTGATGCGTCGTCCGTAACAACAGCGGAGAGCCCAGACGCCTCGATAACGTGCCCAAGCTGGGCATCGGAGAAGAAGTCGGGAAGAGGGACCAGCTCCTTACCGGCGAAACTCAGCGCGAGATCGGCAAGGACGTATTCCTGGCGGCTCGCGAAGAGCAATCCGACCCTCCCGGGCAGACGCTTCGCTCCGCCTGCGCGGACCGAAACCTCGTCGGCCAGTGCTGCGTAAGAAAGCGTACGGTCGGGCGCTACAAGCGCTGCCGATGCACCATCCGTGGCAGCGCGCCACGCAAGGCGCTCAAAAAATGCGCGCATCGGTGTCCGAAGGCGTAACGGAGCAAAAGACAGGAAAATGCCGCGAGCCAAAAGCGATGCTGTGACTCACCGCCATAATGCGAGGGTCATGTTCAAAGTAGCTGCCCCAATTATCTGGGTCGGGCACTCGGTGCTGATCTGCTAATCCGAGTTCCACCATCGCGAGGCGGTTTCGCCGCAGCAAGTCTCGCAGTGGTTTAATCGCGGTGAAGATCGCCCATTCGCTGTCCATGCCCCGCAGTAGATCGATAACCTTCTCGACGAAGGGAAGCGATCCGCCGGGCTTGTTACCCGCCAGATGGCAGACTTCGACGATCTGATCGCGATGCACATTACGGCCGAGCCGCGTCCCCAACACGTCTTCAATCGGACGATCAAGATAGCATTCCGAGAAAAACGGCTCCTTGCTGAACCGAATGCCGGCCGCGCACTCAACGTGGCCCGCGTGGTCCAACTCGGCGACCAAGGTGGAGGCAAAAGACGGAATAGCGCGATAGCGCGTCCAATAGAGCTGCCGAATTAAACTTTCGACAGCCGAACGCCGGCGACCATGTCGCGAAACCATAATGAACATTGGAGAACCCTATCCCCGAACTTACCCGACAGGATCCCGTAGTGGACTGCTTCGCTGACGGCTTGCTGACGTCAAAGGCAAGAAAAGGGCATTTCGCGCCAATTCGTCGGATTTCGTGGCGTCTTGCCGACAAATCTTGTGGCGAATATTACGCCGACAACCCGCGCCGGCTTGTGGCGGGACTCATTAAGAAGCTTTTAACGGTTGACCGACATCCAAGCCCGGAAAGTACAGCGTGAATTGCGCGCCGCCCTCCGGTGCGTCCGACACCGATACCGTTCCACCGACGGCTTCCATGATGCGTCGGACGATCGCAAGCCCGAGACCGGCGCCCTCCTTGCCGGTTTCGGCGCGCCAAAATCGCTCGAAGATTTTTTGCCTCAGGTCCGCCGGCACGCCAGGACCTGAATCGCAAATCTCGACAGACGGGCCGGATGTAACCCGCACCCGCACCGCTTTTTTGGGCGGAGTGTGATGGAGGGCATTTTCGATTAGATTGCTGATTGCAACAGAGACGACGAAATCGTTGCCGCGTATCATGATTGGCGCTTCGGGCTCTTCCACCTCCAGAGTCTTCTGCGCCGAAATGGCGAGCGGCCCGAGATTTTCCGCCACTGTGCGAGCGATTTTGCAAAGATCAATCGGTTCATCGAGTCGGATATTCAATGTTTCCAGCCGCGCCACCATAAGCAACTGGTTGACGATCCGGGTCATGACGTCGACATCGTAACGCAGCTTTTCGGCGACACCGCTATCGGTCATCGTGTCAATGGTAGCCGTCAAGACAGCCAGCGGTGTGCGCAATTGATGCGCGGCATTGGCATTGAACTCGCGTTGGCGTCTCAGGCCTTCGTCGAGGCGGTCCAGCGCATTGTTGACCGCATTGACCAGTGAAGAAACCTCTGTGGGTATTCCTGTCGTGGGCAATCGCAATGCCGAATTTCCGGGATCGATCCGCGCCGACAGGGCGGCCAGGTTTTTTAGCGGTGAAAGCGACTTCCGAACCGTGAACGCGCTGATCGCGAGGAGCGCCACCAGAAACGGAATCCCAAGCCAGCCGCCGTCCATGAAAAACTCGTTGAACACGGCCGCATTCAGCGATTGCGTCATCGGCAGTGTCTGCTCGACTTGTGTGAACACCGCGTCGTTTCCGATCGTGCTCCGTACGGCGACGCCGATCGTTGCGGGACTGCTGCCGTTGGCCGGGTATCGATAAATGTGCCGATCCTGCGACTCCAGAAATTCCGGCAGCGGCCCGACGCGCCGCCCGGACGTCGCGATGGTTCGGCCTGCCTCGTCGCGCACGGCAAATCGGTACCGGCTACCGGGGTTGTTATAGGCCTCCGAGAGGTTCGCCGGCAGGTCGAGATAGATCGAGCCGTCGCCGCTCGTTCGGATGAAACTCGAAACCTCTTGCGCTTGTCGAACGAGCGTTAGCTCGCGCAGATAGGCGTCGACGCGGCTTTGCTTGATATAGAGCCAGCCATAGGCCACGGCTCCGGCCAGCAACGCCGTGATCGACAGCCGTATGATGATGCGTTTCGCGAGGGACATCGTACGCTGGCTCATTCCTGCAGCAGGTACCCGATGCCGCGCAGCGTGTGAATGGAAACTTTTGCGCCAATAGTCTCCAATCGCCGCCTCAGCCGCGAAACCAGGGCTTCGATTGTGTTAGGCGCGACGTCATCACTTAGGCCGTAAACCGAATCTTCGAACAATCGCTTCGGTACAACCTGATCGGCCCGGCGCATCAGCAGCTCAAGCGCGTCCAGTTCACGTGGTGGAATGGCTACGGTCCGGCCGCCGACCTTAAGCTGCCTCGCCGTGGTATCGAGTGTGATGTTGCCAATGTCGATCGTGCTTCCCAGCGGCCCACCCGGTCGGCGGAGCAGCGCCCGCAGGCGTGCCGCCAGTTCTTTCATCGCAAACGGCTTCATCAGGTAATCATCGGCGCCGCTGTCGAGACCGTCCACCCGGTCATCAATGCCGTCGCGGGCGCTTAGAATAAGTATGGGCAGTCGGCTCGCGGCAGAGCGCAGCTCGTGTAGGAGCTCAAGGCCATCGCGATCCGGCAGACCGAGATCGAGAATAAGCGCGTCGTACGTCATGCTTTTGGCAGCCGCAAGCCCGTCTCCCGCCGTCTCGAAGAAATCGATGCGGAAGCCAAAACCAGCCAATCCCTCAACAATCGATTGGGCCAGCCTTTGGTGGTCCTCTATGAGCAGGATGCGCATGCCTCACCCCAAAATCGGCTCATCCGTGGGTTCAATCATGATGAAATTGCGACCTCGTGGACCCTGGCACCCTGACCACCTGTGATGCGCTAATCCTTCCGGTCGGGGTCGGTGATCGTAAGGCCGACAGCATTCACGTGCACCGTCCCGATCAACGTCGGAAGTGCGGCAGCCACCGGTATGTAAGCGCCAGCTTCAGGGATCAAGGCATATTCGATCTCAAGGTTTTTGCTCTCGACGAGGTATTTGAGGGTTGAGTTCTTCACTTGCTGGCCCGCAATGGGAAACAGTTGTGCCGCACACACTGTTCCAGTGCCCTCGAAGGCCGGCGGCACGCGTAGGCTTTTTGTGCGCTTATACGAAAGCGCTACATCGAACCGCCTACGTCCATCAAAAATCCGCAGCCGCCGATCGCACAGGCTCGAGTCGAGAACGTTTCTTCCTCCCATGAAAGCAAGCGCTGCGCTTAACGGATCGCGTACGTCCACAAGATCCGCTGCACTGACGGTCACCCGTGTCGGGATTGGCGGAAAAGGAGGCGTCGCGTGGAGGTCCCTTACAGCACCGTTCTGAAAGATAATCGTAATGTCATCCATCTCGGCGGTGCTGACGACATGAGCTGCGAATCGATTTGCCGATGGGCTGCCGTGCGTAATTAATCCGTCGGTATGAGCCGACCCCTCTCCGTTGATGAGATAGCTCATCATTCCCTTGACTTCCCCCGAAGCCGTGGTGGCATAGCGATTGCCGCTCGTGTTGAGCGACCAGCGGCCCGCACCGATTGCTACGTGAAGGTAAGTTACAGCGTAACTGACTTCGATCCTGCTTCCTGCGTGGCTTACTCCGCTGGAAAGCGCTATCAGCAAAAAGCTCAGCGCGGAAGCTGTAGCCGGGCCAAGGCGCAAAACGCTCATCATTGAATGCGCCCGTTACTTCCGTCAATTGACTACATTTCCGATGCTCGCAAGCTAACGCATCTGCATCCTGTTCCACTTTCCTGACAGGAACCTGACAAGGGCGGAGCGCATCAAGGGGTGGCTCAGACGCTAGACGCATTGCCTGTATCTCCATGCGCCAGAGGACATGCGGGCGCTTTCGTATTCACCCAGCCGTGAGAACCTGCATGTAGGCG
>Ga0208849_1002072_pt1 | contig 11811 bp, 12 predicted proteins | sample NGESurdeep072012_10_FD_184470 | JGI IMG/M metagenome (GOLD analysis project Ga0208849, IMG submission 184470) | Arctic peat soil microbial communities from Barrow, Alaska - NGEE Surface sample 53-3 deep-072012 (SPAdes) | ecosystem: Environmental > Terrestrial > Soil > Wetlands > Peat ...
CCAGAAACTTTTTACTGGCGGAGTCCGTCCTACAAAACAACAAACATGAAGATAATCATCCGCATCCGCGCAGTCTGCCTTTTGATGTTGCTGGCGCCATTTTTATCCAGCGCGCAGCGGGTGGTGCAGTTTGACCGCATTTCCGCCTACCATCAAATCCAGGTTTATGATGAAAACGGGAAGCGGACGTTGAGCTTCAACGGTTCGTGGGAAACGACGATGTCGCTGACCAATCCGCTGACCGGGCATTTTGAATACACGGAATACTTTCAGATGCCGTGGCTGTGGAACCACGACATTAAGCGCGTGCTGATGGAGGGATTGGGCGGCGGCAGCACCCCGCGCGCCTACCAGCATTATTACACCAACGTGATGGTGGACGTGGCGGAGATTGATCCGGTCGTCGTCGAGGTCGCCAAAAAGTATTTCAACGTCGTGGAAACGCCCAGGCTCAAAATCCACATCACCGACGGGCGCGTTTTTCTGCGCCAGACCACCAACATCTATGATGTCATCCTGATGGACGCCTATTCCACCACGCGCTACGGTTCGTCGCTGCCGCGCCAGTTGACGACGAAGGAATTTTTCACGTTGGCCAGCCAGCATTTGAGCACCAACGGTGTGCTTGCCTACAACGTCATCGGGCAAATCCAAGGTTTCCGCGCCACGCTGATCGGCGCGATGTATCGGACAATGAGCGCAGTGTTTCCGCACGTTTATATGTTTCCCGCCGTGGAAAGCCAGAACGTCGTCTTCGTGGCGACCAAATCGGATGAGCCGTTCACCTACGCGCGCGCGGAGCAGGAGTCGCAGAAATTGATCAGTTCCTGGACGGTCACACTGCCGACGTTTTCGCTGCGGGTGAAGTCTTTCATGGATCTGCGCCCGCCCACCACCGACACGTCGCCCTTGCTGACCGATGATTACGCGCCGATTGACAGCCTGCTGCAAGGAACACAATGAGGCTCCGCAAACGCATTGAAAAATCCGGCAGCCTCTGCTGGTTAAATGTGAAGTGACGCCAGCCACCGGCACCGGCGGAAATGTTTTGCCGCAAAAAACCGTTTTGCCCGGGGGCATTCGTGCTTTAGGCTGCCAGCGTGCGCGGAAATCTGACCAAAACCTTCGAGCTGGCAAACACGCAATTGTTTCGTCGCGCGCCGCTGCCCAAATCCTACACGGATTTTCTCGGACACAAGCTGTTCCTCTTTTTGCTGGCGGTGCAAGGACTCGGCGCGTTCGCGTTGATCACGCTCGGCGTCATCCTGACAAAATCCGACGTGGCGAACAATGTCATCCGTCCGCGCATCCGCCAGGAAATCGCGCGGGCGGGCGTGGCGCTGCTGCCGATGTTTTTCTTTGTGGCGCTGGCGCTGGGATTTCTCGTCGTGGGGCAGACGGTTTCGGCGCTGGCCAGGGTCGGCGCGACGGATTATCTCGGCTCGACGATGGTGATTGTGATTGTGCGTGAGCTGGGGCCGTTGCTGGCGGCGTTTCTGGTGCTGGCGCGTGTCGGCACGGCGCACGTCATCGAACTCGGCACGGCGCGCGCGCTGGGCGAGGTCGAGGCGCTGGAGGCGCTGGGCATTGACCCGGTGCATTATCTCATCGTGCCGCGCGTCATCGGCATGGCGCTGGGAATTTTCTCGCTGACGGTTTATTTGATCATCGGCGCGCTGGTGAGCGGTTATCTGTTTGCGTTTTTGCAGGACGTGCCCATGACGCCAGGGGATTATTTCAAGCAGATCGCCGAGTCGTTAAGCTGGCTGGACTTTGCGCTGCTGGGGTTGAAAACCATCGCGTTCGGATTTTTCATCGCCGTCGTAACGTGCTATCACGGCCTCGCCCAGCCGTTGCGGCTCGAAGAAGTTTCGCGCGTGGCGGTGCGCGCGGTGACGCAGGGCGTCATTGTGTGCGTGCTGATTGATGCGCTGTTCATCTTGCTATATCTGCTGACATGAGCAAAAACCCAGGCATTCCAGTCATCGAGATGTGCGGCGTAAATGTCGCCACAATGCGCGACGCGTTTTTCACGGTCGTCGAGGACGTGAACTGGTCGGTGGCGGCGGGCGAATTCTGGGTGGTCGCCGGGCAGGAACATTCCGGCAAAAGCGATTTGTTGATGCTGGCCGCCGGGCTGATGCCGGCGGCGGGCGGCGACTGCCGGCTGTTTGGCAGTGACACTAAAAATTTCGGCGAGGCGGAGCTGACCGAGCGGCTGCGCGTGGGCTTTGTGTTTCAAGACGGGAAACTGTTCAGCCGGCTGACCATCGCGGAAAATGTGGCGCTGCCGTTGCGCTATCAAAAAAATTTGACGGGCGCGGACGTGGCGAGGCCGGTGCAACTGCTGCTGGAACTGCTGGAACTGGAACCGTTCGCGGACTCGACGCCGGCCAATGTGCCGGTGAACTGGCACCGGCGCGCGGCGCTCGCGCGGGCGCTGATTCTCAAGCCGGAGGCGCTGCTGCTGGACAATCCGCTGGCCGGCCTCGGCGCGCGGCACTTGCAATGGTGGCTGCGTTTTCTCGACCAGCTCTGGCGCGGTCACGAGCGGTTCGGCGGCACGCCGATGACGATTGCCGTCACCGCCGATGATTTGCGTCCGTGGCAAAACGACCGGCGGAAATTCGCGCTGCTGCACGAGAAAAAATTCATTCCGCTCGGCGGCTGGCGCGAAGTCGAAGCCGCCGGCCCTTCCATCCTGAAAGAACTGATGGCCGTCCCGGTTGAATTGACCTCATGATCTTAATCGCCAACTTGATCATAATCTGTTGGTGATTACGATTAAAATTAGGATTAGGATTAAGAAATAATTTATGGCACTGCAAGATTTGACCCCGCAACTGCGCACGCGCTTGAGCCGCATGGAACGCGCAGTGGGCTGGTTTGTTTTTCTGGCGACGGCGCTGCTGCTGTTCGGCTTTGGCTATTACATTTATCACACGGCGGAGCGCAAGGGCTGGTTCAAAATCAAGGCGCCGTTTCACACCTTTGTCCAAACTTCGTCCGGTTTGAACGTGGGCGATCCGGTTTACATGATGGGTTTTCCGGTCGGGGCAATCACCGGGATTCAAGCGATGCCGCCGGGCGACAAGCGCAACGTGCGCGTGGACTTTGAAATTCGCGCCGACAGTCGCCGCGATTATTTCCGTTACATCTGGCGCGACGGTTCGTATGTGAAAATCAACACCGCCGGATTTCTCAACCAGCGCCAGCTCGAAGTCACGCGTGGCACGAACGGCCCGGCGATTGTCGTCACGCAGCCGGGCGTTTGGAAGTCCATTCCTGAACTGGAGGCGATCATCGTCACGGAAACCAACCGCTGGCAGCTTTACCAGGACGTGCTGGATGACAATTCCAACAAGGTTTTCGGCGCCTACCTGATGCTCACGCAGTCGAACCTGGAACGCATGGCGCAGTTCAACCTCGAATCCAATTCCATTTTCGTCTATGACAACAAGATCAATTACAACCACATCGTCGCCGCCTGGGACAACCGCGTGCATCGCTATGTGAATTTCACGCCCGACCGCGACAGCGCCTGGCTGCGCGCCGTGGAAACGCCGCCGGTTTCCGACCAGTTGCAGGCGATGGTTTTGCAGGTGCAAAACGCGCTGCCGGGATTTCTCTCGCTGACGAACCAACTCGCCGCCGTGCTCGACAACGCGGCGAACGCGACCTCAAATCTGAACACCACCATTGCCGCCGCACGGCCAATGGTGTCGAACTTTGCCGCCATCAGCGAACAGTTGCGCACGCCGGGTGGCCCGCTGGTCTGGGCGCTCGGCACGAACGGTGATTCCAAGGTCCAGGGCGCGTTGACGAATCTGAATGCGCTGCTCGTGAACACGGACACCAATCTGAACCAGCTCACTCTGCAAATCGGCGCGACGCTGGAAAATCTGGCCGGCATCACGAGCAACCTGAACGCGCAGGTGCAGGCCAATTCAAACCTGCTCTGGGGCATCTCCCAGACAGTCGCGGACACGGATGATTTTGTGCAGGGATTAAAACACCACTGGCTGCTGCGGTCCGCGTTCAAGAAGGAAAATGCCGCCAAGGAAAAAACCAACGCGCCGGTTGTGCCCCTGCTTTCACCAAGGGCAAAAGCCAGCCGGTAAAAGAACAACCGGCAGTGAAACACACTCCTTGTTCGCCAAGACGCGAAGCTGCCCCGAGGGGTTGGTCTGCGAATGGGTCAGTTCACCTGGAAGGCAAAACAACTTTGGCTGGCCGGGCAACTGTTGTCTCCGAAAATTATTTCGACAACAGGAAAACCAGCCCCACAAAGGCGGCCAGAAATCCCAGGAGGAGCGCGGCGTCAATGACACCGAAGCGGGTTTTCTCGGGCCTGTGCGAGGGCGCAAGCGTGATGTAGTTGACTCCGCTTTTTTCGCGGACGATGAAATCGGTATTTGTCATGCCGCACTTTCAGCATAAGCCAGGCCAACACGCGCAGGCTGCCGGCGGGAGGAATACGGCCAAATTTGGTGCAATCCAGTCCAGAGATTTGACACGCGGGACGAATTTCAAAAAACGCGCGACAGATTTGATGCGGAAAGTTCCGGCACGCCGGGAAATAATTTATTCCGGCTGGCCGAGCATCCGCCGCAGCCGGTTCAACATCCTTTGCGCCATCCGCTCATAAGGCAGCAGCGGGCGTCCGTGCAGCCGGATCTCGTCCACCGTTTCCAGCGCCATCCCGAAGTCGAAGTCGTGGAACGCCCGGTCGCGTTTCACGCGGCGCACCCAGCGCGTCAGGTCGGTCACTTCCTCGATGTCGCCCGCGAAGCCGGGATGGAAGGAGATTTTCCAGTCGTCCCGCCGCACAAAACCGTCGCGCGCGTTCCTTTCCTCGAACCACGCATCGCACAACAGGATGCACACGGATTTTCGCGGCACCGAGCCGAGCCGGTAGAAAACGATCCGCGCGTCCGTAGCGCAAAAATGGTCGTAGGCGATCTCCAGCGCATCCTCGTCCGGCGGCGTGAATTTTGTCTGGAAGCCGAACAGGTAGCTGCCCGGCACCGCGCGCGAATGCTCGATGCACAGGTTCTCGGAAAAAATCCAGAGCGGTTCGGAAGACATTCCGTGGCTGTCGAGACAGTTCTTCCACGCGGCCATCGCTTCGTCCAGCGGCGGGCGGATGATGTTTTGGTTGCTCATGTTGCCTTTTGACTGCGCATATTACTGCCGGTTTTTGCGGAACCAATCAACAAAAAGCGGAATCCCTTTTTCCACCTTCACTTTCGGATGATAGCCGAGCCTGGCCCGCGCCTTGGAAATGTCTGCAAAAGTTATTGGCACGTCGCCAGGCTGGAGCGGCTGCCGGTCAATCACCGCTTTTTTGCCGAGCGCATTTTCAATCAGCGAGATCAATTCGGACAATTTCACCGTCTGCGATTCGCCGAGGTTGAAAATTTCAAAGCCAAACTCGCGCTGCGTGCAGGCGATGACACCTTCAATAATGTCCGAAATATGCGTGTGATCGCGCGCCGTGCTGCCGTCGCCGAAAACGGGAATCGGTTTGCCAGCGTCAATCAGCTTCGTGAATTTGTGGATGGCCAGATCAGGCCGCTGACGCGGGCCATAGACCGTGAAGAAGCGCAACATGGCCACGTCCATTCCGTAAACGTGATGCCAGGTGTGGCCGAGCGCCTCGCACGCAAGCTTGCTGGCGGCGTAGGGCGAAACGGCGGAAAAAATCGGGTCGCTCTCACTGAACGGCACCTTCGCATTGACGCCATAAACCGACGACGACGATGCGATGGTGATTTTTTTCACGCCGGTTTTGCGCGCGGCTTCGAGGACGTTGACCGTGCCCTCGACATTGACGCGCTGGTAAAGCGCCGGCTGCTCCAGACTGGGCCGCACGCCCGCCCGCGCGGCAAGATGAATGACCTGATCGAATTTGGCGGACGAAAAGATTTCGTTCACCGCATCCGCGTCACACAAATCACCGTGGAAAAATTCAAACGGTTTGGCTCGCCCCGTGGAATGGGCCGGGCTATCTGTTGTCGCTGCGTCCTGGTCCGAATTATTCCACGGGGCGAGCGACTGGATTTCGCGGAGGTTGCGGCGCTTGAGTTGCGGATCGTAGAAATCATTCAAGTCATCGAACGCCCAGACGGAATGACCGTCGCGGAGGAGGCGTTCGCAAACGTGCGAGCCGATGAAGCCCGCGCCGCCAGTGACGAGAATATTCATGGCGAGACGCTAACAATCAGCGGGCAGGGTGTCGAGAGCGAGACTGATGAACAACAAAGTAACCAAGGAACAAAGAGTTTTGCAGCTTTGCCATTTATTCCTGTCCACCGTGCTGGCGCAGCAGGTCCGCCACGTCTTTGTGGTTCTTAACCAGATGTAAAGGCGTCTCGCCCTTATTATCTTTGGCGTTGACATCGGCATTGTTCGCCACAAGCAACTCTACCATGCCCTTGCGACCGCCCCTCGCCGCCAAGTGCAACGGTGTCCAACCGAAATTATTTTCTTTGGCATTGACGTCAGCTTTGCTGCTAAGCAGCAGCTCTGCCACGTCTTTGCGGTCAAAAAATGACGCCAAGTGCAAAGGTGTTTGGCCATGATTGTCAGTGGCGTTGACATCGGCTTTTCCGGCCAACAGCAACTCCACCACGTCCTTCTTGCCATAAAACGCCGCATGGTGCAGGGGCGTCTGATTCTGTTTATCCCTCACATTGACATCGGCTCCATGTGCAAGCAGCAATTCCAAAACATCCTTGTAGCCATTAACTATCGCCATGTTCAAAGGCGTCCAGCCCATGTTGTCCTTTGCATTTACCCCGGCTTTGTTGGCCAGCAACAATTCCGCAACGTTCTTGTGGCCCTCATGCGCCGCCAAGTGCAAAGGTGTATCGCCCTGATGGTCTTTGCTGGAAACCAAATCAGGATTGTCTTTGAGCAGCGTCTTGACCTTTTCCAAGTCGCCAATTGCAGCCGCGTCAAAAACGTCGTAATCGGCGTTGTTGACCCGGAGCAATTCCACCACGTTCGTCTCTTTGTTCAATGCCGCCAAGAACAAAGGTGTCGAGCCGGCCCGGTCCTTGGAATTGATGTCGGCTCCATCGGCCAGGAGCAATTCCACCACATCCTTATAGCCGCTCATCGCCGCAAGGTGCAAAGGCGTCGAGCCGTCCCCGTCCTTGGCGTTGACGTCGGCTTTGTTGGCCAACAGCAATTCCGCCACGTCCTTTTGACCCTTCATCGCCGCAAGATGCAAAGGAGTGTCGCCGCCACTGTCTTTGCTGAAAACCAAATCGGGATTGGCCTTAAGCAGCACTTTAACCTTTCCCAAGTCACCATGCAGAGCCGCGTCGTGAATTTCACTGTTCTTCGGATGGCCGCTGGTAGGCGCGCTAGGTTTCCTGCCGCAGGAAGTGAGGCTGCACAAAGCCAGCGCGACCAGCATGACGGCGGGTGAGGCGGAAAATTGGAGAGCAGTAGAACCAATTAAAGAAGGAGTTCGTGTTCATGGCTGAACCGATTACTAGGCCGATTGACGCGGAACGTCAACCTGAAAGATTCTGTCCATGTTTCTGACTTTGTTTTGCGCTTGGGTTTTTGTCCAGCGTTCTTCAGTCGGCGCGGCGAATCTGTTCCTTTTTTTCCTCCAGTTCGGCCTGAAGCTTTTTACGCTCGGTCACAAGCTGCTCGCGCAACGATTCCTCCTTGGCAAAATCATCGGCAGCTTTGGCTATTTCAGAGTTCAACGCAATCTCGCGCCCGGCGATTTTCGCGGCATATTGGGAATCCAGTTCGGCGAGTTCGTTTTTCTGCGCCGCAGTCAGTTTGGTTGCGGGCGAAGTTTTGTTCAAACGCTCCATCGCAAGTTCGTAGGCGGATTTCATTTTGTGATTCTATCAGCCATCAACTGAAAACTATCAACTCATTTCTTCTTCCACGGCTGTTCGGGAAATTTGTCGGGCATCCGGATGACTTTCACCGGCGGCGGCTTGGGTTTGGCCATCTGCAATTCCGTGTCGGCTTCCGTTCTCGCGCCGGGCGTGCTGGACTGCACGGCCTGGTTTTCCGCGCGCCAGCCGGCAATGCGCGCCTGCAGGCCGTGTTTCTCCGCCGTCACCTTGTCGCCGGACTTCATGTAAAACAGCGAGAGGTTGGTGTGAACGAGCTGTTCCTTCGGGCGCAGTTTTTCAGCCTTGTGGCCTTCGGCAATCGCGGACTTGAAATCGCCCTGTCGGTAAAACGCCATGCCGAGCGCGAGCTGCGCGTCGAACTGCGCCGCATCCTGCGCGAGGACGCTTTTCAACTTCACGATTGCGCCGTCGAAATCGCCCCGGCTGAAATCGAACATGGCGTCGTCGTATTGTTCCTGCAAAGTCATGTGACAGCCGCACGCTAACGCACCGGCCGGCAGTTCCGCAAGCCGCCGAATGCGCTGATGCTGTCGGCAGGCGAAATAATGTGTTCTAATTCATTGTTTTTGCCTGGTTCGGCGGATTTAGGCGAATCGTCTAAATACCTTTTCTACAGCAAGATATACATTGCATTAGAATTTGACACGTTCGGCTGTGGTGCTTAACGTATTAAGGCAATGGTGTCGCACTGATAATCGTTTCAGTCGCCAGTTCCCTTGCAGAACAGTCAACTTTTAATTCGAGGTTCCATGAGTGATACAATTGAAAAGGTGCCCTCACCGGGCGGCGCGCCGAAAGTTTCGTCCATCAATGAAGTCGTGATCCGCATCGCCGGCAATTCGCAGGATGGCATCCAGGCCATCGGCGGTTTTCTGGCGCGCCTGGCCGGCCGCAGCGAACAGGAAGTCATGACGTTCATGACGATTCCCGCCACGATTTCGGGCGGGCCGTCCATTTTCCAAGTTCGCATGGGCAGCGGCGAAGTGTTGAGTTCCGGCGACGAGGCGGACGTGCTGCTGGCGTTTTACCAACATTCTTACGAGGGCCACATCACCTCGCTCAAGAAAGGCGGCATCGTGCTGTTCGATTCCGACCATGTTGTGCCGAAGGAAGAACTGAAAAAGGATTATCACCACCTCGGCATTCCGATTTCCGGCCTGACGGTGGAAGCCATCGGCGGCACGGCCAAGGACAAGGGTAAAAACATTTTCGCGCTCGGGCTCATTGCCAAGATGTTCGATTTGAACATTCCGAAACTGGAAAAACTCATTGGCGAACGCTTCACCGGCAAAGACCCCAGCATTCTCAACAACGCGCTCGCCGCGTTTCATGCCGGCTACGCGAACCCGATCGGCAACGTGCTCGATACTTTCAAATTCGTGGCCAGCCAGAAAAAAGACGGCCATCAAGTCGTGATGAACGGCAACGAAGCGCTCGGCTACGGTTTGATTGCGGCGGGCGTGCGTTTTGGCGCGGGCTATCCGATCACGCCGTGGTCGGACATCATGGAACTGCTGCGCCGCGAACTGCCCAAATACGGCGGCACCTTTGTGCAGACCGAAGACGAAATCGCCGCCATCTCAATGGCAATTGGCGGCAGCTATGCTGGCCGCGTCGCGGTGACGGGTTCGAGCGGTCCGGGAATTTCGCTCAAGACCGAGGCACTCGGCTGGGCGGTCATGGCCGAAATGCCGCTGGTGATTGTGGACGTGCAGCGCGGCGGCCCTTCGACCGGAATGCCGACAAACATTGAGCAGTCCGATTTGAACATTGCCTGTTTTGGCGGCCACGGCGATTCACCGCGCGTCGTCATCGCGCCCGCGAATGTTGAAGATTGTTTTTACATGGCGATTGAAGCCGTCAACATCGCGCGCAAATACAGCGTGCCGGTGATTATTTTGACCGACCAGGGAATTGCCACGCGCATTGAGGCGTTCATCGAGCCGAACCTCGAAAAAGTCTGCCAGGACATTTCGCCGGACTTCACGCCCGTTGCCGATCACAAAGCTTACGATTTGTCGCCTGCCGACGGCATTACGCACCACCTTCCGCCGGGAACGAAAATCACCAGCGGCAAATACCCGATTGTCACCGGTCTCGAACACGACGAACTCGGCCATCCGACCGGCTCGCCGAAACTGCACATGCAGATGACGGCCAAGCGCCGGAAAAAATTGCAGGCGCTCGGTGCCACGCTGCCCGTGCCGAAAATTTACGGCCCGCCGGAAGGCAACGTCCTGCTGGTCGGCTGGGGTTCCACCGAAGGCCCGATCAAGGAGGCCGTGGATCGCGCCCGCGCCGCCGGTGACAGCGTTTCCTCGATTCACATTCGTCACGTCAATCCGCTGCCCAACGGACTGGAAAACATTTTCTCCGGCTTCAATCACGTTCTCGTCGTTGAAATGAACGACGAAGGTCTTTACGGTTTCGGCCAGCTCGGCGCGTTGCTCCGCTCCCGCTATTGCGACCCGAAAATCCACGGCATCAACAAGACCGACGGCCTCACCTGGAAGGTGAAGGAAATCCTCGAACGCGCCAAAACCAACGTGACTGCCGGACTGCGCAAACTGTGAATTTGAACCGCGCCAACGCTTTACCATCTAAATTTATATGAGCCAAACTTTGACTGAAACTCCCGAACGCGCCGGCAACATAACCAATGTGGCCGCGCCCGCCCTGCCCGACAATGGCGAACGCAAGGGCCTGACCAAAAAAGAAATCGCCGCCGACCATCCAACCTGGTGTCCCGGCTGCGGCGATTTTTCCGTGCTCGCGCTGTATTTCAAGCTGATTGAAAAGCGCAAGATGTGGCACGAGAAAATCACGACCATCGCGGGCATCGGCTGCTCCAGCCGTTTTCCGTATTTTGTGCAGGCACATGGCGCACATTACATTCACGGCCGCGCGCTGCCGTTCGCGAGCGGCATTTCCCTTTCGCGTCCCGATTTGCACGTCTTTGTTTTCGGCGGCGACGGCGACGCCTTCTCCATCGGCGGAAATCATTTCACCCACACCGCGCGCAAAAACATCAAGCTGACCTATTGCGTGATGGACAACTGGGTTTACGGCCTCACGAAGAAACAGACGTCGCCCACGTCGCCGCTCGGTTTCAAGAGCAAGACCGACCAGTGGGGCGCGGTGGATTATCCCATCAATCCGATGAAGCAGGCGATCTCCGCCGGCGCCACGTTCGTCGCGCGCACGACTTCCACAAATCCGAATCATGTTTTGGCGATGATGGAAGCCGCGATGGATCATGACGGTTTCAGCTTCATTGAATGCTTGAGCGAATGCGTGGAATTTTACGAAGGCGCGTTTGACGCGAGCAACCCGCGCAAAGGCGGCGTGTTCAATGAAGTGCCCAAGACGCACGACGTGACCGACGAACTCGCGGCTTACAAACTCGCGGGTGAACCGTTCCCCGGCTACTTCGGCATTTTCCACAAGGTCAGCAAGCCGACCAAGAACGCGAAGGAAGCCGAGATCAACAAATCGTTCCAGAGCAAGGTCACCGGCCTGAAAGACTGGCAGATTCTCCAGAAGAATTTCGACCGGATGAAATAAAAAATTCCGGTGTCCAAACTTTAAGTTATGGGACTCGACGCCGTAGAGATTGTGATGAAAGTCGAAGAAACCTTCGACATTGCCATTGAAGATCGCGAGGCGGAAAAAATTCTTACGCCGCACGCGCTCATAGAGCTTGTGATGAGCAAAGTTGGACGAACAGACCGCGCCGTGTGTCTGACTCAAAGGGCTTTTCACTGTTTTAGAGCTTCGCTTATTCGGAACGCAGGATTTAGGGAAACGCTGATTTAATCCATTTGTTTTGATTTGGTGGCGACGCGGGCGGGCGGGTGGCTTAAACTTGCAGGCATGACCCATCAGCCGAGTTTTTCCCAAGCCGAGTTTGCCACCAAAA
>Ga0208849_1002073_pt1 | contig 11800 bp, 10 predicted proteins | sample NGESurdeep072012_10_FD_184470 | JGI IMG/M metagenome (GOLD analysis project Ga0208849, IMG submission 184470) | Arctic peat soil microbial communities from Barrow, Alaska - NGEE Surface sample 53-3 deep-072012 (SPAdes) | ecosystem: Environmental > Terrestrial > Soil > Wetlands > Peat ...
ACCGTCATGGTCGGGAAGGTCGCAGTGATCTGGAAGGTGCGCCCGACCCCGAGCCGCCAGATCGCGCGCGGCTTCTTGCCGGCGGTGTCCTGGCCGAGCAGCTTGATGCGGCCGCTGTCGGGGACATTCTGGCCGTTGAGCATGTCGAAGCAGGTGCTCTTGCCGGCGCCGTTGGGGCCGATCAGCGCCAGCATTTCGCCGGCCTTGAGCGCGAAGCTGACGCCGCGCACCGCATCGACGCCACCGTAGGATTTGCGCAACCTTTCGACCGATAATAGCGGGGACGCGGTGCTCATTCTGCGCTCTCGATCCCCGACGCAAGTGGCTTTGGCAATCCGGGCCGGCGGCGATTGCGGATCGTCTCCAGCATGCCGACGATGCCCTTGGGGAAGGCCACCACGATCAGCACGATGACGCCGCCCAGCACCAGTTTTGAAAGATCGGTCTGGCTCACCAGCCAGATCGAGAGCGCCTTGTAGACGATGGCGCCGACCACCGCGCCCGACACCGTCTCGACGCCGCCGAGCAGCACCATGACAAGCGCATCGACCGACAGCGAGATACCAAAACTGTCGGGAAACACGCTGCCCTTGAGATAGGCGAACAGCCCGCCGGCAATACCCGCCACGGTTCCGGCAATCACGAACGCAGTCCACTGCACGCGCTTGCCGTCGATGCCGACCGCCTCGCTGCGCAGCGGTGAATCGCGGGTCGCCCGCAGCGCGTAGCCGAACGGCGAAAATACCAGGATTCGCAAGCCTGCCACCGCCAGCGCCGCCACGCCGATCGAAAGCCAGTAGAAGTGGGCAGCACTCGCCGCCCATTTTTCCGGCCAGACCCCGAGAATGCCGTTGTCGCCGCCGGTCACCTCGACCCATTGAAACGCGATCGACCACACGATCTGCGCGAACGCCAGGGTCAGCATCGCGAAATACACGCCTGACAGCTGGACCGCGAAGAACCCGAACAACGCCGCACCGGCAAGACCGAGCAGCGGGCCGAGCAACAGGCAGGCGATCATCGGCAAGCCGGCGGTCTTGGCCAGCAAGGCAACGCCGTAGGCGCCGAGCCCGAAATAGGCGGCATGGCCGAACGAGGCGAGCCCGCCAACCGACATCAGAAAGTGCAGGCTGGCGGCCAAGATCACGAAGATCGCGATTTCTGAACCGACCGTCAGCGCGTAATTGCCGCCGATCAGCGGCAGTGCCGCCGCCAGCACCAGGGTTGCCAGCGCCGCGAGACGCTCGTTCGAACCCAGCGGCCGCCAGGGATTTATCGTCAGCCCAGCGGTGCGGCGCGCCGGCGCCTCGGGCTTTCCGAACAAGCCCCACGGCCGCACGATCAATACGGCGGCCATCACCAGGAACACCAGGATGATGGAGATCTTGGGAAACACCAAAATGCCGAACGCGTTCAGTTCGGACACCAGCACCGCCGCGACAAACGCGCCAATGACGCTGCCGAGACCGCCGATCACCACCACCACGAACACCTCGACGATGATGCGCAGGTCCATGGCGTGATGCACCGCGTCGCGCGGAATCTGCAGCGCGCCGCCCAGCGCTGCCAGGAAAACGCCGACCGCGAACACGCTGGTGAACAGCCATTTCTGATTGACGCCGAGGGCGGCCACCATGTCGCGGTCCTGGGTGGCGGCGCGCACCAGCACACCCCAGCGGGTGCGCTGGAACAACAGCCAGAGGCCGCCGAGCACGACCGGACCGAGCCCGATCAGGAACAGATCATAGGTCGGGATGTTCTGGCCGAAGAAATCGACCGCGCCGCGAAATCCGGGCGCGCGGCGGCCCAACAGATCGCTCGGCCCCCAGATCAGCACCACCAAATCCTCGACCATCAGGGTGAGGCCGAACGTCGCCAGCAGCTGAAACAATTCCGGCGAATGGTAGATCCGTCGCAGCAACACCATCTCGACCAGCACGCCGACCGCGGCGACGATCAGCGCCGCAGCGACGATGCCGGCCCAAAACCCGATCGCCCCCGCAAAGCGCTCGGTCAGCGTGAACGCCATATAGGCGCCGAGCATGTAGAACGCGCCATGCGCGAAATTGACGATCCGGGTCACGCCAAAGATGATCGACAGCCCCGACGCCACCAGAAACAGCGACGCCGCGCTGGCAAGACCGGTCAGGAACTGGACGAAGTAAAAGGCCATGGATGGTCCGGGCTGGAGCGTCTTGTCAGTGCGTGGCTCTGTCCTTCGAGACGCGGCGAATACGCCGCTCCTCAGGATGAGGTCTCCCTCTCCATGAGGTTTCCGCCCTCATGGCGAGGAGCGCCGCACCGCCGCGCGTCTTAAACCATGGAACATCGGAATGGGTCATGTCGGGCCCAAACCTCACTCTTTCGGGCGCAGCTTTTCGACTTCGGCATCGCTGGGCAGATAGTCGGAGCCGTTGCGGTAGACCGAATCCACCATGACGCCCTTGCCTTCCCTAAGCGCGGTCTTGCCGACGAACGCGCCCAGCGTCGACTGGTGATCGATCTTGCGGAAGGTGATCTCGCCGAATGGCGACGGCACCGACAGCCCTTCCGCCGCCGCGATCAGTTTCTCCGGGTCGACGGAGTTGGCCTTGGCGAGGATGGCCGCGGCCGACTTGATGGTTTCGTAACCGACGATCGAGCCGAGCCGCGGATAGTCGTTGTATTTGGACTGATAAGCCCTGAGGAACGCATCGTGCTCCGGCGTCTTGATGCTGTACCAGGGATAGCCGGTGACGATCCAGCCCTCGGGCGTTTCCTCCTTCAGCGGATCGAGATATTCCGGCTCGCCGGTGAGGAAGCTGACCACCGAACGGTTCTTGAACAGCCCGCGGGTGTTGCCTTCGCGCACGAACTTTGCCAGGTCGGCGCCGAAGGTGACGTTGAGGATGGCTTCCGGATTGGCTTCGGCCAGGGCCTGCACTACCGGACCGGCGTCGATCTTGCCTTGCGGCGGCCACTGCTCGGCGACCCACTGGATATCGGGGCGCTTTTCCAACATCAGTTTCTTGAACACCGCGACCGCGGACTGGCCGTATTCGTAATTCGGCGCGATCGTCGCCCACCGCTTGGCCGGCAGTTTTGCAGCTTGCTCCACCAGCATCGCCGCCTGCATGTAGTTGGAAGGCCGCAGGCGAAAGGTGTAGCGATTGCCTTTCGACCAGGTGATGGCGTCGGTCAGCGGCTCGGCCGCCAGGAAAAATACTTTCTTCTGATTGGCGAAATCGCTGATGGCCAGACCAATGTTGGACAAGAAAGTGCCGGTCAGCATTGCGACATTCTCGCTCGACACCAGCTCGTTGGCGGCGGTCTGCGCGTCGGCCGGCTTGCCGCCGTCGTCCCTGGAGATCACAACGAGCTTCTTGCCATTGATGCCGCCGGCGGCGTTGATTTCCTCGACCGCGAGCTGCCAACCCTTGCGATAGGGTTCGGTAAAAGCGGGTAGCAGCGAGTAGCTGTTGATTTCGCCGATCCTGATTTCGCTCTGCGCCCTCGCGGCGTGGGCCATGCCGGCGAGCGCCACGCCCAGACCCGCACCCAACAGACGTTTGTAGCGCTGCATCCCGTTACTCCTCCAATATTGAACATCGATTGTCGCAGAGCGTAATCATCCCTGATCCGATCTCAAATCGACGTCAGGCATGTCGCACTCTCTATCATGCGGCTGGGAGGCGCGGGTCCCGATTCCGGCATCCCGATTGCCTTCAAGGTGATATTGCATGGCACCGCTGCGCCGGCCTCTAGCGCCGCGGGAGCCGAAACGGCTCTGGTTCCCGGCCTTGCGGCGGGATACGGTTGCGGCCATGGCAGTCACAGATATTGCGTCCCGAACCTACAATCACGGCTGGCGGCTCGACCCGATCGTGCGCAGCCTGCTCGATACCGATTTCTACAAGCTCTTGATGATGCAAATGATCCGGGAATTCTATCCCGGCACCAACACCACCTTTTCCGTCATCAATCGCAGCCGGCATGTCCGTCTCGCGGAGGTGATCGACGAGGGAGAGCTTCGTGCCCAGCTCGATCACGCCCGCACCATCCGGTTCGCCAAGAAAGAGCTGATATGGCTCGCGGGCAATACCTTCTACGGCAAGACCCAGATGTTCTCGCCTGAATTCATCACCTGGCTCGCCAGCTTCCGCTTGCCCGAATACGAGCTTCGCAAGGTCGACGGCCAGTACGAACTGCATTTCCACGGTCCCTGGACCCATACCACGATGTGGGAAATCCCAGCGCTTGCGATCCTCAACGAGTTGCGTTCGCGCCAGGTTACCAAGGGGCAGGGGCGATTTGCCCTCGACGTGCTCTATGCCCGCGCCAAGGCCAAGCTCTGGACCAAGGTCGAACGCCTGCGCAAGCTGGACGGGCTGGTGCTTTCCGATTTCGGGACCCGCCGGCGCCACGGTTTCCTGTGGCAGCGATGGTGCGTCGAGGCGGTCAAGGAAGGGCTCGGACCGTCCTTCACCGGCACCTCCAACGTGTTGCTGGCGATGGACAACGATCTGGAAGCGATCGGCACCAACGCCCATGAATTGCCGATGGTGGCTGCCGCACTGGCGAACGACGACGGCGAACTGCGCTGGGCGCCGTATCGCATCCTCGATCAATGGCGCCATACCTATGGCGGCAATCTTCTGATCGCGCTGCCCGACGCCTTCGGTACCACGTCATTCCTGCGGGATGCGCCGGACTGGGTGGCGGACTGGACCGGCTTTCGGCCCGACAGCGCGCCGCCGATCGCGGCCGGCGAGGAGATCATCAAATGGTGGAAGCAGAAAGGCCGGGATCCCCGCGAAAAACTGCTGGTGTTTTCCGACGGCATGGACGTCGGATCGATCGAGGAGACCTACCGTCATTTCGAGGGCCGGGTCCGGATCAGCTTCGGCTGGGGCACCAACCTGACCAATGATTTCGTCGGCTGCGCGCCGGACGGATCGGCCGATCTCGATCCGATCTCGATCGTGTGCAAGGTGACGTCGGTCGATGGCCGGCCAGCCGTGAAGCTCTCGGACAATCCGGAGAAAGCAAGCGGCACCAGCGCCGAAACCGACCGTTACCTGCGCGTGTTCGGCAGCGCCGGCCGGGTTCGCAGCGCGGTGCATGTTTGACTCTTAACCTCTCCCTGCAAGCGGCTGCAAGCGGGGAGAGGTGAATCCCTGCGTCGGGCCGCGATCCGTCGACGCCGAGCTTGCCGAAAACCGCATCTCTCCCCCGTCACCGAACGGTTGGATTCATCGGTCACGCTGCCCTATGATGCGGCATCGACCGCATCCGGGACCCCGTCCATGCAGCAGCCCTTCGACCGCGCCGCCGAGGATCTCGGCAACTCGATCCTGCTCGAACACGTCAACGTCCAGGTGCCGGACCAGCGTCTGGCCACGCTGTTTTATGTCGCTGGAATCGGGCTCACCCGCGACCCCTATCTGATGGTGTCCGACACCAACATGTGGATCAATGTCGGCCGGAGCCAGTTTCATCTGCCGAGCGGCGAGCCGCAGGTGCTGCGCGGCCATACCGGAATCGTGATCGCGGGCCGCGAGGCGCTGCTCGACCGGCTGGCGTCGGTCGCCAGGAAACTCGCGGGCACCGCCTTCGCCTTCAGCGAGAACAATGATTACGTCGAAGCGACCTGCCCATGGGGCAATCGCATCCGCTGCTATGAGCCCGATGCGGCGCGGTTCGGCCGGATCACGCTCGGTATCCCCTATGTCGAGTTCGAGGTGCCCTTGGACACAGCGAAAGGTATTTGCGCGTTCTATCCGCGGATCATGGGGATGCAGGCCGAGCTCGGGAATGGCAACGGCGCCGTCGCCCGCGTCAAGATGGGCAAGGACCAGCATCTGCAATTTCGCGAGACCGACCGGGAGCAGCCGGACTATGACGGCCACCATGTGCAGATGTACATTACCGACTTCTCCGGCCCGCACCGCGCGCTATCGGAGCGCAACCTGATCTACAGCGAGGACAACCAGTACCAATATCGCTTTCGCGATATCGTCGATCTCGAGAACGGCAAGCCCCTGTTCACGGTCGAACACGAGGTGCGCAGCGCCACCCATCCGATGTACCTGCGGCCGCTGATCAATCGCAATCCGGCGCAGACCAACCGCAATTATGCCTCCGGTCACGACCAGTGGCTGTGGGCGATGGAGCCGGACCAATACGACCAACGCTAGCGAGGCTATCGCTGCATTCGCATGATCTGATCCATCGGCATCATGTTGTGGTTGAGGTTCGCCATGATCCACAGCGAACCGCCGATCACCAGCACGACGAGGAAGACGCGAACGCCAGCGCCATGACGTTGTTGATCGGCGTACAGGCCTACTTGCTGAGGCCAGAGCCCGGACCCGTCGGCGTCAGGGTTGACCCACTCGGCGACGCGCCCGCACCGATGGTGCTTCCGGACGGGTTCATGGTGTTATTCGGGCCCGTGACCGTCGAGCGAGTCGAACCCGTCGCGCTTCCGGTGGTGGTTCCATTCATGGACGAGCCGGTGGGAGCCGTGGTGACGGTACCGCTCGCGGCTGCGCCGCCGGGGGCGGAACCTGCTCCAGCCGAACCGCCGCTGCTTTGCGCCAGCGCGAACGTGCTGGACAGTGCCAGCGCTGTCGCCAGTGCGATTGTCGAAACTCTCATGGCCGCTTTCCTTTCTGCGATGTCCACGGATAAATCGGGACGCGGTCGTATGTTCCGCATTAAAATATATGGAGAAAGCTACTGTGCGCGAACGCGGGGTGTGGGCAACAGGTCTCGTTCCGGCTATCAGCGGTGCACCGAAGATAAAGAGAACCGCGGATGCAATCGCCTCAGATCCATAGCACGAGCCCGCTCCCGATTGGGTTGACGCTCAATGACGGGACCACGCTCGCAACGGTAGGCGACGCCGGAACCTACCTTTCCAGATTGTCGGAGGATCAGTTCCAGAAGCATCATTGGAAGGTCGCGGTCAAATTGCTGGAGTCGGCCTTGAAGGAATCCCGGTATCTGTATGCCGCGAACGTGACCTTGCAGACCGCTCTGGTGCTGGACGGATTGCTCGATGGTCCCCCTGGATTGCCCGTCGAAGTCTAAAATGCTGCCAGTGTGGTGCACGGGCCACAGACGAATCGACGGCCGCTCGTTTATCCTGACGCGGTAAGGCCGCAAACAAGGTAACGGCGGTACACAAACGCTGGGGTGCAAAATTCCAAGCTGTGACTATGAGCCGTCCCGGGCAATGGACGGCTCTTTTTCTTTGTCCGCGGCCTGTGCCGCCAGGCTTTGCCTGAACTCCCTTCCGCTTCACAAGCATCGGCTTCTGCCCGATTCTGCCCGCTTTATGGTTCGCGTTTGACGCTCCGGATTGTAGGGTTGCAACGATCACAGGAATCCCTCGATGCCGCGGCAATATAGCAATGGCGGTCGCGCCCCCCGGCAAGCCGCGGGCCCGGCGGCTTTCGGGGCTTCCGCGGCAGCCTCCAGGTCGCTCCGGGAGCGCGTCGGCGCCCTGAAGAACCTGCGTCCTTTCCTGAGCATGGTTTGGCGCACCAGCCGCGCATTGACCGCGGCCTCGCTGCTGTTGCGGCTGGTTCGGGCGGTATTGCCCGTCGTCACCCTGTTCGTCGGCAAGCTGATCATCGACAACGTCGTGCTGCTGGTGCAGTTCCCGCACAAGCCGGAAGGCTTGCGGCAGTGGCTCGGCAGCGGCCTTTTGAACTGGCTGATGCTGCTCTTGCTTTGCGAGTTTGCGCTCGCGGTGCTGGCCGACATCCTTGGCCGCGTGGTCTCGCTGATCGACAGCCTGCTCGCCGAGCGCGTCAGCAACGCCTCGAGCGTACGGCTGATGAAGCACGCCGCCGAACTCGACCTCGAGGACTTCGAGGACTCCGAATTCCAGGACCAGCTGGAGCGGGCGCGCCGCCAGACCAGCGGAAGAATGACGCTGATGGGACAATTGTTCAGTCAGGCCCAGGATATCGTCACCGTGGCCAGCTTTGCCGCCGGGCTGATCTTCTACGCGCCCTGGCTGATCGCGCTGTTGTTCTTGGCGCTGGTTCCGGCCTTCATCGGCGAGGCGCATTTCAACGCCCAGAGCTATTCGCTGGATTTCGTTCGCACCCCGGAGCGGCGCGAACTCGATTATGTCCGGCAGACCGCCGCCAGCGTCGACACCGCCAAGGAAGTAAAAATCTTCGGCCTCAACGGATTTCTGATCGATCGATACATCCGCCTTGCGACCGATTTTTACGCCGCCAATCGCCGGCTGGCGGTGCGGCGCGCCGGCTGGGGCGGGTTGTTCACCGCGATCGGCACCGTCGGCTATTACCTGGCCTATGCCTACATCGCCTGGCGGACGCTGACCGGAGAATTCTCGGTCGGCGACCTGACCTTCCTGGCCGGTTCGTTCCGCCGCCTGCGTACGCTGCTCGAGGGACTGCTGACAAGCTTCTCCAGCACCGCCGGCCAGGCGCTTTATCTCAACGACCTGTTTTCGTTTTTCGAGGTCAAGCCGGAAATCCTCTCGCCGGCCAACCCGCGAGCTTTTCCCGATCCGGTTCAGCACGGCTTCGAGTTTGACGACGTCGGGTTTCGCTATCCCGGCTCGGAGCGCTGGGCGGTGCGCCATCTCAGCTTCACCCTCCACGCCGGCGAGGTGTTGGCTTTGGTCGGCGAGAACGGCGCCGGCAAGACCACTTTGGTAAAACTTCTGACCCGGCTCTACGACCCGGTCGAAGGCCGCATCCTGCTCGATGGCCATGACCTGCGCGAATACGATCTCGAGGCGTTGCGCGGCAACATGGGCGTCATCTTTCAGGATTTCGTCCGCTACAATCTCAGCGCCGGCGACAACATCGCGGTCGGCAAGATCGCGGCGCGCGAGGATCGCGCCCGCATCGAACGCGCGGCCAGGCGCAGCCAGGCCGATGAGGTGATCGCCCGATTGCCGCGCGGTTATCAGCAGATGGTCGGCAAGCGCTTCAAGGACGGCGTCGAATTGTCGGGCGGCGAATGGCAGAAAATCGCCATCGCACGGGCCTATATGCGGGAAGCCGCGGTGCTGATCCTGGACGAGCCGACCGCGGCGCTCGACGCGCGAGCGGAATTCGAGGTGTTTCAGCGCTTCAAGGAACTCAGCTCCGGAAAAACCGCGATCCTGATCTCGCATCGCTTTTCCAGCGTGCGGATGGCCGACCGCATCCTGGTTCTCGCCGACGGCCGCATCGAGGCGGCCGGCACCCATGACGAGCTGCTGGCGAACTCCGGCCGCTATTCCGAACTGTTCGAACTGCAGGCTGCCGGTTATCGTTAGCGCGATGCCGTTCTCGCTCTCCCCGCTTGCGGGGTCGGGACGAGCGAAGCTGGCTCTTGGCGGGTCGGGGTGAGGAGGCGTCTCAACAAGTTCTGTCTCATCAGCATGGGCTGATCGGCCAGCCGGCCAAGCCGGTGACCAAAGCCGAAATGCGCCGGCATGTCGGGGCGGCGGTCGAGATGTTCCTGTCGCATTTCGCAGCATGATGAGCGGCACGTCATTGACCTCTTCGTGATCTTCGCGCTTGACGCTTCCGGATTGTCAGACTGCGGGACGTGATAGTCTGCACCATACCATGGGCGACAAGTGAGGGATCATGCGGGTATACAATCGTTCTCTGTGCTGGCTGGCGGCGGTATTTGCTTTTACCGGCGCCGGTCATGCATGGGCCCAATCCGACCCGCTGGTGGGACCTGCCGCCTTCGGTGACTGGCGCGCCAGCAAGCCTGGCGTGAGCCGGCTGATCAGGCCTGGGGATTTGCCGAAGCCGGGCGCAACGCCGTCCTCCGTCAACGGCCCTCATATCGTCCCACGCCCTGCGGCCGCGGTCCCGCAAGTACCCGCCGGATTCAAGATCGGGCTGTTCGCCGACGGACTGAGCGGACCGCGTGAAATGCGGGTCGCGCCCAATGGCGACATCTTCGTCGCCGAGACCCGCGCCGGAACAATCAAGGTGTTGCGCGCCGCTGACGGCGCTTCAAAACCGTCCACCGTCAGCGTTTACGCAAGCGGTCTCAACGAGCCGTTCGGGATCGCGTTGTTCCCGAGCGGCAGCAATCCGCAATGGGTCTACGTCGCCAACACCGACAGCGTGGTTCGCTTTCCCTACAAGACGGGCGACCTCAAGGCCACAGGGAAACCTGAGACCGTCGTGGCCGAATTACCCCACGGAGGGGCACACTCGACCAGGAATATCGTCTTCACCAACGACGACCGCCGGATGCTGGTGTCGGTCGGCTCGGCCAGTAATGACGCCGAAGGCAAAAATGCGCCGCCGGGTGGATTGCAATCCTGGAGCAGTCAGCATCCGCTCGGCGCCAGTTGGGGACGCGAGATCGACCGCGCGGGCGTGCTCGCTTTCGATCCCGACGGCAACAATGCGCAGGTCTTCGCCACCGGCATCCGCAACTGCGTGGGCCTGGCGGTTCACCCCCTCAGCGGAGAGCTATATTGCTCGACCAATGAGCGCGACGGCCTCGGCGACAATCTGGTCCCGGACTTTGTCACGCGGGTGCGCGAAGGCGCGTTCTATGGATGGCCCTGGTTCTATATCGGCGATAACGAAGATCCGCGACACCCCGGCGAACGTCCCGACCTGAAGGGCAAAATCACCGTCCCCGATGTTCTGCTCCAGGCGCATTCGGCGTCGCTGGGGCTCGCGTTCTACAATGGCAGCGCGTTTCCGGCCGAATACCGCGGCGATGCCTTCGCGGCCGAACATGGCTCGTGGAACAGGTCCAGACGAACCGGCTACAAAGTCATCCGCATTCGCCTCAAGGACGGTGTGCCGACCGGCGAGTACCAGGACTTCGTCACCGGGTTTGTCGTCAACGATTCCGATGTATGGGGCCGGCCTGCCGGCGTGGCCGTCGCCCATGACGGCGCGCTTCTGGTGTCCGAAGACGGCAACGGCACGATCTGGCGGATCACGCACTGAACGGGCCGATGGCGGACTCTCCGGCGAGCAAAACCATCACTCGCCGGCGTCGAGCGTAAACAACAGGACACCGTTGGCGGGGATCACCAACGCAGCCGATGTTGGAAAGCCATGAAGGGCGGCGCCGCCGGCGTCGATCTGTCCGCCATTGCCGGCAACCTCGGGGTTGACCCAGTGATCATAGACGTCCGAGTTGAAGGCTTCGAGCCAGCGTCCGCCGCGCGGGAAGCCGATCTCGTAATTGGCGTAGGTCGTATCGCACAGGCTGGCGACGATGATGACGACGACCGCCAAAACGAACAGGGCGATCGTGCGCTTGCTCATCTTTTCGCCTTCGGCCGATCGACACGCGCGTCTCGGAACTCCTCTGGCCCCTCGGTGAGGCGGTGCCGGCGCTGGGCGCGTTCTTGAGGCGGCGCCGATGGGTCGATCATCTCATCAATCGCCTCGGCGGAGAGCTCCCGTGCGCGCAAGGTGCGGGCGGGCTTGCTGACGGGTTTCTCGCCAGGATCTTTCGCGACGATAACCAGCACCGCATCCAGCATCGCTCGAATCGCCTCAGGGCGGGTCATCGGTGTGTCTTGCTTGGCTATCCAGGCGTCGATCGCGGTAAGGCGGTCAGGCTGTAGCCGCACCTGAACCTGTGTGCCTTTGCCCGTCGGAGCCGGGCCGCGTCTTTGCTTTGGTACCACATTCCTCTTTGCCATATAACCATGGTACCACAAAAGCAAGCCGAGGGAAAGCTGAGAACTTCCGCACCGGCCTAACCCCGAGCAACGGCCGATCCGATGCCCAAGGCTGGCCGCGTGCATAGCACGCTACAAACCGTCGGTCCGTGATTCAAGATGGCA
>Ga0208849_1002074_pt1 | contig 11775 bp, 10 predicted proteins | sample NGESurdeep072012_10_FD_184470 | JGI IMG/M metagenome (GOLD analysis project Ga0208849, IMG submission 184470) | Arctic peat soil microbial communities from Barrow, Alaska - NGEE Surface sample 53-3 deep-072012 (SPAdes) | ecosystem: Environmental > Terrestrial > Soil > Wetlands > Peat ...
GAGCCGCTCGCGGGAGGCCCGGTGGAGCTGCATCGGTTCCTCACCCTCGCCCGCCGTCACATCGTCTTCGCGGTCGCCGCGTCGGAGACGCCGGAGGGCTGAGAACGCCGGCAGCGAAGCATGCTCGCCATCGGCAGGGTGCGTAGGGGTAATCTCTTCGTGGTGGGTCGTTCTGCTTGCTGAACTCGATCGCACAGGGCGCTCGCCGCATAGGCAGATTCGCCGGCGGCCGGCTGACCGCTGGCTGACGATCGCGGCGGGCGTGTGCGCGGCTGGGCCAGTGATCCTCTCCACGACGCGGGCGCTGATTCACGGCTGGACGCCGGCCGGGGACCAGGCGATCATCGCCACGCGCGCTTACGACGTGTTCACCTCGCACACGCCGCTCGTGGGCCAGTACTCGGACGCGAGCACAGTGACCCATCAGACGCTGCACAGCCTCGGACCGATGCTCTACTGGCTGCTGGCGCTGCCCGCGCGCTTCGGCAGTCCCGACACGCTGGCGCTCACGATGGGCCTCGTCAATACCCTGGCGATCGTCGGGGTCGTCGCGCTCGCCCGGCGCCGCGGCGGTCGCGCACTGATGTTCGCGGTCGCGATCGCGATCGCCCTGATGTGCCGATCGCTCGCCCCCGAGGTGTTCCACGACGTCTGGAACCCCTCGGCCGGCCTGTTCGGATTCATGCTGCTCATCTTCCTCTGCTGGTCTCTCGCCTGCGGCGAATATCGACTGCTTCCTCTGACCGTGCTCGTCGCGAGCTTTGTCGTGCAGTGCCAGCTCGCGTTCCTGCCGCCCTCACTCGGCCTGCTGGCCGTTGGCCTGGTGGGACTGGTGGCCTCGCGCAGATTGCGCTGGTCCGCGTCCGGCGGGCCCGCCGCGGCCGATCGGACCCTGTCCGGCGGCCCCCCCGCCGCTGCCGATCGTGGCAGGCGTGGACCGATCTGGCGCTGGGCGCTGGCGGCGTTGGTCATCGCCCTGATCTGCTGGACCCCGCCTGTCGTCGATCAGCTCACACACCACCCCGGCAATCTGACGGTCGTCGTGCGCACCGCGACAGCGACGAAGTCCACACTCGGGGCAACCGTCGGCTGGCGCGCGGTGGTACGGGCCATCGGCGTCCCGCCCTGGTGGCTGATCGACCCGCGCTCGCCCTGGGAGAGGAAGACCGACGTGCGCAGGGCGCCCGGCGCGCTTGCCGGCGCGTCTTGCCTGCTGATGCTCTGCGCGCTGTTGACCATCGCCGCCGTCGGCCTGCGCCGCCGCCGCGCCGACCTGTTTGCGGGCGCGCTCATCGCGCTGGTGCTGTGCGCCGCGTTGGCGGCCGTGGCCGCCAGCACCCCGACCACGCACCTGCTGGCAGCCACGCTGGGGTACACCTTGTGGTGGGGCTCGCCGGCCGGGATGTTCGTGTGGACGATCCTCGGCTGGTCGGCCGCGACGATGTCAACCCAGCGCGGTCGGTCGCGCCTGTCGCACCGGTCACGCCTGTCACGCCTATCGCACCGGTCGCATCGGTCGGCCCGGTCGCACCGGTCGCGCCTGCGAGCTCCGGCCTTCGCGTCCGCCATCGGGATCGGCGTCGTTGCCGCGACTGGGACGGCCGTGGCCGCCGGCGAGAGTCAGGACTACCACCTGTGGGAGTACCGTCCGCTGGGCACGATGTTCGCCGGTTTGAACAGAGGCATTCCCGCGGGGCGCACGGTCCTGCTCGTGGGATCTCTCGGCGACACGACCTTCCGCTTCAAAATGGCGGCTCGCTTTGCGCTCGTGCGGCGCGGCATCCGACCGCTCTCGCGCGGCGCGAGCTTCCGGCTCGGCACCTGGTACGAACTCGGCCACCATCGCTATGACTGCATCGTCTACGTCAACGACGGCAGCGCGAGCCCCGCACCGCGCGCCGTGGCGATCGCTCGGGCCTCCTTCGCCACCAGCACGGGGAACCATGCCGTGACCGTCTGGGTCTCGCGCGCAAGATGCCCGCGGAATCTGACTCTCTAGACGGAGAGGGCGGGATTCGAACCCGCGATGGAGTTTAACCCCCATACTCGCTTAGCAGGCGAGTGCCTTCAGCCACTCGGCCACCTCTCCCGGGATCGGGAGGCAAGTCTAGAGCAACCCCGCCACGCCGAGCAGCGGTCCGAGCAGCGGTCCGCCGAGCCGGCGAGCTAGGGCATCTTGGAGCCGAGCCGCTCAATCAGCTCCTCGCGATCGGTGCCGTGTGCCCAAAGCACACGATCGAAGTCCTCGCCGTACACGTGCATGACGGCCATCAGCACGTCTGTCGTCGCAACCCCGGTGGTACCCCGTTGGCCGGCGATCTGGACGGCGCCCTCGGTGACCTGCGCGACCACGTCGCGATCATCAACCCTGGCGGGACCGGCGCGCTCACGATCGATCTGCTCGCCGTCGACATGAAGCGATCCCTCGCTGACGCCGAGCGCCTGTAGCGCCTCCCCTACTTCGCCATGCAGGCGCAGGACACGCAGCCAGCGCTCGGCCTCGGCTGCGGGCGTGCGAGCGAACGGCATCGCCGTGGATGCGATACCCAGCACGATCGCGGCGTCAGGGGCGAGCCTTGGCTCGGCGCTCATTGCGACACCCTGCGATCCTGATCCACTTGCCCGCGTGCTTGGGCTGGGTGAAGACGCGCGACATTGTCGCGTTGCAACGAGACCTCCGGCCGCCCGTCGGTATAGCGCGCCTGAAGCAGGACGGTGCCGGTGCGTCCCGCGGCGACGCGCGCCGAGCGCATGAGATCGGCGACCTCGCGGCGCGCAACCCCACAGGCGTCGAGGAACCGCTCGGTTCGATCGCTGGCGGCCCCGTCGTGGTCAAGCTCGAGTTCCTCCAGGAGGACCACGGGCGCAGCGGCGCCTCCCTCGACGCTCAGCAAACATGCGGCCATGTCGTCGGGGCGCGCGTCGGTCTCTTCGGCCACCCGCTCCAGGAGCGCCGACGCCGTGGCCCCGGACCCCAGCTCGGCGAGCGCGTGCACGAGCCGCTCGAGACCGAACAGCTCTTCTCCGACCCTTGCCTCTGTGACTCCGTCTGTGTGGAAACAGACCTGTGAGCGGCCCGGCACGGACACCACCGTCTGACGAGTCCCGGTCCGCATGCCGGCTCCGATTGGCGGCGAGGAGCAGGCGGTAATCGGCGCGATCGACCGCGAGCCAAACACGAGCGGTGGCGGATGACCGGCACAGGCGTAGACGAGGATGCGGTCGCGTGGTTGATAGATGGCCGCCGCGACGGTGGCAAACGACCCCCCGAGCTGGCGCTCGAGCGCAGCTCCCGCGGTTTGCAGGGCGACCCGCGGCGAGAGGCCCGCCTCGAGATATGCGCGCAGCGTGAAGCGCACGAGCGCGGTATGGGGTAGCGCCCGCCGTCCGTGCCCGGAGACGTCACCGATGATGACCGCCAGCCGACCGTCCTCGAGTGCGAACACATCGTAGAAGTCGCCGCCCGCTCCCGGGCCGTCCGCCGGGCAGTAGGCCGCCGATGTCCCCACCGGACCCAGCCGGGCGGGCGTGACAGGGAGCAGCGCCGCCTGCAGCAGGCCCACGTCCTCGAGCAGTTCTCGACGTTGCTGCTCCAATCGCCTGGCACGCGACTCGGCCAAGCGCGAGCGTACAGCCAACGCGAGCGCGAGCGCGGACAGAACACCGATGAGAAGCCACACGAGCGTGGGGACAACGCCGACGATTCTGGTGATCGTCGTCACAATCGGCGACGGGCCACGATGCCTCGACGGATCACGCGTCGCTTGCCGCGCACGCCCAGCCCGAGCAGCCACAACAGGTGTGGTCGGGATCGACGCCACAGCCGCGATTCCCCTCGGGGAGAACGCCGCCGGCGTGCCAGCTCGCTTCGCCAGGCGCCCGCGCGAATGCCGAAGGCGCCGCGCGCCCTGGCGCGAGTGGCCGGTAACCGCGGGTAGCGACGCAGCGGTAACCGCCGGCAGCGACGCAGCGGCGATTGGCGGCGATGTCGTTGCCGTGGACGGCGCTGTGGTCATAGCCGGTGTCTTCGTGGCCGGTGTCGCGGTGACCGGTATGGGGGTATGGGCGCCCGCGAGTGGAACCGAGACAGCCGCCGGACCTGAAGCAGCGCCCGACGCGACAGACCGCCGCGGCGCTTTGATCTGCGGCGAGTTTGCCTTTCTCACTTCGGACCGCCGCGGCGCTTTGATCTGCGGCGAGCTCGCCTTCCTCGCTTCGACAGTCGGCACACCGGCCCGGGGGGAGCCTTCTGAGGTCCTCTTCTCGGCGCCCGAGCTTTCCTTGGCGTGTTCGGCCCTGTCGTGTTCGATCCTGCCGCGGTGTGGCACAGGCGGCAAGGGGAGGGCTTTGGATGGAGCGCTCGTCCGCGGCGCGTCCGACCCGGGAGCGCTCGTCCGCGGCGTGCCCGTCGGCGGCGTGCTCGTCTGTGGCGTGCTCGTCTGTGGCGTGCTCGTCTGCGGCGCGCTCGTTTGTCGAGCGTCTGCCTTGGCTGGTGTGGGGGTACCCGGCGATGGCCTTACATGGTCTGGCCTGGCCGCGGCAACCGGGATGAACGTCAGGGCAGAGCAAGCGAGGATGAGCGTTACCGCCAGACGCCGGCGCCGACGGGGAGGTGAAGGGTGTTGACCTGTTGCGCTCACCATCTGCAGCCTGCGCCAATCAGCCGGGTCCAGCTACGTGCCCCTGCGTGTGTGCCAGCGCCTCATCGAGTGTCGGGAAGATCGCGAACACTCCGTCCAGCCCCGAAAACTCGAAGATCTTCAGCACCGTGGCCCGCGTGCAGACGATCGCCAGACGCGCGCCGGGGTCGAGGCTCCGCTTGACGCCGACGAGCACGCCCAGCGCCGTCGAGTCCATGAAGACGGCAAGCGAAAGGTCAACGACAAGCCGGCTGTGGCCCGCCTCGAGCGAATCGATCAGCATCCACTTCATGCGCGGGGCCGTGGAGAGATCGAGTTCACCCTCGATCGAGATCACGCTCGTGCGCTTGTCCAGCTCACGCTGGAAGATCGCGAACGGCGTCGAGCTCGACTCTAAACGGTTGGATGTGTGGACTCGGCTGAGCATCGTGATCCTCATCTCACGCGCCGGCGATGGGCCCGCCAACCAAGGCGCGCAGCCCAACCCTCGGCGCTCGCGTGTACGTGAGAACCTTCGCCACGAACAGACCCGGCTCTTACACGCGCGCTGAAGGATCGAACAAGTGTCCAGTAAGTCGGAGCCTGCCCGATCCGCCGCCCTTCGCTCGTCCGCTTGACCGCTACGAGACTCTCTACGGAAGGGGGGAGATTCGAACTCCCGAGACGGGGGTTGCCCGCCTGCCGGTTTTCAAGACCGGTGCATTCAACCGCTCTGCCACCCTTCCACGGCCACGAAGAAAGGCTATCGGTCTGCCCGGGAGCTGCACACAACCAGTCGAGCACCACCCGCCCGGGGGCCATGTGGCCACGGCGTGCGGCGTGCTCCTCGCCGGGACCGAAGCCCGGCTATCGCCCGAGACCTGGCGCGCGGCGCTAGTGGACCGTCCAGGATTGTTCGACCGGGCTTGGGCTCCAGAATCCCTGTGCCCGAGCGGGATCCGGTCGCGGTTTCGGGCGCAACGTTTGTGGACGACCCGCTAGCCCCCGACAGCGTGCCTCAGGCGGTGAGCCAGGTAGAAGTGAAGTGCTGCTGCCGGCACCAGCAGCGCCCCCCACCAGCCGCCGCGGCCGTACCCATACAGAATGGCGGTGAGGACGAGCAACCAGATACCGATGCCAACTGGACGCAAATCCAAATACGCGGGTGTCTGTATTCCATTGAGGACGATGCGTGAAATGAACCCACTACCTTCGTCAGGATAAACGGGTCGCCGCTCTCAGTCGGGCGTCGCATAAGCTTGGCGCCGGCTATGGGCTCGGGGAGATGCTTGCGATGAGTAGCGGTGCGGTTTCGGCAAGGACGACTGGCCCCGGCTATGACCCGGCCCCAATCATCCGGCGCGTTCTTGAGACCGCAGGTCTATCCAGCGTGCTCGCCATCGAATCGTGACCAGCTCGCGCCGATTTCGCTGTGAGGCCGAGTCCGTGAGCGCCGCGCGCCATTTCGTCAGGGATGTCCTGCGCGAGCAGCCGCGCGAAACGGTGGAAGCCGCCGAGCTGATGACCTCCGAGCTCGCCACCAACTCCGTGCGCCACGCACACAGTGACTTCGAGCTCGCGATCCACTGCTCGCGAGACGAAATCCGTGTGGAGGTGAGCGATCACGGTCAAGGCCAACCTGTCCTGCGCTCCCCGACGCCCCGGGAGCAGTCGGGGCGGGGACTTCGCATCGTCCAAGAGTTCTCTGACGCCTGGGGAACCGTCCCCTCGACGAACGGCAAGCTGGTGTGGTTCACGCTGCCGGCACAGACGCGCGAGCCCCGGTCGGCTGCTTCCAGCGAAGAGGTGCCGCGCTCTGGCGCCCAGAGTATCGGGTCGCTAACGCTAAAAGGATCTGCGGGGCTCCGTAGCCCAAGGCGGAGGCCGCGGGTCTCGAAACCATGATCGCGCGGCACAGCCGTCGCTTTAGCGTGCCTGCTCGTACTCGTCGTGGCGCCGGACCCACAACGGGTCGGTGGCGCGCTCGTCGCGACCCTTCGGCGTCCGGTCAAGCAGGCCGTAGTAGGCCATTGCGGGCTCGAGGCCGCGGGCGGTCGTTACGTAGGTCCGGTAGACGGTCCCGTCCGCTAGTGCGTACACGCTCAGGCCCGGTCCCTCGGAGACGTACCCCGCGGCGTCCGTCCCGCACATGCGCGCATTCTGCTCGACGGTGGCCGGGATGTCGCGCTGCAGGAACGGCTTCAGCTCCTCCTCTGTATGCAGGAAGCCGAGGTCGCGGTTGAAGTCGCTGCCGTTGCTCGAGACCCAGTCAATGCCCCAGCCCATCCGCTCTCTGTAGGCGAGGAGCTTCTCGAGCGGCGCGCGGGAGGCGAGCAGCAGAGTGGTGTCCCTGGCCGTCAGATGGACGACCTGGGGATCGAGCGTGTCCGCGATCGAGGAGCAGACCGGGCAGCCCGCCTCGTAGGGCGGCCCGAACATGAAGTGGTAGACGAGCAGCTGTGAGCGGCCGTCGAAGAGATCGGCGAGGGTCTTCGTGCCGTCCTCGGTCTCAAACCGATAGTCCTTCTCAACCGCGACCCAGGGCAGCTCGCGCCGCTTGGAGGTCAGCTCGTCGCCGCGGCGGGTGAGTTCCTTCTCCTCCTTCAGCAACTCCTCGCGCTCGGCCTGCCACTCCTCCTGCGTCCCAATCCTGTGCTCGGCCATGGCTCCCATGATGACTTATTTCCGCTTCATCGGTGCCATTTCATGCCTCCCCATCGCTCCACCGACGGAGCGCATCCCAGACATCGTGTGCATTGCCGCTTTGGCTTGCGAGGAGTCCGGCAGTGTCAGACCCGGGACGTGCCGCGGCGCGAGCGACACCCCTAGCGCGAGCACGACCAGGGTGATGGCGACGAGGTGGTTGGCGAGCTCCTTGCGGGGCAGCAGCTTCTCGATTGCGATCAGGCCGGCGATAGCGACCATCCATGTCAGGCTCATCACTCCGAGGGCGAACAGCGCGACCATCAATCCCCAGCAGCAGCCGACGCACCACGCGCCGTGTATGACTCCCATGCGCAGTGCTCCCACTCCCATGCGCAGTGCTCCCGCGGGCCCGTCACGCCAGCGGGTGAGCACGAAGTCAAGCGGTGAGCGGCAGCGGCGCAGGCAGGCGTCCTTTGTGGGCGTGAGCTGGTAGATCGCCGCCGCGAGGAGCACCCCGCCGGCGAGGTAGGGCCCACCGCGGTGCCATGACAGGGCGGGGATCGAGAGCGAGCGCACACCCACGTACAAGCCGTACGCCAGCAGCCCGAAGGCCGTCCATGTCAGGAGATACCCGGCCACGAACACCCACGTGCAGAGGACGCGATCGACCATCCCGCGATCACGTCGGCGGTGGTGGACGAAGCCGAACGCGAGCACCATCGGCACGATCGAAGGGAACATCATCGCGCTCATCATCACGACCCACGACACGACGTAGAAGCCGAGGGTCCCCGGGTCGGTGCCGGGACCAGCGTCCATGCCAAGCATGCGTTCGTGCGTCAGAAGCCAGGCGAGGACGGCCAGCCCAAGCAACGACGCGAGGACACCAACCCGAAACCGCACAGCCGGAGGTTGCGCGAGAGGACGTTGCACGACAGACGCCATTACACGATCGACCGTAACGCAATCGTGTCGGCCGCTCAACCCGTACGGGGGATAATCAAAGGTGTTGGAGCAGCGATGAGTTTTCAGCCATTAGGCGATCTTATGTTTGACTGGCCCGACCAATAGGGGACCACTGACGACGCACACAAGGAGGCAAGGCGATGCCCCGCTTGTGACGCGCTCTCAGCGCGCCGACCATCCGTCGCGTCGCGTTGTCAAACCCCCGATCAGAGGTTGGTCTGCGCGACCGGCACGGCCATGCCCAGCACCCGCCCGGTCGGATCGAGCGCCTGCACTGTCAGATATCGCCCGGCCGTCCTCGCGGGCAGCGTGATCGCGCTCTCAAAGCCGCTGCGCGCGGCCTGCGCGACCGGCTTCAAACTCCGCTTGGAGGCGCCCACGAGCACCCGCCAGCTCGCGACGGCCGTAGCGCCGTTCCAGCTCGCGTAGACCGTTCCCGCGCCGTGGGCGGCAGATACGGCGAACGCCGGCCGGGAGGCGGGGGCGCCCGCCCAGGCGAAGCGCAGGGCACGGTAGGACTGGTCGCCGGGCGGGAAGTGCGCGTCGAACAGCAGCTGCCCGCCGGCGCTGAGCTCGGAGAAGTCCGGGGCTTCGCCCCAGCCGATGAACCAGTCGCCGTTGGCCAGCGCCTGCACGTTGCCCTGGCTCTTGGCCGAGATCGGCGACGGATGGGTGAGCTGACCGACGAGCGTCGCTGTCTTACCCTGCGGTTCGAGGCTGACGACGATGCCGCGCGACTGGCTGTGCACCGTCGGCGAGGCGCCGTTGTCGAAGATGCTGAAAGATCCGTTCGCGAGCTGCCGCGGATCGTGCTGCCAGGCGGTGCTGGTCCCCGGACCCATCGTAAAGCTCGAGTGCCTGCCTCCCAGACGCCATTCGATCTCGCCGGTCTGGGCAGCGATGTCGTACGTCGCCCACGTGTTTCGCGCGGAGATCAACAGGCTGCCGTCCTGGTCGAGGTTGATCGAGTTGATGTGAAAGAAGTCAAACGGGAAGCCGGTGTCGCTGGCGTTTGCGTGGGTGTAGGATTCGCCCAGCGCGACGTGATCGAGGCTCGTCCACTGGAACATCACCAGCCCCGTCCTCACATCGACCTCCTGGAACGTCCCGTCCGTCACGGCTCCCTCCGAGGAGCCCCCGACCGACGACAGGTTGCAGAAGATCGGGTCATAGACGGTGATCAGCGCCGTGCTCTGAGGAGTCAGCTGGAAGTCGTGCAGGTCGGCCTGCAGTCCGTTCCCGGCCTTGACGTGCGCGATTTCGGAGTAGGCCCTGTCCGCGATCACGTCTTCGCCCAAGCCAAACCCGTGCACCGAGATGTCCCCCTGCCACCACGTCAGCACCGGTTTGCCGCCGTATTCCTGCACCCTCAGGTTGGTGGCCGAGGTGTTTCGCGGCAGCGGCTTGAACCAGACCAGGCCGCCGTTCGGATCGAGGATCATCGGCCCGCTCTGACCGGGCCCGTCGTACGGCGCGACGAACTCATCGCCGGGCGCAACGGCGGGAGAGGACGCGGTCACGGTAACCGTCGGTGGCTGCAGGTCCGGACGCGAGCGAAAGCCCTGGATCTCGCCGCGGCTGCCGGGATGGATCGTCTCCGGCGTCGTCGTCAGCGTGTCCTGGTAGGCGATCGTGAAGCGGTCGAGCAGCGGCTGGACGCCGGCCGCGGTCCGCACCTGGGCGCTGACGGTGACCGTCTCGCCCTGCGCGAAGGGCCTGGCCGGCACGAAGCTGGCGCCGTCACCCTGGGAGTAGCCAAGCAGGCGCCCCGTGTGCGCGCCGGTGCGCGAGCCGACGACGCCCACCCGGCTAAGCTCGCCTTTAGGTACGCCCAGGAAGCTGACCTGCGTCTGCGGAGAAGCGTCGCGACTCCCCGGCAGCGGCGAGACGGTGACCGTGCCGTCGAGCAGCGCCGAGGCGTTCAACGTGCTCGGTTCGCAGACAGGGGCTGGAGCGCCCGCGCGGGCGCTTTCGCTAGCCAGCCCAAGCGCCAGCAGTATCGTCGAGCCGACGATCAGGGTACGTGCAGAAGCCATCAGAGCAGACGAGGATAAGAGAATCGACAAAAAAATCGACAGACGGACCTTCGTCAAGGGGGGGTTGATCGCCGGCGGCGCGCTGGCCGGAGGAGGGTTAGCGCTCTCCAGGCTGGCCGACGCCAAGCACGGATCGGACGCGTCGCAGACCCCGACCCCGACCCCGGCTCGACCGGCGCGCCGCGTGGGCCCCGCCCCGGCCGCCGCGCGACGACGGCCCAACATCCTCGTGATCATGGTCGACCAGCTGCGCTTCCCGCAGTGGTTCGGGCCGATCCCGGCAGCCGGTCCCGTCTTGCCGCCAAACCTCGAGCGCCTGCGCCAGGGGGCCGTCTCCTTCGGCCGGCACTACACCGTCTCGAATGACTGCACGCCGTCCCGTGCGGCCATGCTGACCGGCCTCTACACCCATCAGACCGGCTGCATGATCACCGGCGGCAGCACCCTGGATCCCGGATTCCCCACGTGGGGCACGATGCTGCGCGAGCACGGCTACCACACCTGGTGGTACGGGAAGTGGCATCTCACCCACCACGACAACAAGTGGACGCACGCAAAGGGCGGGCCCCTGCTTGATGACTACGGCTTCTCGGGAGGCACCTATCCCTCGCCCGACGGCGGTCCCGGCCAAGGTTGGCGAGTGGACCCTCAGATCGCAGACCAGTTCGGCGAATGGCTCGCTCATGAGGGGGGCAGCGAACCCTGGTGCACGACCGTCTCGTTCGTCAACCCGCACGACATCGCCTGGTGGTACAAGTGGAGCGAGCGCGTCCCGGCAGAGGCGCAGGCGCCGGGCGTGATCGCGCGCCTGCCGCCCAACTTCGAGACGCCGGAGCTGCTGGTCGAGCGCAACAAGCCCCTGCTGCAACGCTCCTTCCAGGACACCGCGGCCGCCTCGTTCGGGCCGGTCCCCTTCACCGGCCCAGAAGCCCTTTCCACCTGGCTGGGATTCCTCGACCTCTACGTCAAGCTGCAGCTGGAGGTGGATAGCAATATCGGCCGCGTCATGCGCGCGCTCGCAAGTCGCCCCGAGGTGGCGGATAACACGGTGATCGTCTTCACCTCCGACCACGGCGAGTACGGCAGCTCACACGGGCTACGGGGCAAGGGAGCCTCCGCCTACGAGGAGGGCATCCGCGTGCCGCTGCTCGTCAAGGATCCCCGTGGCGTGCTCACCCGCTCGCCCGAACACGTGCGCGAGCAGCTCACCTCCAGCGTCGACCTCGCCCCGCTGCTGCTCAGGATCGGCACCGGATCCGATGACTGGCGGCGCGATCCCCACTACTCCCATCTCGCCGGCCGGCTCGATCTCACCGCGATCCTCGCCGACTGCAGCGTCGAGGGGATCCGCGACATCGGCAACGTCAAGGAACACATCCGCTCGGGCCTGTCCAAAGCCGTCTTCGAAAAGTCCCGCCGTCGCCCCATCGTCATCCCGGTGGTGATGGAGGTTTGACGGTCTTTACGACACGGCCGAACCTCCGGCGCTGCCCGCCTCGGGGTAAACG
>Ga0208849_1002075_pt1 | contig 11775 bp, 8 predicted proteins | sample NGESurdeep072012_10_FD_184470 | JGI IMG/M metagenome (GOLD analysis project Ga0208849, IMG submission 184470) | Arctic peat soil microbial communities from Barrow, Alaska - NGEE Surface sample 53-3 deep-072012 (SPAdes) | ecosystem: Environmental > Terrestrial > Soil > Wetlands > Peat ...
GCCCCGACCATGTACTGGACAAGTTCCTCAGTGCTGGTTTCGGTCGTACGCTTTTCGGCGACCTTGCGGCCGCGATGCATGACCATCAGTCGATCGGAGACTGCGAAGACGTCGGGAAGCGTGTGGGTAATCAGGATTACCGGAACGCCTTGGTCGCGCAGTCTGCGGATGAGGTCGAGCACTCTCTGCTGCTCGGGTACGCCCAGGTTGTTGGTTGGCTCATCCATGATCATCAGGCGCGCCTTCCAATAGACGGCGCGGGCGATGGCGACGGCCTGGCGCTGGCCGCCAGACAGACTCTCGATCGGCTGGGTGAGCGTCGGAAAATGAATCTCGAGCGCGTTCAGCGCGGCTTCCGACTCGCTCAGCATCGTGCGCTCGTTCAGCGTCTTGATGAGCCCGCCGATATAGCGGTTCTTCATTTCGCGACCGAGGAAGATATTGGCCGGCACGTCGAGATTATTGGCGAGCGCGAGATCCTGGTAAATCGTTTCGATGCCCTTGCTGCGCGCGTCGATCGGCTTGCTGAATTGGACGCGCTTGCCGTCGAAGAACATCTCGCCTTCAGTCGGCTGGTATACGCCCGAGACACACTTGATCAGCGTTGATTTGCCGGCGCCGTTGTCGCCGAGGAGCGCGACCACCTCGCCGGGAAAGATGTCCCAGGTGACGTGGTTGACGGCGGTGAGGCCGCCGAAGCGTTTGGTGAGGTGGCGGATCGAGAGAACGGGATCGCTCACGTCTCGCTCTCTCGTTCATGGCGCCCGACGAGCAGGTCACGGGACTGGTCGATGAGGACGGCGATGATGACCACCGCGCCGACGACGATGAACTGCCAGAAGGCTTGGACATTGAGCATGACGAGGCCGGTGGTCAGCACGGCAATAATGAGCGAGCCGATGACGGTGCCCATGATGGAGCCGGCGCCGCCGAACAGGCTGACGCCCCCGATGATGACCGCGGCGATCGAAGAGAGCAGCAGCGGGTCGCCGATCACCGCCGAGCCCGCGGTGTACTGCAGGGTGGATAGAAAGCCGCCAATGCCGGCGGTGGCCGCGGAAAGCGCATAGATGGCGATGATCCGACGATCGACGGGAATGCCGGCCCGGCGCGCCGCCTCCGGATTGCCGCCAATGGCGTAAGTGTGGCGGCCGAACTGGGTGCGGTGAAGAATGAACATCGCGATACCGACGACCACCGCGGTGAGCACCACCGGCCACGGTAGAATTCTGTCGAGCTGGCGCAGCATATCGGTCGGCAGCGGCGGTCGCTGGAGGAAGTAGAAGCCACCGCCCGCCCCGCGTACGTAGTAGAAGAGAGCCTCGTTGCCGTAGGCTCGAATGTCAGGCAGTCCAATGACCGTGGTGTTCTCCGACATGAGCAGTGCGACGCCCCGCACGATGAACGAAGACCCGAGCGTGACGATGAAGGCCGGTACCTTCAGCTTGGCGATGATGAGTCCATTGAGAAAGCCGACAAAGCCGCCGCCCAAGGTACCAGCGAGCAGGCCGAGAACGACGGCAAGCCAGATGGGCGCACCAATATTGTAGCTGTCGCGAATTGCCAGTGCCGACAATACGGAGGCGAGGCTCATCACCCAGCCGACAGATAAGTCGATGCCGGCCGAGATGATGACGAAAGTCTGGCCGAGTCCCAACAGAACGACCGGGGTGATAGCCACCAGGATGTTTTGCGAGTTACGTACGGTGACGAAGGTCGCCGAACTAAACACCGGCACAGAGATGACAAAGAAAAGGATCATCAGAGCGAGGAAGCACCACGCCCATAGCTCGCTGACGGCAATAAGCGCACGCTTGCCTGGCGACACGGTCGACTTCGGCGATGCCGATGCGCTCGTGGCTTCGGATTCAGGAATCGCCACGCGTTGTCTCGCCCCTACCCCTGAAAACGCGATCCGAGAAGCGCGATCGCTCCGCGCCTCCCGGAATCTTGGTTGCTACGCGATCGGCTTTATTTGCCGGGGACGGAGTAGATGAATCGTGCGTAGTTGGGGTCGGTGACATTCGTCTTGTCGATGATGGCGAAGCCAGTCTCGACACGCCGCGGCAAGCTGGTGACGCCGGCGTTGTCGGCGACCGCAAATTCGACCGCAAGGTAGCCCATGTCGAACGGCTTCTGCGCGAGCACCATCGAGACGTCGCCCTTGTTGAGCGACTCTATGGCTGCCTTAGTGGCGTCGTAGGCAACGATCTGAACCTTGCCGCCGAGGCCGGCATTGACCACCGCTGCGCCAGCGCCCTGGGCGCTGAACACGTTGGTGCCGAACACGCCGACGAGATCGGGGTGCTGCTCGATCACCGCGGCGGTCTGTTGCGTCGCCTTGTTCGGGTCGTCGAGGTTGTAGTCTGGGCCGAGAACCTTGATGTTCGGGTGGTTCTGGGCCATCTCCTCTGCGAACCCCTTCTCGCGCGCGCCGACCGAGGAGACGTTCGGGTTGGTCGAGTTGATGTACACTAGCCCCTTGTCGCCGATCGCCTTGGCGAGGCCGCGGGCCGAGATGCGACCGCCCTCTTCATTGTCCGAGCCAATGTATGAGAGCGGGAATTTGACCGGTCCTTTGACGTAGTCGCCATCGCCGAGGAACGTATCGACAGTGATGACCTTGATGCCAGCGTCGAGTGCGGACTGGAACGGGGCCACCATCTGGTCTTTATCGACCGGTGCAGAAATGATGTAGTTGAGGTCGCCGCGGGCGACCAGCGCGCTGAGCAGCGGCGCCTCTTGGGCGACGCCCCAGCTCGGTGGAATTTGCGTCACCACGTCAACGCCGAGATCCTTCGCAGCCTGCTCAACGCCGAGCTGCATCACCTGATAGAATGGATCGACGACACCGGGCAGAAACCCGATCTTGATCTTAGCCGCGGCGTTTGCGCCAAGCGGCATCGCCGCGACCGCCAGAGCGGCGGCGGCGAACAGAAGCGATTTTTTCGGCATGTGTACTCCTCCCAATTTTCTTGTTTGTCAGTTAGGCTGGTTGATCTTTCAAGACGTTCGCGGCATCCTTCGTCCGCGCATCGCGACGATGATAGGCAGGTGTCCCGTCCGCTTCAATGATGGCGAGCGGACATCACGCCGATTTGTGCATATCATTTCATCCTAGAACGGGTCCGAATGGCCTGAGACATGCGGGAAGTCTCCTAGGGATGGATGTTCGCCTCGACGGACGAGTAATGCTGGTAACCGGCGCGGCCCAGGGAGTCGGTCAGGCCGTGGCCATTGAAGGCGCCCGGGGCGGCGCGGCCGGTGTGTTCCTCACCGACCGCAATACCAGCAAAATACAAGTGACGCTTGATACGCTCCATGAAATGGGGGTGGAGGCCGCCTTCGTCGAGGCTGATCTGATCGATACCGCAGCGCCGACTAAGATCTTTTCTGCGGCTCTGGCGCATTTCGGTCGGATAGACGCTCTGGTCAACGCCGCGGGCATGACTGACCGGGCGTCGTTGCAGGATGCAACAACGGACTTGTGGGACCGGTTGTTCGCGGTGAACGCTCGGGCGGCGTTTTTCCTGATGCAAAGATTCGTCGCCCATCGGAAGGACGCGGAGAGCCCCGGTTCGGTGGTCAACATTCTTTCAATCAACGTTCATGGCGGCACGCCAGAACTCGCGGTCTATGCGGCTACGAAAGCGGCATTGGCGGTCCTAACTAAGAACGCGGCCCACGCCCACCGATTCGATCGGATTCGCATCAACGGAATAAACTTGGGCTGGACTGACACGCCGGCGGAGCGGCACATGCAGTCGGTGACGCTCAATTACGGTAATGCTTGGCTGGATGAAGCGGCCGCGAGGATGCCGTTCGGTCGCCTTCTCAGTCCAGACGACGTTGCTCGCCTGACGGTATTTCTTCTCAGCGATGCATCGGGTCCAATGACGGGCGCTTTGATCGATCAGGAACAGTCGGTAGTTGGACCGAGAGATCGATGATTCACCCGGGGTGCGCCTTTGGCCGCCGAAGTGCTGGGACGGCAAAAGCATGTCCCCTCAATCAGCGGCAAAGCTGACTCTGCGTGAAAGCCCGGACTGCGACATGTGGTGCGCCCGGAGAGATCGAACTCCCGGCCTCGCGCCGGGTAGCGAGGCGATGCCACCCAGGAGCGCCCGCGTCACCGCGCGAGGAGAGATATGTGTCAGCTAGGCCGCGAACTCATGATCGCTTGGTCCGATGGCTCGCGAGCGTCCGTTATCGGCTGAACTCCGGAAGTCGCTGAGCGTCGGGCGCGCTTCCGAAATACGCCAATCTCAGACATAGCCCTCAATGAAAACCACTGCCCTGCACTGCGCCGGGCGGGCAGCCACGTCAGGAACGCCGCCCGGCTCACCGACGCGGCCAGGGGCGGACACCTGTAGGCGGATCATTTCGACCGCGATTCGACCGACATGTTGCAGTCCAAGACGAAGCCATACGGTTTCTGTCGGCTTGACTCTCCAGCAAGCCGGTTGAAAATTAGATCGATCTAACTGAATACAAGCTTGTAGCCCAGCATCTCGGCATAAATCGTGTATATCGATCCAACAGCTTGGGGACGATGGTAGGGTCCCGCGCCACGGTAAAGGACATCGCGAAGCACGCTGGCGTTTCGCCAGCGACGGTTTCGCTTGTGCTACGGAAGAGTCCGCTAGTCGCCAAGATTACCCGGGCGCGGATCGAATCTTCCATCGACTCTCTCGGCTACGTTTACGATCGCGCTGCCGCCAACCTGCGGACGCGGATGACCCACACGATCGGGCTCATTGTCTGCGAGATCACGAATCCGTTTTACGCGGAGCTGACGGCCGGCATCGACGATGCGCTTGATCGGGCGGGCTGGGTCGCGTTTCTCGCCAACACTGCGGAATCGCCTGCTCGCCAGGATCGATTTATCGAGCGCATGCGCGAACAGCGCGTCGACGGCCTCCTGCTCACGCCCGCGGAGGGCACGGACGCCGGCATCGTCGAGCGGCTGTACCGCCACGGCGTGCCTGTAGTGCAGGTGCTTCGCCGCGTCGGTCGCCGCAAGACTGACCATGTCGGCGCGGATTTCCGCCTGGGCATGACGCTCGCCGCGGAGCATCTGATCCGCCTCGGTCACAAGCGCATCGCTTTTGTCGGCGGCGGCCGACTGGCTTCTCCGGCGCGCGACCGCGCTGCGGCCTATCGCGAGACGCTGGCGCGGTACGGTCTGCCGCTTGGTCCAGTCGTGAACTGTCCGCCGACGCGCGAAGATAGCGCGCGCGTTGTTGGCGAACTCGTCCGCGGCCGGCGCGACGATCCGACGGCGATCCTCTGCTTCAACGACCTTTGCGCGTTCGGCGTAATGCTAGGTCTCGCCGACCGCGGCCTGACTGTTGGCCGCGATGTCGCCGTCATCGGCTTCGACAACATCAGCGAGGCGGCGCACCACCGTCCGGCGCTCACTACCATCGATATCGGAGCGCGCCATATCGGCGAGGAGGCGGCGCGCCTTCTCGTCCGGCGGATCAACGGTCCGCGTGGCGCGCGCGAAAGCGTGATCTTGCCGCCCCGCCTTATCGTTCGCTCGAGCTGCGGTGCCGAAATGGAAGAGAGCGACACAACTGGTCCTGCAAGTAAACGCGGGACAAAAAAGGGAGGAATGCTGTGAAAATAAGTCTCACAAATACATCGTTGCTGACGGGGTCGGGACTGGCGATGGTTGCCGCTCTTGGCCTCGGCATGACAGCGGCGCGTGCCGACGCTGTCTCCGACGCCAAGGCCGCCGTAGCCAAATACGCCGGGCCGCAGACGACGTGGCAGGGCCCGACCGCCGCGCCCAAACCCGACAAGGGCAAGAAGGTCGTTTTCCTTTCCGGCGACGAGCAGAACGACATTTCGCATCTCTACGGCGTGTACATAAAGGAAGCCGGCGAGAAGCTCGGGTGGGACGTCACCATCATCGACGGTAAGGGCAGCCCGACCTCGTGGCTCGCGGGCATGAACCAGGCGATCGCGCTCAAGCCGGACGGCATCGCGATGTTTGCCGATGCCGCCAGCCTGAAGGATCCGATCAAGGCCGGCGTCGCCCAGGGCATCAAGTTCGTTGGCCTCCACGCCGCCGGGCTGCCCGGGCCGCAGCCCGACCTGAACCTCTTCGTCAACATCCAGGAGGACCCAGTCGAGATTGGCAAGGCGGAGGCCGACTGGGCGATCGCCGATTCTAACGGCACGGCCAAGGTCGTCATCCTCACCCACAACGAGTATGCCATCGCCGAAGTCAAATCGATGGCGACTAAGGCCGAGATTGAGAAGTGCCCCGGCTGCAAGGTGCTGGAGTACGTCAACTCACCGGCTTCGGAAGCGGCGCAGCGCCAGCCTCAGCTGACCACGAGCTGGGTCCAGCGCTTCGGCCTGCCGCTCTACGGCACTTCGGTCGGCGACAACGATTGGGATTTCGCCGTGCCGGTTCTGCGCTCAGGTGGCGTCCCCACCGATCAGGCCAAGCTGATCGGAGCCGACGGCAATCGCTCCGCCTATGACCGTATCCGCAAGGGCGATCAGTACCAGACGGTGACGGTCTCCGAGCCGATCGAACTGCAGGCCTGGCAGGCGATCGACGAGTTGAACCGCGCCTTCCACGGCGAAAAGTCGAGCGGTTTCGTTCAGCCGCCTTTCCTGGTCACCAAGGAAAATATCAAGTCCGAAGGCGGCGACCAGAACACGTTCATCCCCAGCAACGACTACAAGAAGCACTACCTCGAGATCTGGGGCATGAAGTAAGGTCACTGTCGTCCCGGCCGGAATTCGCGCCGGCCGGGACGTATTGATGCCGGGAGGAGTACCGGACCGCGAGAGCGGCCGGTCCAGCGGGGACCAAGCGTTTGATGACCGAAGTCGACGCTCGCGATGAAACCACCGCCGATCGCGCGCTGCTCGAGATGCGGGGGCTCTCCAAGCGCTTCACGGCGACGCTTGCCCTCGATCATGTCGACTTCGACGTCCGTCACGGCGAGGTTCACGCGCTGCTCGGACAGAACGGCGCCGGTAAGTCGACGCTTATCAAAATTCTGGCGGGTGTGTACGGCGCCGATGCCGGTGAAATTCGCTTCGGTAGCCGCGACGTGCGTCCAGGAACCGACAAGTTGCCGATCGCGTTCATTCACCAGGATCTCGGCCTCGTCGAGTGGATGACCGTCGCCGAGAATGTCGCCATCCAGACCGGCTATCCACGCTCGAGTCTAGGATTGGTTTCATGGCGGCGTGTCCGCGACGCGGCGGCCGGCGCGCTGTCGACTATGGGCAGTGACCTTGATCCGCTCGCGCGGATTTCGTCGCTGCCCGCCGCGGAGCGTTCTCTCGTTGCCATCGGCCGCGCACTCGCGGTCAAGTCCGACATCCTCGTTCTCGACGAGCCGACAGCAGCTCTCCCCGAGGCCGACGTCGAGCGGCTACTCGCCACGCTCCGACGGCTCCGCGCCAGCGGCATCGGCATCATCTACGTTACTCATCGCCTCGACGAGATTTTTCGCATCGCCGACCGCGTGACGGTGTTGCGCGACGGCCGTCGAGTCGACACCGTCGCAGTTGGGCATACGACGCCGGCCGATCTCGTCCGCATGATCGTCGGCCGCTCGATGAGCGATGCCTTCGTCGGGCCGACGGCGGCCACGAGCCGCGTCGTGCTTTCCGTTGAGAATGCCGTCGCTGAGCGGGTTGGCCCGGTTTCTTTCACCGTCGCGGCCGGCGAAACGCTTGGCCTCGTCGGCCTTCGGGGCGCTGGTCATCACACCATCGGTCGCGCCATCTTCGGGTCGGTCCCCCTCGCCGCTGGTCATGTGTTCCTGAACGGCCAGCGCGTCGATGCGGCCGATCCCGCGCAGGCCATGCGAAAGCGTATTGGCTTCGTCTCGAGCCGCCGCGCCGAAGAGAGCATCGCTGCCAACATGGCTGTGCGCGAGAACCTCTATATGAACCCTGCGGCCAAGGGAAAAGGGGTGCTTGAGCCCATCGGCCGGCGCGCCGAGACCGGAGAGGCGCAGGCCGCGCTGAAACTTTTTTCGATCAAAGCCGAGGGGCCCGAGCAACTTGTCGCTACGCTCTCCGGCGGCAACCAGCAGAAGGTGGTGGTGGCGCGCTGGATGGAGGCGAAGGTCGACCTGCTGGTTCTCGAAGAACCGACCATCGGCGTCGACGTCGGCTCGAAGTCCGAGATCTATCATCTGCTCCAGGAATCTCTGCAGAGGGGCATGGCCGTGCTGTTGATTTCATCCGACTTCGAGGAAGTCGAGCGTGTCTGCCATCGTGCGTTGGTGTTCAGCCGAGGGCGTGTCGTCATCGAAATTCCCGGCGACCAGCTAACGGTTGCGAACCTGACAACAAGCGCCGCGGGCGGCATGGCCGGGGCGGCTCCGGGAGCGGCATCATGAAACCGGACACGGCTGGCTTTTCCGGTGTAGTGGCTCGCGCAATCTCGGTTTGGGGCTTGCTCGTGCTGCTGATCCTCCTCGTCGTTGCCTTCTCGTTCCTGAAGCCGGACACGTTCCTGACTTACTTCAATATCCGCGCGATCCTGAGCAACAAGTCGGTTCAATGCCTCGTTGCCCTCGCCGTGTTCATCCCGATGGTGTCGAACCAATTCGACCTGTCGGCCGGGTTCAACGTCGGCATCTCGCAGGTTCTGGCGATTGGATTGCAGGGGCAGGGTTGGCCGTGGTGGGCGGCCATTGCCGCTGTCATCGTCATGGGCGCGCTAGTCGGGCTGGTCAACGGAACGCTGGTCTCGCGCGTGAAGATCGATTCGTTCATCGCGACGCTTGGTACCGGCACCGTGCTCTACGGCCTCAACGCCTGGTACACGGGTGGACAGCAGGTATTGGCGAGCTTGCCGCCGGAGTTCTTGGCGATTTCCGGCAATATCGGGATTGTTCCTGCGCCCGCGGTCTATGCGTTGATCGTCAGCCTCGTGCTCTGGTTGGTTTTCGAGTATCTGCCGCTCGGCCGATATCTCTATGTGCTGGGAGCGAGCCCGCGTGCCGCGGAACTCAACGGCATCTCCGCAAAACGCTACGTTACCCTCGGCTTCGTTGCGGCGGGAACGCTCTCCGCTTTCGCCGGCGTCGTGCTGCAATCGCAGCTGCAGGTCGGGCAGAGTTCGGTGGGTCAGGAGTATCTGCTGCCGGCATTCACCGCAGCCCTTCTTGGCGCCACTTCGATCAGACCAGGCCGCGTCAACGTCTGGGGCACGGTGCTCGCGGTCGCTGTTCTAGCGGTCGCGGTCGCGGGGCTGAACCAGCTCGGCGCGCCGTTCTTCGTTGAGCCGCTGTTCAATGGCGCCATGTTGATCCTCGCCGTCGGTCTCGCCGTGCAGGTTGCCCAGCGTCGCCAGCGGCGGGGAACCGAGGCCGACAGGGTCGCTGCGGCTGCTGCATCACCGGTCGCTGAATAGGATCGAGAGTTCCGATGGAAGAGACACCGACCAGGCCGACCGCAAGTCCCGTGCTCAGCGCCGATTGGTTCAAGTCGCGCTGGGGCGAGGATGACCAGCGCGGCAACGGCAACCTGATGACGCCGATGAAGGTGTTGGAAGCCACACAGCTGATCCGCACCGGCGAGATCGTCAGCCTCGGCATGCCGTACGACACCAAAATGCCGATCGCGCCGGGCAGGGCGTATGCGCTTCGCATGCCCGGCGGGCCGACCGGCGGACCCTATGGCGGCAAGAGCAAGACCATCTGGAACGATGAATTCATCGCGACTGAGATCGGCCAGATCGGAACGCAGATGGATGCTCTCGGCCATCTCGGCTGCATGTGTGGGGTCAAGGGCGACAAGACTCACATGCTTTTTTACAACGGCAACAAGCTCTCTGAGATGTGGTCGCCCTACGGGCTGAAGAAGCTCGGCATGGAGAACGCACCCCCGTTCTTCACGCGGGGCGTGCTGTTCGACGTGCAGGGTCTGAAGGGCAGGGTGCTCGACGTCGGCGAGGAAATTCAGCTTTCCGACCTGAAAGCATGCCTGAAACGGCAAGGCCTAGCGGAAGACATCCTTAAGCCCGGCGACGCCGCCTTCATCCGCACAGGTCACGGCTCGCGCTGGTATACCCACACATCGACGTTCTACGACGGTGCGCCCGGCATCGGTCTCGAATGCGCCCGCTGGTTCTCCAGTCTGGAGCTATGCGTCGTCGGCGCCGACAATTTCGCCGTCGAGGTGGTGCCGCCGGTCGACCCGGAGATCTTTCACCCTTGTCATCAACATCTCATCATGGAGCATGGGATCCATCTCCATGAGGGAATGAATTTCGAGGGACTGGCTGAGCGTAGCGCGTGGGTGTTCGCCTACATTTTTGCGCCGCTCCCGATAGTGGGCGCGACTGGCTCCCCCGGCAATCCGATCGCCGTGCTCTGAAAACCGCGCTAACACCGAATCAAGCCAAAAACGCATGAAAGCTGCGGCGATTTCAGACTCCCCCCACCGCCAGGCAGTCCGGCCAAAAGACCGCTTTCTTGTCGCCGCGCGAGCGATGCCCATGTCCGAAATGGGTCAATCGCGGAAGCTGATCAAGATCGAAGGCATGTCCGTTCTGCGCCACAAACGGACATGTTTGACACTCAATGCGCGCCGACGTCGGAGCCGATCAATCCGGCAGGCCGGCCTTGGCGAGGCCCGCAGCGATCTTGTCGCTTTCTGTAGAATTGACAAACGGCTGCCGGTTCATGTGCGCGGTAAAGGAATAGGCGGGATTGATGTTCATGAGCTCGCGCCAGATCTTGCGTGCCTCTTCGACGCGACCGAGATGGCCGAGCGCCGAAGCGAGCAGTGCGCGCGACAGATCGGTCTGCGGCGACAGCCTGACGCGCTCCCGGAAATGCGCGGCCGCCGTCTCATAGTTGCCAAGCATGAGATGGGCGAAACCAAGAAAATGCAGATACTGGCTGGAGCCGGCGGGGTCGAGCCGTATAGCAAGTTCGATCGACGGTATCCCCTCCGCCGAATTGCCCGAATAGATGGCGTACGCGCCGCGTGAAACGAGCGCGTCCGGATAGTTGGGGCTCAGCTCGAGCGCCTTGTCGACCGCGGCCTTGGACCGGGGAAAGTCCCGGCTGTACCCCGCCGTCATCGACAAGGTGTAGTGAGTTAAAGGATCGTTTGGAGCCAGCTTGACCGCGTGGACGGCGAACTCATCGGCGCGGCGAAGCGAGGCCGACGGATCGGCGCTCCAGTGATTGTGGTAGTCGAAGCCATAGGCCTGCGCCAAGGCGGCGTATGCCGCGCCATAACCGGGATCGAGTTGGATGGCCCGCTCGAACTGCTCGCGCGCCCTATCGAAAACGTCGCGGTTCTTGATCGGCCCCGACATGATCTCGCGCCCCTTTAGGAAACGATCGTGGGCCTCGACGTTGGCTGTGCCGCCGTCGTCGCTCATTCGCGTCTTTTCCGTCGGGGTAAGCGCCACCTTGAGGGCATCGACAATCTGGCGCGTGACTTCGTCCTGCACTTCGAAAATATCGGTGAGGTCGCGGTCGTAGCGATCCGCCCACACATGGCCGCCGGTTTCGGCGTTGATGAGCTGCGCCGTGATCCGCACCCGGTTGCCCGCGCGGCGGATCGAGCCTTCCAGTACCGACCTGACCCCAAGCTCGCGCCCAACGGTTCGGATGTCGAAGCTCTTGCCCTTATAGGCGAAGCTCGAGTTGCGGGCGATCACCATCAGCCCCGCAATCTTGGACAGGTCCGTGATGATGTCTTCCGTGATCCCGTCGGAGAAGTATTCCTGCTCCGGGTCGCCCGACATGTTGTTAAAGGGCAGCACGG
>Ga0208849_1002076_pt1 | contig 11773 bp, 14 predicted proteins | sample NGESurdeep072012_10_FD_184470 | JGI IMG/M metagenome (GOLD analysis project Ga0208849, IMG submission 184470) | Arctic peat soil microbial communities from Barrow, Alaska - NGEE Surface sample 53-3 deep-072012 (SPAdes) | ecosystem: Environmental > Terrestrial > Soil > Wetlands > Peat ...
GGGTCAGCCGGCCGTCCTTCAGATGCAGGACGGGCTTGCCCGCGCGCGCCACCAGGTCTTCGTCGTGACTGGCGATCAGCACGGTCGTGCCAACGCGATTGAGTTCGGTGAACAGGCGCAGGATGCGAAGGGCGATCGCCGCGTCGACGTTGCCGGTCGGCTCGTCGGCCAGAAGAATGTCTGGTCTGTTGACCACTGCCCTGGCGATGGCGAGACGCTGCTTTTCGCCCCCGGACATCGCGTCGGGCATGACGTGAATGCGGTCGCGCAGTCCCACCCAGGTCAGCAGTTCGGCCACGTCAGCGCGGTAGGTGATCGGCTTGCGGCCGGCGATCCGCGGACCGAGCGCCGCATTGTCGAACGCCGAAAGATGGTCGAGCAGGCGAAACTCCTGGAAGACAACGCCGATGCGGCGACGAAGCAGGGCCCGTTCGCGCCGGCGCAGGTTTGCGACATCTTTTCCGAGCACCTCGATCCGTCCGGCGGTCGCGTACTCCGCAAGGTAGATCAGCCGCAGCACCGTGGTTTTCCCCGATCCCGAGGCGCCGGTAAGGAAATGGAACGAACCTGGGGCCAAGCCGAAGGAGATGTCGTCCAGAATGGGCGCGCCGTGTCCATAGCGCATGGAAACGCCGTCGAAGCGGACGACGGGGTTCAGGGGGGCGTTGGGGCCGGCATCGTCGGCCAAGGCCGCTCCGGGTTTTCTGGACATCAGCGCGGAAATCGGCGACCCCGGACAGTAGGCAAATTTGGGCGTCCGATTCTGTGGCCATGATACTGACCTGCCCGCAGTGCGCCACTGGCTATTTGGTCGGCGACGGCCAGATCAAGGCGAGTGGCCGTTGGGTGAAATGCGCGGCCTGTGGCCGGCGCTGGCTGGCCAAGGCCGCCGATGCCGATCGCGGGCCATCCGGCGCCTCTGGGAGCGGTCCGGCCGTGGTGGATCCTCCTCCCCCCGAGCCTGCCGTGAAGGGAGGTGGCGAGGCCATTCCCAAGGCGTTCCGCGCCCGTGTGCACAGTCGCCGCCGACTGAGGCGGGCGGCGCTGGCCGGCGCCGGGTGGGGCGGTGCGACGGTGATGCTGGCGCTGGTTCTCGGCGCCGCGGCGGTCTTTCGCCTCGAGGTCGTGCGCGCCTGGCCGGGCGCGGCGGCGACCTACGCGGCCGTGGGACTGCCGGTCAATCGCCTGGGCCTTGTCATCGAGCAGGTGCGCGCCGAGCCGACTCTGGCGCTGAGCCACGCGGCCCTGTTCGTGACCGGGTCGATCCGCAACGTCCAGGATCGCATGGTGCGCTCGCCGCCGCTGCGCATCGTGCTCTACAACGCTCGGGGAAAGCGCGTGGCCGGAGAGATCGCCGTCCCGGCCGACCCCAAGGTGCCCCCGGGGCGCACCCGGCGCTTCGCCGTCACCCTGCTCGATCCGCCCCTCACCGCCTACGCCCTGGAGGTCGGCTTCGCGCCGGAGTCGGCGCGCCGCTTCGCCGTCACCCAGCCGCTGCGCCCGGCGCCCGCGCCGGCGATCCCTTCCGCGCCTGGCCTGAGAGGCGCCGTCGCTCCGGCGCCCAATGGCTAGCCAGCAGCGGACGCCGGAGGTTCTGCTCTCCCAGGCCCAGGTGGCCGGGAAGGTGAGATCGGTGGCCAGGCGGGTGGCGCCGCTAACCGACGAGACGACCGTGGCGGTCTGCCTGCTCACCGGCGGCTTGTGGTTCGCGGCCGACCTGACGCGCGCGTTAGCCAGGCTGGGCCGTTTCGTAGCCTTCGACGCGCTGTGGCTGGCTTCCTATGGCGACGACCAGACGAGCAGCGGCGGCGACTGTGAGGTCCGAGCGGGCCTACAGCGGCCGATCGCCGGACGCCCAGTCCTGATCATCGACGATGTCATCGACACAGGCCTGTCGCTGGCGCACGCGGCGCGCCTGATCCGACGGGCCGGGGCGAGTGAAATCCGCAGCGTCGTCTTCGCGCGCAAGCCTTGGCCGGTCCCGCGCGCCATGGAGCCCGACTTCGTGGCGTGGGAGGCGCCGGCGCGTTTCCTGGTCGGCTACGGAATGGATAGGGCGGGCGGCCTGCGCGGCCTGCCCTACGTCGCCGCGAGCGATTGACGCGGCCGGGCGCGGGCCGCCGCGCCCAAGCTCAGAGCCAGGGCGCGGGCGTTTCGCGGCCCAACATGTCATCGAATGTCGGTCGGGCGCGAACGACGGCGAAGGCCTCCCCGTCGACCAGCACCTCTGGCACGAGGAGTCGGCTGTTGTATTCGCCGGCCATCACCGCCCCGTAGGCGCCGGCGGTCATGAATGCGACCAGATCGCCGGCCTCCAGCGGCGGGAGGCGGCGGCCGTGAGCGAAGGTGTCGGCGCTCTCGCACACCGGGCCCACCACGTCGCAGTCGAGGGCCTGGCCGGAGCGCGGAGCGACGGGGCGGATATCGTGAAAGGCCTCGTACATGGCCGGTCGGATCAAGTCGTTCATGGCCGCGTCGATAACGACGAAGCGAGGCCCGTCGGGGCGGGGGTTGATGTGGATCACGCTGGCCAGGAGAACGCCGGCGTTGGCGGCGATGACCCTGCCGGGTTCGAAGATCAACTCGACGTCCAGATCCCCGATGGCCCGCGCCGCCACGGCGGCAAAGGCCGCGGGATCGGGAGGGTCTGGCTGATTGAAATAGGGCACGCCCAGGCCGCCGCCGAGGTCCAGGCGCCCGACGGGAAGTCCATCGCCGCGCAGGGCTTCAACAAGGGCGCGCATCCTGCCGAAGGCCTCTTCGAGCGGGGAGAGGCTGACGATCTGGCTGCCGATATGACAGGCCACGCCGACGACGCGCAGGTGCTCGTGGGCCGAGGCCCAGGCATAGAGAGGGCGCGCCTGGGCGATCGAAACCCCGAATTTGCTCTGCGAGCGGCCGGTGGAGATCTTGGCGTGGCCACCGCCCTGAACGTCGGGATTGATGCGCAGGGCGACGGGGGCCTCTACCCCCCGGCCGACGGCGATGTCCGCCACAAGACGCAGCTCAGGTTCCGACTCGACGTTGATCTGGGCGACACCGGTTTCGATGGCGAAGGCGATTTCGCGCGCGCTCTTGCCGACGCCCGAAAAGACGATGCGGTGGGCGGGAATCCCGGCGGCCATGGCGCGCCGAATCTCACCTTCGGAGACGGTGTCCGCGCCCGCTCCGAGGCGAGCCAGGGTGGCCAGGACCGAGACGTTGGAGTTGGCCTTCACGGCGTAGGCGATAAGCGGCGCGCCGAGCGCGGGGTGCGCGTGAAGGGCATCGCGGAAGACCCGGTAGTGCCGCTGCAGCGTGGCGGTGGAGTAGACATAGACCGGTGTCCCGACCGCGGCGGCAATGCGCGCCAGGGGGACCTGCTCACACCACAGCTGTCGGTCCCGCAGCTCGAAGTGATTCATTGCGGGTTGGCGTAAGGATCCGGCAGGACGCCCGGCGGCGGCGAACCGCTAGGACTTGGGTTCATGCCCTGGATCGGCAGGGTGCGCGCCGGCGCCGGATTGGCATAGCTGTCGGGACCTGTGTCGGGCGGCAGGGCCTCAGGTTCGCCGGCCTGCCTTTCGGTCCTTGCGCGGGCGGCGGCCGCGGCCTGGTCGGCCCGGTATTGCGCCTTGGCTTTCTCGCCGAAGAGCGGCGCGGGACGGTCGAGGGTCCCTACTTTTCCGCACGCGCCCAGGGCGAATGCGCCGACGGCGACGAGCATCCAAGAGGGCCGGTTCATCCAAGTCTCTCCTTCCAGCGCTCGATCTGGCCCCGGACCCGGACGGGCGCGGGGCCGCCGTAGCTGTCGCGGGCGGTCAGCGAAGCACGCGCCGTGAGCACGGCGTAGACGTCCGCCGTGATGCGCGGTTCGATCTGAGTCAACGCGTCGATCGGCAATTCGCCCAGGGATGTCCCCAGTTCATCGGCCTTCTTGACCGCGGCCCCAGCTTGGCCATGGGCCTCCCGGAAAGGGACGCCGAGTGTGCGAACCAGCCAGTCGGCAAGGTCGGTCGCCGTGGCGTGGCCCAGTTCCGCGGCGGTCTGCATGGCTTCGACGTTGGGCGTCATGTCATCGATCATGGCGCGCATTGCGGCCAAGGAAAGTTCGAGAGCGTCGAAGGCTTCGAAGGTCGGGGCCTTATCCTCCTGCATGTCCTTGCCATAGGCCAGCGGCAGGCCCTTCATCACAACCGAAAGGCTGACCAGGGCGCCGATGACCCGCCCGGTCTTGGCGCGAACCAGTTCGGCCGCATCCGGATTTCTCTTCTGAGGCATGATCGACGAGCCGGTCGTGAAGGCGTCCGACAGGCTGACGAACCCGAACTGCGGGTTCACCCACAACACAATCTCTTCGGCGAGGCGGGACAGATGGCCGGCGCAGATCGCCGCGGCGGACAAGGCTTCGAGGGCGAAGTCGCGCGCCGAGACGCTGTCCAGGGAGTTGGCTGTCGGCCGCTCGAAGCCCAGGTCGCGCGCGGTCATCTCGCGATCGATCGCGAAGCTCGTGCCGGCAAGGGCGGCCGCGCCCAGGGGGCTTTCGTTCATTCTCTTCCGGGCGTCCGCCAAACGCCCGGCGTCTCTGGCGAACATCTCCACATAGGCCATCAGATGGTGGGCGAAGCTTACCGGCTGGGCGATCTGCAGGTGGGTGAAGCCCGGCATCAGCGTTTCGACATGGGCCTCGGCCTTGGCCAGGAGGGCGCGCTGGAGCGCCTCGATCGGGCCGATCGCGCGCGCGCAGGCGGCCCGCACCCAAAGGCGGAAGGCGAGCGCTACCTGGTCGTTTCTCGATCGTGCGGTGTGCAGGCGGCCGGCGGCCGGCCCGATGAGTTCGGCCAGGCGCGCCTCGATGTTCATGTGGATGTCTTCGTATTCGTCGCGCAGGGGAAACGCCCCGTTGGCGAACTCCGCCTCGATGAGATCGAGGCCACGCTGAATCTCGGCGGCGTCCGTGGGCGAGATGATCCCGACGGCCTTCAGCATGGCGGCGTGCGCGCGCGAGCCGGCCAGATCTTCCAGGGCCAGGCGCGCATCGACGCCGAGCGAGACATTGATCGCCTGCATGATGTCGGCGGGCTTGGCGGAAAAGCGCGCGCCCCATAGAGGATGACCGGCCTTTGCGGAGTCGTCGGTCATATGAGTGCGATCCTTACCTCGCGGCGCGCAGCGAAGATTTTGCGCCTTCCCGCTCCTCTCGTTGTCGGTCTTGGCGTCGCGGCGCTTCTATACGCCATCCCTGGCTGTTCCAAATCGCCTGGCGACCTGGGCGGCCTGGCCAGGGGCGCGATGGCCAAGCTGGTCTTGACCAAGAAGGCTTCGCCGCCGCCGGCGACGCCCTTCGCCGACGCATCCGGCAGGCGCCACACCCTGGCCGAGTTCAAGGGCAAGGTGACGCTGGTCAATGTCTGGGCCAATTGGTGCGCGCCATGCAAGGCGGAGATTCCCAGTCTCGCCAAGCTGCAATCGCGATATGCCGGCAGGCCGCTGGCCGTCGTCGCGGTCAGTGTCGGCAAGGACGAGGACGAAACCGCCGGACGCGCCTTCATCGCCGCCAACCCGCCCCTGACCTTCTACAGCGAGCCCACCTACACGCTCGTCTCGGCCTTTGCGCCGCCCATCGAAGGGATGCCCACGACGGTCCTCTACGATCGCGCCGGGCGAGAGCGGGGGCGGGTGACCGGGGGCGCCGACTGGTCGGGACCCGATGCGCGGGCGGTCATCGACGCGCTCATCGCCGAGAAGTGAGCGGACCGCCGCCAAGCGCGTCCACCCTGGAGCCGATCGCGGCGCGAGCCTGGCCGGCCGTCGAGTCCTCGCGCATCGGCGGCTGGCGACTCTACGCCTCATCGGGATACTCGGGCCGGATCAACGCCTGCTGGCCGTTGGACGGACCGGGCCTGAGCACCGACGACGCCATCGACGCGGTGGAGGCCTGGTATGCCGCCAGGCGCCTACCGAGCTTGTTCAAGATCGCCGACCGGGCCGCGCAGCCGCCGGACGTCGTCGCCGCCTTGAGCGCGCGGGGCTATCGGCCGCGCACCGAAACCTTGACCCTGTTTGCGCCCGCATGCGCGGCGGCGCCCTCCGCGGTTCGTCTCAGCGACCGTGTCGAGGAGGCCTTCCGCGCCGTGTTCACAGCCGCGGGCGGGGAAAGCGCCGACGCCCGCGAGAGACTCGCCGCGCTGGCGCGCATGCCGCGACCGCGAGCCTTCGCCCATCTTGTCGAAGGCGGCGTTCCCGCCGCGATCGGGGCCTGCGCCGCCGAGGGGCTTTGGGCCGTCGTGTTCGCCATGCGCACGAGCCCGGCGCATCGGCGGCAGGGCTTCGCGCGGCGTGTCCTTGCGGCGCTGAGCGCCTGGGCGGCGCAGGCCGGCGCCTCGCACGTCTATCTGCAGGTCGAAGCAGACAATCTGCCCGCCGTCGCCCTCTATGAAGGCGCCGGCTTCGAAGAGGCTTACCGATACCGCTACTGGCGCAGGCCCGCGCGAGGCTAGCGTCATCGCCGCCGCGCCGAACCGTTCATATCGGCGTGGGCTTACCCTCCAGCGCCGAGCGGTCCCTCATAGAAGAAGTCGATGAGGAACACCCGCTCCCCTGGGCCGTGCTTGGCGATTTTCAACAGATCGACGACGCCGGCGAAGCCGGAGCGGCGCGCCAGGTCTGGGGTGACGTCCGCCAGGCCGATCTCCCGTATCGCGGTGACCTCGATCGCCCCGGGGCCGAGGCGATATCGCCCGCCGACCTTGACGTGCGGCCTTTGCCAGATGCGGACGCTGCAGGTGATCTCGCCCCGCATGACCGGATCGCGAAGGCGCTTGGTGAAAATCATGCTGCGGGCGCCACGATCGCCAGATCCAGGCTCACCGCGCCGCGGCCAGGAGCGAATGATCATCCAGTCCGACCATGGCCTTTACCTGGGATGGCGTCATCCCGGCCGCCCGCAAGCCGGCGACGGTCGACCCGCCGTCCCGCTTCGAAAGCCGTCGGCCGTGGGCGTCAACAATCAGCCGGTGGTGGCGATAGGTGGGTGTCGGCAGGTCCAGGAGAGCCTGGAGCAGCCGCTGGATATGCGCCGCCTCGAACAGATCGGAGCCGCGGACGACATGGGTTACGCCCTGCACGGCGTCATCGAGGACGACGGCAAGGTGGTAGGCGACGGCCCCGTCCTTGCGGCCCAGGATGACATCGCCCAGCCGCTCGGGTTCGGCGGCGAGACGCCCATGTTCGCCCTGCGGCCCGGCCCCCTCCTCGAAGAAGTGGAGCGCCGAAATGTCACCCAGTTCCGCGCGCGCCGCATCCACCGAAAGGCGCCAGGCGAAAGGCGCTCCCTCGGCAAGGCGGCGAGCCTCCTGCGATGGGGCCAGCGGGCCGCCCCGGTGGACAGGGGCCGGCCCGTGCGGCGCGCGGCCGATGTCCGCGAGCCGTTCACGCCGGGTTCCGAAGCAACGATAGAGCAGGCCGCGGTCTCTCAGCCCCAAAAGGGCCGCGCGATAGCCTTCAAGATGCTCCGACTGTCTTCGGACGGGCCTTTCCCAGGTCACGCCCAGCCAGGCGAGGTCCTCGGCGATGGCGGTTTCGAAAGCGGGCCGGCTGCGGCCCTTGTCGATGTCTTCGATGCGAAGCAGGAACCTGCCGCCCGCCTCTTGCGCCGCGCGCCAGGCTGTGAGCGCGGAGAAGGCGTGCCCCAGATGCAGCAGGCCGGAGGGAGATGGCGCAAAACGGGTGACGAAGGGCGCGACGATCAAGCCTTGGCGGCCGCCTTGGCCCTGGGCGTGAACACGCCGATATGCTCGAGAATGGCGCGGACGAAGGGCTTTTCGCCCCCCATGGCCTCTTTCAGCGCCTCGAACTCCTTGAACCCGGCCATCTCCGCTACTCCGTGAGCGGCGCACCAGGAAGCGATCGTCGCCAGTTGCAGTTCGCGCTGTTGTTCGGGGTCGGCGCCGGCTTTGATCAGGGCGTCGCGCACGTGCCACCAGCCGCTGTCGGCTTCCTTGGCGTGTTCGGGCATGGTCTCGCGGTCACAGGCGCCGTCGTACATCACCCGGTAGAGAGCTGGATTTTCGCGGGCGAAACACACGTAGGCGACGCCGATGTTGCTCAGCGCGTCGCGCGGCTCGGAAGATTCCTTGCGGGCCAGGGCGACGGCGGCGCCCAGCTCGAGCCAGCCCTCGCGGGAGATCCCGTCCAGCAGGTCGCACTTGTCCTTGAAGTGATGGTAGGGCGCCGCCGGGCTCACGCCAGCCTCGCGGGCCACGGCGCGCAACGACAGGGCGGCCGGGCCCTCACGTTCGAGAATCCGGCGGCCGGCCTGGACCAGGGCGCGCGAGAGATCGCCATGGTGGTAGGGCCGGGCAAGGGCGCTTGAAGTTTCTCTCATCACGGTCACCGTAAAACTTAATCCTATCGCTGTAAAGATTATGTTGACACCGTTCAGATAGGTGCTATCTAAGCATTGTCCAGATCGGACACCCCCCAACGGGGGCCTTGGTGAAAATAAGGATTTCCGTCATGTCTTTCGTCAAATTCGCAGCTTTCGAACGCCTCTTCGACCGTAGCGTTTCGGTGTTCCTCGTGGCCATGGGCCTCGTCGTCGCCGGCGCGACCGCCGTTGTCGGCGCCTAGCCCACGCTCATGATTGGGCCAGAGCTTTGAGAGGGGCGGCCGCCGCTCCTCTCAAACGCGCCCGCCCGCTTGCCGATCCGGCCCACGCCTGGTGAGCCGCCGCCCGCCCAGTAGCGTGGCTTTCCCGCAACCCTTTAGATCAATCACTAGCTCTCCACGGGGCGCCGGCGCGCGCCCGATGGAGCTGTCGTCGCCATGCGCCTAGGCTCTTGCGCTCCGCTTCGGAATCGTCGATTGCCGTGGCCTTGAAGAGGAGGCCGGGTCTTCAGCCCAGGGGCAGACAAACCAATGCCGATGCCTTCTGGCCTCGCGGGGAGGGACGGTCATGCAGGTCCTTAGCCGCCCGCCTTCCGGCACGCCGGCCCTGGTGCTGAACGCCGACTTCCGGCCGCTCAGCTACTATCCGCTTTCGCTCTGGCCCTGGCAGGAGACGATCAAGGCCGTCTTCCTGGGTCGCGTCGACGTGGTCTCGAACTACAACCAGTTCGTTCATTCGCCGTCGGTCCAGATCCAGCTGCCCAGCGTGGTTTCGCTCAAGCACTACGTGGCGCAGGATCGCCCACCGGCCTTCACCAGGTTCAATCTCTTTCTGCGCGACGGGTTCGCCTGCCAGTACTGCGGCGGCGGGGAGGATCTGACTTTCGATCACCTGACGCCGCGGTCGCGCGGTGGGCGGACCACCTGGGAGAACATCGTCACCGCCTGCGCCCGTTGCAATCTTGCCAAGGGCGGCCGGACGCCCGGCGAGGCGGCCATGCACCCCAGGCGCAGGCCGGGCCGGCCCACCATGTACCAACTACAGGATCATGGCCGGCGCTTTCCGCCCAACCATCTGCACGAGAGCTGGCTCGACTACCTCTACTGGGACATCGAACTGGAGGCGTGAGGCCAACGCCAAGCCGGGCCGGCCAGGGACTCGCGCCGCCCGCGGCGGGCGCGTAGGCTGCTCTGCGCAATCAAACGGCGACGTTCGCAGGGAGCTTGGCGCTGCCCGATGAAGATCACCGTCACCAAAAACGGACAGTACGCCGTCAGCGGCGCTGTGCCCCTGGCCACTCAGATCATCGGCGCCAACGCCGCCGGCGATTCCGTCGATTGGAGGCCGGGCGAGTCGTTCGCGGTCGGCGATTCCTATGCGCTGTGCCGGTGCGGCCGTTCCTCCACCAAGCCGTTCTGCGATGGCAGCCACGCCAGGGTCGGGTTCAACGGCGAGGAGTCCGCCAGCCGCGAGCCATTCGCGGCCGCGGCCAAGACCTTCGACGGTCCCGCCTTGGTCCTGCGCGATGTCGAAGGGCTATGCGCCCATGCGCGGTTCTGCGATCGCGACGGAGGGGTTTGGCGAAACGTCGCGCGGACTTCGTCGGCAGACGATCGCGGCCTCTTCGAGCGCCAGGTAGGCCAGTGCCCGTCGGGACGGATCGTGGCGTGGGATGTGGCGGCGCAAGGGCCGATCGAGCCTGAATTGCCGGCCTCGATCGTTATCATCGAGGACCCCCAGGAAAACATTAGCGGCCCGATCTGGGTTCGCGGCGGGATCGAGATCGTCGCCTCGGACGGGACCGCCTACGAAAGGCGCAACCGCGTTACGCTGTGCCGGTGCGGGCAATCGAACAACAAGCCCTTCTGCGATGGCGCCCACCACGCCGTCGGGTTCAAGGCGACCTGACAGTCGCGCCGAGCGCGTCGCGCCAAGGGACGTCCAGGTTCAGCAGTAGCCGCGAACCCGCACGTAGCGCCGCCAATAGGGGTCCCAGCGCCAGTGGACGCATCCGTAGTCGGAATAATCCCCGTCATAGGCGTCCCAGTAGCCGGGACCCCAATAGCCCGGACCCCAGAAGCCAAAGCCGAAGCCGCCGAAGTCGTCGCCATCGCCACGAAAACGGTCGCGGTCGCCACGGAAGCGACCGCCCTCGGCCCGAAAGCCCCGGCCGGAGAAGCTCCCCTGGCGCGTTCCCTGGAAGTGGCTCGAGCCGCCGCGGAAGCCCGTGGAGGTGGTAGCCCGACCGCCGCCGCGACCGCTCCAGCCGCCGCCCCCCCTGTGATCCTGAGCCGCCGCCGGGACGGCCGCCAGGGCGAGTATCACGCCCACCGTCAAGGCCGCCGCGGCAGCTTTGCGTGTGATGCCCATGGGAAGTTCTCCAAAGCCTGTCTCTCGCAATTAACCGAGAGTCCGACTCGCGACGTGAACGCGAAGTGAACGACGCCGTCAGATACCACCGTTATCGCCAGGACAAACGCCTCCGGGCAGGAATGGTCGCAAGCGGAGTCACATCGGCAGGGCGAAGGCGACGAGGGTGTCCCCTCGCTTTGTGCCGGACATCGAGTGGCCGCCGGCGGCGATGACGACATATTGCCGGCCTTTCCAGACGTAGGTCATCGGCGTCGCCTGGCCTCCCGCCGGCAGGCGTCCGCGCCACAGCGGCCTGCCCGTGCGGGCGTCGAAGGCCCGCAGATAGTCGTCGAGCGTCGCGCCGATGAACACCAAGCCGCCGGCGGTGACCATCGGGCCGCCGAAATTTGGCGTGCCCGCGCGGGGCAATAGGTACTGGGTGAAGGGCGCCTTGTCCTGGGTGGTGCCGAGCGGCGTCGTCCACAGACTGTGGCCGTCCCGCATGTCGATGGCGTGCAGGAGTCCCCACGATGGCGGATTGCACGGCAGGCCCAGGGGCGAGAAGACCACCTGTCGGCTCATTCCATAAGGGGCCCCGGCCTGCGGCGATACCTCCAGGTCGGGATGGGCAGCCTTGGCCGCCTCGACCCTGGCGGCCGGAATGAGGGTAACAAGATGAAGGGCGCTCGAGGTGTTCACATAGACGATGTCGTTGGCCGGATCGAAAGCCAGGCCGCCCCAGTTCGCGCCGCCGCCGGTGAACGGGTAGATCAAGCTTCCCTGCAGCGAAGGCGGCGTGAAGAGGCCCTCATGCCGCGCGCCGGCGATCTTCTTGCGACAGGCGTCGCGATCCCAGGGCGTGATGCCGAAGGCGTCGGCGGCGCGAATGCGGCTGGGCGCCAACGGGGCCGGCGCGATGGGAAAAGGCTGGGTGGGGGAGAGCCATTCGCCGGGCGCGCCGCCCTGGGGAACCTTCCGCTCGACAACGGGGATCACCGGAACGCCGCTGTCGCGATCAAGGGTGAACAGCAGGCCCTGTTTGGTCGGCTGCAG
>Ga0208849_1002078_pt1 | contig 11764 bp, 6 predicted proteins | sample NGESurdeep072012_10_FD_184470 | JGI IMG/M metagenome (GOLD analysis project Ga0208849, IMG submission 184470) | Arctic peat soil microbial communities from Barrow, Alaska - NGEE Surface sample 53-3 deep-072012 (SPAdes) | ecosystem: Environmental > Terrestrial > Soil > Wetlands > Peat ...
GCCGGCGTTGGAAGGACGAATGGGGTTTTCGTCGTTGGCAACGCAGTGCCGGAGTCGCTGACAGTTCCCCTATCGCGTCCGCAGCGGCCGGTGCCGGTCTGCCTGTTCGTCGCCGGCTCGAATGCAACCTGGAAGGGTTTTGACGAAGTCCGCCAGGCAATGGTTTTGCTGGAAACCTCAGGGGTTCGCGTTCATTGTCGCGTCATAGGTGCAACGCAATCGTTGATGCGACGTGTGGCGTCGGATGATGGCCCCCGGAACATGCTACTGGAAGGTCACGTCGATCATGCCGAAATAATCTCGGCCATGCGAAGCGCCGACATATTTCTCCTGCCCTCGCATTCCGAAGGATTTCCCAACGCATTGATCGAGGCGATGGCCACAGGGCTTGCCTGTATCGTCACACCGGTGGGAGCGGTGCCCGAAATTATCGGGGCGGATGCCGCCATCGTCGTGCCGGTGAAGGACGCCGGTGCCCTGGCCGACGCCATCCGGCAACTCGCAGGCGATCCGGCGTTGCGCGGTAGCCTGGGGCAAGCTGCGCAGGATACAGTAAGCACCCGATATGCTCAAAGTGCTGTGTTGCCCCGGTTGGAACAGGGATGGCAGTTGCTTCTTGATGATAAGAGTACTTTGTTTCACTTGTGCATCGCTCGTAAGAGGTCAGGACCGAATGATGGCGAACCAGGACGATGACCCAAGTTGATGAAAGCGTGATCCAGTCGTTTTGGCAGGATCATCCGGTTGGAGAAAACATCGTCGGAAATCTGCGCAAGGATTTCGGAGGAGATTACGCCAGTTTCTTCGACGCATATGACAAGTGGTATTATGGTTGTCAGCACCACGTTCTCAAAGCGCTTGATCTGTTCGACTGGAAAGGAAAAGAGGTTCTGGAGATAGGGCTCGGCCAGGGAGCGGATTCCGAGCAATTGGTGCGGCGCGGCGCCCTCTGGTCCGGCATAGACCTGACCGCAGAGTCCGTTCGCAGGGTCGCAACGCGATTTAAGTTGCGCGGACTTGAATTTGGCGAACTGGTTCAGGGGTCCGCCCTGTCAATGCCTTTCGAAGACCGCAAGTTCGACATGGTCTTTTCTCACGGCGTGTTACTTTGCATTCCGGATATCCAGGCGGCACAGCATGAAATCCGGCGGGTGCTGAAGGACGATGGCCGGCTCGTCGTCATGTTGTATGCGCGCAACTCGATCAACTATCAGATTTCTATCAAGTGGATCAGACGCCTTGGTCTTGCGGCTCTGTATTTTTTGCCGGTCAGGCTTTCGGGCATATATGCGGCGCACAAGCGAAACGCGAAAGCGGCAGGCTTGTGGAATTATCTTGCCATGAAAAATTTCATCCATCGTTCAACCGACGGTCCCGACAATCCTTACGCGAAAGTCTATGACGTGAAAACACTGCGCGAGGACTTTCCCGATTTCGAATTGATCCGAACCTTCAAGCGCTACATGCATGCGCCACCGCTGCCGCTGCACGGATTGCCCGGCGAAAGCATATTCGGCTGGCATTTGTGGGCGGAATTGCGCCCGCGTTCGCGATGAGCCGTTTCACAGCCGGCAAGCGACGGTGACGCGAATTCATGCCGTACCCCGCGACCGAAAATGAAATCCGCACGCACTGGCAGGCGCATCCGGTCGGGGAATCCATGGGGCGCCCCCTGGAGGAGTTTTCGGGTGACTACGAAGCGTTTTTCGAAGCCTATGACGGTTGGTATTACGGCACACAGCCGCATGTGCTGAAGGCGCTCGACGGCTTCAACTGGAAGGACCGTCGCGTCCTTGAAATCGGATTGGGCCAGGGAGCGGACTCCGAGCAACTCATCAGTCGCGGCGCATGCTGGTCGGGGATAGATCTGACCGCAGAAGCGGTCGATCGGGTGTCAAAGCGGCTGGGATTGCGCGGCCTTGGCTACGATGTGCTCGCCCAAGCTTCAGCGACTGCCATTCCGTTTCGGGCCTCGCACTTCGACTTTGTATTCTCGCACGGGGTGCTGCACCACATTCCAGACATCCTCGCGGCGCAACGCGAGATCCGGCGGGTGCTGAAAGACGACGGCTGCCTGGTCATCATGGTCTATGCGCGTAATTCGCTGAACTATCAGCTTTCCATCAGATGGCTGCGGCGCATTGGATTGGCGATCCTGTATGTTCTGCCCTTCAAATTCTCCGGTGTGTACGGCGATCACAAGCACAACGCGCAGAAGAGCGGACTCTGGAACTACCTCTCCATTCGCAATTTCATACATCGTTCGACCGACGGTGCGGATAATCCCTATTCGAAAGTCTATGACCGTGCCTCTCTCGTGCAGGACTTTCCAGATTTCGAGATCGTACGGACCTTCAGGCGCTACATGCACGCACCTCCTCTTCCCCTACATGGAGTGCCCGGCGAAGCACTTTTCGGCTGGCACCTATGGGCCGAGTTGAGGCCGCGTTGATCGTGTCGTTCGTGTTGGAGTGCGCGAACAAAAATGATAGCTTTCCGACCGCTCGGAGCCGTCAGCATGCGTCTGACAGGATGGTGCGCCTGGTAGAATTCGAATGCGCCAGACGTCCGTCAGCGATTCCATCCAGGCCTTCCAGCTTGAATGTGCGCAGAAACATTTCCAGGTTTACAAGCGTCCACAGGATTCGTTCGTTGTTTTGCTGCCCTTCGAGATGCGCGTTTAGGTATCCATGAACGGCTGACGCGTCGCAGATCTGTGCGACCCGCGAGTCCTGGCTCGTCAGCATATCCCGAAGAATGTCGCGGTAGGGACCGCGAAACCAGTCGTGAAAAGGCACGCGGAAGCCGATCTTTCGCCGATGAAGGATTTGGGAAGGCAGGCTGCTTCGCAGCGCAGCACGCAGAACGCGCTTGCCGCCGCGTCCGCCGACAAGAAAGCGGTCGGGAATGCGGGCCGCGACGGCTGCAAGTTTCGTATCCATGAACGGCATGCGGCCCTCAATCGAGCCTGCCATCATCATGCGATCGCCACGCTCGAGCAGATTGTCGGGCAGCCATGAAGTCTGGTCGAAATAAAGCATGCGCCGCAAGGGTGATGCGTTTTGCATCGAAACAGGCAGACGATCGGGCGGCGTCAGGATTCCGCTCGTGCCAATCAGCCGCTCGCGATCCAATCCGAAGGCGCTGCCGAACCACGCACGCATCCTCAATGAAGTGTCCCGTTCCCCAAGGATGCGGGCAAGGATTTGTGCGCGGCGCGCTTGGTAGGGCAAAAGACGCGCCAGCGGGGGCACGATCCGGTCATGAAGGCGCTGTGGAACCAGTCGCTGATACAGCGCAACCCAGCCTTCGGCGCGATGTTTGGGATACCCGCCCAGCATTTCGTCGGCGCCTTCACCGGTCAATACCATCTTGACGGAACGCGCCGCGGCCTGGGAAAGCATCAGGATAGGAATATCGGAAGCCTCGCTGACCGGAGCGCCACGATGACGGATGGCAGCGGGCCAGTGCTCCAGGAACGAATCCTCATCCACGACGAGTTCGCTGTGCTCGGTTCCGAACCGCATCGCCACGTCACGGGCATAGGCCAGTTCCGAAAAGGCGCCGTCGCGGAAGCCGACCGAGAAGGTGCGCACGCGATCGCTGTGTCGGCTCATAGCGGCGACGATCGCTGAAGAATCTATGCCTCCGGACAGAAATGCTCCGTAGGGGGCGTCGCTGCGCATACGGATGCGGACGGCCTCGTCGAAAACATCGGACAGTGCGGCTGTCGCTTCCTCGAACTCCCTGATGTCCGGAGAGAGGTTTGCAACCGGTGGCGTGTAATAGCGCGTCGTTGCGAGTTTTCCGGCGTGCCAGATCGCGCTTGAGCCCGGTTGAAGTTTGCGGATGTCCCGAAAAAACGTATTTGGGCCCGGTACGTAGCGGTTGAGCAGGTATTGATCGACCGCCGCGGGATCCACCTGGCGAGAGATGCCAGGGTATTGCAGGAGCGGCTCTATCTCTGAACTGAAGAGCAGGAGGCCGTTCATCTGCGCCAGGAACAGCGGCTTCTTTCCGAATGGATCGCGAGCCAGAAGCAGTTGCTGCCGATCCGCGTCCCACAGCGCAAAAGCGAACATTCCCCGCAACCGCCCGAGAGCCGAAGCGCCCCAGGCCCGATAGGCCTCGATGAGCACTTCCGAATCTGACTGGCTGTGAAAAACATGGCCCAGTGCCCGCAATTCGGCGCGCAGCTCGATGTAATTGTAAATCTCGCCATTGTAGATGAGAACGATCCGTCCATCCGTGCTTTGCATCGGCTGAACGCCGCCATCGATGTCAATGATGGAAAGTCTGCGATGACCCAGGCCGATTTGATAATTACCGTCGGCAGTAGCTGCAATGAGGTAACCGGCGCCGTCAGGTCCGCGATACGACAGGAGGTCGGTCAGCCGGCAAAGCATTGAACGTTCGCCGGCACGCGCCATCGGGGCTATCCAGCCGAAGATTCCGCACACGCTCCGCAGCCTCTTTGCGCTTTTTGCGAATCAGCCGGATACTGGCCTGAGAAACATTTATATCCGCTCTGCAAAGCAGCGGGTCAACCGCACTTTATTATTTGACGCGATCAGCCGGGCCAGTCTTCTTGAGGCAACAAGGATGACCTTGTTTTCTTCGTCGCCTCGGGTAGAGCGGCTCGCCTGGTATGCCAATCGGCTGGCGCGGATGTCGCCGGCGGAGATGGCGCATCGCGCCTGCGAGCAGATGAAACGAGCGCGCGATGCCCGGCGCGCCTGGTCGTGGAATCGCTTCGGACAATTCGAGTCGTCCATTGGCGGGGTGCCGGGCCTGGACGCACCGATGCTGCTCGCGGACGCTTTTCCCGCCGGGCGCGATTCCGCCGCCGCAACCGGCCGATTTACCCTGTTGCATCGGGAATGGCCCGAGCCCGGCAGCGATTGGACACAGACCATCTGGCATCTCGATCCGGTAACGGGCAACCGCTGGCCGGGCGTCGGGACATTTGCCTTCGCGGCCGATTATCGGCACGCGCCCGACAAGGGGGACGTGAAATTTGTCTGGGAGATCAACCGGCTCGGATTTCTGCAGCGCTTGGCGGCTTCTGCCGGTGACGACAGTGAAAAGTGGGATCTTATTGAAAAGATCCTGCGCGGGTGGATGGATGCCAATCCGCCGTTTCAGGGAATCAACTGGACCAGCGGTATCGAGGCGGCGTCCAGGCTCGCCACGATCATCGTGGTGCTTGGCTTTGCCGGCGCCAGGCGGCGCGCCGCGCTGTCGGCGCTCGTCAAACCCTTTGTCGAGGCGCATGCCTGGTGGATCGACCGCTACCCCTCGCTGCATTCCTCCGCCAACAACCATCGCGTTGCCGAACTTGCAGCACTTTTTCTGGCTGCGATCTGCGTGCCCCGCCTGCCGCACGCCGCGCGTTATCTCCGACTGGCGCATGCCGGTCTCGAAGCCGAAATCCTCAAGCAATTTTATGCAGACGGCGTCGGAGCCGAACAGTCGCCAACCTACGCAGCCTATAGTCTCGAATGGTTCGCGCTGGCGGGCATTGTCGCGGACGAGTCCGGCGCTCCATTCGCGGCCGCTTATCGCGAACGCGCCGCCGCCGCCGCCAATCATCTGCGATGGATGATGGACGATGGCGGCAATGTCCCGCAGATCGGCGATGATGACGAGGGCAGGGTCCTGCAATTTCACGCACCGTCCTACGTCGCGTCGGTGGCAAATCTTGTCTCACGCTGGCTGAAGACCGCCGCTGCGCAAATCCCTGTCGGCTTGCGGCGTTTCGGCGATGGCGGTTATTCGGTCCTGCGCGAGAGAATCGACGGCGCAACCTTGTTGCTCGTGTTCGATCACGGCAAGCTGGGGTTTCTCTCCATCGCCGCCCACGGTCACGCCGACGCGCTGGGCATCTGGCTGCACTGGGGCGACGAACCGATCCTGATCGACGCCGGGACATATCTTTATCACGCCGGCGCGCGCGAAAGAGACAGGCTGCGCGGAACGCCGGCCCACAACACGCTGACGATCGAGGGCGCGGATCAGAGCAGGATTTCCGGTCCCTTCGGCTGGTCCGCCCATTCTTCGACCCGGTTCATCGACGACGATGGGTGCATCGCCGCGGCCGAAAACAACGGTTATGAACGCAGATATGGCCTTCGGCATCGGCGCACCGTCAGCCGCACCGCGGATCGGCTGTTTCTCGTCGAGGATCAATTGATCGGCCGTGCGAAGCGCGCGGGGTTGCGCTGGAGAATCGGATTTCTCGTCGGGCCTTCCGTGAACGTAGAGACTGACCGCGGGACTGCGCTGCTGCAAACCCGCAACGGGCGGAGATTGAGCCTGGTTCTCGAAGAGCCGCCGGCGGCCGTCTGGCGGATAGAAAAAACGACATGTTCCCCGGCCTTCAATACGCAATGCGAAACCATCCGCCTCGAAGCTTCGGGGATCGTTCCCACCAACGGCCGGTTGAAAATCCGCACCTCGCTTCAGTTGTGTTGATCGGTCCTAAATCCGTGCTGCAGTTTTGGCGGCGACGGCGGAGGCGAGCCTTGTGCGACGCTTTCGCCCCGGGCGGGCAAATTTGTCGAGCAGCCGGCGCCATCTGCCGGATTTCGGCGTCAGCCGCACCGCACCGAGCCATGCGACGCAAGACAGCCCCAGGGCAATTGCCGCATCGACGGTCGGCAGCGGCGAAGTCGGTTTTAGCGGCGCATGCGGCGGATCGATCATCACCGACGCATAGCGGTGATCCGACGCGACCATCATCATCTCCTGCTCCTGCTGCGAAAGCACCTCGATCATGGCGGGCTTTTGATCGGCCAGAGTGATGTGTTCCAGCGCCTCGTTCAGATAGGCGATTCTCGCTGCGACATCGCGACGTTTGTCCTGACGGATGATGTTGTCGGCTTCCAGCAGAATGAGATTGAGGATGCGCTCGGCCTCTGCCGGACTGCCGAATTTAAATGTGACCGTTGCGAAGCCCGTTTCGAGCGATTGATCGACTATCAGTCTGGTTGCGAAAAAGGTGAGAAGGTCGTCCTCGTCGGGGGCGCTTTTCACCGGCCGGCGCAACAGCGTTTTGCCGTAGTCCCATGCCCGGTCGAACTGGCTGTCCCGCGGATACCAGCGTTTGTTTGCCGCGTCCCACTGGCTGTCGAAAATTTCCGGCAGAAGATGGTCTTTGCCCACAAGCACGGAGGCGAGGCGGGTCGAGTTCAGCAGCGAGGTGTATTCGTCGAACGGATCGGCGCCGCCCTGGCCCAGCATGCCGCCGACGTGAAGGTGCTTGGCAATGCCGCCGACACCCGAGCCTCCGAGTCCGCCAAGTTCGGAGCCGAATGGCTGGTCGGAATTGTCGGCCGGCCCGACGAGAGCGGTCGCGGTGTAAACCGGCTTCGCCAGCCAGACCATCAGAAGCGTGACGGCGAGAAAGACCACAAGCAGGGCGAAGAAAAGCAGATAATAGGTCCGCAGTTCGAATCTCAGCCGCGCAATATCGACGATTCTGCGCTGCGGTGCGTCAGTCTCGTCGTCGCTCAGCAAGTCCGACATATGATGTCCATCTTTGGGCGGTTCGCGATGTCTGTTGCTCCGGATCGGATAAGCCGCAATGCCATGTCTGCGCCTGTGGGCAATCAGTTGGTTCTCGAAAGAATCGCGAGGGAAGCGGCCGATACGGCAAGATCCGACAGGACCTTCGTTATGGTGACGGTAAGTACGCCCAGATCGAGCGGCGCCAGATCGCGGGGAACAACGACTACGCTTCCAGGCGCCAGCTTGGCCGGCGAGAAGTCGAAGAGATCGTCCGCAATCCGCCTGGATGTACCGTCGGGATTGACCACGAAGATGTGGTCGTCGTCGGCATAACGGTCGTAGCCGCCCGACTGCCCGATATAGTCCGCAACGTCGAGCCTGGGCGAAAACCGGAAGCTCCCAGGATTGAGAACTTCGCCCGTGACATCGACTTCGCTCGGACGTTTGGGAACAAACAGGCGATCACCCGGCTGCAGCTCGATGTCCGCTTCGGGGTCGGCGGCGAGCGCGGCCGGATCGGCGATGACGGAGAGCCTGCCGTCTGCCGGCTTCGCGCGCAATTGCGCAATGACACCGGCAACAAACCCCGCGCCTTCGGCCGAGAGTCCGAGCGATTGGCCGCTCGAAGAGTTGAGGACGTTTCCCGCCCGCGCGACACCGGCCATGAGCTGCTTCTGCAAATCGTCGGCTTCGCGCTGGTGTGCCATCTGCTGAACCTGCGCCACCGACGGACGCTGGAAGATGGCGCCGAAAGGATAGGCGTCCCCGCTCAGGCCGCCGGCGCGCGCCAACACGGAAGAGAGCCTTTCTCCCTTCAGGATATGAAAGGTACCGGGAAACTGTACTTCTCCGGCAACGCTGACGCTGCCGTCTTGCTGGTCGCTGATGACGCCGGGGATGCGCACGACGTCCAGACGCTGGAGTTCGACGGAACGCAGCCTGTCCTGGGTGAGGGAATACAGTTTTCTTGTCGACTGCGACTGCCCGCCGACATTGTCGATCGCGACGGACGTGATCTCGATGGCGTTCAGATTGGCATCCGGGCGCAAGCCGTTGGCCGCGCTGACGATCTCGCTCAATTTCGCCCCCGGGGCCGCGAGATAATCGCCCGGCTGGCGAACCGAGCCTTCCACCGTGACGCGATAATCGCTGACGACAAAACCGACGGCCGCGGATTCGTCGCCGTTCAGACCGGCCGCGCCTTCATCGAGACCGGCGGAAGCGGCGGCGGCTGCGTCAACTGGCCCGTTTGCACCAGGAGCGCCGCTATCGGCCGACGATTGTCCGGGGCCGCCATTTGTGGCGATGTCGGAGGCCTGCCTCGCGTTGCCACCCTGTTGACCAACCTGGCCCGCCAGGGATTGAAGAAGGACTTTCGCCGTCGCCATCCCGCTTTCATCGGCCTGCATGCCTTGCTGACCTGTGCCAGGCCCGTTGGCCTGTTCCTGATCGGGCGTCCCGTTCTGCAGATTGCCGTTGAGCCGATTGTCTTTCGGCGCCATCGGCATCGCACGCGTCGCGACCAGCCTGTGCATGCTCTGGAAGTCGAGAATGTGGACAATATCCTGCGACTCGAGGGGCACGTCGAATTTGCCGTCGATCAGTGCCTGCACGGAAAAGGCGATAACGTCCCGCATGAGGGTTCTTTTGTTCAGCCGGATGACGAAACCGAACGGCATGTAGGTCATCGGCAGCAGCGCATCGGCGGAAGGGACCAGATCGTGCAGGGTGCGCGCGCTGTTCAGCCCATAGACTCCCGGCAACCGCACATTGCCCTCAAGCGTAATGTTGCCAAGCGTGTAGTTTTGCGCCGCTTTCACCAGCAGGACTTCGCCGTCGCGCAGCACCGCGCCGGAATGCGATGTTATATCGTCGAATTCGAGCTTGCCGTCGGGGAGCGTGCGCACCGCCGTCAAGCGATAGGCGCCCCTGATGATATAGCCATCGCCCAGCGCCAGCAACGCACGCGCCGTCACGGTACGGCCGCCGGCCGGCAATTCGTAGATACCGGCGCGGCGCACGTCGCCGCCGACGGCAACGGTCGCGCCCAGCGGCCCGACATACACCCTGTCGCCCTGACGCAGTGTAATGTTTGGAGCGTAGCCGTCCGGCGCCAGGAATTTGTAGAGGTCGATGGCCAGCTCACGGTTGTTGCGCACGATCGACACCGTGCGCAGCGATCCCGATTTGCGGATTCCGCCCGCAACGTTGAGTGCGTCGAGCACGGTCGAAAGTCCGCTCAGCGCATAAACACCCGGATTGGCGACCTCGCCCACCACATTCACCGAAATCTGGCGCACCTGGCCGATGGTCACATAGGCCTGTGTTTGCAGATAGGATTGCTTTATCGCGGAATTGAGGTCCGCGCGGAATTCCCCGAAGCGTCTGCCGGATGCGGAAACCGGACGTAGCCGCGGCAAGGTGACGTTGCCGTCCCGATCCACAAAAACCGTGTAGGTCGCGTTATCCTGCCCGCGAAGCGTGATGACGATGGCGTCCCCCTGCCCCAGAATGTAATCGTCCTGAATGGCGCCGATCTGAAGGGCGGAAATGGTGCTGCCATTCCCCACCAGGTCGTAGCCATATTGGTCGAGCGGCAGGCCTGCCCGCTGGGCGTAAAATTCCTCCAGATGCGAACGGCCGCGCGACCGTTTGGTTTGTGGCGATGCAACGGTTTGGGTGACTGTCGGGGCCGGGCCCTGAATGATTCCGTTGATCTCGCCGGACGCTTGTCCGGGCATAGAAAGACCGCCCGCTCCCTGGCCGGGAATCGCGCCCGAACTCTCCGCCTGACTTTTCAGCTGCTCGCAAAGCGCAGGATCCGGCGTGGTGGCGCAAAGCCCCGTGGCGTCCTGCGCCCGCGCGCCGAATATGGTGTTTGGAATTGCAACGACGCAAATGACCAGGATGATAATGGACAACTGTGCCGTACGGCGCGCAATCATTCTATAATCCCACATTCGTGTTTATCTGTTTAGCCGCGTGCTTTTGCGCAACGCAGCGAGTCGCCCGCATCCGACGCCCGCATACCGAAACCGGAAGACGCAATACATTTGTGTTTGGTGGGAATCGACGCCTGAAACCCTTGAAGATTCGCCACTGCCCAAGTGATTACATAGCACAGCCTTTGAGAGCCGACAAACAACAAAAGATGCCATGACGGCCGCTGAGTAGCGTAACTGGCCATATCGCGACCAAATTATCCGGGGAGGAATTTCGCCGTGGACCGCCAGCCGAATTTCCTTTGTTGTGGGCCTCCAGGAATGCGATCACAATACGCCGCTTTTCGATGAAGCGTTCGTGATGGGCGTACACGCTCGGCGCGTGAGCGGGCGGGCGGCGCTTCGGGAGACGGCGGGGGCTTTATCAACAGCGGCGCATGACAGTGTCGATTTTCCATTGCCATGTCCGTGACGCGCCGGCAAAGCTGACTATGCTGGTCGCGGCGCTGTTCCTGTCAACCTCCGCACGCGCGCAATCGACCGCGGCGGCTCCCATTATCAATCTCTACGGTTCGCCGGGGCTGCTCGACATGCCCGGCGCCCACATGGCGCCCGACGGCACTTTCGACCTGTGGACAGCGGACACCGGTTTCACGCAGCGATATGGGTTCAGCTTCCAGGCATTTCCCTGGCTGGAAGGAACGTTCCGTTACATCGGCACCAAAAACCTGTTCGGTGCCGGGGCGTATTTCACCGGCGGCACCTACTACGATCGGAGTTTCGGATTGCGAATCCGACTTCAGAACGAGACCGGCGGTTGGCCAGATATCACCATGGGGCTGGACGATACCATCGGGACAGGCCTGGAAAGCGGCGAGTATTTCGCAGCCTCCAAACATCTCGGCGCGTTTGACGTGACGGTGGGGCTGGGCTGGGGGCGGCTCGCCGGGACGGCGATGTTCGAAAACCCCTTCGCGCTGGTCCTGCACAGTTTTGCTCTGCGGCCGGAGTCGACGGGTGAGGTTTCGACATCCGGATCGATTCTGCCTCTGAAGCAATTCTTTCACGGTCCCAACGCGTCGTTGTTCGGCGGGTTCTCCTGGCAAACCCCGATCGACGGGCTGAGCCTGCTTGCCGAATACAGCTCCGACGATTATCGCATCGAGGCGGAGCAACACGTCTTCAAGCCCGCGATCCAGGTCAATGTCGGTGCCTCGTACCAGGCGACCAAATCGTTGCAGCTCGGCGCCGCTTTCATGTACGGCAAGACGCCCATGGTACGGGCATCCTACAGCATCGACCCGACGACGGAG
>Ga0208849_1002079_pt1 | contig 11761 bp, 13 predicted proteins | sample NGESurdeep072012_10_FD_184470 | JGI IMG/M metagenome (GOLD analysis project Ga0208849, IMG submission 184470) | Arctic peat soil microbial communities from Barrow, Alaska - NGEE Surface sample 53-3 deep-072012 (SPAdes) | ecosystem: Environmental > Terrestrial > Soil > Wetlands > Peat ...
GGGGGAGACTGATTCACTCGCTCACAACGCACGTCAGAATTCGTGTCGTCTCTGGAAATCTCCGGACTTCATCAACGATGGACTCCCGCAACTCGCTGATACTCTGAGCCGCGCAGTGGACAATCACGTCGTACGTACCAGCTAGTCCCGACGAGTCGAGGACACCGGGTACAGCACGTACGGAGTGAATTAAGGCCTCGTATGACCCTATTTTTGACTCAATCAATAAGTATGCGTGCACGGGCATCTACCTTGCGACTTGATTATTTCCATGGCTTTCACCAAGAGTCCCCTCTTACAAAGCTTCTGCGATTGAGGACTCCACCGAATGCCGCAGAAGCCGGAGCCGACTCGCTCCTTCAACTGGATCGAGTGCGACTCCGGGAAACTGCGGTACTACTTCTGGCGAGCGGGGAGTGCCGCCAGGTCTGCTCCGATGCCATCTATACCGCGCTCGACGTGATGTCTTTGAGCTTCACGTCACTATGTTCTGGTGCGAAACGCTACACGGCCGAAGCGCAATAGTGCGTATCAAGAGCGACATCGTTCGGCATCGCCGACCGACCGTCAATTGTCCTCGCGTGCAGTTCGAGCTTCCACTTCGCGAAGTTGAGCATTCTGATTTTCGTTTTCGACAGGCTCGAATAATGAGCTAATAGCTCGGAATGAACATCTGTCCTCGATTCAGGATTCGCACACTCCTAAATCATGATGAAACTGGACTTCACAAGTCCACTCGGTCCGTTCGACCGAATCCTTCATCACCCTTGCAGCCCCGACGGCCGACCTATTTGAATGAGCCGCCAATCAACTCGCGAGCAAGAATTATGCGCTGAATCTCGCTCGCGCCCTCCCCTACCCTTCTAATCCGCAATTCTCGATACCAACGCTCAAGTGGCAGATCTTTTGTCATACCCGCCCCTCCAAATATCTGCATTGATCTATCCACCACTCTGCCCGCGGCTTCCGTTGCAACCAGTTTCGCCATGGCGGCCTCTGCGCGGTAGTTATTGCCCCGATCCGCCTTGGCGGCTGCTTCGAGAGTGAGCCACCGCGCTTGACGAATGTCAATCTCGTTGTCCACGATCATCCATTGAATCGCCTGTCGTGTCGAGAGCGGCGCGCCAAACGTCTCCCGATTCTTTGCCCAATCAATGGCCATTTCTTGAGCTCGAATGGCAACTCCAATACACCCGGCGGCGTAAGGAATGCGTTGACGCACGAGACGATCGTTCGCTATCGCGAATCCCTTGTTGACCTCGCCAAGCACGTTTCTATTGGGCACACTCACGTTTTCAAACTGCAGCTCCGTGGCGTAGTGGGAGTTACGAAGCGTGTGGACTATTCGACGAACGTAGAAGCCGTCCATGTCCGTATCGACAATGAAACACGTAATCGAGTCCCTACCTAATGTCTCACCGGTTCGAGCGAAAACGATTCCGTAATTGGCTCGATCGGCTCCGCTGATGTAAAGCTTCGTGCCATTCAATATCCAATTGTCACCGTCTCGGACAGCTGTCATCTGGATGGCACGCGCAGGGTCACTTCCACCGGACGGCTCGGTCAACGCGAAGAACCCACGCATTTCGCCCCGCAACGTAGGGAACAGGTAGCGCTCCTTCTGATCTTCTGTAGCCTCGTACAATTGCGCTAGGCCCGCACCGCCGAAGGACTTGTAACAAGGTGAATAAAGACCAGCTCGGTGCTGAGACATCTCAATAGCCATCAATGTTCGAGTTACAAGATCGATTCCCGGACCTCCGAATTCTTCGGGTATGTCAAGACCGTAAAATCCCATACCCTTAACCATTGTTTCGAGGCGCTTGAGTTCTTCAATAGGCAATTCGTCTGCGTCTGGGTCTAGATCGGTTTCGAGCGGAACTATCTCTTCTTGGACGAATCGGCGTACTCCCTCGACGATCATGACCTGCTCAGGACTCAATTCAAGATCCAAAACAACACCTTCCATTCATTCGAATCGCCATCGCGATTAGGCGGGAGTTATGATGCCAAGCCGGAGTGGGTCTTCCGCATTGTCACGAGGAAGTCGACCATAATCATGCATGTGCAACATAAGTAGTTCTTGGTATCGACTCAAATATGACGATGTAATCTCAAACCGCACATCCACGCATTCGGCACCATATTTCTCCAATAGGCACTCAATTTCGCCACGAAGCCCATATTGAGATTTTCCGCCTGCGTAGCCGATGCGCAAATAATTCCCATCAAAAGATCGCACCTCGTACACGCCAAGGTACCCGCCAACTGCTTCAGCAACTGACGCATTTAGCAACTGCCACGGTGAATCGAGTCGAACGCCCATCTCAATTACGCCCCTGCGAGCGCAAATCGCGCTAGATATACATCATCGTCTTCTTCAATCTTCAGTTGAAGCGTCATACCCGCATGCACGGTATCCCAGTCTGCGATGTCAATCAGGTTGGTCACCGTCCTTGGGCCTTCCGCAAGCTTCACGACGGCAACATTGAATGGGACGCGGTCCTTGAACTCGGGGTGCGTCGCCGTGTGGTATCGCACCCAACTCACGAGTGTCGCTTTGCCACTCGCAGTGCGAATCTCCCAGTCAGCGAAGAGACATTGGCTGCACTCCTCAGTAGGTGGTAGCCATGAGTTGCCACATTGGCGACAATGTTGGTATCGCAACTCACCAAGGATAAGACCGTCCCAATACCACCGATTTGTTTCGTCAATTTCTGGCGCGGGGATCGGCATGTCAACACCTTCCCAGTATCAAGGTCGAGTGCGTCTGCATTATTCCTCCCTGATTGCTGACGACACATGTTCTGGCACCCGTCACCTGCGAAGTTGACGTGCCTCGAATTTGTCGCACGCCCTCATGTATCAGCTGAAGACCGGGCATACCAGTCTCGGAAAGCAGACCTCCGCTGGTGTTCAAGGGAAGCTTGCCCCCAACCTGGAGAGCTCCTGGCTCAGAAACAAATGCTCCGCTCTGTCCTGGCGGACAAAACCCATAAGCCTCGAGCGTCATAAGCACAGCGATGGTGAAGCAATCGTAAAGTTGCGCGACATCGACTTGAGATGGAGTGATTCCAGCCATTGCAAATGCCGTTTCCGCTGACCGACAAGCTTCCGTGGACACTAGGGAAGGTCGCTGAGCGACCTCCCATGATGTCTGACCCTGACCAAATCCCAATATTGGAACTGCATCACGCACACCGAGCTGGTGAGCGCGTGACGCTGACATTACAACCACGGCTGCCCCTCCGTCGGATATCAAACAACAATCACTTCGGCGCAACGGCTCGACTACCCAAGGGGACCTTTGATGATCCGCCAACGTAATCGGTCGCCGGAGTTGAGCATTTGGATTTCGCTTTCCGTGTTCACGGCACGCCACAGCCACGGCGCCTAGGTGTTCTCCCGTTGTTCCGTATTCCTCCATATGAGCTTGAGCAATCATCGCGTAGCCAGCCACGACTCCGAACCAGCCATATGGTCCATACGGTCCCAACGCGTGTGCGTAAGCGTGACGACTGACACTTCGAGGATTGTCCGCAAATGTCACTAACGCGATTTCACATTGTCCGGCGTCGATGGCCATTACAGCAAAAGCGATCATGCTGGAAGGTGATGCCCCCGCTTGATCCCAAACACCACCAATCCTCGGTTGAAGACCAAGGCGTTCTGCGACCTTTTGACCGTACATACTTTGAAAGTTCGACGTGGGATATTTTACGAAGACGGCGTCGACCAATTCTTTTTCAACACTGGCATCAGAAAGTGCATCACGACATGCTTCGACGTTCATTGACAGCGTGCTTCTGCCATCGAGGTCGCCAAATCTCGTGTTTCCAATACCCGCGACTACGTACTTTTCACGGAGACCCTCAGCCGTCACGGATGACCTACCAAATTGGTCACATCATCCGATGTCGCTCGAACGTTCGCCGCCTCCACCATGATCGTCCGCAGTCCCCATAACGCCAGTCGATCAGTCACGCGCCGGGGGGCAAACCGTCTCATATCAGCGGCCAAAGTAGTCGGGCTCTCGCCGTTCGGCGAACGCAGCTGGCCCCTCTTGGGCGTCCTCGGTGAAGTAGAGCAAGCGATTTAGTGCTTGCTCGATGCGTAGACCACTATTCAGACTCATCTCTCGACTACGCAGCGCAGCTTCCTTCGCCCCCTGGACTGCAAGAGGTGCGTTGGCGGCCAACTTCCCTGCATATTCGAAAGCCACGTCCATGAGGTCAGCGCGTTCCGTGATTCGATTAATGAGTCCCCACCTCAACGCAGTATCTGCTCCGAATGAATCACCAGTTAGGAGGATTTCCATGGCAATCGCGTACGGCAACTGACTCAAGATCCTTTGGGTGCCACCATTACCTGGCAATATTCCGCGCTTGACCTCAGGGAGGCCGAACGTCGCGTCGGTGACGGCCACCCGAATGTCGGTTGCCAACAGAAGTGTCATCCCGCCTCCGAGGCAGTATCCATTTACGGCAGCCACGACCGGCTTCCAAATATCAAGACCACGGTTGAGCAGCATATTTTGCTGGGTTTTCCAAAACTGGCCGAGTTCGCGCTGACTGGAAACGAATGACTTCAAATCCGCACCAACCGAGAATGAACGGCTACCAGCTCCGGTTACCACCGCAACGCGAACGTCATCATCATCGCGTACGCGAATCCAGGCCGCGGAGAGTTCTTCATACGCGTCTGCATCGAGTGCATTGAGCTTCTCCGGCCGATTCATCGTAATCACCGCAATGTGTTCAATGACCTCTAGGTCAATTGACATGTCTACCCGTCCAAACTCGCGCTGCCGACGCGCGGCAATTTCGGATCGAAATATGCCTGCATGGTTCGACGATCTTACAAGAGGTCTGCTTAGTTAGCTTCCGCTCGAAGGATGAAAATACCTTCCGTTCGGTAAGCGCGAACGGGCGCATGTGTCATCGCTTCATCGCCCGCATTCGTTCCGAGAGGTTGGTTGATCTGAAGTTCAGTTCACTAGGCTTTGGTCTCGGTTTTGGTGGAACGGTCCACAGAGGAGCCCTGATCATTGGTGATGACAAGAAACTGAGTGCCTTGATTTTCTTCGCCCAATCTCTCAAGATCCCGCATTGTCTCTCCTTATGAGATTCTCTGTGGCTCATTCAACTGTTGACTATGAAGCTCATGCTCGATAGCATCAGTCCGCTTTCGACCGCCCTCAGCATCGTCGCTCCGACGCTGACTCTCTCGCGGAACATCCCCCAATCGATTCGTATCATTCGTTCCGGAGCCGAAGGCGTCTCGCAAGTCAGTTGGCTACTCGTCGTTGGAGTGGCCGAACTGTGGGTCGTATACGGTTTCCTTTATCACGTACCAGCGGAAGTGGTGACCAACGTCCCCAACTGCCTCATGGCTGTGCTGATTCTCGTGCTGGCCGCGCGACATCATCGATCCTTGAGAAGGACCGTGTCCGGTGTGGTGTTGTGCACTCTCCTTGCGCTCGGTATTGCCATCGCAAGCATCGCGGTGAGCGAACATTCCATCATTTCATTCCTCGCCGTCTCCGGCGCCTTTTGCCTGTACCTGCCTCAATTGAGAAACGTGGTGCTCTCGCAGTCAATCAGCGGTGTATCTCTACTTAGTTGGTTGCTCGCGTTAGGTGCATCGATAAGTTGGGGCATTTACGGATTGACAATTCATCAACCGGCGGTCTCACTACCGAGCCTTGTGCTCACACCGTCGGCCGCCCTGATTGTCTTGCGAATCTTGACTCACGCCCGACCTGTTCACGAATAACATTCCGTCGCGCGAGTTTTCTCGATGATCAGGACTTTGTTTGAGATCCGTCGCGCCAGCGGGACTCGTCAGGGCGTAGTGCAATACCTACTTAGGCACAAGTCACTTACAGGCGCGTTCTCCAGTGCCGAACGCGCACTGTTTCTGTCCTCGCAACGACCGTCTGAGCCCACGAATCTCATCAATTGTCAAAAGGTATCGGGTACGATTCCCCAATGATATTGCGCCTATTACATCGAAACGCGTGCAGGAACGTCGCACTTCGTTGGCTCGAACGTTCAGTTCTATGCGATGAACAGCGAACAAACAGACAGAGCGATAACGCGTGCTGAAAATTCACGTACAAAGTAGTGCGCCGGCGAGGCTGAAGACGTGGGCCCAAACGTTGGCTCGACGTCTAAGAATAAAATGTCTTTATATCAGGCAGTTCAAATGGATGGTCGCGCCGCAGCATTGTCGGGGAATCTACGAGGAGGTTCCCGGTGGCTGAAATCGAAATCGTTGAACTGGAAAAGATCTATCCGGATGGTACGCAAGCCGTCGAAAAGATCGACCTCAAAATCGATGATGGAGAGTTCATGGTCCTCGTAGGCCCATCGGGTTGCGGAAAGACGAGCATCCTGCGGATGGTCGCCGGCCTCGAAGAAGTGACGAGCGGCGCCGTCAAGATTGGCGGGCGCGATGTACAACATCTACTCCCAAAATCACGTGATATCGCAATGGTGTTTCAAAATTACGCGTTATACCCGCACATGACCGTCTTTGACAACATGGCTTTCGGTCTGCGTCAACGCCATAGATCTAAAGACGAGATTAAGCGTCGCGTAAATGAAGCGGCGCGGACCCTCGGACTTGAATCGGAGTTAAGTAAGAAACCACGCGCTCTTTCTGGCGGTCAGCGACAGCGGGTGGCGATGGGGCGCGCAATCGTTCGTGAGCCGCAAGCTTTTCTCATGGATGAACCGCTTTCCAACCTTGACGCAAAACTGCGCGTCGAGATGCGCGTCGAAATTCTCCACCTTCAACGTCGTCTCAAGACGACGACAATGTACGTCACGCACGACCAGACCGAAGCGATGACCATGGGCGATCGAGTCGCCGTGATGCGATCGGGCGTGCTCCAGCAAGTCGCTAAGCCACAAGAGCTCTACGAACACCCGAGGAATCTGTTCGTCGCTGAGTTCATTGGCTCTCCAAGAATGAACCTTCTCGAGGTAGACCTTCGCAACACTGATAATGGAATCGCTGCGCAATTCGGTTCCTACTCTCTATTGCTTGGTGATCGATTCCTCTCGGAGCATCCGCAACTCGGGTCCCCAGTAGGCTCGCGTGTCGTCCTTGGTATACGCCCCGAAGACCTCTCCGACATCTCGATGGACCGGAACGATATTGCGGCCTCAACGTTAAGCGTCGTTCCCACGCTGCGTGAAGACATGGGCGCCGAGGTTTACATTCACTTTGATCTCGGTATACCGCCTTTCAAGCACGATGCCGTGACGGCGGCCACCCAAGATGAAATGACGACGGCAGAACAGCCTCGAGCTCTCGTCGTGCCATTTGCTGCTCGTCTTTCCCGCGGCACGACGGCAAGAGAAGGAGAGACACTCGTGCTCGGGGTCAATACTGACCGGCTGTACGTCTTCGACCCCAAAACCGGTGACGCCATCTGATCGACGAGCGCTGCAGCGGGTTGAGCGTATCGTTGCGGCACTTAGTGGCACGAAAGCCACGAACGGTGACTTCGGCCATCTCCTTTCCAGCGGAGCCTGTGCGGCGATGGTCTACGCTTGCGCAACTTCGGACCGATCGATCACGGATTCCCTCTGCGATCCTCAACACCGGAATCTGATGCTGGGCATCGCCAACGAGGTGCTCGCCGGGAAGTTATCGCCAAGAGATCAAATCCAAATCGACGATCTCGAGGCCCTTGTCAATCAAATGGTCGAGTTAATTCAGAAAACCATGGATTGGGACCAGATCTTCGATAATCGCAGCGCCAAGGAGGAGCGTGTATCGGATGTCGAGAGCATGATGAGCGATCTCAGCGGTCCGCTCATTACCCACGCTCGCCATCTGATTGAAGCGATTGTCGTCGGTGATAGGCGAGCTGAGCCTTCCAACTTGGACTTACTTGCCACGTATGAACGCACAGAGCGACTCGGTGCGCCTCTCCATGCGGTTGTAGCTATGTTGAAAGCGCCAAAGCGTCGCAAAGAAGGACCCCTCCACGGCATCGCGATTGCGGTAAAGGACTTTATAGATATCAATGGCGTGGCACGTGGAAATGGCAATCCCGACGCCATGGCCGGAGAGCTCTCTGTTTTCGACGCGCCGGTGATCGCCTCCTTGCGAGAGGCAGGCGCTGATGTCTATGCCACCACCACGATGCTGGAATACGCCGCCGTCGCGATGCATCCAGACATTCCTGAAGCGATGAACCCCTTCGACCACACTCGCACGGCGGGAGGATCAAGCGGTGGCTCCGCCGCTCTCGTTAGCGTGGGCGGATGCCAGGTCTCCCTTGGTACGGATACCGGCGGTTCGATTCGCATTCCCGCTCATTACTGCGGTGTTGTGGGATTTAAACCCTCGTACAATGCCATGTCTCGTGAGGGTGTCCAACCCTTTGCACCAACTCTTGATCATGTCGGACTGTTTGGCCACAATGTCGCCATCGTAGAGCGAGTCTTCTCCGCAATCACGGGCAGGGCCATTGCGCCCAAGGAGACGCGAAGACTGAGAGTCGGAGTGGACCATGACCAGATGTTCGACTCAGTCATCACTCTCGAGGTTCGCGACGTCTTGATCGAGGCGATGGCACGTATGGCGCTGGAAGCGGATGTCCTAGACGTAGACGGTGAGGCGTTTGCCGAGATCCGTATGACATGGGACGACATTATTCTCTTTGAGGCGTGGCAAACACACGGCGAGAGAGCGCGAGAGAATCCCTACCATTATGGTCCCGAAACGCTACGGTTTCTCGAGCAGTCGTCGAAAGTCTCGCACAATGCCTACATTGATGCTCTCTCGAAGAGATCCGAACTACTACCTCGAATCGAAGCGATCTACGAAGGTCTCGATGTTGTGGTTACCCCAGCCGCGCCGAACGTGGCGCCCGTCACTATGCCAGCGTTTGACTCACCCGAAGGTGTGATCGAACCGAGGTTTACGGGCGTCTACAACGTCACCGGAGCGCCGGCGCTCGTGCTTCCCTGCGGATACGGCGACGGAGGACTACCGATCGGAATACAACTCTCCGCACAAATCGAAGCTGACATGGATCTCTTGCGGGCTGCCACGCGGATCGAATCACTTCTCAATTTCGAGAATGGATCGATTCCGACGCGCTCGGATGGTGCCGATTAGACAACAGGCGGAAGATAGTTTCCGCACTTTTCCAACTCGAAGCGGATAGCCGGTAGTGGAGCTATTTACTCATCCCCATCGTCAACCCGCTTATCAGATAGCGCTGAAAGAATAGGTACACGGCGACTGCCGGCAACGCACTCAGCAGGGAGCCGGCCATTATCAACGGAAAATCCGCCCCGTGTTGTGAACTCAATGTGGCTAGGCCAACCGTTATTGGACGAAGTTGTGGAGTTTGCAGGAAAAGCAAGCCGATGAGGAGATCGTCCCAAATTTGGATGAATTGAAGCACAATGATGGTGGCGATCGCCGGGAGAGCCATGGGCACCAAGATCCGAACGAATATCTTCCCATATCCAAGGCCATCCATTAACGCCGCTTCGATCACATCCTCTGGGAGACGCCGAAAGTACGCGGTCAGCAGGAAAGTGGCGAACGGTATCCCCACCGCCGCATAAACAAGAATTGCTCCGTAATACTGATCGATAAATCCGAGGCGGGCAAGATTGACGAATTCCGGAATGATCATCGACTGGACCGGCACCATCAACGCCGAAATGACCAAGAGGAACACGAGTCCGGACCCTCGAAATCGGAGAGTGCCAAGCGCAAATCCCGCAGTCAGACTGACGACAAGTATCAAGACAATCGAGCAGACGCACAGGAGCGTCGAGTTCAGAAGTTCGCGAACGACGGGGAGGGACTGGAAGAGTTCCGTCCAACTCTGAAGAGAGTAACCGCGGCCGTTCAAGTACTGTGGCTCCGAATGAAGCGACGCCATCAACATCGACCAAAAGGGAAACAACATGACGATTGCGACGAGGATCAAAACAAGGTAAATCAAAGTCCGCGTTCCTCGACGACTCCAAACTATGTAATTCTTGGTCTCGCGAAGTTGACTCGTTTTCATTCGTCACCGCTCAAAACTCGGAACTGAATCATGCTGATAATGAAGATGATGGCGAAAAGAACGACCCCGGCCGTTGCGGCAGCACCGAAATTGCCCACGGAAAACGCTTGCTCGTAGACATAGAACTCGAGTGTTGTGGTTCCGAACGCTGGGCCGCCGCCCGTCATGATGTAGATCAAGCTAAAGAGCGCACTGAACTCCGTAATGAGACTGAAAATCAGCGCGAACTGAATGAATCGTCGAAGTAGCGGCAACGTAATGCGCCACATGACGGTGAATGAACTGGCGCCGTCAATTTTCGCAGCGTCGTAGATTTCCTGATCTATCGTCGCCATGCCGGCGAGAAAGATAATCAAATTCACCCCAAACAGAGCCCAAATGAAAGTGATCATTACCGCAATCAACGCGCCCCCTTGGTGAGAGAGCAAGTCCGGATGCAAAAATCCAAGTCCTACTTTCCCGAGGGTGTCTTGCAGAATCCCATAGTTCTGAAAGAACGACACGGAGATATACCCGATGACAACCCACGAAATCGCAGTCGGAAGAAAGAATATCGAGCGAAAGATTTTCCACCCGCGCGGTCGACCGTTGATAAGAAACGCTACGCCGAGCGAAGCCAAAATTGCGACGGGCACGGCGACGATCATGCGCGCATTGTTCTCAAGAACTTGTACAAACTCAGGATTATGAAAGAGGGCGGAATAACCGGCGGTCCCAATCCATTGAGAATGTGAACCATCCCAGTTCGTAAAACTGTGATAGATGGTCTGGCCGACCGGATAGAACATGAGTGGGCCGAGAACGACGAGAACAGGAATTGCGAATAGCATTCCAGCCCGACGCCGTTTTCGAATCAGTGGACCGGGTCGTTTCCGCCTGGTCCGGGCCCGCGCCGCGCCGAGGTCGGCGGGCGCGGGCCTAGTAGCCAAGGACACTATTTCTGACTAGAGGGTAATTGTTGCCACGTCGTGGCCATGGCCTGTAGCGCCGCGAGCGCTGTCATATCGCCGTTGAATGCGGCATCGAGATCCTGCGAACCAGTGTTGACAACGGGCGACTGCGCGATGTTGTCAAGCATCGGCAAGACGGTGTAGTGGTCAACTTGAACGTACTTCTCGATAGCCTGGACAACGGGATTTTTCGACACGAAACCAGCTCGGTTGGGCGTGACGCCTGAAGGCTCCATGATTCTGGCGGCCTGCTCCGTGAGAAGGAACTTTTCGAATTCGATGGCTTGAGGAATGTGCTTTGAGTACTTCATCACCGAGAATCCGTCGCCGGGGTATTGCACGATGCTGTGAATTGGGGTGGTGGAATACGGGGGCACGAACACTCCCAGGTTGCTACCGAGGCCAGTGATCAGCGTTTTGGAATCCCACGTACCGTCGACGATCATCGCGGCCTTACCCTGCACAAACTCACTGAGCGTATTGGCGTTCGTCAACACGTCACTATTGGTGCATCCATTCGACTTCAGTGAAGTCCAATTCTGGACCTGCGAAACAATCGCCGGCGACGTCCACGAAAGTTTGCCCGAATACAAGTTAGTAAATGCGCTTAAGGGATACGCGCCCGAGATGAGGTAGGTCATGTCGTACCAGGGGTAGAACTCTGCACCCAATACGAGGGCACCGGTGTTCCCGTATACCATCGGCTGAATCCCAGCTGTTTTCAGGGCGGTGCAGTCGGAGGTCAACTGCGACCAATCGG
>Ga0208849_1002080_pt1 | contig 11750 bp, 11 predicted proteins | sample NGESurdeep072012_10_FD_184470 | JGI IMG/M metagenome (GOLD analysis project Ga0208849, IMG submission 184470) | Arctic peat soil microbial communities from Barrow, Alaska - NGEE Surface sample 53-3 deep-072012 (SPAdes) | ecosystem: Environmental > Terrestrial > Soil > Wetlands > Peat ...
CACCAGGCCGACCAGCGCACCCATGACGAGATAGCCCGGCTGGCGCACGCGCGGCATGCGCCCCAGAATCAAAAGGCCCAGCAGCAGCGACAATATCGCGCCGCCCAACGCGTAATTCCGCCACTCGGGAAAGGAGCGCAGCATGCCGGTGAAGCCGAATTTCGGATCGCCGCTGGCATCGAACAGCCCCCAATAAGCGCCGACCTGTCCTTCGTCGCGGGCTTTCCACGGCTGATCGTAGGCTTCGATGATGTAGTAGTCGTAGCCCTTCACGAGTGCCAGTTTGACGAAATTGCGGATGTACCAGGCCTCGTTGGCGAGCGAGGCATCGGCAAGCTTGTGGCTGCGGCCCTGCGAGGGCCAGCCGGTTTCGCCAATGACGACGGTCTTGTCGGGAAATTCCGCCTGCACGAGATCAAACCAGCGTGGCAGCGAATTGAGCGCGTTGCGGACCGGCACGCCTTCCCAGTAGGGCAGCAGATGCACGGTGATGAAATCGACGTTCTGGCCCAGATCGGGATTGAGCAGCCATGCCGACCACGGCTCCGCGGTGGAAACCTTGATGCGGTTCGGCAACGCGTCGCGCACGCGCTTGATGTAATCGTTCAGCTGATCGACGCTGACAAAGCCGAACTGGATGGCCTCGTTGCCGACAATGACGCGGTCGATGACGCGCCGGTTGGCCAGCGCGACGCGGATGCCTTTCTCGACCTCCTTCTCGTTGGCGTCGAGATCGGGCCCGATGGCAATGCCCAGCGTGACGATGAGACCGTGGCGGCGGGCGATTTCCGGAACGCGGTCGAGTCCGTTTCCCACCGAATAGGTGCGCACATGACCGGTGATCTGCGAGATTTGGGCCATGTCCCGATCGATCTGCTCGGGCGAGGTCCACTCATGGTCTTTCTGGGTGAAGAGGTGGCTGGGGGTGTAGGAAATCCCGCGCACCAGACCGTCCCAGTCCGGTGCGATCACGGCGTAGTCGCGGCTTGCCCAGAACAGCGCGCTGGCGCCGACGACGAGGAACAACGCCAGCGCGATGCGCACGCTTCCTCCGCCCAATTGCCGCAATCGCGAAACCATGGAAAATTGGGACTCCCGCTGATCTCGTTCCGACGCCGGATCGGGAACAAGGGTGCCGAGACCGCCATCATAGCAGCCCGACGGGACAATACAGGTGCGTTTCGCGGCCGGTGGTCGCGGTGAGCCTAGTGGCCCGGCTCCTCATCCTCTTTTTTGGCCGGCGGCGCGACCTTGACCAGCTGGAGATCGAAGACGAGCGTCTGATTGGGCGGAATCTTGCCGTCGCCGGCACCGCGGCTGCCATACGCCTGCTCCGACGGAATCACGATTTGCCAATGGTCGCCTTCGCGCATCAGTTCGAGCGCCTCGGTCCAACCGGGGATGAGCTGATTGACGGTAAAGGTTGCCGGCAGGCCCGGCTCGGTGGCGTCGAACACCGTGCCGTTGATGAGGGAGCCGGAGTAGTAGACCGTGACCAGATCGAATGGCCCGGGCCGTTTGCCATAGCCGTTTTGAAGGATCCGGTATTGCAGGCCGCCCGATCGCTGCTGGACGCCTGGCTTTTGCCTGTTCGCTGCCAGAAAAGCGGCGTTGGCCTGCGCGCTTAAGGAGCTGTCGGCCGCGTAAGCAGAGGCGGCGAAAAGGGTAAAAGCGGCGATCAGCAAGGCACAGCAGCGAAGCATGGGGGAACTCCTGTTAGCGGCGGCCGGGCGTGTTTGTTGCGCCGCCGCACGGCAAAAATGCGACGGGCGCAAGGTGAAGACTGCGCCCTGTTCATAGTCAAGTCTTTCTTGACCGTCACTCCGCCCCTGACTGGCAGGTCCGAGGCCGGCGTGGGAATTGAGGGGCAAGAGGGTTCGTCCTTTTCTCGTCGGGGCAAACCAGTCGCCTTCGATCCATTCTTTTGGTTGCCGATTGCGGGAAGGCGAATCGCTGCTCACACTGTTCGCGTCTGAGGGGTTGGGATTGCACTGGTGGCAATTCCTGCATCCCGATTTGGTCAGGCAATTTTGGTCCGCGTGGCGGGAATTTCAGACAGGGTTAGATGCACGAAGATCTCGACTTCCACATCGCCGCGTTGCTCGGCTGTATCGTCGGCTCGGTTTGCGGATTTCATGCCGGCGGCGTGATAACGGCGGTCGACGGCTGTTTCATCGGCTTCGCCGTCAGCGCGTTCTGCACCGCGATCCTTGCGGAACTCTCTTACGCGCTGCGCTCCACGAGCGTCCTGGGCGCGCGGCGTCCGGGCTGGCTGTCGCCGCTGATCACTCTTGGCATACTGCTTGTCCTGGCCAACCGGTTTTGGAAATGAACCTTGCATTGCTGCTCAACCGCCCATTCCCGCCTCCCGCAGGAACGAAAACACCGCCTGATTGAACGCGTCCGGCTGGTCGATGTTGGCGGCGTGGCCGGCATCCGCAATCACCACTTTCCTGGTGCCGGGAATCTTCGCTGCCATATAGTCGCTCGCCTTGAGAAACGCCGCGTCGTTGCCGCCGACGATAACCAGAGACGGTACCTTTATCTTCGGCAAGCTCTCGATGACCCGCGCGTCGCATTGCGCCAGCATGCCGCGCGCGGCCAGCGCGAGGCCCATCGCGCTCGTATGCGCAGCGTCGCGCTGCTCGATGCTGGCGTTGGCAAGGCGCGAGAGTCCTTCGCTCTCGAAACGCCCGGCAATCGTGTTCGCGCGCGTGTTCCAGCTTTCGCGCGCTTCGTCGTTGCGGAATCCCGGACCGGTATCGATGATGAGAAGCGCACGCGTGCGTGTAGGGTGTGCAAGGTGAAACGCGAGGCTCATATAGCCGCCGAGCGACAAGCCGCCAATGACGGCCGTTTGCGCGGCCGCCGCATCCAGCAGTGCCGCCATGTCGGCAACGCTCGCTGCCTCCGAGTACAGCGACGGATCGTCGGGCGACGAACTGCGCCCGTGGCCGCGCATATCCCACAGGACCAGTTTGAACTGCCGCGAGAACGGCGCCACCTGCCCCGCCCACATATGCGAACTGGAGCCGTAACCGTGCGTCAACAGCAACGCCGGACCGTTGCCGTAAATTTCGTAGTACAGCGCGCCGCCACCGCGATCGAGATAAGGCATGGACGTTTTTCCGATACCGGATTTGCACAATCTGAAGGATTCCTCCCGAAGACACGGAAGGACACAGAAAAAACGCGCGACGTGCGCTTGTCGTGAGTTTTGCGCTCACACTCCCGTGAAATTGCCGGGGCGACGTTCGCGCACGGCGCGGATGCCCTCCTGAAAATCCGATGTCTTGCGCAGGATCGCCTGCTCGGCGTGTTCTTTGTCCGTCTGCGCCTTCACCAACTCCGCCAGATCGGCGCGCAGGGTCGCCCGCGTCGCGGCGAGCGCGAGGGGCGCGTTTTCCGCAATCTCGTGCGCGAGCTTGAGCGCTGCGTTGCACAGCTCATTCCGCGGCACGACTTCATCGACGAGTCCCCAATCGAGCGCTTCCTCCGCTTTCACCCTCCGCCCGGTCAGACACATCAGCGCCGCTTTTTGCGTGCCGACAATTCGCGGCAGGGTGCAGGTGAGGCCGAAGCCGGGATGAAACCCGAGCTTGACGAAATTGGCGACAAACCGCGCCTCGGGCGCAGCGATGCGGAAATCCGCAACCAGCGCCAGCCCAAGTCCCGCGCCCACTGCGGCGCCCTGCACCGCCGCCACGATCGGCTTTTTCGTGGAAAAAAGCCGCACCGCTTCGCGATACAACTGGCCCGTTCCGTCTTCACTGCCGCCGCCAAGCGGCGTCGTGGACGAAAAATTCGCGCCGGCACAAAACACCTTGCCGGCGGATAACAGCAGGCTGCAGCGGATTTCGCGCTCGCCGTCGATCTCCTGCAGCGCATCGGCGAGACCGCGCAACAGTTCTACGGTCACATGATTGTTCGGCGGACGGTCGATCTCGATGATCGCAACATGGCCGTCCCGCTTCACCTGGATTTCGGAATGTCCGGAATTCATAAGGTCCTCACGTGTTTGGCGCCATCTCTTACCTTTTCGCGCCCAGCAGATTGCGCGCCACCACCCATTTGTGGACTTCCGTGGGACCGTCGTAGATCCGCATGGTGCGCAGGCGCGTCGCCATCAGCTGCAGCGGAAGTTCTTTCGTCATGCCCATGGCGCCGAAAGTCTGCATGGCGCGGTCCACGACTTCCCACGCCATTTCGGTGGCGTAGGCCTTTATCATGGAAATTTCCTGGCGCACATCGCGGCCCTGGTCGAGTTTCCAGGCGCAGTCATAGGTCATCAGACGCGCGGCATGGATATGCGTCGCGGCATCGGCCACCCACCATTGAACGGCCTGGCGCTCGGACAGCGGCTGACCGAACGTCACACGCCGCGGCGCAAATTCGCACATCATGTCGAGCGCGCGCTGCGCCATGCCGATGGACCACGCGGCCATCTGCACACGCCGGGTGCCAAGGCGTATCTGCATCGGCGCGAAGGCGTGCCCTTCAAGACCCAGCAGCTTCCACCCCTCCACGCGACAATCTTCCAGAGCCACTTCGTAGGTCGCCTGACCACCGATCATGGGAATGCGGCGAAGGACGTTGAAGCCCGGCGTGCCCTTGTCGACGAGAAACGCCGAGATGCCTCCACGGGCCCGTTTCTCCCGGTCGGTGATTGCCATGACGATGGTGAAATCGGCGTCCGCCGCGCGGCTGGTCCAGATCTTCCGGCCGTTCAGCACCCAGTCTTCGCCGTCGCGTTCGGCGCGCGTGATCATCGCCGCCGGATCGGACCCCGCGCCGGGCTCGGAAATGCCGATGGCCGATATGCTCTCGCCGCGCACATAAGGCGCGAGATAGATTTCGCGCTGGCGAGCGGTCACCGTTGCCATCAGCATGCGAAGGTTCGGTGAATCCGGCGGCAGGGTGTAAGGCGTGACAGTGCGCGCCAGCTCCTCATTTACTCCTACCAGCGAAACGGTCGGCAGATCCATGCCGCCGACGTCCTTCGGCGCATCGAGACCCCAGAGCCCGAGCGTGCGCGAGACGTCGTCGATGCGCTTGTGATCGGCAGGCGCGATGCCGAGGCCTTTGCCTTCCGCCTCGCGCGCGAGCACCGCCGGCTCCAGCGGCAGCAGCTGGTCGCGGACGAATTTATGCACGAGGTCCTTGAGCATGCGATCTTCTTCGGATAGCTCGAAATCCATGCCTCACTCCTCGACCATGGCTGCATCGCGCGCCCGCGATGATACAGCGAATTGGCCCTTGAGGCGGACATGGGCGTCCCGCTATGAACAAGTAGCAAACCTCAGTCGGACCCGGGCTTCATGCACGATCTTGTGACGGTTTTCGGCGGCTCGGGATTTCTGGGGCGCCATGCCGTGCGCGCGCTTGCCAAAAACGGCTGGCGAATCCGCGTGGCGGTGCGCAGACCCCACCTTGCCAATTATCTTGTTCCGATGGGCAAGGTTGGCCAGATCCAGCTGGTCAAGGCCAACATCTCCAATCCCGACTCCGTCACGCCGGCGCTGCGCGGCGCAATGGCCGCAGTGAACCTGGTGGGCGTGCTGCAGGAGAGCGGGCGCCAGCGTTTCGACGTGCTGCACGCGCAGGCTGCGGGAGCGGTTGCGCGCGCCGCGAAAGCCGCCGGCGCGGGCGCTTTCGTGCACATCTCTGCGCTGGGTGTCGAGGCAAATACACAATCGGTCTATGCACGCACCAAGCTCGAAGGCGAGCGCCTCGTGCGCGAGGAATTTCCCGACGCCGCAATCCTCAGGCCGTCGATCGTTTTCGGGCCCGAAGACAATTTCTTCAACCGCTTTGCGGGTCTGGCGCGCGTAACGCCCATGCTGCCATTGATCGGCGGCGGCAGGACCAGATTTCAGCCTGTTTATGTTTCCGATGTGGCCGCAGCGATAGATATCTGCCTGCAAAAACCCTGGACAGCCGGCAAATCCTACGAACTGGGCGGCCCTGCGATCTACAGTTTCCGCCAGCTTCTGGAACTGACCCTGTGCGAAACCGGCCGGCGGCGCTGGCTGGTGCCGATACCCTTCCCGCTCGCCACGCTCCAGGCGAGGTTTCTGCAGTTTCTGCCAAACGCGCCGCTGACACTTGACCAGGTGCGCCTGCTTCGGCGCGACAATGTCGTTTCGGAAGACGCGCTCACCCTGGGCGATCTCGGCATCGAACCGGAACTGCTGGAGTCCGTGTTGCCCAGCTACCTGTGGCGCTTCCGCCCCGAGGGCCAGTATACCGTGCCGCCCGAGCGCGTCGAAGCATAGGTTCACGGCGGCGCGAATGCGAATGCGTAGATCCGTTCGTCGGCGGCGACGTAGAGGCGGCCTTCGGCAGCGAGGATCGTTTCAAAATGATGCAGCCCCGTCATCGGCGTGCTGCCGCCGGAGAAGACCGCGTGGCCATTCACGGCATTGAAGCCATGCAGCAGATTGTCGCCTTCCGCGCCCACAACCCAGACAATGGGGTTGGACGATCCATCCGATGTCGTGACAATAGGCGCACCGCGACCGCGAAACGCCGCACACCAGGCGGTTGTAACGGGCACTTTGCCGGCCGCGCTCACCCGCAACATGGTGATGTTGGTCCTGCCGCACTTTCCGCCGCGGTTCGTGAACGCCACCATCGCTGCATCCGGCGTTTCGTAAATGGCAGGCGCCGTGATGATCGCGTTGTCGGACTCTTTCGTCACGGCGAGCGCGCCGCCGATGCCGCCAAGATTTGCGCGGTCGACAAGATAGGCGTTGCCGTCCTTGCCGAATGCAATAACGCGCTTCGCCGCGCCGACGTCGAAGGGCAACGCCTCGGTGCCGCCGAGATCCGCATCGTCGTCGTCCAGGGTTTTCCAGTTGGAAGGCGTAAAATAATCCGCGTTGCCCGCGGAATGGACAAGTCCGGACCGAAGGCGAACAATCGCTTCGCCATCGCTCCAGTCCTGCGCGTCGAAGGTATTGCCGGTGGTGGCAAACAGTGAATCGCCGTCGCTCGCCGTACCGCCCTGCGCCCAGATCCCGCCGCCCTTGGCGCGCGTCTGCCAGCTTGCCACCAGTTTCGGCGGAGAGCTCTGGAGCTGGATGACGGTGCCGCGATACTCGCCACAATCGCCGTACCTGCCGCCATAGCTTACATAAAGCGCGCCGCCGACCAGTTGCAGCGCGCTTCGGGCGCCCTGCACGCTCGAGGAGAAATTCACGCCGCGTTTCGCGAGCTCCCCCTGGATATCGAGCGGCCAATGGGAAACGACCGCCCCGTTTGCAAGCGACAAGGCAGTAACGAGATGGCGCGGACCGGCGTTCGTTCCTGTCAGCGCGTCGAGATAGACAACGCCCGATCTCGCATCGATGACCGGCGTGCCCGTGATGCCATCGGGGTCGATATTGCCGCAAGAAAGCGAACCGAGGGGCACCGGCGCGCCGAGCTTCGTCTGCCAGACGGTCGCGCCGGTTGCCGCATCGAGCGCGGCGACGACGTTGGACTCCGTCGCCACGACAACGAGCGAACGTCCGCCCTCCGGATGCCAGAACAGCGGTTGCGCATAGACATGACCCGGCACGCTGCCGTGAAAGCCGGCATCGGGGTGCATGCTAGCGGCGGTCGCGAGCGTCAGGCCCGGTATCGTGTAATCGCCATGGCGGGTCGGCGAATTGTGATAGGTGACGACATTGTCGGCCGCGGCAAACCCCGGCACCGCCGCGAAAAGAACTGCGAATGCCAACGCGCGCATGAGCATCGGTCGTCTCCCTGTCGCGCCAGCGTAGCAGTTCGTCGCCGCGGACGCGCGGGGAGAAACTCAGATAACGGGATTCAAATGAGAAACGGCAGCTGGACGCTGACGATCGCACGCCTTCGAAGAGCGCTGCGCCCGTACGCCGTCTCCGCGGCTGTCGCCGCCGCGCCCGTTGCCCGGGCGCGGCCGAAACGACAACCCGGATCGGATACGACCTTTACGGCGCTACGACGGCGCTGGCGACGGTGCTGAACGTGCCGGTCAGGTTTGAGCCTACCAACTGAACCGCCGCGATGATGACGACGGCGATGCCCGCCGCGATCAGTCCGTATTCGATGGCCGTTGCACCGCTTTCGTTACGCAGAAAATTGACGATGAGATTTTTCATGGGAGCCCTCATTTGCTATAAAACATCCATTGGAGCGATCTTGCGTCGCACGACGTGTGGCACGAAATGTAACCGGCAATTCTTGAATATCTCTGAACTTTGCGTTGGAATTTTTAGCGATCGGAAAATTCCGGCCGCTGGGTGCTATCGGCGGCTCTTCCGGTCGGTATCGCCGCGCCCGCGATCGCAGGCAAACGTCCCTGACCGGCCAGTCCAACTTCATTGCAACGACTCCAGACTCGTCTTGATGCGTGGCGAGATGGGCATCTTCGTTGATGGCGGGTGACCTTCCGCTGAGAATACGATGCATTTCCACTGCGAATGGTTAAGACCTGAAATGGCATAGAACGCCAGGCAAAAGGGTCGGGGTGTTACGCATGTTCGGGAAATTCCTGCGCGGCTCTAAAGAACGCGCAGCGGCTCAAGAAGCGGCTGCGTGCGACGATCGATCCCGCGCCGACATGGGATGGTTTGTCACGTTCGGCGCTTTTCTGCAGGATCGCAAAGGCAACGTCACGATCATCTCCGGCCTTCTGGTCACCGGTCTTATCGGCGTCTCCGGACTGACCGTGGAATTCGGCAACGGACTGCTCAATCACATGGAGGATCAGCGCGTCGCCGATCTTGCCGCCATCGGCGGCGCCAATGTGTACAATGCCGGCGGCACGGCAACCGCAGTCCAGCTGGAAGCGTACGCCGTTGCCAAGCTGAACGGGCTTCCGAATTCCGCGGTGTCTACGTTGGTCGGCGCCTCTCCCAGCGGAGACGGCAACAAGGCCGTACAAGTAACTGTTTCGACTACCGTTCCCCTTGCGCTTTCGCGTATCATCTGGTCGCAGGCATCGCTTCCCATTTCGGTTACATCTTACGCAGAAATGAAACCCGGCGCTCCGGGATGCATCTACGCGCTCAACACGAGCGGCTCGGGCGTCACGCTGAGCGGGGGGACAGCCGTTACGGCGTCCAATTGCGCCGTGGATTCGGACAGCACGGTGAGCGTCCCCTGCGGTACGACCATTACAACGCAGTATGTGGGATACGATTCCGCGACCGTCCCCAGTCAGCCTTGCAACGGCATCCAGCCTCCATCGGGCTTAACTCTTAAACTGGCAAAACAACTCACCACGGACCCGCTCGCGGGCACGGCAGAGGTGAAGACCGGCACAAACCGGCTCGCCACGGTGGCCGCCCTGACGTCTCCCAGCGGCCCAGTCGTGTCGGGGGGAACGTCGCTGTCCTTCGGTTACAGCACGTCGCCGACGCAGGCCCAAATTACTTCGGCGGGATGTTCGTCAACATATTCGGGGGGCCTCTGGAACGTCACCTGCCCCAATGGCGGCACATACACCTTCGGCGCCATTTCCCTGTCGGGCGGCATCACTGTCAATTTCAGCACTGGCGGCTCATCGTCGACAACCTATAACTTCAACGGCCAGGTCGACGACAGCGGGAGCGCTCTGTCTTTCGGTCCCGGAACCTACAACATTGTCGGCGGTGTCGTTTCGGGCGGCGGCTCGACAACGACGTTCGGCGCCGGCACTTTCAACATCGGAAAAAGCACCACCAGCTGTAACAGCTATACGAGCTACAGCATCTGCAATCTCGGTACGCTGATGAGTTTTGGAAGTGCTGCGACGGCAAGCAAATTCGTGCTGGCGGGCGGTGTCTACAACAAGGGTGGCGAAACTCTCGTTCTCGGCGGCACTTCGGTGACGTCCACCAGCACGGGCAACAGCTACAACATCGGGACGGCAGCCAATGGCGACAGCTCCGACATGGGCGGCGGCTCGATCACCATGTTTGCCGACGCATCCGGCTCCGGCAACCTGTTCCAGATGGCCGGAAATCTGAATGTTTCCAGCGGCGGCGGAAGTTGTCTGTGGCTGGGCAATGCGAGCCAGCACGACATCAACGGTTTCATATCGACCGCCGGGGGCACGACGCTCGGGTCGGGCGTTTACACCGCAACCAAATATGTCTGGCTCGGCGGCAGTGGCGGCGGCGACGTGACCTGCGGCGGCACGCTAGTGGGCTTGACCGGTACCAGCGTCACGCTGGTTATCGGAGCTAGCACAGTGCCCTCCTCCGGAACCTGCGGCAACGAGGGGTTTTGCGTAGCCGCGGGCTTTGGCCATGTAACCCTGACCGCGCCAACGTCGGGCGCAACGCAGGGGCTCATCGTCATCGGCCCCACCTCCTCCAGCAACACGGCCGGCGGGAATTTCGCCGAGGGCGCGTCGAACACCAGCATGTCCGGTGCCTTTTACATCCCCTATGGCCCGGTAACCCTGTCGGGATCGGCAAGCGTCGGCAACGGCCCCGGTCAATGCCTTGAAGTGCTGGGATCGCAGGTGACGCTGTCCGGCGGATCCGAACTGGCGTCCTCGTGCAATATCCCCGGCTCGAACGGCAGCGGCGGCAATACAGTGGCGCTGGTCCAATGACGCGCGCGAAACCGATAAAAGGCCGCCGGGCGGCGGCGATGTCGTTAAACGGACTGCTTTCCCATCCGCTGGACGAAGGCCTTGCGGCCATCGAATTCGCGCTTGTCGTCCCGGTCTTCCTGCTCATCCTGGTAGGAGCCGTCGATTTGGGCGGTATGCTCTACACCTCCTATCAGCTCGAAACCGCGGTCGCGGCAGGAGCGGAATATGCCGCGCTCAACGGGTCGAACGTCAATTCGACCAGCGGCGCTACGCTTGCCAGCTCCATCGCCGGCGTCGTCGAAAATGCCAACGGTGCGACTTGGGCCAACGACTCTGTGGTCGTCAACGACGGCCCCAGCGTAACGGTGACGGCCGGCGTGGTCTCGTCCGGCGGCACCGCGTCGAACGCCAATAGTTGCTACTGCCCGACAGGCTCTCCGCCGAACTGGGTGTGGGGAAGTGCCGCGACCTGCAACAGCATCTGTGCCACAGGCGGGCAGGCACAGCAATTCGTCATGATCACGGCAACCAGGGCCTATACGCCGCTGCTGTCCACCTTCGGCTTGATCAAGAACGGAACGCTGAGCCAGAACGCCACGGTTGAAGTCCCATGAGGCGGGGCTCGTTGCGGAACATCATCCGGGCGCATGACGGCACTGCCGCCATCGAGTTCGCCATCGTCGCGGTGCCGCTGCTCATGCTGGCGCTCGGCATCTTCGAATTTGCCCGCATCTACTGGACCCAGGAAGCGTTGCAGGAGAGTGCCACGGCGGGCGCACGATGCGTCGGCATCTTGCAAAGCTCATGCGCTTCGGGCGGCGTGTACAGTTCCGGGAATGCCGCCAGCTACGTGGAAACGGTCGCCAGCGGTTGGGGCATAACGGTCCCGGGCGCGGACGTCACGATAACGAATGCGGCGACGTGCGGCGGCGTCTCCGGTTTCTCCCAGGTGAGCATCAATTTTACGTATGTTGCGCTCGGCGCATCCATATTGCCGGCTTCGTTGAAGGGAAAATTGTTACAAGTGCAGTCCTGCTATCCCAACAATTCCTGACCGGAATGCCGCGCAGGCGGCGTTCGGGACGCGCTAGCGTTTGCGTCTGGTAAGACGGCGCCTGTTGGCGCGCACGAGGCTGCGGTATCGTCGCATGACCTGCTCCGCCGAGCCGCCGCCGGCGAGCGTCGCGGCAGCCCGCGCCGA
>Ga0208849_1002081_pt1 | contig 11740 bp, 9 predicted proteins | sample NGESurdeep072012_10_FD_184470 | JGI IMG/M metagenome (GOLD analysis project Ga0208849, IMG submission 184470) | Arctic peat soil microbial communities from Barrow, Alaska - NGEE Surface sample 53-3 deep-072012 (SPAdes) | ecosystem: Environmental > Terrestrial > Soil > Wetlands > Peat ...
TCCTCATGGGACCAATACGCATGGACTCATTCGCGCGCCCTAACCGTTAAAGCGCAGCCTATTTTGCGCGCAGATGGAATTTTGGCGAGGGACAGCTCGCCTTAACGGCTAAGGCGCGGCCTATTTTGTACCCGGATGGAATTTTGGCGAGGGACAGGACGTTTCAAAACCTTTTTTGCCCTCGGATGGAATATTGGCGAGGGACAGGTTCTTTAACCGTAGACCTGCAGCCATCGTCCATCGTTCTCTAATACTATTGCTCTGATCACCTTTTCAATATTCTCAACTGTAAGGCACTTTACAAAGAGCATTGGTTCGCCGAAAAAATAGTCGGATCCCTCGTTCTCCATGCACCAGAAAACATTGTTGGGAGTAGCTACAACGAACGTAAACTCTCGACCATCTTCAAGCACGACATGAACGTCTAGATTATCGTGCTCTGGGTTTACCTCTGACATGTCGCAAAGGTACTCAATGCACTTTATTTTTACGCTATCGCTCTGCGAAAAAGTCATAAACACATCTTTCAATACAGGGTCTTAAGATACTTAATAACTTGAGATTCGTTTGCCTTGCTAGCCTTCGCAATAATTGTGATCGTGTCATTCTCTTTTTGAAAGAAAACCCTTGCTCCGTCTCGAGCGCGAGCATAAGAGATTCCGTCGCCTAAGCCTTTAGTTCCTATCCCCGGATTTGTATTTCCCTTTCCGAGCTCCTCAACAAGATGATCCAAGCCCTTCTGTACCGACTTTCCTGCCTCCTCAGCGTACTTTACCAGTTTTGTATCGTTACCAATCGTGGAAACTAATCTTGTACCCTCATTAGCTACTTCCGATTCCCCTCCTCCCATAACTAGCGCAGCTGGGTTATTCTCAACGTACTTCTCAAACCCCTCCTTAGTTGTAAATGCGCTCACCAACGCATCTTTGATTTCTCGAAAGAACCCGCCAACACTCGTGTCTCGGTCCCGCCGGTTCTGTTCATCCTGCCGTTCGGCCGATGCTGCGGCCGGCCCCGCATCGCCGCATTCTCCTGTCGCGCCTTCGGCGCAGGCTTGGTCCTGTGAAGTTCCATGCGAGTATATAGGCCCGAAATGGCCGTTCGCATCAATCCCCGTTATAGGGTTATTCCTGACGTATGCGTAAAGATTGAAGCTCTGCGGATCGTCAAGCTTCGCGTACGGCACAGGCTCTTCCTGGGCGCTCCAGTCCGGTGACATGAACCGTCCCATTGAGTTTTCGTAGTACCTTGCCTCAAAGTAGTCGTTGTTGGTTTCAGAGTCCCGCTCTTTGCCGGTAAATAGGTTCTCGGTAGGCGTAGTGGAGCAGTCTTCGCCATTGCCGTAAGGCAGACTGTGGCAGGTCTGCTGGGTGTTTCCCAAGGAGTCAGTAAGAACACGCCGCGTGCCCAGCCAATCTGTAAAGTGGAAGTTCAATGCCGCCTGGCCACTGCTTGTGCTGTATGTTGCAACCAGTTGTCCCCCGGCCCAGACGTTGGTGTGCTTCCAGGTCCATTGGCTCCCACCGTTGCTCGACGTGACCTCCGTCATTTGCTGATCGCCGGAATCGAGGACATAGGCGGTGGTGACGCTGAAATGGTTGTACGTCGTCGTATCCGAGGAGTTGGTGTCACAGGACAGAACCTGCTGGCCATTCACCGTGACCCACACGACCGAGATGGTGCCTTTGGCAACGCGAGTGCCTTCGGCGTCGTAGAGGTAGCCAAAAGCGCCGCTGGATGTGTCGACAGCGCAGATGCGACCCTCAACGTCGTAGGCGTATACGTTGGAACTCGCGGATATCACGCATTGCCCCGTGCCTGAATTGTAGCTGTCGCAGATGACATTGCCCGCCGCGTCGTACCTGGGCGGGTAGCCGCTCTGCACGGACTGAACCTGATTCTTTGAATTGAAGGTAATGTTGGTGCTTGGCGGAACGGGCACATTGCCGGTTGGCGTGCCGCTAAAGCTTTCCACCTTTCGATTTCCGAAACTGTCCGGACTCCAGGACACTTGCAGATTCTGATATGGGCCGGCGGTGGCTTTGGCCGCAACCAGGCGGTTCAAGGAGTCATACCCGCTGTTTCCGCCGCTGGTGACCACGCTCCACGTCCCCATGACCGAATCGTTGTAGCCGCTCACATTGCTGGCCGTATCATAGTTAACGGAGTAGCTGTACACGGTTGTGGCCGGCGGCTGCGGCGTTGTTGAAGTCTCGTTGGAATAGCCGCTGGTGCCGCCCGTGCTCACAGCCGCGACCTTGAAATAATACGTGGTTCCGTTCGTAAGTCCGGTGACAGTGTAAGAGGTCCCAGTGATCCCCGTCGCGACCGGAGTTGAATTCTCGCCTCCGGAAGACGTTCCCTGATAGACGTTGTACGACGTTGCCCCGGAAGATGCCGTCCAGGTCAAAGACGCGGAAGCGTTCCCGGGCTGGGCAGCAAGGTTTGTCGGAGCCGGGGGTGCGCCCGCGGTTACCTCGACCGCGACGGAAAGGCCGCCCATGCCGTACCACGAATTGCAACCTCCAGATCCATTGCAAACGCCTTCATCGAATGTCGTGTTGAGCGTATACCAGACGTTTAGGACCGGCGTAACTCCGCCGGAAACGCTTTCCTCTGGACTGCCCGATACATCGCCCGAACTCCAAACGGTCGTGCTTGACTTAAGAAGGGTCGCGGCCACTCCGACCCAGTTGGCGGCGCCGCTGCCGCCACCGCCATTATCGACCTCAGCGTAAGCGGTCAGCCCGGATTGACTTCCGGATAGACAAACGGTTTCTTCAACGCCATAGCTGGAGTCAACCTCTCCACTGCTGCACTCGTCAACAGTGGGGCCGGTTTGCTGAGCGTGAGCCGAAGGGTAGCTGACGAAGCCGGCGACGAAAGCCACAAGTGCAGTGATAACAATCCGACGCAATGGTAGATGTTGAATGGCGATCATCGGTCTTCTGCCTTTCCTATTGGTTGGCGGTCGCGGCGGTGGCCTGTGGAGTGAATGTTTTCGGAGCCAGGAACTGGGTCATGAACGCTTCCAGCGCTGCGCGCTTCTGCGGAGTGAGGGATTGCGCCAAGCTTGCCATTTCACTGCTGATGTAGGCATCGCGCTGGGCGATTAGGCCACTCATTTCAGACATCTGCGACGCGGATGGTTTCGCCGACGCCAGCGAGTTCATCAGCGGGTTGAGCGTCGCAAGTTCGGAGGCCAGGCGCTGCGCTGACGCGCGCACCGGCGCAAAATCGGCGTCGGAGAACTGCAGGCGGGTCTGAAGGTCGTTTTGCAGCCCTTCGCCGCTCTGACCTTGCGCTGCCGCATTTTGATCCAGAACGTTGACATAGATCAGGAAATGCCAGTAAGTGTGAGGCAAGGAAAGTGGATGGAGCTGAGGCGCTGCCGACGGCTGTGCCTGTTGCGTTTGCGCAGCCGCGGAATGCGGCCGCTGAAAAATGAGGCCCACACAGATGCAGCCAATGATCACCCTCTGTCGCGTAGTCACTGTCAATCATCCTTTCTCAATTGGTGCGATGCGCTCACTGTTCAAGTGCACCGCACACTCGTCGGCATAGATAGGGTCCGACCCCGAGCGTCTCATCAACGATTCACTGCTTTGTAGCGTTCTCGCCCGTCGCGCGTAATCGCGTGTCGAAGCTCTTGGATACATTCAGGTGGTTTCCCAGCGTCCAGTTCTGGGCCGCGCCAAAGGGCGTATATCCGCTCGTGGAATTCACAGTGAGCAGATTTGGCGGAAATTGAGAGGGGTTCCATGAACTGCTCATGGAAGAGAGCCTCGCTACTGGATCGAATACTCGCGAAAGCATGATGTTTTGCTGAGAGAGGGCAGTGGAATTGAGCCCGCTTCCGTACGCGGTCAGGTCGCCCGCCAAGTCATAGCAATAGCTCAATCCATCGGCCACGGGAAGCGAAGTGCAGTTCGCCGCGGGATTTGCCGGAACCGAAGCGCTCGTGCAGTAACCCAGCACACATTGCTGCTCAGTAAGAACCCGAGCCATTGCATCGTAGGAACCGATCACCCGCTTCGATTGAAAACCAGAACTAGGCGGAGAACCGGGAGGTGTCGAGGGGCAACTTCCGGTTTGCGTCCATTCAAATCCGAGTAGCCCGTGCCCATTCCCTGAAGTGTCAAACACATAACATGACGAAAGGGAGCCAGCAGGCGCATTTCCGCCGTACTTCTTTGAGACGAGTCTGTTGAGATTGTCATAGCCGTAGTTCACGGTTACGCCCCGCGCGTCTGTTTTGGCGATCACATTGCTATTTGCGTCGTAGGAGTATCCGGTCGTTCCCGTCACATAACTCGAGTAGGTCGCGGGACAGGATGCCGTTGTGTTTTCTGGATTCGACGCGCAAGCAAGCCGGGAGAGGCCGTCGTACGCAAAGCTCCGTGCGCGCGCCGTATCGGTGCCACTTATCCCTTTTTGCGTCACTGAAAGCAGGTTGTTGAGAGCATCGTAGGAGTAGTCAGACTCCATCGAAGGCGGATTCTGAGTCGAGCCATTCGGCTCCATGACCTCGGTGAGATTGCCAAAGGAATCGCTGGTGCGCTGCCAGTCATTGCCGCGCTCGTCTTTTGAATCTACCCATGTTCCAGATGAGATGGAACCGAGGCGGGCATTGCAGTCCTCGGAAACTCCAGAGGGCATTGTTGACGAAATGTCGTTGTAGCACGATGTCCCTGCGCTCCCATCGGGATGTACCTCGGCAACAGTCCTGCCGAGAGCGTCGTAATAGGAAGACGTGACTCCCCACGTGGCTTCCGTACAAGAGCTTGGCATTGAGCCCGGGGATGAGCTGCACCTGGTTGGATTCGATTGCTGATAGACTGCCCCTTCGCCGTTGTAGATGGTGTCGACGTAATCTTTTCCTTCTGGATCGGTCAACTGCGTTTGGATCGTATGGCGCAAGCCGTCCATTACCGCAAGGGCGATCTTCGAAGTGCTTGAGTTAATCACTTCTGTGGTTGTCACAGTGGGATTCGGAGCAGAATCGTTATAAGAATATGAAGTTCCTCCGCCGTCGGGGCTAGTGACTTGAGTCAGACGAAGGAGCGGATCACTATACGTATAAAACGTCGACTTAGTGTTCTCGTCAGTCGAGCTTGCAAGCTCACCGCTCGGGTAGTTGTAGGAGAATTTCTTCTGAAGAGTCGCTCCGCCTGAGGGAGTGGGATAAGAGATTTGAGTTAGGTACGCATTTGAATTGCCGTAGGAATTCCCGCCACTCGGACTGTCGGCATATTGATAGTTGGTAGTGTGGCCTGATCCCGACATGTCCGTGCAATTTCCACTGTTGCCGCAGGGATCAGTTATCGACGTGATCTGGCCGGTTTGGTCATAGCCCAGGGCTATCTTAGGGCTTGAGCTGGGGCAACCCTGAAGGCATTCGATGACGGATGTCGCGTTGCCGCGATAATATGGGGGCGCGATACGACCAGGAAATATTGCTAAGTTACAGCCGGTATAGGGGCTCTGTCCGTAACAGGGATCGAAATTCCCAGATGGCAATCCTGTAACAGGGCCTAGAAGTCCTGCGCCGGTTCCTACAAGTTGCGCGATTGCAGTCCCGCAGACCGTCGTCTCCGCGTCGTACAAATAGTCGGTCTCTGCCACGACTGTTGAGCCAGCTTTGTTTTGAATCCTGCATGGCCGGTCAAGAAGGCTGGAAATACCAGGTAATGTTGTTTGGCCGAACTGCTGGTAGGTGACTACCGTTTCGCGAGATGGGTTATTCGGGGCAGTCAAGTAAGTATTATTTTGATTGGTCGTACTTTGACATGAATAGGAAGAGTTTCGGCCGTAGTCAAAGTATTTAATATCTGTAATTTGATTCCCTGCGCCGTACTGATAATACTTGGCTGATGTGGAACTACCCAGCGCGTCAACTTCACAAGCGAGCGTAACCGCACCCTGCCACCCTTTCGTCACGGTCTTGAGCGTCGCAGAATTCTGGGCAGTAGAAACGCTGCCCTCGACACCGACGGTAAAGGTGTTGAGGTAATTCACCCCCGACGTGTCGGTCTGTCCGACATAGTTGTAGGTGTTGACGTAGCTGTTGTTCAGTACTTCATCGGTCGTTGTTACCGTGGTTGTCTTGGCCGTCCATAAGGTGTCACTATTTCCCGTTCCCCACGATGTCGTGCCATATGCGAAGTGTTGATGTTGAACTTCGGTTGTGCCATTGAAACTAACGTAGCGATCGGTCACAGCGATCGCGTCCGTTCGAAAATCGCATGCTCCTGGTGTGACAGTTAAACCCGTATCGCCTCCGGTGTTCGCATTGAAGTTGACATTCGATGACAAGGGATTCACGCCGTAAACGTAGCGGACGTATCCACCGCTTGGATAGATTATTTTGCTAATAAGCCCGTATGTTGCGTCGTAGGAAAAGGTGTAACTCTTGCCATTTGGAAGCGCAATTGAGCTTATTACATTTTCTGTCTGAGATCCCGTCGATATTGAAGTCTGCGTCGAACAGTACTGTGTGAGAATCGATTCATTCTGCGTATTCAGCGAATAGCCACTGTAAGTGAAGTTTTCCCAGGACAGTGCGTATGGTGCGGGATCTCCAGAGACGCTGATCGTGCTTCCATTCTGAGCAAAGTTTGATGCGTTTAGTAGCGGCCGACCCACTGTATCGGTGACATTCAGCGAGTAAATATCCGGGGGAGCTCCATTTGGTCCCGTCCCGGTTGCCCCCACTTGCAGGTTAACGATGTTTCCGTTCCTGTCCTCGATCTGATTCGGCGGATTCCCAAAACAATACTCCGATATCTCGGTGCACGTGGGGTCGAGGCCCGCGAACATATAAACGGTGCCGTCGGGTCCGGCAACTGTCGGATATCCATCATCAGGTTCCGGAGGATCAGAACCACAGCATTGCTGAACCTGGGGGAGACCTGCCAGGACAGCTTGATAGATTCCACCGGAAGAGGTATCTCTTTCGGTTAGCCCCCCGGCAACGAGTCGTCCAGCATTTGCACATGCATAGTCGAGCCCTCCGCCTTGAGTACTCGCATAACCAGTGTCAACATTGTCGTAGATGTGGGCGAGGGGAAGCGCATACTGCGACCCATCGGCGGCGGTGAACGTATAACTATCCATGACCCCGCACTTCAACGAACCGTCGGGTGTTTGGCCGCCGGGCAGTTGCCCCGCCCAGTAGACAGTTGATAGGTACGGCCTCCGGCTGAGATTTGGGACGGAATAGGACCATGCGCCTGAATCGAATTCCGCAATTCCGCTAAACCAAGCCACGCCATACGGCAATATGTATGCCGGAGCCAAGAAAAGCGTCTGATTGGAGTTGTATTGAATCGAAAACGGGAAATTTAGCTGGCGTCCAGGCGGTGTGGGGATCGCAATATTGAGATTGACCGCGCCGTTTTCCGGATTCACGGTCTCACTGAGCATCTTGATGTAGTCGTGCCCGACACCGGGAATTGGAGAAGCAACAGTGTCGCTGGGCGCAACGATCTGGGCGCCACAAATTGATCCACTCAGGAACAGCAACCCAGCCAAGGATCCGCAAGCTCTCCTTAGCCCTGATTTCTTCCCCATGCACTCCCGAGAGGAGCGGAGCCCCGCCTCTGCGCTAGCGGGAATCAAGCCAATTGAGTCTAGTAGACAGAGAAGCAACCTATCGATCGTGAAATGCATAATTTTCATTGGCCATCCTTTGGCTGAGCGCCGTTTAACGACTCCGATACATGTTGAATCATTGATGAATGTCATCCCGCGTATTCACCAATCAGAACAGCTTCGCCTCTTGCGGGAGCTGATGAGCGACGCTCCCATCATCGTGCAAGAGATGGTGATGATGAGCACGTTAGTCGCAATCCATTTATGAAACCCAAGGATCACGTCGCTCTCCTAAGACGTCAGCACACTTTCGGACGCACGCGAAACGAGGTTACTTCGCAGTGAAACCAGTTTGACGATTCTGTGAAGAAAGTCCCCAAACAAACGAGTGCGTCGCGCACAACGGTTATTTCAGATGGAGAAGAGCACACGCGAAAACAAGCGTGTCCCCGGAGTCAACCGGAGAACTGAGGTGTGGTTTGAGAGGCCCAAAAGACTTACGCCACACCGTAGATCGGGTTCCGTTGTCATGTCAAGTAAAAAATCGGTTTATTGCAGTACCTTTTGTTAGGTAATCAGGTTTGTTTACTTCTTCGTTAATAGGGCGGAGAGGCGTTTCTTAGGCGCAATGTAGTGCGATCACTTGGAGATGCGCCACTTTGAATCAATAGGAGATATCGATGACGATTACAATCGCCAGACTCTGCAAAAAAGCGGCGATAACGTTTTTATCTAGCGGTTTATTAAGAGTGCGGTACCGCATCTCATTGGCGATGGTTGAGATGGGTCTGTAATCCACTGGTACATTCGGTCGCCGCTACGACTCGCTGATAGGTGTGTCGAGCCGTGAAGCATCTGGTGCAAACCCAGGTGGTCGGCCCGCGACCTTTCCTATAAATCCAGTATTCTCAAAGCGCTTCAGCACGCCGAGCGATTTTCGGCGTGCGAATGTAGTCGATTATGTAGCTGTCAAATCACCAAGATTCAACAAAGTTCAACAAACGGTCGAATATAGTTTCTGTCGCGGGAGCATCGTCTATGCTATGCGCCGACCCATTGAGAACTTCACAGGTAATGCCTACAACACGGGAAGCGATTTTCGGTCTGCGACAGTCGTGGATTCTGTGGCTGTCAGATCCAAGTGTGCATTAAACTTGGGGCGAAGCTACCATGTTTCATGGCAGGCCCTCGTAGGGTCCGATTTCTTAAATAAACGTTAACAATTTCCCGGACAGGAGCGTTCTGCGGGAATATACTTCTGGGCAACTACTTTACCGGCACCGGGAGAAACAATGGCAAATTACACGCGAAGAAATGCCTGGAATAATGGCGGGACTTTCAGCAACACGGACCTCTTCTGGTATGCCAAAGGTGTCGGCGTAATGCAGGCGCGTAATTTGGATCAAACGTCCAGCTGGTGGTTCTTTGCCGCCATGCACAACGAATATCTGAACGAAGCTAACTTCCCCGGCTGGGGAGATATTCCATCGCCGCCGAATGTGCCGACCAGTCCCGCACCTGCCGCGAGTGTCTCGAAGCAATACTGGGACCAGTGTCAGCACCAAAGCTGGTATTTCCTTCCTTGGCATCGTGGATATCTCGTTGCGCTTGAGGCGCAAATCCGTGCAGACGTAGTCAGTCTTGGTGGTCCCCCAACATGGGCGCTTCCGTATTGGAACTATCTTGGACCAGGAAATGAATTCATGATCCCTGCGGCCTTTACCGAGAAGCAGTTGCCTAACGACGGACCGAACCCTTTGTTTGTCGCAGCTCGTTACGGGCCTGATCGAGATGGAAATATTTATATTCCAACCCCCGGAGCGATCCCGCAGCACCCGCATGACCCCAATTTCACTCAAGGTCCGGTTACGGGAGACTCGATGGTCGACGATTTGTTCACAGGTTCTGATACCATCACCGTCCGGCCGGGGTTCGGCGGTCCCGAAACAGGGTTCTTGAATTCGGGAGGAACCAGCGGCAACCTTGAAAACAATCCGCACAATCACGTTCATGTATATGTCGGCGGGATATTTCCAGGTGGTAGGAAGTTCGGCTTGATGAGCGATCCGGGGACCGCTGCTCTCGATCCGATCTTCTACCTGCACCATGCCAACATTGACAGGATGTGGGCGGTGTGGAACGGCTCCCCTTCAAACAACAATCCAATCGACCCCAACTGGCTCAGCGGTCCCACGGCCGTCGGCGACCGAAAATTCGTGATGCCTATGCCGGACGGCAACTCATGGGCCTACATCCCGCAGCAGATGAACAGTCTTAGCCAGATGGACTATACCTATGACGATCTGCCTGCAGCTCCAGTCGAGGCTGCTCCCGTCATGGCGCCACTGGCCGCAAGGCTGACACGGTTGGGAGCGAGCGCCTTCGCATCGAAGATAATGGAGGGAGTTCCCGTGACGATCGGCAACGAGACGGAGTTAGTCGGTGCAACCCAGAGTGCACTTTCACTCATCTCCACAGGCGCCACTGCGAGTGTCAGATTGGATCCTAGCGTCCGCCGCAAAGTCTCCGCGAGTCTGGCGCTAGCCTCCGAAGCAGTGACCGGTCCCGAACTCATCGCGCCGGATCGCGTCTATCTGAATTTGGAGAATATTCGGGGCAACATCGGCGCTTCTGTATTGAGCGTCTACATTGACCTCCCCGCGAACGCAACACCGGCGGACCGTCCAGACCTCTTTGCCGGGAGTGTCGCACTTTTCGGCTTGCGCAATGCGAGTCGGAAGGACGGCAGCCACGGAGGCGCGGGATTGAGCTTCGTTTTGGGAATCACGAAGATTGTCGACCAGTTGCACCTTAACAATGCGCTTGACGTCGATTCACTGCAGGTGAGGATTGTGCCGGATCAGCCCATTCCGGACCAGGCGGAAATCACGATTGGGCGCATCAGCATCTACCGCGAAGGCCAATGATCGAGGTGCGACCGTGATTCACGTCGCAAAGGATATTGCGAGAGTCCGCAATCCGGTTCTAGTCGTGACCGCTTGCGCATGGGCTTTACTTATAACGTTGCCTCGCGTTGCGCCCGCGCTAAGTCACTGCACCGCGGCCGGTGCCGATACCATGTTGCCGTCGGCGTCGTTTAAAATGTGGCGTGCGATGAACTCACCCACGTCTCTGGCAGCGGGCTGGGCGCTAATGCTGGTCGCGATGATGCTACCAGTCTTAATCTCTCCTATTCTCCATGTCCGGGTGCGAAGCTTCACGCATCGACGCATGCGTTCAATCTTGCTCTTCCTTTCCGGCTATGGGGCAATCTGGATGGCTGCTGGCGTTTTACTGCTGGCAGTGGAGTTGGCAATCAGACTCATTGCGCCGGAACCTTTTCTGGCGGCTTCATGCGTTTTGCTGATCGCACTGGTTTGGCAGTTTTCGCCCGTCAAGCAGCGTTGCCTCAACCGCTGCCACGCTCATACCGAACTAGCCGCATTTGGTACTGCGGCAGATCTCGACGCCCTTCGTTTCGGTATTACACATGGAATCTGGTGCGCATTCTCCTGCTGGGCGTGGATGCTATTCCCCATGCTCTTTCCCCGCGGACATTTGCCTATTATGGCTTCAGTGACCATTCTGGTTTTGAGTGAACGAATGGATCACCCAGCACGCCCATGCTGGCAGCCGCGTGGTCTTGGCAGAGTAACGCGAATTCTGATTGCGCAGGCTCTAACGCGTCTGCATGCTCACGGACTTGGATCTAACTTATCTGCTTTCGAGACCTAAGCATCACCGATCCGATCACGTTGGCATCAGTTCGGACTCGCCCACTTACGTTTGCGCCACCAAGGGACCGGCACTCGACTTACGGTCTCAATTGGGACACCCTAGGTATCGCGGTTATCTTAAGCGCGGGCCGTTCAGCCACTTGTTTGCAAATCCATGTGCTCGGCACGCAGGGCATACCCATAAAACCAGCATTCTCAAGATGCTTCAGGACGCCAAGCGATTGTTGGCGTGCGACTGTAGTTGTTTCTGTAGCTGTGAGATCCTCCAGATTCAACACAGCGCAACAGACGGTGGAAATCCCCGGATTAAAGTAAGCGTCCGAAGTTCCCCTCTTGACCGGTTGGGAGCGTCTAGGAACTTGTTGAAAAACGTCGAACGTCACACAGATTGAAAAACTGAATCGCTCTAC
>Ga0208849_1002082_pt1 | contig 11737 bp, 8 predicted proteins | sample NGESurdeep072012_10_FD_184470 | JGI IMG/M metagenome (GOLD analysis project Ga0208849, IMG submission 184470) | Arctic peat soil microbial communities from Barrow, Alaska - NGEE Surface sample 53-3 deep-072012 (SPAdes) | ecosystem: Environmental > Terrestrial > Soil > Wetlands > Peat ...
CGAAAAGCGCGGCGCCCTCGCCGCCTGGACCGCGTTCCTTGGCCTCTGCGCCTTCACCTTGGCCATGCTGGGCGCCTTCCTGGTGCGCTCTGGTGTGCTGACCTCGGTCCACTCCTTCGCCATCGATCCCAGGCGCGGCATACTGTTGCTGGCGATCCTGGGGGCCGCCGCGGGCAGCGGCTTCGCCCTCTTCGCGTGGCGCGCGCCCACCCTTCGCGACCGCGCGGTGTTCGCGCCGATCAGCCGCGAGAGCGCCCTTGTGGTCAACAACATCGTGCTCTCGGCGGTGACGACCGCCGTTCTTGCCGGAACCCTCTGGCCGCTCGTGCTCGAGGCCTTCGGCCGCCAGGGCGGCGTGGGCGCGCCCTACTTCAATCTCGTCGTCGGCGTGTTGATGGCGGTCGCCTTTCTGGTCATGCCCGCCGGCCCGATGCTCGCCTGGAAACGCGGCGACGCCCTGGGCGCCATGCAGAGACTTGCCTTCGCCGCGCTTGCCGCGATCGCCTTCGGCTTGCTGGTCTTCGCCTTCGCCAGTCCGCGTCGCGCCCTGGCCGCGGGCGAGGTTGCCGTCGGCGCCTGGCTGGTCGCAGGCGCCATCGACGAGGCGCTGGGACGCGTCCATGCTTTCACGGCGGGGCCCCGCGAAGTGGCCCGGCGCGCCGCTGGCCTGCCCCGCGGGTCCTGGGGCATGAGCCTGGCGCACCTGGGCCTGGGCGTCTTCGTCATGGGCGCGGCCTTCGAAACCAGCTGGCGAGTGGAAGCCGCCCAGGTCCTGGCGCCGGGCGGTGGGATGGGCCTTGGCGCCTATCGCCTGACACTCGAGGGCGTCGGCGAGGCGCCGGGTCCAAACTATGACGCCGAACGCGGGGCCATCGCCGTCACCGGCGCCGCCGGGGGCCTCGTGTGCGAGGCCTGGCCCGAGCGCCGGACCTATGACACCGGCGGCCAGATCACGTCCCAGGTCGCCCTGTGCCCAGGCCCCCTCGACGACATCTACATCGTGCTCGGCGAACGCCGCGTGGCCCGGCAGGGGGGCGGCTCGGCCTGGCTCGTCCGCGCCTATTGGAACCCATGGGTGAGGCTGATTTTCCTGGGCCCACTGCTCATGGCCATAGGCGGCGCGCTCTCGCTCTCCGACCGCCGGCTGCGCCTGGCGGCCGGCCGCTCCGCCGCCCGGACGCCGCGGCTGGCGGCGGCGCAGTGAACCTGGCCCGGACAGCGGCGGCGCTATGCGCCGTGATCTGTCTTGGCGGCGTCGCGGCCGATCCCGCCGCGCGCCTGGCCGATCCTTCGAAGGAGGCGCGCGCCAGGGCCATTTTCCGCGAGACCCGGTGCCTCGTTTGCCAGGGCGAATCCATTGACGAGTCCGATGCGGATCTGGCCGGAGATCTGCGCGCCATCATCCGCCGGAAAGTAGCCGCCGGGGCGAGCGACGGTGAGGTGCGGCGCTTCCTCGTCGCCCGCTATGGCGAGTTCGTGCTCCTGCGTCCGCCTTTTTCGCTGACCAACGCCCTGCTGTGGGGCGCGCCTTTCGCGGTGGCGGCCATCGGTCTGGGCGTGCTGGTCATACGTCGCCGCTCCCCAGAAAAGCCCCAGCCGCTCTCGGCCGACGAGGAAGCTCGGATCGAGGCCCTGGCGCGGGATTAGCGGCATTTGACATTTTGCCGCCAGAAATTGGCGCCAAGGAACCGATCGATCCCACCCGAACTGCTTGTGGGCCCTCGCGCTCGCTCGCGTCGAACACTAGATTAGCGGGGACCCGAAGCCCCACATCTTCGGGAACGAGGAATCAGCACATGGCCGTAAGCAAGTCTCAGGTTTTGGTCGGCGCCCTCGCCGGCGCGGGGGTCGCGGTGGCGGCCATGGCCGGGGTTGGCATGCGCCCGGCCATCGACCAGGACGCCGCGCACGCGATCAGGATAGCGACCGCGCCGGTCACCGGTCCCGCGCCGGGCGCCCCGCAGTCGTTCGCCGACATCTTCGAGCGGGTTTCGCCCGCGGTGGTCTCGATCAACGTCACCTCGAAGGTGGATATCTCCGCGCTTCGCAAGATTCCGGGCTTTGAAAACCTGCCGTTCGAGATCGTCCCCAAAGGCCAGGGACAGGACGGCGACGCCGATCAAGGCCCCGCTCCCAAGCAGCAGTCTTCGGGATCGGGCTTCTTCATTTCGCCGGACGGCTACATCGTCACCAACAATCACGTCGTCGACAATGCCGAAGACATCAAGGTCGTCCTTAAGGATGGCAAGGAACTGAAGGCCACGGTGGTCGGCCGCGACGAGGGCACCGACCTGGCGGTGCTGAAGGTTGAGGGTCACGACTACGCCTACGTCGATTTCGAGAACTCGGCCCGCCCGCGCGTCGGCGACTGGGTGCTGGCGGTCGGCAACCCCTTCAGCCTTGGCAACACGGCGACCGCCGGCATCGTCTCGGCCTATAACCGCAACATCGGCGAGACGTTCGTCGATTACATTCAGATCGATGCGCCGATCAATCGGGGCAACTCCGGCGGCCCGACCTTCGACGTCTATGGACGGGTGATCGGGGTGAACACGGCGATCTTCTCGCCCTCCGGCGGCTCGGTGGGCATTGGCTTCGACATCCCCGCCGACGTCGCCCAGGCGATCACCAAGCAGCTGATCTCCCGCGGCAAGATCACGCGCGGCTATCTCGGCGCGACGATCCAGAACCTGAGCGACGAAATGGCCGACTCCTGGGGCCTGAGCGGTCGCAAGGGCGCGGTGGTCGCCGACCTCGTGGCGGGCGGTCCGGCCCAGCGCGCCGGGGTCGAGCCGGGCGACGTGGTGGTGGCCGTCAACGGCCACCCGGTCGCCACCTCATCCGAAATGACCCGGGAAGTGGCCAAGGCCGTCGCCGGCGACACCCTGCATCTCGACATCTATCGCAATGGCAAGGAACGCACCATCGATGTGCGCTCAGGCACGCGGCCGTCCGAGGAGCAACTGGCTCAGAACGGCGGCGCCGGCGAAGACGAGGGGGCCGGCCCGAGCCTCGGCGGGGCAAGGACCGCGCCTCAGTCGCAGATCCTCGGCATGTCGCTCACCCCGATCGATCCGGCCGCCCGCCGGCAGTTCAGCATCGGCGATGCGGTGCGCGGCGTGCTGGTGGACGGCGTCAAGGGCTCGTCCGACGCCGGTGAAAAGGGCCTGCGCCGAGGTGACGTGATCGTCCGCGCCGGCGATCGCCAGGTGGCCAGCGCCAGCGATGTCTCCGCCGCCGTCGGCGAATGGCGCAAGGCCGGCCGCTCAAGCATCCCCCTGGAAATCAGCCGCGGCGGAACGGCGCTGTTCGTGCCGATCAAAATAGCGGGCTAGCCTCCAGAGGGCGCGCCCGGCGCGCCGGCGAGGCTAGGCGGGGGAAGCGCGCATGCGGGTGCTGATCGTCGAGGACGACCTGGAGGCGGCGGCCGCCATGGCCAAGGGCCTCGTCGAAGCCGGGCACGAATGCCAAAGCGCCGGCGATGGCGAGGCTGGCCTCCTTGCCGCCCTGGCCGAGCGCTTCGACGTTATGATCGTCGATCGGATGATGCCGCGCCTCGATGGGGTCGCGATGGTCGAGATGCTGCGCAGACAGGGCGATCAGACGCCGGTCCTGTTCCTGTCGGCCCTCGGCGAGATCAACGACAGGGTGACTGGCCTCAACGCCGGCGGCGACGACTATCTGGTCAAGCCCTACGCCTTCGCCGAACTCATCGCCCGCGTCGAGGCTCTGGCCCGGCGCCGAGAGACCGGCTCGGTGCAGACCTTGCTGCGTGTCGGGGATCTGGAGATGGATCTCATCGGCCGGGAGGTGCGACGCGCCGGCCGCGAGATCGACCTGCAGCCCCGCGAATTCCAGTTGCTCGAATATCTGATGCGAAACGCCGGTCAGTCCGTGACCAGGACGATGCTTCTGGAAAAGGTCTGGGAGTACCACTTCGATCCGCAGACCAATGTCATCGACGTCCATATCTCCCGGTTGAGGTCGAAGATCGACAAGGGCTTCGACAAGGCGATGCTGCAGACCGTGCGCGGCGCCGGCTATCGGCTGGAGGCCTGACGGGCGGTCAGACGAAACATGCGCCTGCCGCGCCTTTTGCGAACAACGCCCTTTCGGCTGACGCTGCTCTTCCTGGCGCTGTTCGCGGCCGCCGCTATCGCCTTCCTCGCCTACATTTACGTCGCGACGGCCGGAGAGGTCTCGCGCAGGGCCGACGCGGCCCTTGCCCACGAGGCGCGATCCCTCGAAGCAGTCTACAGCGCCGGCGGCTATGGAGCGCTCAACCAGGCGGTGATCGAGCGCGCCTCCGGCGATCGCGGCTTTTTGTATCTGCTGATGAGCCCGGCCGGCGCGCCGATCTCGGGATCGATCGCCATCTCGCCGATCCGGGACTTCGACGGCGACGCCGCTTGGGCGAATTTTCGACTAACCCAGACCGACCCCGATGGCGCGACGGTCAGACATCCGGCGCGGGGGCTCGAGGTCCGCATGCCGGGCGGCGAACTTCTCTTCGTCGGAGCCGATGTCGGTCAGTCCCAATCCTATGTCGTCAAGATCGTCCGGGCGCTTTGGGGCGCTGGCGCGCTGGTGATTGTGCTCGGCATGGCGGGCGGCCTGCTGATCAGTCGCGGGGTGCGACGCAACATCGCCGGCCTGACGCAGGTCATCGAGGCGGTGCGCGGCGGCGACCTGCGGGCCCGCGCGACCGTCAGGGGGACGCAAGACGAATATGACGAACTGGCCTTGGGCCTCAACGACATGCTCGAGCGCCTCGAGCGTTCGATCGGCGGCCTGCGCCACGCCGGCGACGCCATCGCTCATGACCTGCGCTCGCCACTGACCCGACTTCGCGCGCGCCTCGAGGCGGCGATGATCGAGGCCGACGCCGGGCGCACCGATCCCAAGCTGGCCCTGCACCAGGCCCTCGATGACGCCGACGGCGTGTTGCGCACCTTCGCCGCGGTCCTGGCCATCGCGCGGCTGGAGGCCGCTGGCGACGCGCCCGATCAGACCGCGTTCGACCCGGGGGCCCTGGCGGCTGACGTGGCCGAACTCTACGAACCCTTGTGCGAGGACAAGTCGCTCGAGTTCAAGACCGAGATCACGCCTGGTCTCAGCCTCAGGGGCAACCGCGAATTCATCGCCCAGGCGCTGGCCAACATTCTCGACAACGCGGTTAAATACACCCCCGCGGGAGGCGCGGTGATGTTGCGCGTCCGCCGCCGTTCCTCGGGCGATATAGAGATGTCGGTCACGGATACCGGCCCCGGCATACCCGCGGCCGAGCGCGGCAGGGTGGTCGAGCGATTCGTGCGCCTCGAAAACAGCCGCAACCAGCCTGGCGCCGGGCTCGGCCTTTCCCTGGTCGCCGCCGTCGCCCAGGGCCACCGGGGTCATCTGGAGATCGACGAAGGACCGGGCGCCATCGACGGCTCGGGCCCCGGCCTGCGGGTCGTCTTGGTGCTGCCCCTCCGGTGAAGCCTGTCAGGGCCCTGTTCGAGAACATCGCGCCCTGCGGCCCGGTGATTGACGCGATCGCCGCCTCGCGCGTCCTGGACGATTTGCGTCCGGTCGCCGGCGCCGAGGGCTGGTCGGCGATGCTGGAGCGCGCTTGGCCGGCGCTTGCTCCGGTTTTTGGAGCCTCGCCATACCTCGCAGCCCTGGCGCGGCGCGATCCGGCGCGGCTGGCCCGGGTGCTGGGTGGTGATCCTGCAAGACGACTTGGGGCGATCCTGGCCGCCGCAAAGGCTTGCGGTCGCGGCGCCGTGGCTGGGTCGGGAGAGGCGCGCCTGCGACGCTTGAAAGGCGAGCTGCATCTTCTCGTCGCCCTCTGCGACCTCGGCGGCCTTTGGGACCTCGAAGCGGTGACCGGCGGCCTCACCGCGTTCGCCGACGCCGCCCTGGGGGCTGCCTTGGCCATGGCCGCTCTTGAGGTCATCGCCGAAGGGAAAATGGCGGATGGCGGTTCGCAAGAGGCAGGGCCGGCGCCGGGCCTGTTCTGCGTCGCCATGGGCAAGATGGGCGCCTTCGAACTGAACTATTCCAGCGATATCGACATTTGCATCTTCTACGACCCCGCCGTGCTGCCGGCGGCGGAGAGCACCGAGCCCGCCGCGCTGGCCCTGCGCCTGACCGAAAGAGTGGGCGAGATTCTTCAACGCCGGACAGCGGACGGTTATGTCTTTCGCCTCGATCTGCGCCTGCGGCCCGACCCATCTTCAACTCCGCTCGCGACGCCGCTGGCGGAAGCCTTCAACTATTACGAGAGCGTCGGCCAGAACTGGGAGCGGGCGGCCTGGGTTAAGGCGCGGGCGGCGGCCGGCGACCTTTCACTGGCGCGCGGCTTCCTTGCGGAAATGCAGTCCTTCGTATGGCGCCGGAATCTGGACTTCGCCGCCATCGCCGACATCCACTCGATCAAGCGCCAGATCCATGTTCACCAGGTCGACGAGCGCCTGACGGCCAAGGGCGCGGACCTGAAACTGGGGCGCGGCGGCATCCGGGAGATCGAGTTCTATGTCCAGACCCAACAACTCATCCTCGGCGGGCGCCAGCCCGCCCTGCGCTCGTCGAAGACACTCGAGGCCCTGGCGGCCTTGGCCGGCGCGGGCCACGTCGCCGGTGAAGCCGCCGACGAACTCGCCCAGGACTACCGCGTCCTGCGGGGCCTCGAACATCGCGCCCAGATGGTCGCGGACGAACAGACCCACAAGCTGCCGCAATCCGATCCCGACCGGGCGCGGATCGCCGCCCTCGCCGGCCACCGGGACCTTGGGACCTTCGACAGGGGGGTCGGCGGTTTGCTTCGCCGCGTCAATCGCCGCTTTGGCGAGTTGTTTGCCGGGGAAGAGTCATTGTCTTCGCGCTTCGGCAGCCTGGTCTTCACCGGCGTCGACGACGACCCCGAGACATTGGCCACCCTCGGCCGCATGGGATACTCCGACCCGGCGCGCGTCTCGACGACGATCCGGGGCTGGCACCACGGGCGCATCGCAGCGACGAGAACCGAGCGCGGCCGTGAGCTCTTCACCCGCCTAGCGCCGCGCCTGCTGGACGCGGCGAGCGTCAGCGGCGCGCCTGACGAAGCCTTCGCCCGATTCGCCGCCTTCTTCTCCGGCTTGAGCCTGGGCGTTCAAGTGCAATCGCTGTTCCTTGCCCGCCCCAGCCTGCTGGACCTTGTCGTGCGGATCGGGGCCTATGCCCCGAGCTTCGCCGATACGCTGGCTCGCAGGCCAGCGGCGCTCGACGCGTTGCTCGACCCGGCGTTTTTCACGCCCGTGGCCGCGCCCGCCGATCTTCCCGCGCTGATCGCCGCCGAACCCAACTTTGAGGCGGCCATGAACGGGGCGCGCCGCCTGCATCGCGAAACGGAGTTCCGGATCGGGGTCCAGATCTTGGCGGGCATTGCCGATGCAGGGACGGCGGGGCGGGCCTTCTCCGATCTTGCCGACGGAATCGTTTCCGGCTTGGCGCGCGTCTCTCTGGGCGAGGTCGAGGCGCTCGCCGGCGCCTTTCCCGGCGAGGCGGCGGTGATCGCCCTTGGCAAATGCGGGTCGCGCGAGATGACCGCGAGATCGGATCTCGATCTGATGACGCTCTACTGCGCCAACGCCGGGCCCGCGACCTCCGCTGTCAAGACGTGGGGGGCCGAGACCTTCTACGCCCGCTTCACCCAGAGGCTGGTCGCGGCTCTCTCGGCGCCCACCGCCGAGGGCGGCCTCTATGAGGTCGACTTGCGGCTGCGGCCGTCCGGCACCAAGGGGCCCGTCGCCGTGAGCCTGGCCGCCTTTGAATCCTATTACGCCGCCGACGCGGAGGTTTGGGAATTGCTGGCGATGACTCGCGCGCGCGTCGTTTGGGCCAGTTCCGCGTCATTCGCCGCTCGCGCCGCCCGCGCGATCGAGGGGGCCCTGCGTCGAAAGCGCGACGGCGTGGCGACCGCGCGCGCGGTTCGCGAGATGCGGGCGCTGATCGCCGCCGAGCGGCCGGCGGCCGGCTTCTGGGACATGAAGCTGGCGGACGGCGCGCTGGTGGATATCGAGTTTGCCGCTCAACACCTGCAACTGATCGGCGCCGCGCACGGCGGTCCGCTGCGTCAGAATACGGGCGAGGCCCTGGCGGCGCTCGCCGCCGGCGAAGGACCGTCGGGACCGCTTCGCGACCTGGGCGAGGCCTGGCGCCTGCAACAGGATCTTTCACAGCTGTTGAAGGTGGCTCTTGAGGAGAACGCCGATCCCTCGGATGAGCCGAAGGCCCTGCGATCGCTCCTGGCCAAGGTCGGCGGCGCCCGGGACTTCCGTGGCCTCAAGGCCAAGCTGGCCAGGGCGCGGAAGGCGGCGCACAGCGCTTTCGAGGCCTTGGTGTAGCGTGAGGCGACGGAGAAGGGCCGGTCAGCCGTTAAACGACCAAGACTTCACCATGCGACGGGGTGCTCGAAGTGCGCGAGGCGGGGCTTGACCGCGGGACCTGGCGAGGCGGACGACGAACTCGTGCGCCTTGCGGGCAAGGGGGACACCGGCGCCTTTCGCTCACTGGTGGCCCGCAAGCTGCCTCGAGTGCTCAATCTGGCCCGACGCATGCTGGGCGACCCAGAAGAAGCGCAGGACGTCGCCCAGGAAACCTTCATCCGTGTTTGGCGCCATGCGCCTCGCTGGCGTCCGGGCCGCGCGGCCTTCGACACCTGGCTTCACAGGGTTGCCCTCAACCTCTGCTACGACCGGCTTCGCCGCCGCCGTGGCCACGGCGAGATTGCAGCGGCCGCGCTGGAAGACCCTGGTCCGGCCCCGGATCGCAACCTTCATGCCCTCGACATCGGGCGCAGGGTCGAGGCCGCGCTCCAATGTCTTCCACGCCGCCAGAGAGAGGCGATCGCGCTGTGCCACTTTCAGGAACTGGGCGCGGTGGAAGCCGCCGGTCTGATGAGGGTGAGCGTGGAGGCGCTGGAGAGCCTGCTTGCCCGCGGCCGCCGCGCCTTGCGAGTCTCCCTGGCCGATCTTGTCGATGAGCGGTGAAATGACCCCAGAGCGCTTCGCAGCCCTCGCCCGTTCCTATGGGGCCGACATAGGTCGATGGCCGGCGCGCGAACGGGCGGCGGGCCGCACCCTTTCAGAAGCCAACCGCGCCGCGGCCGCCGGGGTGCTTGCGCAAGCCGCGGCGCTGGACCGGCTACTCGCGGCCGCGCCCGGCCCGGCGGCGGATCTCGCCCTTCAAGAGCGGGTCTTCCGTTGCGCAATCGCTGGGCGGGCCACGCCTCGAACCGGCAGGTGGTGGCTGGGGTTCGGCCTCGGCGCGGGTCTTGCCGGAGCGGCCGCGGCCGGTCTCGCGGCGGGCCTGCTCATCGGGCCGCTGGCCCTCGCTCCCGCGCCGGCCGCCAGCGGGGCCGACCCCGTCGCCCAGGCCTCAAACCTGTTGGGCGAGCCTCCCGATCCGGCGGACGGCTGATGCCCGGCCGCTGGAAGATCATCGCCCTGATCGCCTCGGTGGCGCTGAATGTCTTCCTCATCGGCGCCGCAGCCGGAGTGATCGCCCTGGGCGCGCGCATGGCGCACGAGCGCCCCAGACCGATGTTGCGCCGGGCGGCCATGAGCTTGGCGGCGCCCTATCGCCGAGCCTTCCTCGTCGCCCTGCGCGATCGCGGTCAGAGCGTGCGCGCGCCGGTTCTCGCCGCTCGGGCCCTGCGCCGTTCGACCTGGGCGTCGATGAGCGCCGCGAGTTTCGACCCGGCCGTCGCCAAGATCCAGCTGCGCCAGGCGCGGCTCATGGACGCCGATTCCCGCGCCGCGGTCGAAGACGGCGTTGTCGATTTCGCCGCCGGTTTGCCGCCGGGAGAGCGCGCCAAGCTCGGGACCGCCCTCGTTCGATCCATGCCTGCGGGCCAGAGCCCTGGCCGGCCCAGTCGCTGAGGCTCGCCTAGGCCGCGGCCTCCCCAGTCTGGCCCTGGCGGACGGGCAGGACGAAGCTCGCCCTCGTGCCCTTTCCGGGAACGCTTTGCAGCCGCAAGGCGCCGCCATGCAGTTCGACCAGCGACTTGCTCAGCGCCAGGCCGAGCCCAGTGCCCTGCCGCATCTTGGTGTGCTGCGTCTCGACCTGCTCGAAGGGCCGGGCCAGCCGCGCAAGATCCTCGGCCGCTATGCCTATGCCGCTGTCGGTGACGCTGAGGCGGACCCGCTGTCCCTGGGTGTCCGCGCCGGTCTGGGCGGTGACAGCGATCACCCCGCCGGTGGGGGTGAACTTGACGGCGTTGGAAAGCAGATTGAGCAGCACCTGCTTGATGGCGCGGTAGTCGCCCTCGATGTCCGGCAGCCTGGGCAGATCGACGGTGAGGGTGAGTCCGGCGGCCTCAGCGCGGTTGCGGACCAGGCGACAGGCGTCCTCGACGAGATCGTCCAGCGAAAGCGGCTCGAAGCGGAGGTTCATCTTGCCTGCTTCGATCTTCGACATGTCCAGTATGTCGTTGATCAGCGCCAAAAGATGCCCGCCGGAGGTCAGGATGTCCTTTGCGTAGTCGACGTAGCGCGAATCTCCGAGCGGCCCGTACATCTGCGCAATAAGGATCTCCGAAAAGCCATTGATGGCGTTGAGCGGCGTGCGCAATTCGTGACTCATGTTGGCAAGGAACTCGCTCTTGGCCCGATTGGCGGTTTCCGCTCGCATCTTCTCCATGGCGTATTTCCCGGCCAGCTCCGCCGACTTCGCCTGGCTGCGTCCCAGTTTCACAACTGCCGCGCGCAGCGCCTCCTCGTTCAGGCGGCGCGCCTCCTGTTGCGCCTTGATGGCCGAGATATCGGCCGCGGTGATCACCCGACCGCCATCCGAGGTGGCGCGCTCGGCGATGTGGATCCATCGGCCGTCGCCCAGTTGCGCCTCGCGCGCACCGCTCTCGCCCTCGGCCGCCGGCTGTTCGCGGTCGATGGCCAGGCGCATGAATGGCTCGAGCTGGTCCCGCCGAGCGCCGGGCCGTAACAGGCGCGCCTCAAGGGCGAAGAATTCGCGGAAATTACTGTTCCACATGAGCAGCCGCCCGTTCCTGTCCCAAAGGGCGAAGGCCTCGGGCACGCTCTCGATGGCGTCGCGCAGACGCGTCTCGGCGGCCTGGGCGCGCACCTGCGCGAGGCGCTCGTCCGAGACGTCGAGGGCCACGCCGATGATGCGGGAAAAGCCCGCATCGCCGCGCCGGCCAAATCCCTGGCCCCGCGCATCGATCCAGATCGGCGGCGCGTCATTTCGCGGCACGGCGCGAAATGTGACATCGAAGGCGCCCCACTTCGCCGCGCTCGCCAGCGCCTCGCGAACCCTCTCGCGGTGTTCGGGAGCCACGCGGTCTAGGACGGCGGCCGACCTGGCGACGCCGCCGCCCCCCCAGCCGAGCATGACCCCGGTGACATCCGACATGAAGAACTCATCGGTGCCGACGTCCCACTCCCAAATTCCGCAGCGGGCGGCTTCGACGGCCAACTGGAAGCGCTTCTGGCTGTCGGCGAAGGCACGGGTCGCCGCGTCGATGCGGCGATTCTGCATCATCAGCAGCAGTCCGAGCGCGCAGGCGATGGCCAGGGGGACCAGCAGGGAAACCAGATTGTCGCGCAGGTCCGCGGTCCCTCCCCCGGCGGGCGTCTGCTGCAGCCGGTGCGCCGCGAATGCGGTATAGATCGCCAGCGTAAGCAGGGCGGCAAGGATCGCGATCCTGGTCGACATTGTGCGGTCGGGGGGTTGCGGCTCGGCTTGCGCCGCGCCGCCC
>Ga0208849_1002083_pt1 | contig 11730 bp, 9 predicted proteins | sample NGESurdeep072012_10_FD_184470 | JGI IMG/M metagenome (GOLD analysis project Ga0208849, IMG submission 184470) | Arctic peat soil microbial communities from Barrow, Alaska - NGEE Surface sample 53-3 deep-072012 (SPAdes) | ecosystem: Environmental > Terrestrial > Soil > Wetlands > Peat ...
GCAGCGCCCGTGAGCAGGTGAGATGTGCGCCAGGTGTGCGCCAAGCGCAATCTAAGGGCAAGCGATGATGTCGTCCAGACAAGCAAAAAGCCCGCTGGCACGGGCTTTTTGGCTTCATGGGCGATACTGGGCTCGAACCAGTGACCTCCGCCTTGTCGAGGCGGCGCTCTCCCAGCTGAGCTAATCGCCCTGGGATCGCCAAGGGTATCAACGCGACCGCGACTCGATCGGCAGCCGGCGCGAGCGAATCAGGCGTCCCCGGGCGCATGAGACCCGAGCGCCGGTTGGAACTCCTCCCAGCAGCGCCCAGGTCTGATGGCCGTCACGGCACGATTACGCCCCGACCTTCGGTGCCCGCATTGCCGAAGGCTTCCGAGCCCGTGCCCGATTCGCTCGCGGCGCCGGCCGCTTCGACTTCTTCGCGGGTGGCGCCCCGCTGGCGGTAGGGGTTCACCGCTTCTGCTTCTTCGCCCGCCGCGCCCCGCCGCCCAAACGGGCTGCCCTGCGACTGCGCGGCGCTTTGCTCGACAGACGCGTACGTGACGCCCTGGCCTGCCTCGATCTTCTTGACCACTTCGGCGGCCGTGTTCGAGGAGATCGCGAAGCCCACGCCTGTGCTGCCGGGCTGCGAGCCTCCGATGGTTGAGGCGTCGCTGGCGATCTGGGAATTGACACCGATCACGTCGCCTTGTTCGTTGAGTAGCGGTCCGCCCGAGTTGCCGGGGTTGAGTGCGGCGTCAGTCTGGATCGCACCGGTGATCTTGGAGCCGTCGGGCGCAGAGATTTCGCGACCGAGCGCCGAGACGATGCCTCGCGTGAGGGTCTCTTCGAGGCCGTACGGGCTACCGATCGCGTAGACGGAGTCACCCACTTGGAGCGAGCTGGAACTCGCGAGCGTCAGTGCTTTCAGACCGAGCCCGGACGGATCGACGCTGATCAGCGCGAGGTCCTTGTTGGCTTCTTCGCCGACGATCTTCGCGGTTCGGGTCGTGCTCGATGATCCGTTCGCCTCCACCGTGACGCTGGTTGCGCCCGCGATCACGTGATCGTTGGTGAGGATCAGGCCTTTTTCGTTGAGCACGATGCCGGTGCCCTCGTCCTCGCCGTTGGCGGTGATCGCCTTGATCGCCACGACGCCTCTGGAGTCGCGCTGGTAGACCTGCGTCGCAGTCGGTGCCGTCGAGGCGACCTCGCGGCGAGTGCCCGTCGAGCTCGCCGCGGCAGACGCGGTCGTGGTCGTAGCTGTCGAACTGCGGCCGCCGCCGCCGAACAGCAGTACAGCTCCGCCCGCCACGATTGCTCCGACGAGCGCCGCCATCAACATTGGTACAAGTAGCCGTTTCACGCGATCACCTCAAGTGTTCTTCGGGGAGATCCATCGTGCGACGGCTGGCTGTGAGAACGCTAACGATGCCTGAAAGCGACGCTAAGCGCGCGAGAAGAAGTTCATAACGGATACGGGGCCCGTGGATGCGACAGCCTGGTCCGCGGACCAGGCTCAGCCGGCCATCGCATCTCCCGCCCGTATCGGAGCCGGACGCCGCCGCCCGGTACGCTGTTAGGCCTTCTGGCGACGTGGCGGAGTGGCTACGCAGCGGCCTGCAAAGCCGTCTACACCGGTTCGATTCCGGTCGTCGCCTTCACGAGTGATCCCCTCGCAGGCGACGCGACGTGGACGGCATGCCGATCCCTCCGGGCGGGCGTGGGGATGCTGGGAACGTCGGGAGCCCGGCGTCGTTCCCGCTCGACCAGGGTGCGCGGGTCTGCGGCCTCAAGCGAGCAAGCAGAGTGAACGCGATCGCCGCTGTGCTGGCGGCACGCTGACGCTCAGCGAGCGCCCGCCCCTACGCACCGACCGATTAGTTTGTGCGTCGAGACGGGTCATAGGGTCGTCAACCACGATCGAAGGAGAACGCAGATAAGCATCACGGCAACCCGCATCCGCCAGATCAGCCTGGTCTGTGTCCCGACGCCGGAGCAGGACCGCGCGATCGAGTTCTACGAGTCGCTCGGGTTCGAGAAGCGCACCGACATACCGTTCGGGGGCGCCTACCGCTGGGTGGAGGTCTACCCGCCCGAGGGCACCACGGGGATCGCGCTCGCGCCGCCCCGACCGGGCGAGGAGGTCGCTCCCGTCCAGACCGGCATCACGTTGACCACCGACGACATCGATGCGACGCACGCCGAGCTGCGCTCGCTGGGGGTGGATGTCGATGCCGAGGTATCGCGCATGGGCGACCCTGTACCACCGATGTTCTGGTTCAGGGACCCCACGGGCCACACGCTGATGGTGGTGGAGCAGCTCTGAGCGCGACGCCTCCACCGGAGGACCGCGACTTCGCGGCGCTCGTCGAGCTGCACCCGGGCCGAACTGCACGCGCACTGCTGTCTAGGACGCGGCGGCTGCGCCGTCGCCGCAGCCGCTCAGGCGTGTTCGACGCGTTCGAGCGCAGCCTGCAGTGAGCGCGCGCTCTGCGGGCCGAGCAGCGTCGCGCGGATGCGCGAGTGGGCGTCGATGACGAACGTGGTCGGCACGTTCGGCAGGTGGTAGGAGTTCCCGACCGCGCCTTCGCCGTCGCGCAGGTTTGGGAACGTCCAGCCATAGCGGCGGATGAACGAGTGCGCTTCGGAGAGCAGCGGGTCGCTCCAGTCGACGCCGACGATCCTCCCGTGTCCCGCGGCGCTGCGCGCGAAGCGCTCGAGCTCGGGAGCCTCCTGCGCGCACGGCCCGCACCAGCTCGCCCAGAAGACGACCGCCGCCGGGCGCCCGTGGGCGCCCGCCATGAGGCTCGCCAGCGTCACGGGGCCGCCCGACAGCGATTCGTGCGGCAACGCCGGCGCCGCGCGGCCGCTTGCGGTGTGCGAGGAGGCCAAGCCGAACACCGCCGCCACGGCGAGCGCCGCGCCGAGTCCGAGCGTCCAAGCGAGCAGTCGCAGCCGCCGCGGCATCTTCGGGCGCTCAGAGCTCGGCGAGCTCGGGCACGTCGTGCGCGATTTCCGCGGGCTGGAAGCTGGACGCGTAGATCGTCAGCCGCTTGCCCGACGCGGTGATTCCGTACACGAGCCCTGTGTGATTGATGAACTGCGGCTGCTGGAGGTCGCGTTCGGAGCCGACCCCCCACGCCTGCCACACGCGCGCCAGTTCCTTGCCCGAGCCGATCAGGTACTGCATGCGCCCGGTCATGCCGTGGCGCGCCACGAACTTCGCGACGGCCTTCGGCGTGTCGCCCCGCGGATCGACCGAGACGGCGATGACCTGCACCTTCGAGCTCGTGCGACCCATCAGGTTCAGCGCGACGCGCAGGTTCGAGGCGATCAGCGGGCAGACGTCCGGGCAGTTGGTGTACAGGAAGGTCACCAGCACTGCCTTGCCGCGGTAGGAGTCGATGTTCACCGGCCGGCCGAGATAGTTGTGAAGCTCGAGCGGCGGCGCGGGCTTTGCCGGTTCGAGCACCGCCGCGGCGTCGAAGTGGTGCGCCAGCGCCTGCGCGTGTTTGGCCTGTTCTCCGCTTTGGCCGCCGATCGCGGCCACCGCGACCCCGCCAGCGACGAGCACGAGTACCAGCAGCCCAATGAGCACGCGGAAGTCGAGTCCGTTCTTACGCATCCGACATCGAACCTACCAGCGCCTGCGGTCTCACGCGAAGGCTTCCGTCGGCAAAAATGCTTGCAGACCTTCCTGTGTGATGCATCTTGCAACGAGATGTGTTAGTTTGCCGCCCGTTCGTGCCGAGTCCTGGGCCCCAAGGGGTCGAGGAGCGGGGGACCCACAGCAGCCGCGAGGCTGCGGGGGCGAATCGCCACACAGTGTGGCGTAGCGTAGACGCTTACGCGAGCCCGTCAGCTAACCCCGTAGGCGCCATGCAATGGAATTTGAGAAAGGACGCCTCGGATGCCGGGTTACCCGCGTGATCTTGCTGTTGTCGACCATTGGAGCGCATCGCTGGAGCGCTCTCTGGCCCGTCGCGGGCGCGCAGGTGGCGCACGACCCCGCCGTGGCGCCCACTCGAGCTCGTCGCTGTCGATGCTGCTGGATGCGCGCGGCGCGCTGCGCCAGCCGCGCGACCTCGCCGACGAGGAGCCCTGGCAGCTGTCGCTCGGCCGTTCCCGCGCACGCCGTCGTGCGCGGGAGCTGCGCTTCGTGCCGAGCGGCTCTCGCGCCAAGCGCGTGTCACTCGGCGCCCTCGCGGCGCTCACCGTCGGGCCCACGGCGAGCCTCGCCAGCGGCCAGGCGACCGGCACCCCGGCGACGAGCCCGGGACCGACGACCACCACTGAACACGTCATCGTTCTCAGCTCCGGCAGCGAAGGCCGACAGGTGAAGCTGCTGCAGCAGGCCCTCGGCGCCATCAAAGTGGACGGGGTCTTCGGAGAAGAAACCGAAGCGGCAGTGCGCAGCTTTCAGCAGCGCGGCGGGCTGAGCGTCGACGGCGTCGTCGGGCCCGCGACGAGTGCCGCGCTGCGCAGTCAGAGCGCCGGCAAGGCATTCATGACGGACGTCAGCACCGTCATTCCGGGCACAGCGGCGTTGCCGGGCGCAACCGGGACCGAAGCGGCGGCTCAGCAGACGTCTGCCACCTACACGACGCTGGCCGTCGCGCGGGAACAGGCCGTCACCACGAGCGCGGGCGAAGCCGAGGCCAGCACCGGCGGCGCGGTTGACACGGGCGCTGAACAGAGCGCCACGGACGCGGTCAAGCGGCTGCAGGGCGCGCTGCACCTGAAGGTGGACGGCGAATTCGGACCGGCGACGGAGGCCGCGGTGCGCACGCTGCAGGCCCGCAACGGCATCCCCGTCGATGGGATCGTCGGCCCGCACACCTGGAGCGTGATCGGTGTGCATGGACAGGAAACGCTGACGCCGCCGGCGACGGTGACAGCCGAAATCGAAACGGACACGCTTGCTGGCGCGGTCAAGCGACTGCAGCACGCGCTGCGTCTGCCGGCCAACGGCGAATTCGGCCCCGAAACCGACGCGGCCGTACGCCGGCTGCAGGCCCGCCACGGCCTGCACGTCGACGGCGTCGTCGGACCATCGACGTGGGCCGTCATCGGCATACACGGTCAGGAAACGCTGACGCCGCCTGCCTCCGCGCAGCCGACGCCGGTGGCTCACCACGTCGCCGTCGCCGCGGCGGCCTCCGACACGGGCCTCACCCCAGGCTCCGGCGGGACGTCCGGCGCCTCGACGACGGTCAGCGCGTCCGACGCGGTGCAGCGGCTGCAGGCGGCTCTGCGTCAGCCCGTCGACGGCGAATTCGGTCCCGAAACCGAGGCTGCCGTCCGCCGGCTGCAGGCACGCCACGGCCTCAATGTCGACGGCGTCGTCGGTCCCTCGACGTGGGCGCTGCTTGGCATCGGAAACGCTCCCACGCTGACCCCGCCGGCCTCGGCGCTCGTCTCGCACAGCTCAGGCGGCGAATCGTCGAGCACGAGCAGCGCAGGCGGCGGCGAAGCCGAAGGCAGCGGCGTGGTCGCACGGGTGATCGCCGCGGCCGATGAAATCGCGACGCGCCCCTACGTCTGGGGCGGCGGGCACGGCTCGTTCGAATCCGAGGGCTACGACTGCTCGGGCTCGGTCTCCTACGCACTGCACGGCGGCGGCCTGCTGAGCTCTCCCGAGGACTCGACCGGACTCGAGTCCTACGGCGAACCGGGGCCGGGCAAGTACATCACGATCTACGCCAACGCCGAACACGCGTACATGGTCATCGACGGCAAACGCTTCGACACCGTCGCCCTCGCCGAAGGCGGCTCGCGCTGGGGCGGGTCCTCGAACGACGGCGGCGGCTTCGTGGAACGCCACCCCGCCGGGCTGTAGTCGCGCGACGTCGATAGCTCGGGGGCGCGCACGCACGCCCCGAGCGGGCGCGGGGGCGCATGCCGGCGTGTCTTTAGCTGGTCGGGACGTGCACGCACGTCCCGTGCAGGGCCGCATGCGGCCCTGCTGGACACGCCGCATGCGGCGTGTCTCCGGTGGGCGCATGCGCCCACCGGCGCCCCCGCACATGTGCGGGGGCGAACGACATCAACGAGGAAGGCCGACCGAGCGTCCCGTCCCAAGCGCCGTCTAGCTTGCGCCGCCACGTAATCCAACGGCGGCGAGGAAAGACGAGGCGATGCTGGCACGGGCGCACGCGTTCACGATCGACGGGCTGCAGACGCGGCACGTCAGCGTCGAGGTGGACGTACGCGCGGGACTGCCCGCGTTCGCGATCGTCGGCCTTGCCGACACGGCCGTGCGCGAGGCCCGCGAGCGCATCCAGGCGGCGATCCTCAACTCCGGGTACGAGTTCCCCGCCAGGCGCATAACCGCCAACCTCGCGCCGGGGGACGTGCGCAAGGCGGGCGCAGGCCTCGACCTCGCGCTCGCATGCGCGGTGCTCGCGGCCAGCGGACAGCTGCCGTGCGATGAGCTCGAGCGCGTCGCCCTGTTCGGTGAGCTGGGCCTCGACGGCACTGTGCGGCCCGCTCACGGCGCGCTGGCCGTTGCGCACGCAGCAAGGCGCGCGGGCATGCGTGCGCTCGCGCTCGCGCCCGCGTGTGCGCGCGAGGCGATGCTGATCGACGGCCTCGAGGTGCCTGTGGTCGAGCATCTGCACAGCGCTGCACGAGTGCTGAGCGGTGGTTGCGGCGATGCGCTTCTCGAGTCGCCCGCCGGCGCCGCGCGTAAGCGCATAGCGCTCGACGAGCCGGTGGGAAGCGTGGCCGGAGGCGATCTCAGCGAGGTGCACGGACAGCATCACGCCGTCAAAGCGATCGTGATCGCCGCAGCGGGCGCCCACAACGCGCTGTTGAGCGGAGCTCCGGGCACGGGCAAGACGATGCTCGCCCAGCGGATCACCTCGATCCTGCCGCCGCTGAGCCGCGCGGAAGCCGTCGAGGTGACGCGCATCCACAGCCTGACGGGTGTGCGCATCGACGCGCTGGCGATGAGCCGGCCGTTTCGGGCTCCGCACCACTCGATCACCCCCGCCGGGTTGGTCGGAGGCGCCACTCGCGGGTCGATCGGGGAGATCGTGCTGGCCCACAACGGCGTGCTGTTCCTCGACGAGCTCTCGGAGTTCTCGCGCCCCACGCTCGAGGCGTTGCGCCAGCCGCTCGAGGATGGTCGCATCGCGATCGCCAGAGCACGCCACTCGGCGGTCTACCCGGCGCGCTTCGCGCTGATCGCTGCCACCAACCCCTGCCCATGCGGCTTCGCGGGCGAGGGAGATCGCTGCTCGTGCAGCGAAGCGGAGATGGCACGCTATCGTCGCCGGCTGAGCGGCCCGATGCTCGATCGCATCGACCTGCTCGCCGACCTCCATCTGGAAGCGCGCGAGCGACGAGCAACCGCGCTGATGACGAGCGCCGAGGCGTGCGACCAGGTCGCGCGCGCCCGTGAGCTCCAGGCGGTGCGACTTGCATCAGAGGGTGTCACCGTGAACTCACGCATGGACGGGCGCATGCTGGGCAGGTATGTGAAGCTCGATGAGCGCAGCGAACGGATGCTGCGCAGCGCTCGCGCGGCTGGACTACTCAGCGCGCGCGGCGAGCATCGCGTGCTGCGCGTCGCGCGAACGATCGCCGACCTCGACGCCAGCCGGCGCGTACGCGCATGCGACCTCGGCGCAGCGCTCGCGCTGCGTCCCGACGCGAACGTGGCCGGCAACCGGGCGGCATGAGCTCGGTCTCGGCCACAGCGAAGCTCGCAGGCGCGTGTGCCGGCTGCCTGCGTCGCAGCTGGCTGTTGTCAAGCCTCAGCGGCCCCCTGGAGTACTGCGCGCGAGACCGAGCCCGCCTGCTCGAGCTGCTGGCGCTCCCGGACCGAAAGCTGCTCGAAGCGGTGGCCGGCAGGCGCGCAGCGGAGCTGCGGGCGCGCTACGAGCGCTTTCGCGCAGACGAGCTCCCGCACGACCCGCAGCTTCAATCGATCTGTCGTCACTGTCGTGGCTACCCGCGCGCGCTCGACGGCCCTGCCGCACCGCCGATGCTGCACGTCGCCGGCGGGGCGGCGCGGCTCGCGAAGCTCACGGCGGCACCGGTGGTGACGATCCTTGGCAGCCGGGCGGCTAGCGACTACGGCGTCCAGATGGCCAGGAGTCTCGCTCGCGGGCTGACGGCGAGTGGCGTCACCGTGGCGGCGAGCCTGACCGATGGGATCGCCGTAGCGGCGCATGCGGGCGCACTCGACGCGGGCGCCGGCAGCGTGGCCGTGATGGGCGCCGGCCTCGGCGTGTCGTGCTCGCCACGGCGACGCTCACTGTATGAACGGGTAACGCGCGAGGGCTGCGCCGTGTCAGAGCTGCCGCACGACTGCGCGGGACGGCGCTGGGGGCTCTTGGCGAGCGAACGGATCCTCGCCGCACTGCCGAGCGTGGCCGTCGTTGTGGAGGCCGACACGAGTCCGGGCGAGGTCGCCGCGGCGCGCAACGCACAGGCACTTGGATGCACCGTCGCGGCGGTCCCTGGCCGCGTCACCTCTCCCCTCTCGCGCGGCACGAACGCGCTGCTGATGGCCGGCGCCAGCCTCGTCCGTGGCCCGCACGACGTGCTCGATCTGTTGTACGCGGCCGGCGAGCCGCAACCACGCGAGCAGGTCTCGGCGCCCGTCGGCGCCACGCCACAGAACGATCTGCGACCGGGCCTACGGGTGATACTCGAGCGCGTCGGCGCCGGCTGCGACACACCGGACGAGCTCGCGCGCGCCGGAGTCGAGCTCTCGGCGGCGCTGCTGGCGCTCAGCGAGCTCGAGCTGACAGGGCTGCTCGTCCGCGGCGACGGCGGACGTTATCTGCCTCGAAATCCTCTGTAGCGCTGAAAAACCAGTTGTCTATTGGAAACGAGACGTTCTCAAGAACGCGACTGAAACCGCCGACGCCTCGGCTGGATGACTGATAAGCCAACAGCATTGGCACGATGATGCCCGCACGAAAGAAACCTGGGGCAGACGCGGCCGGCGAGCTCGACCGCGAAGTCCGGCGACTCGGCGAAGCGCTCGGCGCACGCGTCGAGGACGTGGTGCGGCGCGCAGCCGAGCGCGGGCGCGACCATGGGTTCGACACGCTCATCCCCGCGGTCGTCAAGAGCTTCGAGCGCATCGGCAGGACCTCGACGACGGCAGTTGCGCAGTGGATGGCGGGCGGCAAGCCGGAGGCCGGCCTCGAGACGGGGCGCGAGGCGTGGCACACCTACGGCCAGCTCGCGGCGCAGAACGCCGCGCCGTTGAACGAGGTGACCAAGCGCTGCCTGCGCTGGCGCGACGCTGTGATCGAGGTGCTGCAGGAGAGCGCCGACGAGCAGAACGTCTCGCTCACCGCGTTCGCTGCGGCCGCGTCGATGGTGCAGCGAACGCTCGACGTGACGCTGGTGCGCATGTGCGAGGCGTTCGAGCAGGAGCGCGCACGGATCTCCGATGAGCTCACACGCCGTGACGAGGAGCTCGTGTTCATGACAACCCACGACGCGCTGACGGGGCTGCCGAACAGAACGCTGATCCTCGATCGCGGCGAGCAGATGCTCGTTCGTGCACGCCGGCTGGACACCCACGTCGCGGCGCTGCTGATCGACCTCGACAACTTCACCGGTATCAACGACACACTTGGACATGCCACCGGCGACGAGCTGCTGCAGGCGATCGCCGCAAGGCTCGACGGTGTCGTACGCAACGCCGCCACGCTCGGGCGCATCGGCGGCGACGAGTTCGTCGTGCTCGCCGAACAGTTCGGCGAGACGGCGAACGCCGAGTTGATAGCCGAGCGGCTGCGCCAAGCGCTGAAGGCCCCGTTCATCCTTGCCGGCAGCGACTACGCGGGAATCACCGTGACCGCCAGCATCGGGGTCGCCACGGGAGAGCACGGGTCAGTGGAGGACTTCCTGCGCGATGCCGACATCGCGATGCACCGCGCCAAGTGGGACGGCAAGAACCGGCACGTCGTCTTCGAGTCGGGCATGCAGGACATGGTGCAGAGCCGCATGGAGCTCGAGATGGACCTGCGCAGCGCGCTCGAGCACGACGAGTTCTTCCTGCTCTACCAGCCCACGTTCGACCTGCGTGGGATGGTGCCCACGGGCGTGGAGGCTCTGATCCGCTGGCGCAGCGGCGTGCGCGGCGTCGTGCAGCCGAACGACTTCATACCGCTGCTCGAGGAGACCGGCCTGATCGTGGAGGTCGGCAGATGGGTGCTCGACGAGGCCTGCCGCCAGGCGGCGGCCTGGCACGAGCGCGCGTATCCGATCAGCGTGGCTGTGAACGTCTCGGCGCGCCAGCTCGAGACCGACGACTTCATCGCCGACGTAAGCCACGCGCTCGCGAGCAGCGGACTCAAGCCCAGCGCCCTGACACTCGAGATCACCGAGACCGCGCTCATGCGCAATCCCGAACAGACAGCCCGTCGGCTGCACGCCGTCAAGGATCTCGGGGTGCGCATCGCGATCGACGACTTCGGCACCGGCTACTCGTCGTTCGCCCACCTCAAACAGTTCCCCGTCGACGCGCTCAAGATCGACCGCTCGTTCATCTCGCAGCTGAGCGAGAACCCCGAAGGCGAGACGCTGCTGCGCACGCTCGTGCAACTGGGCAAGGCGCTCTCGATCGAGACGCTCGCCGAGGGCATCGAGCTCGAGCACCAGCTCGCGCTGCTGCAGGACGAGCGCTGTGACAGCGGCCAGGGCTTCCTGTTCGCGAGACCACTCAGCGTGGAGGACGCCGAAGCGCTGCTGCAGAACTGGCGCGCCGGCGATCGCCCGCAGGCCGCGAACGAGGTCGAGCCGCCGCCCGCGCCCCAGCCCACCTCGCACAACGGCTCGCGCACGCACGCCGACGTGCTGAGCACCGGAGCCCGGGCACAGCGCATGCTCGCTGCCGGTGGCGAGGGCGGCTGAGCCTCAACGGCGGGCGAGCCGGCGTCCGCTCTGCGTTTTGGGCGGTGTGTAGTTCAGCTCGAAGTGGTGGTAGAGGGCGGACTCGTCTTGCTGGGAGAGCTCCTCCCCGTGCTGCTCGATGTTGGGCGCCGACTCGATCTGCGCCTTTGTGACCCCCACCTGCAGCTCGTCAGGGCCGATCTTGATCCCCCCGAGAGGCACAAAGGTCAGGTGGCGGCCGATGAAGCCTTCCTTTACGGTGGCGAACTCCGGCTCGTCATTCTCCACGTCGACGTACACGTCCTGCAGCTTGCCGATCTTCTCGCCGTCCCGGTCAAGCAGCATCCTGCCGTGCCACTCAGCGACGTTCCACTCGGCCTCTTGCTGGTGCTCGGTCATCGCCAAAGCCTCCGATCACAGTCATGCGACGCTGATCGCCAGTCTAGACCCAGGTGAGCGTCACGGCTGAGATCGGGCCTGGGGCTCCCTGGGCAAGAGGCGATGGCCGTCCACGACCGCCGTGGCGAGGTCGATGAGCTTGCGGTTGTCGACACGCGACTGCTCGCGCAGCATCTCGAACGCGCTCGCCTCGTCGATCCCGTGGCGCTCCATGAGTATCCCCTTTGCTCGCTCGGTCAGGGCGCGGCGCCCGAATGCACCCTGGAGATCCTGGTACTCGGCGAAGCGTCGAAGCACGATGTCGATCGCGCTCTGCCACTCCTCGACGTCCGCATCGCTGATGTGCGCGAAGACGCCTCGCTTCGATGCCTCGTTGATGAACTCCGGGTCGCGAGCGTGGAGCAGCGCGATCACCGGACAGGCGGCTTCCCGCACGATCTTGTCGATTAGTTCGAGTGCGTGCTCCGGGCTGTCGCCGAGGCCCAC
>Ga0208849_1002084_pt1 | contig 11720 bp, 8 predicted proteins | sample NGESurdeep072012_10_FD_184470 | JGI IMG/M metagenome (GOLD analysis project Ga0208849, IMG submission 184470) | Arctic peat soil microbial communities from Barrow, Alaska - NGEE Surface sample 53-3 deep-072012 (SPAdes) | ecosystem: Environmental > Terrestrial > Soil > Wetlands > Peat ...
CAATGGAATCACCAAGATTAATGGTTAAATGTGACTTGACGCGTCTCACCGTTCGCTGCTCGCTTCAAAATCAGGAATTCCCGCGTAGCGTTGAATTTGTTTTCGGCATGCCAGCCAGTTTGGCAGCAAAGTCGGAATAGTCCCGGCCGACGCCAATTCCTGGAAAGCGATTGCTGCATGCACCGCAACGACTATCACGCGATGCCAATCATGTCTTCCGATCCGAAACCATATGCGGAATTCATTCTTCAGCACATGTTGAAGCTCGCGCCCCCTTTTCCCGGTGTAAAAAGGGCCGTGTCGGAGACCGAACTTCCGCTAGAGGGAGACATCTGGTTCTGGGCGGACGATAACGCGAAAGTGCTGGAGTTGCTGGGGCACCCTTCCATTTGGCGCGAACGTCCCCAGGAAGTTCGCGAGATTCTCGAATTCATATGGGCGATGTGCGATGGCCCCTTCATCTTCCGCAGGATTGCGGTCCCGAGGCTGGTCACAGTAACCCACGAGGGCGGCAAAGCCGAGTTTCTTCACAGCATCATGAATGTCGGGTGCGATCTGCAGCGCGGGATTGTCACGCTCGGCATGCGATTTCACGACGGCCGGACCGCACGAAACGTGCAGATGACCGGCAACTACATCAGATTCTGTTATCGGAACAGGGTCCACACGATTGATATCGAGGAACACATTCAGCACTGGGCCATAGATGAGAGTAACGGTTCCCTGCGGCTAATATGGAAGGCGGAAATCAAATTCGGAACCTGGTCCAATCGACGTCTGGGGGAGTTGACATATATCACCACAATCCGCTCCGGTTCCATGTTCGTTGACGTAGAAGCAGCGCTGGAAATCGATCCGAGTATCGAGGTGTCAGACGTCGTCCTGACCTTCGCATATGACGCGTTAAGCACCAATGACAACAATGTTCGTTATGAGGACATCAGGGTTGCGTTCGACACCGCTTTGCCGACGCTGATCACCGCCGGAAAGTCTCGCAAAATAGAGCTTGAAGCAGCAGGGGCCGTCTATTGGTGCGTCGCCCAACGATCCCACATGAGTGGTTTTGCGCTCGCGATCCACAGTCTGCCGCGTGTAGGGTCGCCCATCGACGCCATCCGTGCAACGACCCAAAAGTCAGGACAGTTGCATTGGCTCGTGTCTGAGCATCGATTTGCAGGGTCGTGGCGGGGCGGCCGACTGTTAGCAGCCGAACGGAAAATCATCACGGCAGGCGGTTTCTATGACGAGACCGCCAAATATAAGACGATTCTTGCATACCATAATCAACGTTCCGAATCAGGCATCGCGCCGATTGACCTCTCGATCTCGTACGATTACGGAGCCGAAGTCAAAGCGTTTGCCCGCTGTTTCCGCAGCCTGTCCGGCGAGAATCCGCCCGTCCAGGACGCTGCATTGCGTAACGAGCTGCGGGGTCGGGTCGATCATTTCCATCAGGTATACCAGTCTCATTTCATACTGCCTTATCGTAAGAACGCCTCTGCGATTTTCTCGCGGTCAATTTCGTTTATGGCCTTTGCCTATGCGGACATGCTGATTGCCACCGGCGACCCGTTATATGGAACAGCTTTGCGCGAAGCGTGCGAAATAGTTTCGACATTTGAGAGGCAAAATGAAGCGGTGGACGGCAGCATCCAGTCCGGATTTCTGATGGGCCAGGAAAGCGACTCGCTGCCGTACCCTGACTGCCATAGTTCATGTCTACTGGCTTTGGCGAGAGGGACTGCGCTGCTTGATGAATCGGGTTGGCTGACGAGTATCGATCGGGGTCTCGCTGCTTATCGACTTGACACGGTTCGTATCTTTTTTCTGGGCTACCAGAAGCAGGATGTTGTCGGCATTGATTACCGCCTTCCAGATGGATATCGCCGAACCCTGGACATGTTCTGGAATTTCAATGGGGGGCTTACGTTGCGTTTGTTCAATGCGCTGAGGTCTACGCGACACAGCGGGTTGCGTGAAATCTGGGAACGACACTCGGCCCGTCTTGACGCTTTCGATCTGTTGATCCGCTATCGCATGAAGCGCTCCTTGCGGGATCGGGGAGGGGCCATCGAGATTCTAAGTTCTGTGCTTTCGGCGGAAACCAATTCCGAAACGCAGCCTTGGGCGGCATTGGCGCTTATCGGCGATGATAACCCGTATTGAACAGGTCGCAATGCACGTAGTTCGCACGATTGAGGAACTCGACCGCAAAATCGCGGAATGCGACGCGGCGGAAGCCATATCGGACGACGCCATGCGTGCGCTCTTCGGGACCTTTCGCATGGAAGAGCCCGGAGACATACCCACCGATCCTTATTCTTCGCAGTATCGCCTTCGCCAGTTACAAATTTACAAAGAAATTACAGGCGAAGTGTACTCCACGGCGAAAGAGGCAACAAAATTTGATGTGGCTTCCGCGCTACGCCGACCTTTTCCATTTAACACCAACAGTTGTGCGACCGCGGGCGAATATTTTATGGCGATTGGATATGTGCTCAAAGCCATGACGCTGCCGGCAGGTTCGCGTGTGCTGGAGTTCGGCCCTGGTTGGGGTTTCAGCTCCCTTTGGCTGGCGCATCTCGGGCACCACGTCACCGTTGTCGAAATTGAGCCCTGTTTCTGCGAACTAATTAAGCAGCGCGCCGCTGGCGAGGGAGTTTCGATCGAAGTGATAAACTCGGACTTCTTTTGGGTAGAAGGACAAGCTCGCGAGTTCGATGCAGTCCTCTTTTACGATTGCTTCCATCACTGCGATGATCATGCGCGGCTACTGCGGGCTTTGGGGAGCGTTGTGTTGCCAGGAGGTCGGGTCTTCTTTGGAGCCGAGCCGATAACCCCGGAATTTCCACTCCCTTGGGGCCTCAGACTCGATGGGTGGTCGCTGTGGGGTATCCGGAAGAATGGCTGGATGGAGTTGGGTTTCCGTGACGATTACTTTACGGGTATTCTCGCGCGATGTGGATGGTTCGGGCGCAAGATCGCGGTTTCTGGTGTTGACAGGTTGCGCGTCTGGGAGGCGCGCCATTTGTCGGAGGCCGTTTTTCGATTTTTGGCCGGAGATAGTGACCTGCAAACCCAGGTAGGTGACCGCCGTGACGACGTCATCGTACTGGATCGCGTCGCGAAAGGTACCGGACTATATGGCCCGTATGTTGACATTCCGGCCGGTCGGTACATCGGGCGCATCAAATTTCTGAACGGATCGGTGACAAGTGGGCACGCCATGATGGACATCGCGTGCCGGAATGGCCAAAAGCAGTTGGCGTCGGGCTCGCTTGATAAACTAATATTGGTCGAACGGCCATTCGTTGCAGAGTTGATCTTTGCCTCCGACGCGGAAATGAACGGAGTCGAGGTGCGGCTATTTTGTGAACGAGGCTTCTCCGCAATCGTGGACTCCGTCGAGATTGTTCCCCTTGGGAAAAATGGGAACGGTGCCTGCGAGCCCTAAAGATCGGTATAAATTCGAAGCGCAAAATCGATGTCCTTGAAGACTTTTCCCCGACCATGCTTCAGCACGAGCGCGTGCGTGCAGTAAAGCTTGACGATATCAGGGGAATGCGAGGCAAGAATCATCGCGCGATCCTTGCGCTTGTCGAACAATTCCTCCCGACACTTGCGTTGAAATCGCTGATCACCGACGGCGATGACCTCGTCGATCAGATAACAGTCGAAGTCGATCGCCAACGACAGGCCGAAAGCGAGTCGAGCGCGCATCCCCGTGGAATAGGTTTCCAAAGGCATATGGAGATCTTTGCCAAGGTCGGCGAAATCCTGCGTGAAGTGGAGAACCCTGTCCAAAGGCTGGTTGTAAATACGTGCAATGAATTTGACGTTGTCCAATCCGGTCATGTTGGGGTGTAAGCCGCCCGAGAATCCCAATGGCCAGGACAGGGACATGCTCCGATCGATACGGCCCGCCGTCGGTTCTTCCACCCCTCCTATCAGCTTCATCAATGTCGTTTTCCCGGCGCCATTGCGGCCCAGAACCGCAAGTTTTTCGCCCGGCTCAACGCTAGCGTTGATGCCGTCGAGCACCCGTCGCGGCCCGGCATGGGTCTGATATTCCTTTACAAGGTCGCGGATTTGAATCATTCGATCGCAAGCAGCGGTCGCACATATCGCAGCATGACAAGCCCGCCAAACGTCAGCACGAGACATATCGAGGTCAGATAGGCGACATCGTAATGGGGATGCACCAGCGGCCCGAAATAGGCACTCCGCAGCATCTCGAAGTAATTGACGAAAGGAACCCACTCCGCAATTTTCTGGTAGGGCCCCGGAAGCCAACTCACCATGTAGAACGCGCCGCTGATCGGCAGGCTCAAATAGGACACCGGATTGTAGAGCTTTTCGATGATCGGCGTGAGCGTGCTTGCCGCTCCGACAAGGACCGCAAAGGCCGCGCAGAACCAGATCGCGTAGAACCAGCCGGCATAAAGCAGGAGCAAATTCTTCGGCAGATCCATCAGGCCGAGGGAATAGAAAAGCCCCACCCCGCAGGCAAACGCCATGCACACGCCACAGGTCTCCAGAACGATAATCACGATGAAGAGGTCTATGATCTTGACCTGGCGATGATAAAGAACGTGCTGATTGGTTCTGATGCAGTGAATGGCGTGCGCCAGCAGATGCCGATAGACAAGGAACGGCATATATCCCGTCATCAAAAATGGCACCAGCCCGATGCCGTGCCCTTCCAAACCGAACGGCAAAAAGGCGCGCATGGCAATGACGCCGAACGTGAACAGGATCGGCTCGCCGATGATCCAGAGAAAGCCGATATTCTTTCGCCCGTAGCGCGTCTGTATTTCGCGCATCATCAGGGCGCCGATGACGCGCAACTGAACTGCGAGGGCCTGAGACAGCGGCGCCCGAGGCTCTTCCGCAAGGATGCCGTGTGTGACAGTCATCGGCCGACGTGTTCGCGAATGCTGGCGGTCACGAGCCAGCCAACGCCATAAAGCATCGTCGAGCTCAACAGTACTTCCAGAATCGCCATCAGCCGGTGCGGGTACAGCGGAAAGTCCGGCAGATTGGGCTCAACCACCCGTTCGATGTAAAGCCGCTTGTGTTCGGCCTCCACGCGTGCCGCTTCGAGCGCGGCATTTGCCGCAGCGAGTCCCTTGTCGGCGAATTCGCGTTCCAGCGCCAGGCGTTCATACACGCCGACTTCCTGCGCGATCGAGCCGTCCTTGCCGACGACCTTTTTGCGCTCGGAGGCAATTTGCGTCTCCAATGCCGCAACATGCGTCCGCAGAGGTTCGATTTGCGGACTGTCGGGCGAAGCTCGCATCAACTCTGAAAGTTGTTCTTCGCTGCTCGCCCGCTGGGCCGCCAGCTGCCCGACGAGCTGCAATATGGGCGTGGAACTGCTGGTCGGGTCCAGCATATTGGTGTGCAGCCGATAAGCCGTGATGGCGGCTTGTGCTTTTTCGACGCGCACTTCGTTCCGGCCGATCTCACGCACTGCGACATCGACCATATCTGCTCTTGCGCGCTCGTTGAGCCGGTTTATCAGATCCTCACTGTAACCGAGGATCGCGGCGCCCAGCGTGTAGGAATCGCCGGGCCTGAATGCACGCACCCGAAGCGTCACGATACCCGTGGTCGCGTCATAGGTCGCATCGACGAAGCGCTCGTACGTTTCGTAAAGCCTCTCGAAAGACGTTCCCGTGAATGGCGGCGGAAAGCGGTCGATGAAGTCGGCTTCCGGTCGCGCCAGGATGGCGCGCAGATCCTGCCGGCGCTCGAGCTTGCGAACGATATCCCGGGACTGAATGAAGTCGATGACCGACAACGCGTCGTCGGTAGCGTTCACAAAGCCGGTCGATTGAAGAATACTGGTGAGCGCCGAAGCCTGTGGCTGATTGGCGCTGCGAATGATGAACCGCGATTCCGATTCATACTGATCCGAGGCGATAACGCCGTAATAGAGAATCGCCGCGATACAGGGGAGAGCCACCACCACCAGGAACCAGGGACGCCGCCTGGCAAATACCCCCATCTTTTCGAGCAGCGTTTCCCACCACGGCCGCGTCGAGGGCGGCGGACCCACCAGTTCCAGCCGGCGAGGCCTGACAATCTTTGCAATCTCTTCGGGGTGACTCATTGCGCGCACCGTGGGTTGCAGGATTGATTATACGGAACCCTTTGCTGGAATTGTACCCTTTTCGGGCAAACGACAATTTCCAGCCCAATCCCTCATAAAAATGAGGCGTAGAGCCTGCCAAGCCGGTCGCGGTAATTTTCGATGGAAAAATGTGCGGCGCGGGCGAGCCCTTTTTGCGCAAGCTCCTTGCAAAGTCCGGTATCGGCGGAAACCGAAACGATGGCCGCTTTGATCGCGTCGATGTCGTAGGGGTCGACCATGATCGCAGCGTCGCCGGCGACCTCTGGGATTGATGATTCCGTCGATGTGATGACCGGTGTTCCCAGCGTCATCGCCTCGAGGATCGGCAAACCAAACCCCTCGTACAGCGATGGGAAAAGCACCGCCCGGGCACCCTTCACGAGCGTCATCAGCATGGGGAAGGGCAGGTAGCCGTATCGCCGGATCTTCGTCTGATAGGTACCATCCTCCTCGCGCAGCATCTGTTTCAACAGGCGTGTATCGTCTTCGGCCAGCCAGCTTTGCGCCACGACGATCACCAGCGGCATGTCGATATTGGCGGCGAGATAGGCCTGGATGACGCGACCGATATTCTTCTTCGGTTCCATCGAACCATAGAACAGCAGGTAGTTGCCGATATCGAGACCGAACGCTCCGGCAAGTTCGTCCGCAATGGAGTCGATTGGGCGCTTGACGAAAGCGTCGGGTATGCTCACCGCCTCAAACGTGTTGGTGATACGGCTCTCCTCGATGTCGAACAGGCTCATCACATCGCGTTTGGAGTTTTCCGAGACCGTCACAATGTGATCGGCCTTTGCGATCACGGCCCGCATCGAATCCAGATAGTACCGCTTCCAGTCGAGTGTCGTGTATGGGAGGCGCAGCGGAATAACGTCGTGGATTGTGTAGATATTGGCGCGCGCATTACCCCGCATGGGCAGCGGATAAGTCCAGTGGAACAGGTCCGGTTTGCAGGGAAGCCTCACGTCCAGAAGGTTGCCGGAGAGAAGGAAGTAACCGCGGGCGCGGTCGAAGATATTTTTCGCGGCATAAAGCCGGTCGGAGGCGACCCAGTTGGCTCCCAGGGCTCGCGTGATGACTGCGCCGCTCGGCCGGATCTCCGTCGGTTGCACGCCCATAAAACCGGTGAGGCAGCTCAAGCCCAACGGAACATTCCTGAGCACAGCGGCCGCGCCTTTGGGCTCGGGATCGTCGAAGAACGCGATTTCCCGATCGAGCCGCTTTTTCGGCATGCTGCGGAAGCGGTTATAGAGGATTCCGGTCTCGTGACCGAGCTCCCGCGCCAACTGCACCAACACGCGCGTATAGGTCGCCACACCCGTTCCGTGCCTGAGACCCAGGTTGAGTCCGTCGTACATGATGCGTTTGGTCATGAAGGCTCAAAATAGTTGAATGCGGTTCGACCGTTCGGCATGCAGCATGAAAGCAGCTATTGCGTAACCGGAAGTCTCTTGAATTCGAGCGGCGAAAGCCGCACTTCGCCCAAAGCAATATGCCCGTCGAGCGCTGCGGACGTGTTGAACAGCCGCACTTCAACTGGTAAATCCGGGTTCTCGTTCGAGAATGAGAATTCTATTTCAAATATGCCCGGCTCCGAAAGTTGAAATTGAGCCCGGCTTAGAATGGAGCCGACAACGGCTCCGGAGGATGCTGCGTAGACATCCGCCATCATTTGCGTACCGACAGCTCTCTCATTGCACGCAAACACGACTTGGCATGACCAGGGACCACCTGGCAATCGCAGATATGGTCCAAATATGAGGCAACGACTCGGCCCGGTGAGGCTTACGGTACCAGTCGCATTTTCTGCGGGATTGTCGCCGTTAAAGAACAGCTCGCGCCCCCAGATGACATCATCCATCTCTTCCCCCTGCAGTGCGCGCCAGAAGGGCTCGATCGCGCCTTGCAGAATGGGAGTTAAGCGGCGTCGACCGAATGGATCTTCGGAGACGAGATCGGCCGCCATTAACGCGGGCACCTCTTTTCGGTTAGCAAGTTGTTCGCTCGTAACCGGCGCGGGTGTTTCCAGGACGCGGTGGGCCAGTTCCTGCATCTTTGGACACGCGAGAATCGCCTCCATCGCGGGACCGTCCAGTTGGAAGCTGAAATGTCTCGCGATCGTGCGCGCCGTCGCCGCAAGATCGACAGCACGATCCGGACGCATCACGAGGGCGTTGGCGTCAAGGACAAGCTGAAACAAAGACGCGCTGGAGGCGGCCAGCATTCGTACCGCGTGCGGGTAGGTGAATTGATGATCTTTCATCAACGCGTTCACTGCCGTCTCGGGATTGTCGAGCGCGAGCAGAAATGGCCGGCCCATGTCCTTCAGCGCCTGGCAGGTGTCGGAATGCGGCTGGCGCGAAACGATGATGGCATCAGGGCATTGGCGCGTCAGAAGCTCTCGTCCGATCTGCGCCAATGAATCGCCGAAGATCAATGCGACCTCGGGTGGAGCACCCTGCGGCTCAGGCGCGGATCGGGAGCGCTTGCTCCGGGACGGTTTCGGCGCAGCCGCGGCCTGGGCGAACTCCAACAGGAGCTGCTCGCACCATTCGGGGAAACGGCCGGGAAATGCGACAATATTGTAGATCATACCCGTCAACCATAGATCCCAAGGTTGGTTGCACACCCCAACCCACGTGCCAAGCCCCCGCGCGGCAATTGTATGCCCAGGGTTTCAATCTCGGGGCAATTTACGCTAACGGTTACCCAGCAACACCCTGTCGGGGGAAACGATTTCATGGCGCGCTTTATCGATCGATTCCAGTCACGGGCGAACGCCGATGCGGACAGCCCCTCGGTCGGCGAACTGATCGCTCTGGCCGACAAGGCTCGCGACGGGCGGGCCTGGGAACTGGCGGCGCAATATTACGACGATGCCCTGAAGCTCGACGGCAAGCTCGCGCACATCTGGGTGCAATATGGGCATGCGCTCAAGGAAACGGACAAAGTGCCGGCGGCGCTCAAAGCCTACCGCACGGCCATCGAGCTTGAGAGGGATAATGCCGATACTTATCTGCAGCTCGGACATGCGCTCAAGATTTTGGGCAATCTGACGGAAGCCGCAAGCGCTTACTCGACCTCTTACCGGCTCGATCCGTCGAATGGCCACGCGGAGACGGAGCTGCGGGCGCTGGGTTGGTCCACGTCCGACCTTCAGCTTTATGGCAGTTCCCGCAGCTGCGAATCCGACGCGTTCGTCGAACTTGAGCAGATTGTGTCCGCTTTGCGCGATGCCAAAGTTCAGCAGACGGAGATATTCCGGCGCCCCACCTTTCTGGCGGAAAGCCCTGCCGCGAACCCGGTGCCGTCCGCGCCCAAAGCGGCGAACGTCAAAACAGTACAAGCGCCGCCTCCGGTGAGACGGCGGCCGTGGGAGCTGCTTGACGAACTGGACGGCAAATTCGCGAATGAGACCATCCCGCTGACCCGCTATATGGTGCAGGCGTGGCACCGCTTCGACAAGCGGCGGGAATTTCACCTGAACTCCAATGCCAGCCGTCTGCAGTATATCAAGTGGTACTACTGGTATTTTCTGCCGACGCGTCCCGACCCTCTTTGCCCGCCTTCGCCCAGATTGGTGGCCGCGCTCAATCAGCCCGTAAATGTCGGCTTTGGCGCATTGACGAAATTCACTTTCGCAATCTGGCGCGACGAATTCCGCAGCAATCCGGATTACGACATCTTCGCGGAGGCGGGCTACCTGAACTTTCTGGCGCATCTGGCGGGGCACGAGTATCCGGCCCGGCGCATTCCCGACGAGCTGTTTCCGGATTTTCTGTTGCCGCCGCTCAATGCGCCGTTCGTTCGCGATCGCAACCATCCTCTGTCGAAGGGATCGCGTTCGCTGTGGTCCGACTCGAAAGCGACTCGCGATCGATTTTCGGACCTCAACGACTGGCGCGTGCGTGCGGCACTGAATTTCGAGCAGATCCTCGAGACGGGCAGCACGAGACTGATTGCGTCTGCATCGCTCAACTACTGGCGTTCCCGGGTTCTGCCGGACGTTGCGCTGTCGCATTTTGCGATCGTGCTTGCGACGCTCTCGGGACGATTTGGCGTCAACCTGCTGTCGGTTGCAGCCCTGAAGGAACACGGAGCGAAGGTCGCGAAGTGGTTCGACCAGGTCGTCGTTCCCGGTCTTCCGGGCATTGCAATGTTCTCGGATTCGCCGGAAAGCGGCATCCGAACCGGCAATGCATCGAGCACTTCACGGGCGCGGCCGCGAAGAAATACAAGCACCACGTTTGCTCCTGGCGACCGATCCGAGGAGATCGATTTGCTTGTGATCGGCCCCCTGGGAGCGGTCTCCGGTCTCGGCACCGGCACCCGGCGCTCGATCAGCGCGCTTGAGCGCACGGGCTGCAATTTTCGGCTTCTGGAACAAATGTACGACAATCCGTCGTCCAGCACGACGCTGCAGTCGGCTCGCTCCTATAAGGGCGAAATCCCCCGCGCCGTGCTTTGGCACATCAACGCGGAATATGTGCCCGACGTCATGTCGATGATGCCCGCGTTTTCCGAAGTCGGATACAATATCGGATATTTTTTCTGGGAAACCGAGACCATGCCGCTCGCGCACGCGCTTGCGACCGACATGCTGGACGAGATTTGGGTCCCGAGCGAATTTGTCCGTAGGTGCTATTCGGCCGCAAAAATTCCGGTGGTCGATGTTGGAACATCCGTCGAGTTGCCGCCCATCGAGCGATTTCTGGGGCGAGATCATTTCGGCTTCGGCGACGAATGCGTTTTCGTCTTTACCTTCGACGGGCATTCCGTGATCCACCGCAAGAACCCCGCCGGTGTCGTGCGCGCCTTCAATCGGGCGTTTCCAAAAGGCAATGAAAACGTCCGGCTCGTCATCAAGGCGCAGAACCTGATGGAAGCAACCTGGGGCGGCATCAAGGGACGCAATGAAGAGCTGTTCGAGCTTTGTTGCGCCGATCCCCGGATCGAGCTGATAGACCGGACCATGTCGTTGACCGAGCTTTACTCGCTCAAGCAGGCGTCCGATTGCTATGTGAGCCTGCACCGATCCGAAGGTTTCGGCTATGGCCCTGCCGAAGCCATGGCGCTGGGCAAGCCCGTGATCATGACCAATTATTCCGCCAACACCGAGTTCGCGACCGCCGACAATTGCCTGCTGGTGGACGCGCCGCTCGTCCATGTGGAGGATGGCGAATACCTGTATTGGACGGCGGAAATGGTGTGGGCGGATCCGGATATCGATCAGGCCGCCGCTCTCATGCGCCGGGTCAGCGAAGACCGCGCATGGGCCAATGCCATCGGGATGCGCGCCCGGGAAACCATCAATCGCGATTTCGGCCGCGATGCGATGGCCGGCCGGTACGTGGCGCGGCTCACCGAACTCGGCTTGAACGGAAATCGCGGCCAGGGGCTATTGGCAAAGCGGCCGGGTTAGAGATTTTGCATGGACGTTCAGATCGTTCGCGCTTTCGATTTTCAGATCGCCGTCCCGGTCGGCGACTGGATGCTTCAGGATCTTGTCCGCGGGGGGGAGTACGAACCGTATGTCACGGATGCGGAGTCGGCCCGGACACGTTCCTCGAAGTGTTTTTCGGCC